>Ga0335079_10002137_pt1 | contig 22809 bp, 25 predicted proteins | sample Lox_Sample_33_FD_206719 | JGI IMG/M metagenome (GOLD analysis project Ga0335079, IMG submission 206719) | Soil microbial communities from Loxahatchee National Wildlife Refuge, Florida, United States - Lox_Sample_3.3 | ecosystem: Environmental > Terrestrial > Soil > Wetlands | place: USA... | reverse complement strand
GCGACTTGGGCCACGGTTGCGGTCACCGAGGCGACGATCTTTCCGAGCGCCTGTGCGTCGGCGGTCGAGAACGATGCGAAGCCGGCGGTGACGCCGTCCATCTGATTGTCGGTGAGCGGCTGGGCGGCCATGGCCGTGCTGGCCATAAGCGGCGCCACGCCCAGCGCGAGAAGAAACTTCCTCATGACTCCTCCTTCACTGGTGCTGCGGCTCGGGACCATCCCGGGCCTGATCGCGGTAGCCTGTATGCAAGCCGCATCGGCACGTGTGTTTTCGCGTCGATGCTGTTCCCGGGAGCTACGACCCGAGAAAAACAGCGTTGTCGACAGCCGCGACGTCACTTTCTGGGCTGGTGGGGCGAGTGCGCCTTTCAGAGCACTGCTATGGGCAGTCGCTGCAGCAGACGGGACCGCTGCAGCAGAGAGGCGCCTCCACCGCCTTCCGCTACGCCGGCGTTGCTTCCAACGCTCGGCGAAACGTTAAGTTGCGGTGCCGACCGCATCAAAAGCGCATCAGGCGTAGTCATGCGTAATCAAGATGTATGGAAATCAAGTCGAGTGGGGGTGGTCGCGCAAAGCCCAGCCATCCGTTGAGGGTAGTCCTTTCCCGAATTTGCTTTTCGGGATGCGGCGCCTTACTCAAAAAGCACAGTAACGCGTCGTCCATATCGGCACTTTTGTCTCTGCAAGACCGTGCTCGGCTACCACACCATGAGCGATCGACGGGGGAAGGCTGAACGACGACGAGGAGGGACGGACTCGCGCGGATTCCCGCTCACGCGGCGCTTACGTCGCTCGCTTTTGTGCAATGCATTCGGGCGAACGCGCTCGATGGCCGATTCCAGTGCTCTCCGAGCGTCAAGCCTTGCTCTCGCCAAGTGCCGGACGCCAGCCAATCCGCGATTGCGGACTCCAGAGCTTCATCAGCGACACGAGATGGAGCAACACCGAGAGCGGCACGGCGAACACCGGAATCATCACTAGCGGGAATGCGCTGATCAACAGATTGGGCGCGTCGAGGGACAGTAGTTGTATCGGCGACGGCGAGGTCATGAAGCCCGTGCCGACGGCGGAAACCAGGTCAAGAAGGCCGAAGATGTTCCAGGCGAGTACGACAGCGCTCGCGGCCTTCCAGCCGCGGGCGATCGCTAGGGCCACGAGTGGCGCCAGAAGGCCGACGAGCACATCGTTCGTGCCGGCCGGAACCGCGAAGGCGGCCGGCAGCCGCCCGGCCGCCAGAAGGGCGAGAAAGACCGCCCCCAGCGTGCGATAGACCTGGATGCCAACGACCCAGGCTTGAGGGACGGCAGCAACGACACGGCGAAGCGTCGCCGATCGTGCAAGCGCGACGGCGCCTATTAGGATCGGCGGGACGAGGCCGAGCTCGATGGTGGGAATGCGACCAGGCGCGCCCTGGAAGAAGCCGAACCAGGCGAGCGCAAGGGCAATGCCGAACCAGGCGATTAGGACCAGTCCCGCGTTCCGCACGATGGCGGCGCGGTCCGCCGCGGGCCAATCCGAGCGGGAAAGCGTCCGAGCGAGGCCGAACATCAGCGCGGCGATGACGGCGAGGTTGCCACCGAGCACAAGGTACGCGACATAGGCGGGCGCGGTCATGGGAAGTCTCCCTTTGGCGAGCACATGCACGATAGGTATCGTTCTGCAAGTGACTTGTCAATAGCAAGGGACTTGAAATAAAAAAGGCAGGAGCCTAGATTTCGTTCATGGCAACGAAAAACCAGCAGGATTGCCCGGTTGCGCGGGCGCTCGACGTGATCGGCGAGAAGTGGTCCCTGCTCATCCTCCGCGACCTCTTGCGCAAAGGGCCGCAGCGGTTCCAAGAACTCGAGACAAGCGTTGTCGGGATCGCTCCAAACATACTTTCGGCGCGCCTCAAGACGCTGGAGGCGCGGCATGTCGTTGCCAGCCGCCTCTATGAGAGGCACCCGCCGCGGCTCGAATACTACCTGACTGAAAAGGGCAAGGCCCTGGGGCCGGTCCTGAAGGCGCTATACGCCTGGGGCGAGCAGCACGGCTGAGCGCGCGTCCGCGTTAACGTCAGACCGCGCGGCGCACGATTGTCGAATGCGTCGCGATAGAAGAAGACCGAAGGAAGCACCACCGTAAATTAATGTGTTCTCGCATTTAGGTACTCCTGAGGGCGTATCGGGTTCCACATTTGTAGGTACTCCTCAGGACGTATATGCGGACTGGCGAAATCGACCCACATTTTTAGGTACTCCTCAGGTAGCAAACCTTTTCTGTTGAGATCAAAAGCCAGATTCTTGCGTTGCGGCCGACATGGAGCGGTACACGAGTCTCCGAAATGTCGCTGTCGCCGATTACATGATAGTCACCGGACGATTAGCGAGGCTCATGGACGAGCTTGAGGCATACATCAAAGGATTGGAGACACTGCTAAATCGGCTATCAGTGTCCGCTGGTCAAAGCCCCGAAGTTGCGCGCGAGCCGATTTTCAACCGGCGGGCGGCTTCGGCACTGGCTACCCAACTCAAGGAACTAAAAGCACGCTTCGATGAGGAGGCTAGTCGCGTCAAGGTGTGAGGGAGATTGGATAGGTCTCCATGACGAATGAACTGAACCGCTCAGTGCCCCGAGTCGCGGCGGCGGCATTGGGATGGCATGTTCATTACAGGGCGGGTGGTCGCGTGAGGGTTCGGCTGGCGTGCAATCGAGAGGCCGCCATTGATATTGCCCGCGCACTTTTCAGCGAAAATCGCGACGTTCTGAGGCTGATGAGATATGACGGCAGCGCAAGCATGGGCCAGGACCAGATCAAGCATCTCGTCACTTCAAGGGAACCGCGGCGGAAAGGCAAGTCGCCCGACGCAAGGTTGACCATCGGCAGTACCTAGATTTTTGTCGGAGGCCTTGGGTCCGACGCTGTGGCGCTTCCGCTTTCCAGCCTAAAGCCGACATTGCCTAGCTTCGCGGGACGTCGCTGCCTCCCAGACCTCATTTCGCGCGAAGCTGGCCCGCATCCAGAAGGACCCGAAGCGCCCCGTTAACAACTGTCCTGCCGAACTGATCCTCTCCGGTGCGAGGCTGGCTGTTGGTTACTGCGGTGATCACGAGATCGTGCTGAGGCCAATAGGCGAAGATCGCGCGGAACCCGAGCGTGGTGCCCTGATAGAACCAGAATGCGCCGCCGGGTTCGGGCGCGTACTTCCTGGCGAGATTGAGGCCGAAGCCGGACGGATCGTCAGCGCTCACCTCGCGAATTGGTAGCCCGGTCTTCTCCGACACCATCGAGGTCATCTCGTCGAGCTGTTTCTTTGAAAAAACACGCAGTGAAAACAGATCTCGAATCCATCGATCGAGATCGCGCGGGGTCGCAATGATCCCTCCTGCTGCACCGGCCCAGGACAGGTTTTGCATGCGCATGTCCTGTCCAATGAGCGGCGCTAAGGTCGATTGTGTGCAGGGCTTCGGCTGATAGAGGAGGCAATCCTCGTTCTCGTAAAGCCCGCGTGGAACGTGCTGCAGCACCGCGCGCGGATAGGCGCCGTCGGAATAGAAGGTTTCCCGCAGATGCAGTGGCCCCAATATGAGCTTCTGAAGCGCAGCCCCGTAGGACATGCCCGAGGCCCGCTCGATGATCAGACCTGCGAGGATGTCATTTGTGTTGGAATAGAACCAGCCGCTGGACGATGCCAGCTCTCTTCCTTGATCCGGATCGACCGCAGCGACCAAATCCTGAGGGGTGAATTGATGATGGATGTCGGCGGCTACTTTCCCGCCGATCTCCTGGGTCTCGGAATAGTTCGGAATATCGCTGGTCATGTTCAGGAGCGATTGGATGCTGGTGTCTCGCCAAGCCCGGTATTGAGGGAGCCATTGCCCGACCGTCTGATGGATGTCGAGTTTGCCCATGGCCTCGAGTTTGAGGATGAGGGCAGCGGTGAAATGCTTGGTGTTGCTCCCGATTTGGAACAGCGTCTCGGGGCCGATTGGCTTTTTATCCGGCAGCCCATCCGTGCCAGAGAACACCGCAATGGTCTGCCGTCGGGCGCCTATATCAGCCCTTAGCGCGGCGCCGGTAATACCCTCGGCCTCGCTCCTCTGCGCCACATAATCGTCGAGTAGATGCCGCAGGCGTGCCTTGACTGTCGTGTCGGCGAGCGCCGCCGGGCAACCGAGGTCAAGCGTGACGAGGAATGCGATAGCGCAGGCTGTCACTCGGCGCATGATCCACCTCATTGGCTCGCGGCTGCGCGTTGCATCGTTTGCTGAACCAAGCGGCGAGAAATGTACCTGAGTGAGTTTGTCATCCGACTGCCGTAGCTCAAAGTGCGCGGCTTGGTCGCTGATAGCCCTTCAAGAAAATCGTCGAGACGTCAGGGTCGCGCGTTTCGGTCACGAACGGTAGCCGGAGGGCGATGGAAACTTCTGTCGATCGCCGCTGGATGCTCACTGGGAGACCGGTGGTTGCCACCTCATACAGGAGCGCCGGCTCGACCCTTGCTTCGTGGCACCAGAAAAAAAGTGGCTTTTCCTCTTGCCCTCGGCCCAATTTCGATATATCTAATATTTCGCTATATCTAAACACACTCGGAAACACAATGAAACATAGACATAGGTTCGATAAACACACACATGAAGGACATGGGCGCCGCTTCGCTCGCGGAGAACGCGGGCAGGATGGCCTGGGCTTCGGCGACAGACGGCACCACGGCGGGGGCCGCTCTGGCCTCGGGCGCATCTTCGCCCATGGCGACCTCCGCCTGGTGATCCTCCATCTGATCGCCGAGAAGCCGCGTCACGGCTATGAGATCATTAAGGCGATCGAGGAACGGGTGGGTGGTGCTTACAGCCCGAGCCCCGGCGTTATCTACCCGTCGCTGACGCTGCTCGAGGAACTCGGCTACGTGATCGTCAGCACGGCAACTGAAGGAGCCAAGAAGCTGAACGAGATCACCTCGCAGGGCCGAGCCTATCTCGACGCAAACCGCCCGGCACTGGAGGGCCTCCTTGCCCGCATGGAAGAGGCGAGCCGGGCACAGGGTGACGGGCCTCCACCGCAGATCTTACGCGCAATGGAAAATCTGAAGCTCGCGCTCCGCTTGCGTCTTTCACGCGGGCCACTCAGCGCGGAGCAGGTCGAGGCACTCGCTGCGACGCTGGACGCTGCGGCTACCAACGTCGAGCGGATCTGATGATGATTGGTGCACCCGGCGAGATTCGAACTCACGACCTCTGCCTTCGGAGGGCAGCGCTCTATCCAGCTGAGCTACGGGTGCGCAGGGGGCTGCAGCATAGGCGCGGGCGGGTTTCACGCGCAAGCGCCATGCCCGTCGCTATGGAAGCCCAATGATGGTGCGGCGCTCTAAGCGATCGAGTAAGAGTAGCGCGAACGTTGGCGGCAGGGGAGCGTGCGGGTTTGTGGTGGCGGCGTTCACATGCATTGACGGCGACGGCTGCGCTGGCTGCGGCGGCGGTTGGGTTGTTCCTGTGTTTGCCGGAATGGGAAAATAGCGGCACGGCACCCACCAAGCCTGACGCCACCACGTCCGCGTGGACGACGGCCTCGGCTCCGCTGCCGGCGCCTACGGTTGCCGCACCCCCCGCCCCGCCAGAACCCGCACCCGTCACGCCTGATCCGCCGACCTCCGCGCCGGTGCATCAGGCCACGGGCGCGGCAGCGCAACTTTCAGGGGCCGCGCCGGCCGCGGAACCGCCCGGGCCTACCGAGCCCGCGCCCGCCGCGCCGTCAGCGGCGGCCTCCGCGCCGGCACTCATTCCGGCGGCTCCCGCCGGTCCGGTGCAGCCGGTCATCGAGGTGAAGGGCTTCCGCTCCGCTCTCTTCGGCATGAACGAGGCGCAAGTGCGCGCCGCGATGGAAAAGGATTTCAAGCTGCGGCCTGCCGAGATCAAAGTGGCCGAAAATCCGGTGGAAAAGACGCGGGTTCTGATCGCGACCGTCGCCGATCCGCTGTCCGGCGGTGGCAAGGCACAAATTTCCTATGTGCTGGGATACAAGAGCAAGAAGCTGATCCAGGTGGGCCTGGTCTGGGCCAGGGCGACCGATCGCGATCTCACATCGGAACGCCTCATCGCCAATGCACAGGTGCTGCAGGCCTATTTTCGCGGCGCCGGTTATCGACCTGGCAGCATTGCCGTGAACGCGCCCTTCGCCAAGGGCGTGGTGGCGTTCCGCGGCAGCGACGCCGGCGGCCATGCGACGGTATTGATTCTCGAAGGCAAGATCGGGCGCAACAAGTCAGGGGCGCTTGTGCTCACGGAAGCGCATCAGCTCTCGCTGTTCTACAGTGTCGATCCCGAACATCCCGACGTGGCCGCAGTGGCACGGCCCCAATGAACGTGACATTCACCGTGGAAGCGGCGCTCGCGACCGCACTCGAATTGCACCGCGCGAACCGGTTGGGCGAGGCGGAGGCGCTCTATAAGCAGGTATTGGCGCGCCTGCCGCGGCAGCCTGACGCGCTGCATCTGCTGGGTATGGCGGTATTCCAGCGCGGCCAGCACCAGGAGGCGGAGGAGCTGCTGCGGCGCGCCATCGCGGAGCGTGGCGACGTTGCCGAATATCACGACCACATGGGCCTGATCCTCTCCGCGCTCGGGCGCCCAGAGGACGCAACCCAGTCGTTTCGGCGAGCCTTGAGCCTGGAGCCGCGACGCATACCCGCGCTCAACGCGTTGGGGCGCGCAGAGATCGGCCTCAGGCATATCGACGCAGCAATTGCGACCTTCAACCGCGTTCTCGAACTTGATCCGGACAACGCCGACGCCCTTGTCAACCTCGGCGTCTGCCATTACGAGCAAGAACGCCTCGGCGAGGCGCGTCGCTGCTTCGAGCGCGCGGCGGAACTGGCGCCCGGCAATGCCGCGGTTTGGAACAATCTGGGCGCGATCGAGATGGAGCAGGGCGATCCCGATGCCAGCGTCACCGCTTACGAGCGCGCATTGAGCTGCGATCCTCATTTCACTCAGGCCTACTGCAACCGATTGATGAACGAGCTGTACCGTCCTTCCGTGACGCCAGAGGGTCTGCTCGAGCTCGCGCGCGGCTGGGACCGAGCCTTCGCACCCGAAGACCCGCCGCGCCTACCCTTGCGCCGACCGCGGCCCATCGAACCGATACGCATCGGGTTCGTCTCGGCCGATTTCTGCCGCGCGCCGGTCGGTTACTTTCTCGCGGGGTTATTCCGCCATCTGGACCGGCGTGAGGTCACCACCATCGTCTATTCGGACGCCGAACGGCAGGACGATTTGAGCGCCGAACTGCGAGGGAACGCGCGGCTCTGGCGTCCGGTGCGCGCGCTTTCCGACGAGCATTTGCTGCGCGCAATCCGGGCCGACGGCCTGCATGTATTGTTCAACCTTTCCGGCCAGATCCGAGGCAACCGCATGCTGGTCTTTGCGCGCAGGGCCGCACCGATCCAGGTCCTGTGGGTCGGTCACGCGGGAACCACCGGCATTAAGGCGATGGACTACATCCTCGCCGACCGGTTTCACATTCCCGAGGGCGACGAGGCGAATTTTTCCGAGCGCGTGCTGCGTATGCCCAACGACTATGTCTGCTATGAGCCGCCGCCTTACGCTCCTGCGGTGGGAACGCTTCCCACCGACCGCAATAGCGGCGTGACCTTCGCCGCCTTCCACAATGCCGCCAAGGTAGGCATCGCGGCGATTGAACTCTGGGCGCGCGTGCTCGCGGCGCTGCCGAAATCCCGGCTCATGCTCGCCTATAAGAAGCTCGATGACCCCGTGGCGCGCGCTCGCATCGAACGGCGCTTTTCGGAAGCCGGGATCGACCCCGGGCGGCTCATCATCGAGGGCAGCCTCCCGCACGTCGAATTGCTGCGGCGTTATGGCGAAGTCGACATAGCGCTTGACAGTTTCCCCTATAGCGGCGGCCTCACCACCATCGAGGCGCTTTTTATGGGAGTGCCGGTGGTGACGCTGCCGGGCCGCACCTTCGCCGGCCGGCATTCTCTAAGCCACGCCAGCAACGCCGGCCTCGGTGATCTGGCTGCCAGCAATGCCGATGACTATGTCCGAATCGCCGTGACACTCGCCGAGAATACGGCGCGGCTCAGAGAACTGCGCCGCACGCTGCGCGCGCGCCTGCGCAGTTCGCCCATCCTCGATACGGCACGCTACGCGCGCGATTTCACCGCGTTGATGCGTGGCGTAGTGGAGGGTGCCGGCGACGGTGGGCGCTGATCCTCGTCTACGTGGCCTCCACCCAGCTTGACCGACGCGTAACCGAGCGCCGCCATGAACACCACCATCGCCGCGATCACCAGTGCCAGGTAGGCCTGTTCTGCTCCGCTCATGATGCCCACTCACAAAGAAATTTGAGAGCAGGCTACCGCGTGGAGTTCGCGCGGATTTGATCTGGGTCAAACGCTCCGCGTTTTGCGAGGAGGTTCGCATGAGAACGAGAATTACTTTCCTTTCGGAATCTCTAGGAGAGGCCGACCATCCCCAGAAGGCGCATCAAGAGGGGCGGACTGCGGCACCAATCCGTCAGGTGGTTTCCGCGCAACGGCGTTCGTCGGCTGCTCCGTCTTGGCTTTTTCCGGCTGCTCCGAAGGATTGGGGCCGGTGACGACGTCGAAATCGATCATGGGTGCCTCCTCTCTGGTTGGAGGCCGTCCCGGGGGCGGTTTTCGATGGGGGTCTTGGAAATGCGAAAGCCGCCTCGGTCGGGGCGGCTTCGGTATCTCTGCGAGTGTGCGCGATCCTAGGCCGCCGGGATGTACCAGCTAAACCAATAAAACGCGAAGCTGTTGCGGGCGGCTTGGGTCATCGCCGCGGCACCATATGCGCGCCGCCGATCGGGGTCAATTACCTAGTTCTGGCTACTGCGGTTTTTCGCCCAGGACGGTGCAGCGCCGGATGACCCGGGGTTCGCGCGCCGTGTCGTAGCTCGCGGCCTTATGCTGTAGGCAGCGATTGTCCCAGACCATGAAATCGCGGGGCCGCCAGTGATGGTGATATTGGCGCGCCAATGCGATCACCCGGTCGTTGAGCGCGTCGATGAAAGCGCGGCCTTCTTCGTAGGACAAGCCCGCGATGCTCTCGGCGTGATCGCCCAAGAAGATGCATCGGCGGTGGGTTTCGGAATGCGTGCGCACGATCGGGTGTTCGGCGGGCGGCGCGGCCTTGCGCTGCTCGTCGGTCATCGGCTCCTCCTCGTGCCTTCGGTTGCGCGAGAAGTTGAGGTTGTGCATCGCGCGCATGCCCGCAAGCCGCGCTCGTTCCGCGGGAGTAAGCGCTTCATAGGCGCTATACATGTCGGCGAACCCGGTGCCGCCGCCTGTCGCGGGGATGACCTCGGCGTAAAGCATCGTGGCCTGGCCTGTGATGGGTCGCCAAGAGCCGTCGGTATGCCAGGCCATGGTACCGCGGTCGGGATGTTTGCCGCTCGGCTTGCCGTCCGGGCCGAGGTTCGAGAGCGTATAGAGCTCGGGATAGTCGCTCGCGTGATACTGGTTCATCACGTGCACTTGCACGGGGCCGAAGCGGCGCGCGAAGGCGACTTGCGCTGCTGGCGGCAGGTCCTGCTCGCGGAACAACAGCAGTTCGTGCTCGAGGAAAGCCGCGTAGACGGCCGGGAAAGTCGCGTCGTCGACCGCCGCGACCTGGAGATCCATCACTTCGGCGCCGAACCCGCTCTCAAGCGGGCGAAGCCGAAATGGCCGCGCCTTGGCCGTGTCGATGCGATCGACCGTCTCTGCCACGACTGCCTCCTGACCTGATGCCTCAAGTTATTCCCGTTCTTGCGAACCGGTCAAATGCGTGAGATCGACAGTAAGGTTTACCACGGAGGCACCGAGGCACCGAGAACCACATGGAAGCGGCGCGGAGACAAATACGATAGCGACTTCGTCGGAGTTGAATGCCGGATTCGGACTCTCTGCGCCTCTGTGTCTTTGTGGTGATTCTTATTTTCGTTTGGCTCCGAGATCACGCCGGCCGTTCTCCAGCAGCGGATCGCGCACCAATACCTGCTCCGCGTAGAGAGCGGTGATCTCCGCATCCGAAAGGGAAAGCAGGTCCTGCAAGACCTCATCGTTGTGTTCGCCCAGCAGCGGCGCCTGCACGGGCGCGTCGGTCGCCCAGCCCGAGAACTTCACGGGCATGCCTGGGATATCGAATTCCCCAATGAAGCGGTCCTTGACCCGTCGCACGGTGCCGCGCTCGCGCAGATGTGGGTGCGCGATCGCCTCGTGAAGCGTGAGCACCGGCGCGCAGCAAATGCGTCCCTCCTCCAGCGCCGCGATCGCGGCATCACGGCTTGGGAACCGCTGCAGCCAATCCTCGATGATCTCCTTCAGCGCCTCGTTGTTGTCGCGCCGTGCGCGCGGGGTCTGGAACCGCGGATCGCGCGCGAGCTCCGGCATGCGCAACACCTCGACCATCTGCGGCCATTGGTGCGGCATCACCATTATCTGAATGAACTCCTCGCCGCGATAGCGGAAGAGGCCGGTCGGGCCGCCGTCGGAATGCAAGGTGCCCGCGCGCTTCGGCGCGAAGGCGGCTCCGCGCAAGCTCGCCTTGGGCACGTTCACCTCGTGCATGTGAAAGTAAGTGTCGACCAGCGAGCATTCGAGATATTGCCCCTCGCCGGTGCGCTCACGATGCAGCAGCGCGAAGCCCACCGCCATCGCCGCGGCAACGCCGGTGGCGCTGTCGCCGATCGCGGTCGAGAATTGCGCCGGCCCGCGATCCGGTTCGCCGATCGAGGCGGTTATGCCGGCGTAAGCGGCTCCGGTGTAGTCGAACCCCGGTTTTCCGCTGAGCGACCCGGTTTGTCCGGCGAGCGAGATCGAACACATTACGAGACGCGGATTGACCGGCTTCAGGTCGTCATAACCCAAGCCGGCCCGGGCCAGCACGCCCGGCGCGAAGTTCTCAACGAGCACGTCCACTTTCGCCGCAAGCGATTTGATGAGGTCGCGGCCGCGGGGATGCTTGAGATCGAGCGCGAGACTCTTCTTGGAGTGATTGTGCTGGAAGAAATAGGTACTGGGCGACGCATTCTTGAAACGGAGATCGCGCGGCTTGTCGCCGGAGAAGCGGCCGCGGTCACCCGCGGGCGCCAGCTCTACCTTGATCACCTCGGCGCCGAGCTCCGCCATGATCCGCGTGCAGGTGGGACCCGCCACGAACTGGGTGATATCGAGCACGCGATAGCCCTTGAGCATGGCCTTGGGTGCGCTCATGGCTGCCCAAATCCGGCGATCAGGCGGCGGACGCGGCGCCGCCGCGCTTCAAACCCGCTTGATCAAGGCGCTGCTCCAGCATCGGAATACGGTCATGGCCCCAGAAAGGCTCGCCGCGGAAGATGAAGAATGGCACGCCGAAAACGTGGTCCTCCGCGGCTTCTTGTTGGCAGCGCTCATAGGCGGCGCGCCCTTCACCCCCGAGATACGCGAGAAACTCCGGCTCGGAGAAACCGAGGCTTGCCAGCAACTTCGCCACCGCGTCGGGCTGATCGGCTTCGAATTCGCGTAAGAAGAAGTGCTTGAAGGCGAGACGCCCATACTCGAGAAAACGGCCGTGCTTCTCCGCGAAGAGCCCGCCGATGGCGGCCGGTGACGTGTCGTAGATCTTGAGTGGCCCGCGAATCCAGAGGCCGCGTGGCTTCGCCGACCGCCGCGCATCCATGTAGGAATACTTGACCTTGTATTCCGAGTATTGGCTGCGTTCGCCCTTGCCTTTGAGGCGGAGCTGAAAGGGAATCCAGCGAACGCGCACGTCGAAATGCTCGGGCAACGCCATGCCTGGATCGAAGGCGAGATAGGCATAGGGACTCTTGAAGTCCGAATACATCTTCACTTCGTTGCCGCCGGTCTGCTGTTCCATGGCTCTCTCCGGGGTGGCGTGCGTGCCCAATCATACCGCCATCGGTGGGATTCCGGAAAAGTGGTTTCGGCAGTCTTGTAAAAAGGCGCAGATGAACGCCGATGAACACGGATAGGCACAGATCAAGCGAAAGGCTTCACTCGCATGCGCAACGCTATCGGTGTGCATCAGTGTTTATCTGAATTTGTCTGCGTACCCCCGAGCACAGTTGTCGCCAATCACTTCGTCGCGCAGCCGCGGAAGAAAGTGTAGCAAAAGGTGCCGTCGGGTTCGGCTGCGCGATAGAGATCGGCGATGCCCCGATCCCACTCGCTCTCGGAGATGAGACCGTGCGCCAGCGCTGCATCGCGCACGCCGCGGACCATCGCGATGAAGGTGTTCTTGGAGAAACTCTCGATGAGGTCCGGACGCGAGCCGTCCACATAGACCATGCGCGGCGTCACATGCACGTTCGCGAATCCGGCCTCGACCAGCAGGGGATAGACCCGCCGGCCAATCAGCGAATCGCCGCCGAGCCGCGCCTGCATCTGGATCAAGCACTGCACCGTGCGCGCTGCCGCCTCGGTCTGTGGATAGCAATACCAGGAGCCGTGGTCGCCCTCGATCGCGGTGATGGTGCCGCCTTGTTTCAGCATGCGGCGCAGGACCGAGAGCGCCTTCTTGGGTTCGGCCAGATGCTCCAGCACGAAGCAGACGAAAGCATCGTCAAAGCTTTCGGCTGCGAATGGCTGGTCGAAGAGGTCGGCGCAATGGAACTCCACGTTCCCGAGGCCGGCTGCCGCTACCCTCGCGCGCGCCTGCTCCAGGGACGCTGGCGAACGATCTACCGAGACGATCCGCGCTTCCGGACTGTTGGCGGCGAGGAAAACGGTCTGCGCGCCGGTCCCGCAGCCCGCTTCAAGGACCCGGCGCCCCGGCGCGTAGCGCACGCGATCGTGCAGCAGCGCGGCCAGGGCATTGGCCTGATCGCTGAGCCGCTCCGCCTCGCGCGCGGAATAGCCGTGGACATACTGTAGGTCGGACATCGATCGTTCGGAAGAGCTGAGGCGGATCGGGGCCAAATGCGTGCCGTATCGTACCTGCTGAGCACCTCTCGTGCCAAAGGCCCTCTCTTTCAACAATCCCGGATCATATACACGGCGATTTCGAATTTAGGCCGCCGCTCTCTACTATCGGCAATTTGAATTGTCGTGGCCGCTGCATAGGGGCGATAGTTGTCGCCAAGATAAAAAGGGGAAAATCAATGAAAAGAGGATTTCGCCTACTGTTGTCTCTCGCTGTGTCCGCTGCCGGTTTGGGCGTTATTATCGGACCGGCCTCGGCACAGCAGACCATCATCGATCAGTGGAGCGGCGTCCAGACCCCGCCGGCGCCCACGCTCAAAGAGGTGACCGTCGATCCCGCTACCACCGCCCTGCTGGTGCTCGATTTCGTCAAGCAGACCTGCAATGAGCAGGTAAGGCCGCGCTGCATCGCCGACCTGCCAAACGTGAAACAGCTGCTCACAGAGGCGCGCGCCAAAAACATGCTGGTGGTGTACAGCATCATCGGTGGCGCTGCGCCGAGCGACATCCGACCGGAGTTGGCGCCAACCGGGAACGAGCCGATCGTCCAGGCACCTCCGGACAAGTTCCTCAACTCGGATCTCGAGAAGCTCTTGAAGGACAGAGGCATCAAGACGGTGATCGTGACGGGAACCGCCGCCCATGGCGTCGTTCTCCACACCGGTGACGAAGCGGCGTTCCACGGATTCAAGGTGATCGTACCGGTGGACGCCATTGCCGCCGAGAACACCTACATCGAGCAGTACGTGGTCTACAATTTCGCCAATGCACCCGGCGTCGCCCAGAATACGACGCTCACGCGCGTCGGCATGATCAAGTTCTGAGGGTCGTGCGGAAAGGTCACTGAGGGCGCCAGGATAGGTAAGGCGACCTGGGCTGGCGCATTGGCGCCCACCCTTGCCATAGCGCTCCTCCCCCGCTATAACCCGCGGCTTCAAACCCCGGCGGCTGGCCGCGCATTTGATGCGCCTCGGGCATGCCTCGCCGCCGATCCATCCTCCTCTTGAAAGGACGAAAATGCCCAAGATGAAGACCAAGAGCGGCGCCAAGAAGCGCTTCGGGCGCACCGGCACCGGCAAAGTGAAGTTCCAGCACGCGCACAAGCGGCATCTCTTGACCGGCAAGAGCAAGAAGATGAAGCGCAAGGCGCGCCGCACCGGCATCCTCGAAAAAGGCGATGCCGGGCTCGTGCTCACTTACATGCCCTATATGAGGTAAGCGCCATGGCCCGCGTCAAACGGGGCGTCACCGGTCGCGCCCGCCACAAGAAGGTGCTGAAGCTCGCGAAGGGCTATCGCGGCCGCGCCAAGGATGCGTTCCGCATCGGCATCGAGAAGGTCGAGAAGGGCCTCCGCTACGCCTATCGCGACCGCCGCGCCAAGAAGCGCAATTTCCGCGCGCTCTGGATTCAGCGCATCAACGCCGGCGTGCGCGAGGCCGGGCTCAGCTATTCTCAGTTCATGAATGGCCTGAAGCGCGCGGGGATCGAGATCGACCGCAAGGTGCTGGCGGACTTGGCGGCGCGCGAGCCCGAGGGCTTCAAGAGCCTGATCGAAAGCGCGCGTGCCGCCTTGAAATAGGGTTTCGGAGCGAATCATGGACAAGCGCTTGACGGCACGATTTAGTCGGGGGACCTGTCGCTAGGCCCCGCCGGCAGGCGCTGCCGTTTCGCAAGACCTCGTTCGCGGGTCTTCGGAGGTGGATCGAAAGGGGCCGCGGAGTTGCCGGCCCCTTTTCGTTTGTGTCCGAGGTGACGTGATGAAAGAGCAAGAACTGGATCCGCTGCGCCGCGAGATTCTCGGCGCGGTCGAGACCGCCGAGAGCCGCGAAGCGCTTGAGGAAGTGCGCATATCGGCGCTCGGCCGCAAAGGCCGCTTGACCGCGCTCATGAAGACCCTGGGTACCCTCGAAGCGGAGGCGCGCCGCGCGGCTGGTGCCGCACTCAACCGCCTCAAGGCGGATGTCGAAGCAGCGATCGCTGTCGCTTCCGAGCGCCTCCACCACAAGGACATGGAAGAGCGCCTTTCGCAGGAGCGCGTCGACGTGACCCTGCCGGTCGAGATCGGGGGGGAAGGCCGTGTCCATCCGATCAGCCAGACCATCGACGAGCTGACCGCGATCTTCGGCGAGATGGGGTTCAAGGTCGCCGAAGGCCCGCACATCGAGGACGATTTCTACAACTTCACGGCGCTCAACATCCCGCCCGAGCATCCCGCCCGCCAGGAGCAGGACACCTTCTATCTCTCGGAACAGGCGGACGGCACGCGCAAGGTGCTGCGCACGCACACCTCGCCGGTGCAGATCCGCACCATGCTCGCGGAGAAGCCGCCCGTTCGCATCATCGTTCCCGGCCGCACCTTCCGCAGCGACCACGACGCGACGCACAGCCCGATGTTCCATCAGGTGGAGGGGCTGGTGATCGATCGCACCTCCCATATGGGGCAACTTAAGGGCTGCCTGATCGAGTTCTGCCGCGCCTTCTTCGAAGTGGAGGACCTGCCGGTTCGCTTCCGGCCCAGCTACTTCCCGTTCACCGAGCCCTCAGCCGAGGTCGACATCGGTTGTTCGCGCGAGGGCGGCGGGCTGAAGATCGGCCCCGGCGGCGACTGGCTCGAGATCCTCGGCTGCGGCATGGTGCATCCCAAGGTGCTTGAAGTCTGCAACGTCGACCCCGCGGAATACCAGGGCTTTGCCTTTGGCATGGGGATCGAGCGCATCGCGATGCTGAAGTATGGCATTCCGGACCTGCGCTCGTTCTACGACAGCGATCTTCGGTGGCTCAGGCACTACGGATTCCTGCCGCTCGAAGTACCCTCGATGGTGACGGGGCTGCAGCGATGAAATTCACGCTGGGCTGGCTCAAGACGCATCTGGAGACCGAGGCGCACCTCGAAGAAATCGTGGCGCACCTGGTCATGCTGGGCCTCGAGGTCGAATCCTTGGACGATCGCGCCAAAGGCCTCGAGCCTTTCGTGGTGGGCCGCGTCATGACCGCTGAGCCGCATCCGAACGCGGATCGGCTGCGCGTCTGCAAGGTCGATACGGGCAACGGTCAAGCGCAGGTGGTTTGCGGCGCTCCCAATGCGCGGGCGGGCATGTTGGGCGTGTTCGCGCCGGTGGGCGTCACGATCCCGCGCACCGGGCTGCTGCTCAGGGAGAGCACGATCCGCGGCGTCGCATCCCGTGGCATGCTGTGCTCGGCCTATGAGATGGGCCTCTCCGATGATCACGAAGGGATCATTGAGCTGCCGGAAAGTGCGACGGTGGGCGAGCCCTTCGCCGCAGCGATGGGGCTCGACGATCCCGTGCTCGACGTCAAGGTGACGCCCAACCGCGGCGACTGCCTGGGTGTGCGTGGCATCGCCCGCGACCTCGCGGCGGCGGGTCTCGGGACGCTCGCGCCCATCGATGCGACGCCGATAACGGGCCACTTTGCGATTCCGAAGCGCGTGCATCTCGCGGGTCCGGACGACAGGGCGTGCCCCATGTTCGCAAGCCGCGTGATCCGCGGCCTCACCAATGGCGAAAGCCCGCAGTGGCTCAAGGACCGTCTCATCGCGATCGGGTTGCGTCCGATTTCGGCGCTGGTGGACATCACCAATTTCCTGACCTTCGACATCAATCGGCCGCTGCACGCGTTCGACGTCGACAAGCTCTCGGGCGATCTGGCGGTGCGCGCCGCGCGGCCCGGTGAAGTCATGCTGGCACTCAACGGCAAGGGCTATGAGCTCGACAGCGAGATGACGGTGATCGCCGACGCGAACGGACCACAAAGTCTGGGCGGCGTGATCGGCGGCGAAAGCAGCGGCTGCACCGAGACGACGACGACCGTGCTGATCGAAGCGGCGCTGTTCGATCCCGTGCGCACCGCCGCGACAGGGCGGCGGCTCGGAGTGCAATCCGACGCGCGCTACCGCTTCGAGCGCGGTCTAGATCCCGAGATGGTGCTGCCCGGCGTCGAGATCGCGACCCGCCTGATACTGGAATTGTGCGGCGGCGAGCCTTCGGACGCGGCGGTCGCGGGCGCGGTACCGGCGTGGCGCCGGCATTACCACTTCCGCCTCGACCGCACGCGGACCTTGGGCGGCCTCGAAGTGCCGGCGGCGGAGACGGTGCGCATCCTGGAAGCATTGGGCTTTGCCCTCGATTCGCGCCAGGACGGCTTCGAGGTGACGCCGCCCTCGTGGCGCGGCGACATCGTCGGCGAAGCCGATCTGGTGGAAGAGGTGCTGCGCGTCCACGGCTACGAGCACATTCCGGTGGTGCCGATGGAACGAACCACCGCGCTGCCGCGCCCGGCGCTGAGCCCTGCGCAGAAGCGCGCCGTCATGGTGCGCCGCGCTCTCGCGACCCGCGGCCTCACCGAGGCGGTCACGTTCTCGTTCTTGAGGAAGGCCGATGCGGAGTTATTCGGCGGCGGTGCCCCGGAACTGACGCTCATCAATCCTATCAGCGCCGATCTCGACCAGATGCGGCCCTCGATCCTGCCCAATCTCGTGAGTGCCGCGCAGAAGAACGCGGACCGCGGGCAGCCCCACGCGGCGCTCTTCGAAGTGGGGCCGCAATACCGCAACGACGAGCCCGAGGGGCAGGCGCACATCGCCGCTGGCCTTCGCTTCGGCATGACCGGGCCGCGCCAGTGGCGCCACGGTGGCGAGCCCGTCGACGCCTTCGTCGCCAAGGGGGATGCGCTGGCGGCACTCGCGGCCGCGGGCGTGCCGGTCGAGAACCTGCAGATCACGACCGACGCGCCCAAATGGTATCACCCCGGACGCTCCGCGACGCTTCGGCTGGGTGCCGCGGTGCTCGCGCATTTCGGCGAACTCCACCCGCGCGTCGCCCATGCGCTCGGCGCCAAGGAGACCGTGGCGGCCTTCGAGGTTTATCTGGATCGCGTGCCGAGCCCGCGCACCAAGGCGGGGAAGGCGCGATCGCTGTTGGAGCTGGAGGCCTTGCAGCCGGTGACCCGAGACTTCGCTTTCGTGGTTGCGAAGGACTTGCCGGCCGAGAGCCTGCTCAAAGCCGCGCGGCAATCCGACAAGAAACTGGTGACGGAGGTGCGCCTCTTCGACGTCTACGAAGGGGAGGGCCTGCCCGAGGGCAAGAAGTCCCTCGCCATCGAGGTGACCTTACAGCCCGAGGCGACGCTGACCGACGCGGACCTCGAAGCCTTCACCAAGAAGCTGGTGGACCAGGTACAGCGCACCTGCGGCGGCGTACTGAGGGGGTGAGCTGTCAGCCGACAGGCTTCCGGCCGTTTCGCGCATAGCCGGTACTGTGCTGGAACACGTTGGGCTTTCGGTAGATCGCGAGGATGACCGCGCCTTCGTCGGAATGGGTCTCGTGGAATGAGCCCACACGGCGCCACACGAACTCGCCGGCGAGGCAGATGCCGTCGTGATCGTAGAACGAGCCTTCGATCACATAGGTTTGCTCGATCTCGGCGTGCTTGTGCATGGGAAGCGTCGCGCCCGGCTCCCACTTCAGCAGACACGTCATCTCGCCCTTTGCCTTATCCTCGTACAGCACCTTGATCGAGATGCCCGCAAACTGCGTCGGCTCCCAGGCTATGTCTTGCGGTTTCACGTAAACGGAGCCGCCGACTGTGGGCTGCGCTCCGCGCGCCCGTTTGCCCGATGTGACCGTCGCTGCCGTGCTGCCCATGACTTACACTCCCAGGCTAGCTTAGCTTTCGTCGATAGAGCGCGATCAAGCGCTCCCAATGCCGCTCCGCCGCCTGCTTTTGATAGCACCAGCGCTGCGGAAAGGCGAAGCCGTGATAGACGCCGGGGTAAATCTCGATCTCGCCCGAGGTTCCGGCCTTCTGGAACAGGCCCTGGAGTTCCCGGACCATCGGCAGCGGCGCCAGATCATCATATTCGGCGCAGGCGATGTGCACCTCGCCCTTGATCTTCGCAAGCGAGAGATGCGGGCTTTCGACAGCGTTGCTCACGAGCCACGTGCCATAGAACGAAGCCGCGGCCGCGACGCGCTCGGGATAGCGTGCGGCAGCTGCGAGCGCATAGGGGCCGCTCATGCAATAGCCGTGGACACCGACCGGTCCGCGCTTGATATCGTGGCGGCGATCGATGTGCGCCAGCATCGCCGCCACATCCTCCATCACCGGCGGGATTGTCATCTTGGTGCGGATCGCGCGCATGCGTTCGCGGTCACGGCTCCCCTCGTCGAGCACGTCCGGGGCGAACTTGGTGTCGCGTCCCGCGCGGTAATAGAGGTTCGGCAGCAGCACGGCGAAACCGACCGCGCAGAGGCGCCGCGCCATGTCGCGCAGCTCTTCGCGGATGCCCGGCGCGTCCATCAATAGCAGCACGGGCGGGCAAGCACCGCCGCGCTCGGGCCTGCAGATGAACGTCTCCATCGCGCCGTCCTTGGTCGCGATATCAAGGGTCTCCTCGATCATCGTGCCGCTTCCTCACCAATTGTTGCGGAGTTCACGGAGCTTCAGGAACACGGTCCTCTGGTCGGGGTGCTCCGGCAAGTCCGCGAAAGCCTCGCGCAGCCGCCTGATCACCGAGGGGCTGGAAAGGCGGAAGAAGGTGTTGATCTCCTTCTCGATCGCAAGCGTGGTCACGAGCGCGTGGCCCGGGTCCTGCTTCTCCATCTTCGGCAGCATGGCTTGCGCCTTTGCGTTGTCGGGCTCGCGATCCAAGGTGAAGGCGAGATTGCGCGCAATGTAGTCGTGCCCCGGATAGATCAGCGTGTTGTCGGGGAGCTTCGCGAGCTGGCCGGCGAAGGTCTGATAGAGCTCGCTCGGATGGCCGCCATTGTGGCAATTTCCGGCGCCGGCGTTGAACAGCGTGTCGCCGCAGAAAAGCGCCGGACGGTCGCCATGAGCGCGGAGACAAATATGCGCCATGGTGTGGCCGGGCGTGTCCAGGCACTCGAGCTCCGCGGTCTTGCCGATCTTGATGACGTCGCCTGCCTTGAGACCGCGATCCATGCCGGGAATCTTGTCGCGCGCATTCTGGTGCGCAAGGACCTTGGCATGGGTCGCCGCCACCATCGCGGCGTTTCCGCCGGTGTGGTCGCGGTGCTCATGGGTGTTGAGGATTTGCGTGATCGTCCAGCCCTTGGCCTTGGCGGCGGCGAGGCATTTCTCGTGGTCCAGCGGATCGACCGCCAGCGCCTCGCCAGTCTCAGCGCAAGCGATCAGATAATTGAAATTGCGATAGGCGTTGGCGGTCCAAATCTGTTCGACGAGCATCGGGTTGCCTCGGGTTGCGGGAAGTTGTGCAAGTGTAGCGGCGCGGCATCGCCCCGTCACCCTGGATGCTCAAGACGAATGTCAGCTTCTCCTGGGAATACGCTGATGAACACCGATGTACGCAGATCAGTATAAAAATTCTGTGCTCATCTGTGTTCATTCGTGTCCATCGGTGTATTGATGTTGAAGGCATTGCGAGGAGGAGCGGGCATGACGCCTTTTGCCAAGATCCACAAAGCTGCCGAGAAGCGCCTGGGGAAAGAAGGACTGGCGGCGCAGCTACCCAAGGTCAAATCGCCGACGGCACTGAAGCGCGTCGGGAATGACCGCTATTTCTCGCTGATATCGCTGCGCATTTTCCGCGCCGGCCTGAGGCACGATATGGTCGACGCCAAGTGGCCGGCCTTCGAAATCGCGTTCAGGGGATTCGATCCGCGCAAGGTCCGCGCCATGAGCGACGAGTCCGTCGAAAATATGTTGAGCGATCGCCGGCTCATCCGCCATCTCGGCAAGCTCAAGGCCGTGCACGCAAACGCCGCGGCGATCTGTGATCTCGTGGCCGAACACGGCGATTTAGGCGCTTATCTCGCGGACTGGCCCGGTGAGCGCGTGGTCGAGCTCTGGGAGGACATGGCCAGGCGCTTTCAGCAGATGGGCGGCAATTCAAGTGCCTACTTCCTGCGCATGGCTGGAAAGGACACCTTCATCCTGACCGACGCGGTAATGCTGGCACTCAGTCACTGGGGCGCCTTCAAGGGCGAGCCCAAGGGTAAGAAGGCCCGTGCGCAAGTGCAGGAGGTCTTCAATGCGTGGGTCGAGGAGACCGGCTTCCCACTCGCCCATCTCAGTATGATCGCGGCCACTTCGCTGGATTGAGCGCGGAAGGCTCGCTCACTGGCGATTGATCCAGAGGCTGTGCAACAGCCCGAGGATGACGAGGCCGCCGCCCATCAGGAGAAGCGTCGACGGCTCCGGAAGCGTGGCCGGTGGATCCATGGAAGACGGCGCAGAGGCCGGGCCCCAGCCTCTGGTTTGATCCAGATCGACGCGATCGCTCGCATCCAGAGCAGTTGTCCAACCCGACCAGAAATCGCCCGGTTGAAGCAGGCCGGCGAAATCCGATTCGTTCGGCGAACCGGGGATAACGTCTTCCGAGGAGGAGAGCGTGATCGTATCGCCTATTGGTGCTGCACCCGAGTTGCCGGGCGCCGCCGAAATGACACCGAAAATTGCAGCCGCGGACACCAGCAAATCAGCTTTCAATGCAATCTCCGGGTTCGCGAGTTGCGAGGATTGCTGGGCGTGACGACGCAGCATCCGTGCCTTTCTGGACGCAGCCTCGATGTCAAAAAAGGGGCTGGCAAAATCGTGGCTTGCCACAAACATGCGAGGGCCGACGCAACTGATGCTGCATCGCAAACAACCCACGGGATCGAAGGAGTCAGATACTGGCGTCAAGTTTTGAAACACGCGCGACATGAATTCTTTACAGATTGAGCGGGCTTGGGACCGTCGGGCAGGGGTGAGGCCGTTCTTAGGGCAAGAAGCGTTGCAACGAGTGGGGCCGGCTCGGCGCAACAAACCGATCGCGCGAGATGCCAAGGTGCGACAACTCACACAACTCACGAATCCCAACCGGGTGCTTTCGACCGCGGCGTTGTTCTGTGCTACATTAAATCAAATTAATACGCGGCCATAGAGCCGCACGGTGCTGCCTGCACCTTGATATCACGAGCAAAACGGCCTTTCAGGGAGGGCCACGCCCATGCCGACGCACCCGATCGAGCGCGCGACCATTCGCAAGCTCTATTGGCGCCTGCTGCCGTTCACCTTTCTCCTCTATTTCATCTGTTATCTCGATCGCATCAACGTCGGCTTTGCCGCGCTGACCATGAACACCGATCTGGGCTTCACCGCCTCGGTCTACGCGCTGGGCGCCAGCTTCTTCTTCTGGGGTTATTGCATCTTCGAGATACCGAGCAACATCGTGCTCGAAAAGATCGGCGCGCGGGTCTGGATCGCGCGCATCATGATCACCTGGGGGATTTTCTCGGTCGCCACCGCCTTCGTCACCGGCGTCACCAGCTTCGCCATTGTGCGCCTTCTGCTCGGCGTCGCCGAGGCCGGGTTCTTCCCGGGCATCGTGCTTTACTTCACCTATTGGTTCCCCGGACGTTATCGAGGACGCGTGGTGACGGCGTTCATGGCGGCATTGCCGCTGTCAATCGCGATGGGTTCGCCGATCTCGACCGCGCTTTTGGAGCTCGACGGCTTCCTCGGGTTTGCCGGCTGGAAGTGGGTGTTCATCGGCGAAGGGGTCCCAGCGGTGCTTTTGGGCATCAGCGTGCTGTTCTATCTGACGGACCGACCGGCGAAGGCGCGCTGGCTCACCGAGGAGGAACGTAATTGGCTGACCGCGGAGCTGCAGGCGGAACGTCACGCGGTCGATTCCGTGCGCGTCTATACCGTGCTGCAGTCGCTCGCCAATTGGCGCACGCTCGCGCTTTCCGTGATCTATCTCGGCATCGCCACCGCGGCCTTGGGCCTGGTGTTGTTCCTGCCGCAAATGCTGAAGCAGCTCGGCCTCTCGACCATGATGATCGGCGTTGCCGCCGCCATTCCCTATGTCATCGGCAGCATCGGCATGGTGGTGGTGGGATAT
>Ga0335079_10002136_pt1 | contig 22811 bp, 21 predicted proteins | sample Lox_Sample_33_FD_206719 | JGI IMG/M metagenome (GOLD analysis project Ga0335079, IMG submission 206719) | Soil microbial communities from Loxahatchee National Wildlife Refuge, Florida, United States - Lox_Sample_3.3 | ecosystem: Environmental > Terrestrial > Soil > Wetlands | place: USA... | reverse complement strand
AATAATGCGACCGGCGAGCTGTGGAAGGAGTGACGCCGAGCGGGACATTTAGTTGGCCGATACGGGTCTATTACGAGGACACCGACAGCGGCGGCGTGGTGTACTACGCCAACTATCTCAGATTTCTTGAGCGGGCCCGCGCCGAGTGGCTGCGCTCATTTGGTTTCGAACAAACTGACTTGCTGCATGAACAAGGCGTGATTTTTGTAGTGCGGGCAATCACTGTGGATTATCTCAAGCCCGCGCTGTTCAACGACTTGCTTGGGGTAACGGTAGAACTTGAAGAAATCCGAAAAGGCCAGATCGCGCTGGCGCAAAGCGTGCGCCGCGGGCAGGTGTTGCTGGCAGACGCGCGCGTAAGGCTGGCATGCGTAGGGTCCACTTCCTTCAAGCCCGTTAAAATACCGGCCGCCATAATCGAAAAACTTGGAATGTACCTGTGAAACTCAATATTACTCAGGATTTGACTTTATTCGGAATGGTTGCTAACGCCAGCGTGCTGGTACAGCTGGTCTTGCTGCTACTGCTGCTGGTGTCGCTGATATCCTGGTGGTACATATTCATCAAGATGTTCGTCATCAGTCGCGCTATCCGGCGCACCGAGGATTTCGAAAAGGACTTCTGGAGCGGCAAGGACTTGAACAGCCTATATCAAGCCGTAGTGAACGCGCGGCGCCGCGCGGGCAGCCTGGAAAGAATCTTTGAAGCGGGCTTCCGCGAATTTGCCAAGTTCAAGCACCAGAGGGGCGTGGACATCAGCGTGGTGATGGACGGCACGCGGCGCGCCATGACCGCAACCTACCAAAGGGAGATAGACCGCCTGGAAACCCATTTGTCGTTTCTCGCAACGGTGGGATCGGTGAGCCCTTATGTCGGGCTGTTTGGCACTGTGTGGGGAATCATGAACGCTTTCCGTGGTCTTTCCAATGTGGCGCAAGCCACACTTGCGCACGTGGCACCCGGGATAGCGGAAGCGCTTGTGGCCACCGCCATGGGGTTGTTCGCCGCGATACCTGCGGTGGTGGCTTACAACCGCTATGCGCGCGACATTGAACGCCTTGCGATCCGCTTTGAAAGCTTCATGGAAGAGTTTTCGAATATTCTGCAGAGGCAGACGCACGTATGAGGGAACGTCGCCAGGGACTCCGCCTGATGAATCAAATTAACGTCGTCCCTTATATTGATGTGATGCTGGTCCTGCTGGTCATCTTCATGATTACCGCGCCGCTCATCAATCCCGGGGAAATCGACCTGCCGCAAATCGGCAAATCGCTGACTCCGCCGGTCGCGCCATTGGAAGTTGGCATTAAGGCCAATAACACGCTACTTTTGCGCGACCGGTCGATTTCTCCATCGGAACGCGTGGTGTCCAGGGAAGAACTGATTCAGGCGATCAAAGTGAAGCAGAGCAAAAATCCCGACCAGCCGGTGGTAATCGCAGCGGATAAGAACGTGCGGTACGAAGACGTATTAAAGGTAATGGATATGTTGCAGCAAAATCAGGTGAAAAAAATCGGACTGTTGGTAAAGCCGAGGTCTGGGTGATGCGTTTCACTGGCGAGCCGGAGCCGGGTCGGGGCGCCGCAGCTTTTCTCGCGATACTCATGCACGTCCTGTTTCTAGGATTGCTGGTATTCGGCCTGAGCTGGCAAAGCAGATATCCACAAGTGACCACCGTTGATCTATGGAGCAATCTTCCTGCGCCGCCCCGGCCGGTCGTGCTGCCGCAACCTCCTCATGAAATCGAAGCTGCTCCTCCGCCAAAACCGCAAGTGAAGCCTGAACCTGTGCCCGAGGCAAAGCCGGAAGCAAAACCGGAGCCGAAGCCGGAACCGATCAATCCAGATATTCTTTTAAGACAAAAAGCTGAAAAAGAAAAGGCCGAAAAGGAAAAAGCGGAAAAAGAAGAAGCGGAGAAACTTAAGCTCGAGCAGCAGAAAATCGCCGAAAACAAGCGCAAGATCGAAGCTGAGCAACAAAGCTTTGTCAAAGAGCAGTTGGCCAAGGAAGATGAGGCTTTGCAGTTGCAGCGGGATAAGGAGAATGCAATTCAACAACTGCAGGCCGATCAACAAGCCGCACAAAGTCGCCTGATTGCAGACTACATAAATAAAATCCAGGCCAAGATTCGAAGCTATGTCGTGGTGCCGCCCGACATGAAAGGCAACCCACAGGCAGTATACAAGGTGGTTCTGCTTCCGGACGGCGAAGTATTAAGCGCGCAAATGGAGAAAAGCAGCGGTTTCCCCGCGTATGACAACTCGATTGAGCGCGCCATATATAATGCGCAGCCGCTGCCGCTTCCTTCCGATCCTACCCAGTTCCCAAATTTCCGTGTCCTTGATTTGCGGTTCCGCCCCAACGATTGAGAGCCTCTAACACGGTGAAGCGAATCGTGCCACGGCGTCGGTTTCGGGTACAGGCTGCGCAGCGGGCGGCGAAGTTGGATTGCTCTCCAACAAGCGCCAAGCGGCTGGGGCACGGGGTGAAAACCGTGCCGCTCCGCAGGGTTGCGGCAAAAAAAGCGCGCTTGCTTTGTTACTTGGCTCGATCGATGTTCCAGCATAAAACGCGCTTGGCGTTGCGCGTCCATTGCTTTCCTGTAGGGCAAATCCGTTTCAGTGTGTCAGAGGCTGTTCCTCTACGCTATAATGGCGCGCAATGACCTTTAAAACCATCAAGCGCATTCATGCGAGGTCCGCGCTGAGTGGCGCTTTGGCAATAATAATTTTCCCACTGTTGTTTTTTTGCGCGGGCCCGCTTCGCGCGGAACTCACCATTGAGATCATCGGTGGTGGGGCGACGCAGATTCCAATCGCGATAGTCCCGTTTGCGGGAGAACAGGGGCTGCCACAAAACATTACCCAAGTTGTCGGTGCCGATCTGGTGCGCAGCGGGCTGTTCAAGCTAGTGGACACGGGCGGCATCACCCCGTTGCCGGCGGAATTCAGCGATGTACATTTTTCCGACTGGAAGGCGCGGAACGCAGATGCGTTGGTCATCGGTTCGGTCAGACCGCAGCCCGACGGCAAGCTGGAAGTGCGATTCCGTCTTTTGGATGTGACCAAGCAAGTGCAACTCGCGGGATACAGCTACAGCGTCGTCGTTGCGCAATTGCGTCTTACGGCGCACAAAATCGCCGACGTGGTTTATGAGAAACTCACCGGGGATCCGGGCGTTTTCAGCACCAAAATCTGTTATGTGCTAAGACAGCCCAATAAGTACGAACTGCAAATTGCCGATGCTGACGGCTACAATTCCCAGACTATAGTCACTTCGCACGAATCCATCATTTCGCCTGCGTGGTCGCCTGATGGCACGCGGATCGCCTATGTGTCGTTCGAGCGCGGACGGGCGATCGTTTACGTGCAATCGCTTTTAACGGGACAACGTACATTGATAGCGAATTATCCGGGCAGCAATAGCGCGCCGGCTTGGGCTCCAGACGGCAAGCGTCTCGCGATCGTGCTCACCAAGGACGGCCCGTCGCAAATCTATTTGGTGAATCCCGATGGCAGCGGTTTGCGGCGCATCACGTACAGCGACGCAATTGACACCGAGCCCAATTTTTCAAGCGACGGCAAATGGATCATATTCACCTCGGACCGCGGTGGATCGCCGCAAATATACCGTATGACCGCAGGCGGCGGGACACCTGAGCGCCTTACTTTCGAAGGCAATTACAACGTGTCTCCGCGCTTCAGCCCGGATGGGAAAAGTTTTGTCTTTATCCAGGAAGGCACTGATGGGCGTTTCAATGTGGCGGTAGAAGATTTGGCGACGCGTCAAGTGCAGGTGCTGACGAATTCCTTGCTCAATGAATCGCCGACCTACGCTCCGAACGGCAAAATTATCCTTTACGCAACGGTAAACAACGGGCGTGGTATATTGGCAGCGGTTTCAAGTGATGGTAGAGTGAAAGAACGTCTCACTGTTCAGACTGGAGACATACGCGAACCCTCGTGGGGCCCTTTTTTGAAAGCGCAATAGCAACTTCCCGTTTTAAATCAACGAAAGGAGACACAAAATGAAGAAATCCGTGTTCATTATATTGCTGGCGGGCCTGCTTGCCGCTTGCGCCAGCAAAGAAGCGAAACAAGAATCGCAGGAAACACAACCCGAGATGGGCGTTGCCAAGGGCACAACCCAGACCTTTGGCGAGCAGCCAGCGGCCCAGCCCGTAGCTCAAGCGCCCGGCATGCCGACTGACCGCAGCGTTCATTTTGACTTCGATAAGTCAAACATCAAGCAGGAGTACGTACTGGTGGTGCAGACAAATGCGGAATATATGGCCGGTAACGCCTCTGCCCGAGTCACCGTACAGGGTAATTGCGATGAGCGCGGCAGCCGCGAATACAATTTGGGGCTCGGCCAGCGCCGCGCCGATTCGGTCAAGCAAGCGCTGATAGCGGCGGGTGCCTCTGGAAGTAACATCCAGACCGTTAGCTTTGGCAAGGAAAAACCGGTTTGCACCGAGCATAACGAGCAGTGCTGGTGGCGCAATCGCCGGGCCGACATCGTCTATCAAGGCGAGTAACCCGTTTTGCGATTCTCGGTTTTGTTTAGCGCCGCGCTCGTCGCGGCTGCGGCGGGTTGTGCCGGTTTAACAACGGACGACGAAGCGCGCAGGAGAATCGATCAGCAACAACAGCAGATTGTTGAGCTGCAGACTCAAAATCATGCTTTAGAAACGCGCGTCATGAGGCTCGAGCAGGCCGCGAAAAACCAGGGTCTTCTCGACCTGCTCACGCAAATACAAGCGTTAAAAGTCGATCTCGACAAGCTCAGGGGTCAAATCGAAGTCCAGGCGAACGATATTGAATCAATTGAAAAGCGACAAAAGGACTTTTACGTCGACTTGGACACGCGGCTACGCCGCTTGGAACAGAGTTCGCAGACGCTCGCGCCGGCGCCGGAGACCGGGGGTGCGAAGCCTGGAAAACCGGGCGGCGCCAATGCTGAAACGGAAACCAAGAGTTATGAGACCGCTTATAATCTTTTCAAGGCTGGGAATTACGCGGGAGCCGTAACGGCGTTTCAGAATTTCATTAAGGAGTACCCTTCAAGCAATCTTGCTTCAAGCGCACAGTACTGGATCGGCAATGCCTATTTTGCGCAGCGCGACTTCAAGAACGCAATTGCCAGCCAGCAGAAACTTCTAGATGTCTACCCTGACAGCTCGAAGGCGCCTGATGCAATGCTCAATATAGCGAGCTCACAGCAGGAACTCGGGAATGACACGGCGGCAAAAAAAACGCTCAAGGAACTGATTGCCAAATATCCGGTAAGCGACGCCGCGGACAAGGCGAAGAAGCGGCTCAGCGCGATCAAGTAATCTCTGTCATGAATTCCATTTCCGATGCGCGCCTGCTGGAAACGCGGTTGCGGGTCACCGAAATTTTCTATTCCTTGCAGGGCGAAACCAGTCGAGTAGGTATGCCGACGGTTTTTATCCGTCTGACCGGCTGCCCGCTGCGCTGCGACTATTGTGACACTGAGTACGCGTTTCACGGGGGCGAGACCATGTCGATTGCTGCAATCATGGCGCAGGTCGCCTCGCACCATGCGCAGTTCGTGACCGTCACCGGCGGCGAGCCATTGGCGCAGAAAAATTGCCCCCAGTTGCTGCATGAACTTTGCAACGCGGGTTATTTAGTGTCGCTCGAAACCAGCGGCGCGCTGGATGTTTCCGGGTTAGATGTCCGGGTGGCGAAAGTCCTTGACATCAAGACGCCCGGCTCGGGAGAAGTCGGGAAGAATTTGTGGAGCAATCTTGCGCATCTCACGCGACAGGATGAAATTAAGTTTGTAATATGCGATGCGCCGGATTATCTTTGGGCGGTGGAACAGGTACGCAAACGCAATCTCGCGAATGTCTGCCCGGTTCTGTTTTCTCCCGCTTATAAGAAACTGGCCGAAAAAACTTTGGCAGACTGGATTTTGCGCGACCGACTTCCGGTGCGGATGCAGATTCAATTGCATAAATACCTGTGGGGCGAAGTGCCGGGGCATTGAGCAAAGCTGCATCCTTGGCTCCGATACTTTGTTGCTTGATTCGCTCGAATGCTTATATATTGATCATATACTCTCCGCGGTGATCAAAGCTCGCGCCTCGCCTCAAAGTCAAATTCTCATTTTTACAATCACTTTTTTTTGATCTCCGGTTCCCAATATTCCAATGAAAAAAGCGGTAGTCCTTCTGTCTGGCGGGCTGGACTCGGCTACCACGCTGGCCGTCGCCCAAGATCAGGAATTCCAGTGCTATGCGCTCAGCGTGGATTATGGCCAGCGCCACCGCGTGGAGCTAAAGGCGGCAAAACGCATTGCCAAAGCGCTGCAAGTGTTCGAGCACCGGGTGTTTCAGGTTGATCTGACGGTATTCGGTGGCTCGGCGCTGACTGATAGGACGATCGATGTTCCGCTTGCGCCTTCAACCGGGATTCCGGCAACGTATGTGCCGGCGCGCAACACCATAATGCTGTCGCTGGCCCTGGCTTGGGCCGAGACAATCTCAAGTAGCGATATTTTCATCGGCGCGAACGCGGTCGATTATTCCGGCTACCCGGATTGCCGGCCCGAATACATTGCCGCCTTCGAGAAAATGGCAAATCTTGCGACCAAGGCGGCAGTCGAGGGCAGCAAGCTCTCCGTTCATGCGCCTCTTATCGCCTTGTCCAAAGCTGAGATTATCCGCCGGGGTCTGAGGCTGGGCGTGGACTTCGCCCTGACTGTCTCATGCTACCAGACAACGGACGACGGGCTCGCATGCGGCCAGTGCGATTCCTGCCGCTTAAGACGCGATGGTTTTGCGGCCGCCGGCTTGAATGATCCTGCGCGCTACCGGAATGCACGCTAAAGATCTCTCAAGCACGCAGCATTTGCTTTAGAATTCCTTGTTGTGCAATCAAGCGCTCATCTGGCAAATATCGTTGCGTGGGGCGGCTTTGTGCTGGCGTTTATTTTCGGCGCAGTCGGACACCAGGCCAATTTCTGCACCATGGGCGCCGTATCCGACATGGTCAACATGGGCGATTGGTCGCGCATGCGCATGTGGCTCTTGTCCATCGCGATCGCTATTCTCGGCGCCAACGGGCTGCAGGCGCTGGGGTACATCGATTTGTCCAAGTCCATTTACCTCGCACCTGATTTCACCTGGCTCGCGCATATTCTCGGGGGCCTAGTCTTCGGCGTCGGAATGACGCTTGCTTCCGGCTGCGGCAGCAAGACCCTGATACGCCTAGGCGCTGGCGATTTGAGATCTTTGGTTGTTTTTGCGTTCCTGGGAATTTCCTCGTACATGACGCTGAAAGGGCTGTTCGGCGTGTGGCGGACGGGTTACATCGAACCGGTGGCGGTCAATTTTCTTGCTTACGGAATAAACGGGCAGGATCTGCCGACACTATTGTCTGGAGTGATCGGAATCGGCAAGCAAACGCTGCAAATTGCAGTAGCGGGAATTGTTGCCGCGGTGATTCTTGCCTTCGTTTTCAAGGACTATCGCTTCCGTAGCAACCGCAATTACGTTTTTGCCGGGCTGGCCGTGGGCCTGGTCGTGGTGGGCGGTTGGTATGTAACCGGTCATATCGGCTATGCAGAGAATCCCGATACGCTGGAGATGACTTTCTTCGGCACCAACACGCGTGCGGCCGAATCGTTGACGTTTGTCGCGCCGCTGGGATACAGCCTTGAACTGCTGATGCTTTGGAGCGACAGTTCTTTGCACGTTAGCTTTGGAATTGCAGCAGTCGCAGGCGTTATTGCCGGATCTTTCGCGCACGCCACATTTAGCAAGAATTTCCGCATGCAAGGTTTTCGCGACGCCAAGGACACCGCCAACCACATGCTGGGAGGAGTGCTTATGGGGTTTGGCGGCGTGACGGCCTTGGGATGCACCATAGGGCAGGGAATCACCGGCTTTTCCACGCTGGCGCTGGGCTCGATCATCACGTTCTTCGCCATCGTCACGGGTGCTGCACTGACGATGAAATACCAATACTGGAAAATGCCGCACGAATCCTGATTCGCGGATTCGGCACGATTTTGGGGAACAATTCGATTTGCGGTTAGAGGGCCGTAAATATAAAATCCAACGTTTCATTATTCGGGTCGTTAGCTCAGCCTGGTAGAGCAGCGGACTTTTAATCCGTTGGTCGGCGGTTCGAATCCGCCACGACCTACCAACTCCAAGTTCCTCTGCATTTGGAATTGCTTGCAATGCCAGCTAAGACGGGGACGCCCTAAATATAACTGCCTCTTGGCCATTGGCGCTGGGCTCATAATTCCAGCTAACAGGCTAAAATTTGCCCTGGGAGGTTTGCTGCACTGAAACCGCGCCGCATTTATAACTTACACGGAAACAAATAGCCGAAATGGAATTAGTTGAGCGTGTTGATCATATCGTGCTCACGGTGCGCGATATTGAAGTGATGGCACATTTTTACGAACGGGCGCTAGGCTTGCAAAGAGATTTCTTTCACGGCCCCGAAGGACAACCGCGGCATGCATTACGGTTCGGCAATCAAAAAATCAATCTCCAGGATCGGGCTACTGAGACGCCAACAAAAGCGCGGGTTCCGACATTCGGCTCCGGTGATTTTTGTTTAATTGCCGCAATACCGCTTGAGCAGGTTATTGCACATCTTGAGAGGGAGCAAATTCCTATTGAAGCCGGCCCGGTATCGCGCAGGGGCGCGCTGGGGGCTGTTCGCTCAGTCTATTTTCGGGACCCGGATGGTAATTTGGTAGAGGTCGCGGAGTATGTGAACGCGTAAATGGCGAAGGGGCGGATTGAGGGATGCATTGGTATTGGAGCCGTCACGCAATGACGCACCCTTGCAGTTATGAACAGAACAAGAACATCCAGCAGTGATTTGACGTCTGCCTTCGTTAACTGTAGTTGTCAAAGAATATCTGCAATGGCCAAGAAATCGATTTATACGTGCAACATCAGGTGTCACTGCGGCGCGCCCGAGAATGCGTGATACCGTGCTCCTGGGGTTTGAGCCGAAGCAATCATTGAGAAACAGCTCGCATTAAACGCTATTACCCAAAGCACAAGGTGAATACCCCGTTTCCTCAATCCGTCTATTTTGCCGGCTTCCCGCGTAAGTCCGGCGCGATCTCCGACCTTGCCGCCCGGCTGCAAAAGGAAATTCGCGGCGACGTTTTGTTTGACGACGCATCCCGCGGCCGCTATTCGACCGACGCCTCGATTTACCAGATTATGCCCGTCGGCGTAGTCGTGCCGCGTGATGAATTCGACGTGCGAATTGCGCTTCAAATCGCGCGCGAATTCAAAATTCCGATTTTGCCGCGCGGCGCCGGCACCAGCCAGTGCGGACAGACTGTGGGCGAAGCCCTGGTGATCGATCACAGCAAGTGGTTAAACGGGATCATTGACTTCGACAAGGAAGCCGGCACGGTCACTGTGGAGCCGGGTGTCGTGCTGGATCACTTGAATACCTGGCTCAAGCCCCATGGACTGTGGTTTCCGGTTGACGTATCGACCTCTGCGCAGGCAACCATCGGCGGAATGGCGGGCAACAATTCCTGCGGCACGCGTTCCATAGAATACGGAAACATGGCGCATAACGTCATCGGCATAGACGCAATTCTCGCCGATGGCACGCAAGCTCATTTCGGTCTGCTGCAAGAGTTCAGTAGATCGGAACGTCTGCGTCGTCTTGCGGAAGGGTTGGCAGCCATCGCGACGCGCCAGAGAAGCGAAATCGAGCGCAACGTGCCCAAGGTGCTGCGCCGCGTCGGCGGCTATAACATCGACATTTTCCACCCGCAAAGCGAGCGTCCTTACACGTCTGATAATTCGGTGAACCTCGCTCACCTGCTGGTTGGTTCGGAAGGAACGCTAGCCTACTCGAGCTGCATCAAGCTTAAGCTTGCTGCAGTTCCAAAGCACAGGACATTGGGTGTAGTCAATTTCCCGAGTCTGTACCAAGCCATGAAACTCACGCAGCAAATCGTCAAGTTGAGTCCCTGCGCGGTGGAATTGGTGGACCGCACCATGATCGACTTGTCGAAGCGCAATCCTGCATTCCGCGCAGTTATCGAGCGTGCCCTGATCGGCGAACCGGAAGCGATCCTTTTGGTCGAGTTTGCCGGCCCGGACAAGGAAGCCTTGGTGCGAAAGCTCAAAGAGCTTACTACGTTGATGAGCGATCTTCGATTGCCTGGAAGCGTAGTTGAACTGAGCGACGCCGGTGCTCAAAAAGAGCTTTGGGAAGTGCGCAAGGCGGGGCTCAACATCATGATGAGCATGAGAGGCGATGGCAAGCCGGTATCCTTTATTGAAGACTGCGCTGTTCCGCTCGAGCATCTTGCTGAATACGTGGACCGGTTGACGCAGATATTCCTCAAGCACAAAACCAAAGGGACCTGGTATGCCCACGCCAGCGTTGGCACGCTTCACGTCCGGCCGATTCTCGATATGCGCCGCGACGGGGCGCAGAAGATGCGCGCCATTGCCGAGGAAGCGGCGGCATTGGTACGCGAGTACAAGGGCGCTTACTCGGGCGAACATGGAGACGGCTTGTGCCGCGGCGAATGGATTGCCTGGCAGTTCGGCCCTCGTCTGAGCCAAGCTTTCGAAGAGATCAAGCAACTATTCGATCCGGAGAATCTATTTAATCCGGGCAAGATCGTGCGCACGCCGCGAATGGATGACCTGTCGTTATTGCGTTCGCCGCCGAGTTATCGGGTGCAGCGCTTCACACCTAAGCTCAATTGGTCTGCGTGGAACGTGCAACGTGATCCGATCAGTGAAAAAGAAACCGCGCCAGGCAGCGGCGAAGACCCAGCCGGCGGATTCGCTAAGGCGGTTGAGATGTGCAACAACAATGGTCATTGCCGCAGGTTTGATGCCGGCACTATGTGCCCGAGTTACCGGATTACCAAGGACGAGCAGCATCTGACGCGTGGACGCGCCAATACGCTGCGCCTTGCGCTCTCCGGGCAATTGGACGAACGCAATTTAGCAAGTGAGGCCGTCAAGGAATCGCTTGACCTTTGTGTTTCGTGCAAAGGTTGCAAACGCGAATGCCCGACCGGGGTCGATATCGCGAAAATGAAAATAGAATTTCGGGCCGCCTATGCGCGAGAGCATGGCGTTACAGCACGCGACAGGCTGATCGCGTATTTGCCGCGTTATGCTCCGGTTGCGTCCCGGTTTCGCTGGTTGCTCAACCTACGCAATCGCGTGCATATGCTCGCTGCCATGCAAGAAAAACTGTACGGCATTTCCGCTACGCGGAAGCTGCCGCGTTGGGAATTGCCGTTTAGCGCCGCTAGGAAGTCGTCCAGCGGACCCTTAGTCGAAGGCAAGGAAGTGCTGCTATTTGTCGATACTTTCAACAATTATTTTGAGCCCGAAAACGCATTCGCTGCCAAGCGCGTCCTGGAAGCGCTCGGTTACCGCATACATTTATCGTGTGCAAAAAAATTTGGCAGCCGGCCGTTGTGCTGCGGGCGGACTTTTCTCGCTTGCGGCCTGGTGGACGAAGCCAAAGTCGAGGCAAAACGATTACTCGACGCACTATTGCCGTATGTTAAACGAGGGATTGCCATCGTAGGTCTCGAACCATCTTGTTTGTTGACCGTGCGTGACGAGTTTCTTCAGTTCGGTTATGGAGAAGATGCAATTCGACTCTCCGAGAAAGCTTATCTTTTCGAAGAGTTCATGGTGCTGGAACATGCAGCGGGACGAATCGCGCCGGTTTTTAAACCACTGCCACAAAAACGCGCGTTACTACATGGCCATTGCCACCAAAAAGCATTCGACGCAATAAATCCGATACAACAAGTCTTGGGCTGGATTCCGCAGTTGGACACTGAACTGATCGAATCGAGCTGCTGCGGCATGGCTGGCAGCTTCGGCTACGAAGCAGAACACATCGAAGCCTCGCTGCAAATGGCGGAATTGTCGCTTTTTCCCCGCATTCGCAGCAGTGACTCCAATACCCTGCTGATAGCGGACGGCATAAGCTGCCGCTATCAAATTCAAGATGGCCTCGGTCGCGAAGCGTTACACCTTGTCCGGGCGCTCGACATAGCGCTCACGCGCAGACAATTAGCGCCGAAATAAACCGTTTAATCGTTGCTATCCGCTGCGAACGCGGTACGGCGCATGCAGTTAAAAATGGACTGCAAAATTTAACTTCGTTGTATTATGATTTGTGGACTACAGCTCGTTCTATCTTCGGTAAACTGGGAGTTCAGAATGGCAAAAATAAATAGTTCCATAGTGCTCGTTTCAGTAATGTACCCCTTGATTTTTCTCGGATTAGTTGGAAAAGCTGCAGCCGACGGCCAGCAGCCATCCTTATCTGTTGCCGCAACCGGTTCTTCCCAAGCAGGCGACGATATCTTTGGAGACAGCCTGGCCTATCACACGCCACTTGCCGGAGAACCTTATCACACCATCTTCATGGGGGAACCGGTCAATATTCCCGCCAGGAACCGAGGTGATGTCACCTCCTTGACTGTCGGTGGCAGTTACTATACTCCGAGACAGGGGAGCACGGCCTTTCAGCCCATCGGCGCGGGGTACATCCTGCGGGACGAGGAGGATTGGCGCACTCGCGACGTTATAAGCGTCTTTGTTAATAGCCTGGAATACGACAGGAATTTGGACCCAGCCCATAACCTCGAACTGGTGACCCTCTTTGAGAATAATACGATCCCGGTAGCCCAAAAGCTAACCTTGAACAATCAGGAAATAAATGCGACGTCGCTGAAATATGGAACGATCCTCGCTTCGATCGGCCCAGGGCTTCGGTACAATGTGGCTCCTTTTCAAGTCGACAATAACCTGAGGCTTCAGCTCTTGGGGCGTGTAGGTTATTTTTACGACCGCAGGACGGGGGACACGTCGCCAGACTATAAACTGCCACCCGACACGATGCTCTTCGGCGCAAAATTTCGGGCGCGCTATGACGGGATGCGCCGCAATCTTTTGGAACTACCGCATACCGGATTCGCAGGCGGATTGGACATAGATTATACAGACCGCAATCATTGGTCCGATTCTGGAATTCCCGGTGTTGGAGAGAGGACCCAGGATCAAGCCCAGCGGTATGCCATGGGTTCCGCGTATATCGTGGGTGTTACCGGCATTCCGGGACTTTCTGAGAAAAACCGGGTTCTCGCCAGCTTTCACGGCGGCGGGATGGATAAGCATAGCACCGACCGATTTAATGCCTTTACGATCGGCGGCGGACCGCTTCCCTCTGAATCCGACGACCTGTACCGCCCTGACTACCCCGGCACCATGTTCAACGACATATATGTGTCGGACTATGCCTTAACAGCAGTGGAATACCGGCGTGAGCTTACGTTTTTCATGTATCTGCATTTGCGCGGCTCGTTCATTTGGGCACATCAGGCTGAGGTCTCGAACACCGGTCAGGTTGTCTTTGCGGCCGACCGTGGTCAAGCGGCGACCGTCGGGTTGGATAGTGGATTTTTCTGGAATTCGGAGGTGTATCTGGACTTTTCGCATGATACCGGTTTCATCAGATTTGGCAAACCTGGGAACTCAATCACCTTTACCTGGAACAAATCTCTTTGAGGGCAGCAAAACCGGAACGACCAGTTTGTTGGCCTTCAAGGCCATAGACCTGTCAAATTAAACTCGTCACAAGCTGCAGCAATCAGCGATTCATCATGGGGACGACTTGGTTCTGAAGCCACGCTGGTTGCGTCGTGTGGAATGAATGCCCTGGCACCCTCGGCGTATTTATAAATCGCGTGGGCCGGACGCGCGGCCGTCGCGGATAATGCCGAATGAAATACCCCGGCGCGTAATAATAGCCTGGATAAAGGTACTCACTCTCGACCGGAGTTGCCGCGGGCTCCGCTGCATACTCGCCGACGTAGCGCTCGGATTCAACTTGGCTTTCCAGTTGGTCCACCTTTTGTCGCAGATAGCCGACTTCGGATTTTACCTTTAACATCTCGAGCTCCTGCGGCGTGCCGGTCTCAATGACCGACAATCGTGTGGAATTCAGATCTAATTCCTTTGCTTTGCCGTTGGCGGGAGCCTGGTTGGTATAGTTGACGACACCGTTTTCATCGACCCACTTGTAGATCTGGGACGATGCTGGCGCCGCGACAAGCGCCGCTAGCAACACAAAACCTAAATTTAGTAATCTGGCCATATCGTTTTAAAAAGCGCAGGCAATTAATCTACACCCATATGATGGATGCGGACAAAATTATTTGTAACACAGCATTACAGTTCGAGCCCGATCTTCAAAATTCAATGGCTTGAAGAGATGTATCGAAGCTTTGACATTTAGTCACTCCGAGCGTTTCTTCTCGGTCTCAAGTTTTAATTCTGCTTTTTCCAGCTCGAGTCGGGATTGAACGCGGTCATTTTGCCGGCAATTGACGCAGTGTTCTTGCCCAGGTCTTTCTCGTAAACCACACCGTCCTGATTGACGATGAAACTCATAATGCCGGACGCGCGATAACGCGCCGGGTAAGCCAGCAGGCCAAAACCAGCCAGCATTTCGCCGTCGACGAGATAATCACGTGCTCCACCCGGCGCGTCCTGTCCCTGTCTGGTGAGTATCTTGTAATAGTAGCCGTGGTAGGGTGCATGGGCCGCGAACGAGGTGCGTCCGTAGCCCTCATTCGCGGCCGCCGCAAGCAGCGGCCCGAGCGGGCTTTTCTGTTCGTCGCCCGCTGTTTCCCAATAAAGCCCGTCGCGCTTGCCCGGCGTGCTTACCAGCCTACCCGCATACTTCGGAACGCCCGCGCCTTCCGGGTCTTGCGCCGAGTAATCGCGTTCGGCATCAACGATCGCAAGGCAGACCTGTACTGCCGCCAGTTCATTGCGCCCAATGCGGCGGTTCAGAATTTCCCGTTCGCCCTGTTTGGCGTCGAAGTGCCAGGCGCCATTGGATTTCACCAGCGGGATAGGCATCGGCCACTCGTCTTTGCCCACTACGAGCACCGCGTTAGCCTCGCCGTGAAGCTCGATTCTGTTGGCGGTCTCATAGGCGGTGACAAACTTTTCTCGATTTTGCTGGTCCTGGACAGGATCGCCTGAACTAATGAGTTTGCCGCTATGGGGACCCAACACTTCGCGTAGTGAGCGCTGATCGTTTGCTTCGACTGCGCTGACCAAGGCGGACACCGCTTCTTCGGGAGAGGCAAAGTTTTTCTGCGGTACTCCAGCGGCTATTGCAACGGGTGCCAGCTTGAGAAGCGTCAAACCACAAATCAATCCACACCACAACCAAAGACCGAGCGCCCACCAATTTTTTTTATTCCAGATTCTCATAATCGCCTCAACGCGGTTTATATGAAAGGTCTCGAATAGTCGGATTTTTCTAGCGACGGATTGTTCCGCCACCGCCCGGGCTGCCGGCCGGATGCGGCGCAACTACGTTGCCTTGCGGATGCCCCGCCGGAACATGACCTGGCGAAGGTGCCCCCGGAATACTGGGCCTCGGGGCCGCGGGCTGAAAGCTCTCACGACCGCGGGCGCTGTAATTGCGCACCCGCGCCCCATCGCCAATGTCCTGAAATGCGTTGGGCCGCTGCGTGATTGGCGCACCGCGATGCGCAGGAATGCGATGCGTTTCCATGCGGCTGGTAGAGGGCAGCGGCGCGTTCGAGCGTCCGGGCACCGTGGTTGCCTGCCTGGGAGCAGTGCTGCCGACAATGGATCTGGTATTGCCATGTTGTTCCAGTGACTGGTTGGGCGATATTGCACCGCCTCCGCGCGGGTTTTGCTGCACAATATGCCCTGGGGACCCCTGTGAGGGCGACGCATAGCCGCGGAATTCTCGGCGCGTATCAGGTGCCTGGCTCGTGTGGCCGAATTCTTGGCGCAACGCGATACTCCTGTAAGGAACGCCGCGGCGGTGGATCGGATCGTGTTTCCACGCGACACCCGCGTTCGTAGAATTGACAACGCGATAGATGCTCATTTGCCTGCTAACATAGGTGTTGTAATTAAAGTAGGAGTTGTTCACTCGCGTGACATTGATACTGCGGGCGTGCCAGTTGCAGGCGCCGAAAAAGAAATGCGGCGGGACCCGAACCGGTAAGCCATAGAAGAAACCGACGGTAATTACCGGGCCGACATAATATCCTGGCCACGGCCCCCAATAGACCGGCGGATATGCAGGCCACCACCACGGCCCGTATATTAAAGTTGGATCGTAATATGGCACATAAACAGCGTAAGGATTCGCGGGCTCAATCGCGATGTCCTGCCCCTCAGGCTCCACGTCGATTTCATCCGAGGATTCCAGATTGCCTGCGTCATATGCGCGCCGCCGCAATTTCTGTATCGTGTCCATCACCTGCGCCTCTTGGGACAGGAAAGCATCGCCCAGCCTTTCCATCCAATTGAGTTTCTCGTCCATCATCTGGATGATCTGCGGAAACGCGACAAGTGATTTGACACTCGGATCCCAATCATTCTGTGCTACTGCATTCACAGCCTGCTCGCCCTTAAGATTGGGATTTGCCCTAGACCAGCGCGCGGCCTCTACGACTTCCAGCGGATACGTCGCCGCCATCAAAATCTGCGAGAGCAGCGCATCCGGATAAAGCGCGATCGGTGCCAGCATTTGATCAAGATCCTGTTGCGAGAACACGGGCTGGACTGCTTCCGGCATTGGAGGCGCAGCGCTGCCCTCCGGCGGGGAAGTTTGCGCGGGCGCCATCGATGTCCAGAAAAGCGCAATCGAGAGGCAATAAATCCTCAGTTTAACCGCTGTTCTCATCCTCATGCTTTAGAGCGGATCGCGCATAGCCCGTTCTGAAAGTCCGTTAGTCGGCCCTATCCACGGAGAGCGCGATCGTCATTGTGACTATACGCCCCTTGTTCCCACTTTTTGCAAAACGATGCGGAAGTGCGATTGGTTGACTGCATAAGGACACCAAGTAAGGAATTCCAACGGGGCCTAATGCAAACTTTCGTTGGGGCATCACTCTGGCGGTTCGATTACGCACTGTGTTTAGATATAACGACCTTTAGTGACGTATTTGTGGCAACGTTACTCTTTTTGATACGGTGCGGCCGTGCTATATAGCAAGTCGGCGGTTCAGTAAGACTCTGGTGTTGCGGAGGACACCCGCGTGGATCCACTTTTGAAAGGAATCATTGTCGGTTTTTCAATTGCCGCACCGCTTGGTCCAATCGGTGTGCTTTGCGTTCGCCGATCGCTCACGAACGGACCTTTTATGGGGCTATTAACCGGGCTTGGAGCCGCAACTGCCGATGCCGCGTATGGTTTCATCGCTGCTTTTGGTGTTACGGCGGTATCTATCTTTCTGCTCGACAAAAAGCTCTGGCTTTCAATGATAGGTGGAGTGTTCCTCTGCTACCTGGGAATAGCGACTTTCCGCCGCTTACCTGCAAACGACCCAGCATCCATATCGGGCGCGTCGCGCCTCGCGGCCTATGCGTCGACTTTCCTGCTTACACTCTCAAATCCCACAACAATATTGTCGTTTATCGCAATTTTCGCAGCATTCGGCCTGGGCGCATACGCAAGCTACTCGGCAGCGAGCGCAATGGTACTCGGAGTGTTTTTGGGCTCGGCCTTATGGTGGATCATTTTGAGTAGTTCGGTCGGTTTGCTCCGTACGCGTTTAAGCCGCACCTGGATGGCGTGGATAAACCGGATATCCGGCGCAATGATTCTGGCTTTTGGGTTACTCGCGTTAGGCAAAGCAACCGTGTCATGGCTGCAATAAATCGGTCAACACGTCGCTGCGCTCAACTGCCATCGCCTGCGTATTGGTTGTAAGATATCGCGCAGACGATTTTCAGAAAATCAAAGAACTGCGGTCTTTCTCCGGCGCGACGATCATGACAGCTACCATCGTAATTGTTTTCACCGTTGTGTACTTGGGCATGATTCTCGGCGGACTGCCGTTTCTGCAACTCGACCGGGCAGGCGTCGCCTTACTCGGCGCTATTGCCCTGGTTAGTTTCAATGCGCTTAATTTGGACGAGGCGGCCGGAGCGATTCATCTGCCGACTTTAATCCTGCTATTTGCTTTCATGGTCATTTCGGCGCAGATGCGTCTCGGCGGCTTCTACGACTGGGTGACGCTTCGGCTGGCAGCATTGCCGCTTAAGCCAGCATGGCTGCTTGGCGCAGTGATGTTTGTAATTGCCGGATTGTCAGCGGTGTTCAGCAACGATATCACCTGCCTTGCGATCAGCCCGGTGTTGATTGACGCCTGCCGCAAACGCCAACTTGATCCTGTACCCTTCCTGTTGGGGCTCGCTTGCTCAGCAAACATTGGCTCGGCAGCAACGTTGATCGGCAATCCGCAGAATATCCTGATTGGCCAAACTCTAGGACTATCTTTTGCCGGTTATTCCGCCCAGGCCATCCCGCCGGTGCTGCTTGGTCTTGCAGTATCCTGGGCGTTTATTGCGTGGCAGACGCACGGACGCTGGGTCTTGAGTGACAGGGCGGTTCTCGCGCCTGTCGCAAGCGAGCAACGCGTGGAGCAAGTACCGCTGGATCGGTGGCAAACGACCAAGGGGCTTTTTGTGGCTGGCGCACTGCTGATTGCATTTCTATTTACGCCATGGCCCAGAGAACACGTAGCGCTCGCAGGTGCAGGAATATTGCTTATGAGCCGCAAGCTTCATTCCAGGAAGATGCTTGGCTTAGTTGACTGGCAACTCCTGATCCTGTTCATAGGTTTGTTTGTGGTGATTCATGCGCTAGAGCAAACCAGGCTGTTACCGAGTGTAATTGCTGATCTTGCTGCTTCGGGCGTGCACTTGGATCAGCCCGGGGGGTTGTTTGCGGCGGCTTTTGTTCTTTCCAATGTTGTCTCCAATGTCCCCGCAGTCATGCTGTTGCTGCCGGTAGCTCAGCATCCCGATGCCGGTCCGCTGCTTGCGCTTGTTAGTACGTTGTCCGGTAATTTGCTTGTCTTTGGAAGCATCGCCAACATTATCGTGCTCGATGCCGCCGTACGGAAAGATATACACATCAGTTGGTCTCGTCACGCACAGACAGGGATTCCGGTGACGCTGGCGACACTGGTTATTACCGGAGCTTTTTTTTGGCTACTCATTGACGCGTGAGTTCACAAGAAAAGCGAGTTCATTTGGAATCAACCGCTAATAAACCCGCGGCTTGAGCCAATATAGCCTGATTCCTCAAGCCTGCAGGTTCCAAGTCTCTTTGAGCAGGTCGAGGAGCGCGCGGATTACCGGATCGTCGTTGCGGTCTTGGAGATGAATGAACCAAAGCGTCGTGGGCATCCGTGCATCTTTCCAGAGACACATCTCGCCGCCAGCCGTTTTATCCAACGCGAGGTCCTCGCGAATCAGCGCAAGGCCGACGCCGGATATCACAAGCGAGCTGATAACATCCTCCTGATCGGCCTCGACAATCCGAGTCGGCTCGACTCCGTGCTTGCGCAGAAGCGCATAAACCAACTGATGGTGCGTGCTTATCGCGGGCGGGATAATCCACGGCTGCTCGGCAATTTCCTTCCAGCCGGCATCCTTGACGCGTTCACGCCATTCAGCCGGAGCAGCGATTCGATACGTGATTTCCCGCAATGGTAAACAGGCAATAGTTGGATGCGTGACCTCGCCGTAGTAAAAGCTTGCATCAAGAGTTCCGTCACGCACGTGCTCCAAGGCCGCGCCGGTAACATGCTGATGAAGCTCTAGCTCGAGCAGCGGGTAACGGGCCACCGCCGAACTCATGAACTCGCCTAAGCGAATAAATTCCGGATCACTCAACGTGCCAATGCTCACTTTGCCCGCCACCGCGCCCTTGAGCACCCGCGCTCCTTTTTGCAGGGCGTGAGCGGCGGCCAGAATTTTCTCCGCCTCTCCCAAAATCTGCTTTCCCACGGCAGTGAGCGCCATACCAGTTGAGGTGCGATCAAACAGTGTGAGTTCGAGCTCGTCCTCCAGCGCCTTGAGTTGCGAGCTGAGTGCGGGTTGACTGAGGTGCAGCTTTTCCGCCGCCCGGGTCAGTTGCCCGACTTCAGCGATGGCGACAAAGCTGCGCAATTGGTATAGCTCCATTACGTGCTCCTTTCGCCTCCCTCGACCGGCGTGACTATTTTAACGCAAATTGTTGCTGCGCAGCGACACATTACGATGGTATAAGCAGACACGAATATAAGTATTTAAATTTACTATTTGATATTCTGTCAAGCTGACCGTATTCTTGGTTGTGCAATGCAATATACCTGCGCAGTAATCCTCGAAATCGACGGAGGGAATTCATGAACCTTTACGAACATGGCTGGAAAATTAATGACCGATTCGAAAAGCGCTTCGAGCCACAGCAGACGGAAGATCTGCCGCTTGCCGTGGCAATCATGATCGGGGTGCAGTTATTGGTCGGGGTATTTCTCATCGTCGCCGCGATAGCGATGCATTAATGGCCATGTTCAGCATTCGTTTCGCGGTATTGATGTTTACTGACACACCATCGTTCACAATCTAATGGAGGGTAATATGGCTATACGTCTAAAACCCATGTTTACAGCAATAGTCGGGGCAACTGTTGTAGCTGTGGCGCTGTTGCTCACTCACGTTGCTTACGCAGACAAGCACCCCTTGGGCAATCATCCCGCTGTGATTGTTTACAAGAACTGGAATCGGTTGGCCTATACTGAAAGAACGGTGATCTATCCTCACCCAGCGGAGATTTGGTGGTATACGTACGATCCAAATACGACAAATCATCCGCATCATAAGAAAAGCGTCAATTGAACCTCGTACCGATAGTTTCGCTTGGATTTGTTTAAATCAGGAGATTAGCCACCCCTAATAACTTCCTTTGGCCAGACTCATATTCCTGCACGCTGGGCTAAAATGCGCTTTTAGCGAACTGCTTTACCGCGGAAGGGATATCATGGGTTCTGGCAACAAAGTTCGTTATTAATAAAAAGGGGGGGCGAGTGACATTCTTCAATCTATATCGCCACAACTTTCTACGTGCGGCGGTGTGCGTTCCAGAAGTGCGCGTGGCGGATCCGGCTTTTAATGCGGCTCAGACAATCGAGCTCCTCACCCAGGCATCGGAGAAAAAAGTATGTCTCGCCCTGTTTCCGGAGCTCGGGCTAACCGCATATTCATGCGACGATTTGTTCCATCAACAAGCGCTGCTTGAAGCCGGAGAAAAAGCGCTCGCCCGGGTATTAGAATCTTCGCGCAATTTGCCAGTTATAGCAGTGCTTGGCTTACCGCTGCGCGTTCAAGGTGCACTTTTTAACTGCGCGGCGGTGACCTATAAGGGCCGGATTTTAGGGGTCGCTCCAAAATCTTACCTCCCCAACTACAGGGAGTTTTATGAGCTCCGACATTTTGCTCCAGGGGCTAGCGCGACCGCCGGCGGGATAGACATCTGCGGGCAAAGCGGCGTGCCATTCGGCACGCGGCTCCTTTTTAGGCCGCCGCAACAGCCTTTATTTACTCTGTTTGTCGAAATCTGCGAGGATCTCTGGACGCCGATACCGCCGTCATCGTTTGCCGCCCTCGCCGGCGCTACCGTACTCGCCAATCTATCAGCTTCCAACATCACCATCGGCAAGGACGAATATCGCACTCAGCTTGTGGCCAATCAATCCGGTCGCTGCGTCGCTGCTTACCTTTATTGTGCGGCCGGGTTCGGTGAGTCAACCACCGATCTTGCTTGGGACGGTCACGGGATGATCTATGAGAATGGTTCACGTCTGACCGAGACGCGCCGCTTTGCCTACCAGTCGCAGCTTGCCATGAGCGATATCGACCTCGACCGCATTGCCCAGGACCGCATGCGGCAGACGAGTTTCACACAGTCCGTCGATACGCACCGCGCCGCGATTTCAGATTTCCGCCTGGTTTCTTTTTCGTTAGATCTTCCCGATGAGCAAGAACTTTTCCTCGAACGCAATATCGCGCGTTTTCCTTATGTGCCTAGCGATCCCGCGACACGGGATTTGCGGTGTCAGGAAGTGTACGAAATTCAGGTGCAAGGACTCGTCAAGCGCCTGCGTTCAATCAGTGCAGAGCGTGTGGTGATCGGCGTTTCCGGAGGCCTTGATTCCACCCACGCCCTGATTGTATGTGCTCGCGCGATGGATATGATGCATCTGCCGCGAAGCAGGATTCTCGCATACACGATGCCGGGGTTCGCGACAAGCGAACGGACTCTGGCGCAGGCGCGGGAGCTTATGGCCGCGATCGGATGCGTCGCGACTGAAATTGATATCCGCCCAAGCTGCATGCAAATGCTGCGCGACATTGGGCACCCGTTTGCGGCGGGCAAACCGGTCTATGACACCACGTTTGAGAACGTTCAGGCCGGCGAGCGCAGCAGTCATCTGTTCCGCCTGGCCAACCTGCACCAAGCGCCCGTAGTTGGCACCAGCGACTTGTCCGAATTGGCTTTGGGCTGGTGCACCTACGGCGTGGGAGACCAAATGGCGCATTATCACGTTAATGCCAGTGTACCCAAGACGCTCATTCAGTTTCTAATCCGGCACATCGCGCGCACCGGCCAGATCGGGGCTACAGCCGGCCCCGTGCTCGAGCAAGTTCTTAGCACCGCGATCAGCCCCGAACTCTTGCCGGGTGACAGCGGTCTGCAACCGGGCCAGAAGAGCGAGGATATAGTGGGGCCTTACGAACTGCAGGATTTCAACCTTTACTATGTCCTGCGCTACGGCCTTGCTCCACCAAAGGTCGCGTTTATGGCCTATTGCGCCTGGCACGACCGCACGCGGGGAGACTGGCCTGAGGTCAGCCTGGCGTCGCGGCACGAATACGAAATTTCGGAAATCAAACGCTGGCTCGA
>Ga0335079_10002135_pt1 | contig 22812 bp, 21 predicted proteins | sample Lox_Sample_33_FD_206719 | JGI IMG/M metagenome (GOLD analysis project Ga0335079, IMG submission 206719) | Soil microbial communities from Loxahatchee National Wildlife Refuge, Florida, United States - Lox_Sample_3.3 | ecosystem: Environmental > Terrestrial > Soil > Wetlands | place: USA... | reverse complement strand
TTGGACGGCAGGTGAGCTGGCGGAGCGCTGTCTTTCGGGCTTGGCGGTCCTGCCGCAGGCGTTGGCAAGATGGGTGGCGCCGGTTCCGGCTGCCGCATGGCGGCCTGCACTACTCCGCGGGGCAGACCCGGTCCCGCGGAACTGGAAGCCGGCGCAGGCGCTGATTCGCTGGGAGTGTTATCCGCTATTTCCAATGCGGCACCCAGATGGTCGGGCGAGCTCTCGGCGAGATCCTCTTCCTTCACCTGGCTGGCGGCCAGCAGCAATTGCCGTTCCCGAGGTAATTCAACATCGTGCGGCGCATGCAGGTATTCGAGAACCTGTTGGGTAATTCGCTGAAAGACTGGCGCCGACACCTGCCCGCCCTGGTGCAAACCGGATGGAGAATCGAGGATCACCGCGACCGTTATCGCCGGGTTGTTCAGGGGGGCAAATCCCGCAAACGACGCCACGTATTTGGTATGCGAATAAGCTCCCGTTGCCGGATCTACTTTTTGTGCGGTGCCGGTCTTGCCCGCGGACGAATATCCCTGCAGGATGGCTTTACGTCCTGTGCCCTCCAGGACGACCTTCTGCATCATTTGTCTCATCTGTGCGGCAGTCATGGTGGAGATGACGCGGCGCTGCTCAGCAGGATGGAATACGACCATTTGCGGCGTACTTTGGGGTTCGCTGGTAGTGGCCACAATGCGCGGAGCCGTCCAGACACCGTCGTTTGCTATGGTAGAGACCAGGGCCGCGAGTTGCAGGGGCGTAATTCCCACCTCCTGTCCCATGGAGATCGCGCCGATTGAAACCTTGGACCAGCGACTCACCGGCTTGGTCAACCCACGGGTCTCTCCCGGTAGCTCGACTCCCGTTTGCTGGCCAAAGCCATAGGCGCGCATGTATTTGTATAGCCGGTCCTCGCCCAGGCGCAGGGCGATCTTGATAGCGCCCACGTCGCTCGATACGGCAAGGATGCCGGAAACCGGCAGCACACCGTGTGGCCGGCTGTCGCGGATGCGCATGCCGTTAATGACAATCGATCCCATCTGGCAATCGAAGAGTTCATCCGGATTCGTGACCTTCTCCTCCAGCGCTGCTGAGATCGTGACCAGCTTGAATGTGGAGCCGGGCTCGTAGATATCGCTGACCGCATGGTCCTTGAGCTTGGCCGGCGTAATCTCCCGCGATAGATTGGGATTGAAGGTGGGACGGTTGGCCAGGGCCAGAATTTCGCCGGTGTGTGGGTTCTCGACGATGACCGTGCCCGCCTCGGCGTGCGTCTGCTCCATGGCGGTTTCCAGTTCACGCTCAGCGATGTACTGGATCTGCTGGTCGATGGTGAGAACGACATTTTCGCCGGGATCGGGCTGCTTCTCGACGCTGCTGAACCAGCGGCGCCGGGCGTCGACCGAGATAAGCATGCGTCCGGGCTTGCCACGCAACTGCTCGTCGAATTCATGCTCAATGCCGCTCAAGCCTTCGTCGTCCATGCCGACGTAGCCGAGCACCTGAGCAGCGAGTTCCCGCTTGGGGTAGTAGCGCCGGGATTCTTTCTGGAAGTGGATGCCGCGCAAGTTCATCGACTTGATGCGTTGCGCGGTCTCGGCATCCGCTTTGCGGGCCACCCAGCAGAAACTTCGCGAGGCTTTGCATTTGGCGAGGAGTTCGTTCGGGTCGGCTTTGGTGATGCGGGCGATCAACGAGATCGTACCGGCGAGGTCGGGAATCTCGGAAGGAACTGCGAAGGCGGAGTCTACCGAGACCGACATCGCCAGCTCCCGGCCGGCACGATCGTAGATCACACCCCGCCGCGGGGCGACGTCGATGGTGCGCAGCTGCTGGCGCTCAGCCCGCTCCTCGAACGATCCGTAGCGGAAGATTTGCAGGTAAACCAGGCGGAGGCAGATGGCGCAAAACCAGAGCAGCAGGATGGCGCCCAGGAGGTAGAGTCTGGTGTTTCCGCCGTTGCGAGGTGTGTTGGCCACCGGTCTACCCTTAGACAATTCAGCGGCCCGCCACTTAGGGAGCCGCCAGAATCAGCAATTCGTATTTAACGTTCGGCAATTAGCATTTTGGCCGGCCATCATGGCGCAGATTCCAGCAGGGCCGAGTGCTGACCGCCTCGCTTTGCCCGGTTGGACGGGCGAGATGCCCGTCCTCCATAGTCGGCTAGCGGGCTGAGATTACCGAGATCGGTGTGGCGCTCGCCATGACCGGCGTGGCGCTTTCCGGCATCGCGGAATCCATGCGCATCACCTGACCGGCTTGGGGTGACTGCAGGCCCATCTGCCGGGCCAGCAGGTCGATGCGCTCGGGGTCGCGCAAGGTCGCTTCTTCCAGGCGCAGGGCGCGGTTCATCTCTGCCAGACTGTCGCGCTGCGTTTTCACTGATTCGATGCGGTATCCGTATTCCACCGCCTTGAAGTGCTGCCAGGCGTAGGTCATCACCAGTAAGAACAGGCATCCCAGGGCGACGCCGAACTGCTTCATCTCGCGGCCGCGACGCGGGTCCTCAACTTTCACCAGGCGCGAGTTGTCAATGGGCTTGGCGAAATAGATTTCCGGCGTGCCGGTCCAGCAAGGCTTGCGCCGAACGATGGGAGCTATGCAGGCTGCCGCCATCTAGGCCACCCCAAGCAAAGCTGGTTCGGTGTACGCGGCTTGGTGCGACGCGGTGTACCAGTTTTCCAGTTCGTCGACATCGCTCGATCGCTGGGTTTGAGCTTCTGCTCTTTCCACCGTGGCAAATAATTCGTTAATGACCGTTCCCGTATACATCAAATGACCTCCCGCTACCTCTACTCTCTCCGGGACGACATCGAGAGAGAGGTAGGAGATTCTGTTTTCGCCCTTTGTGAGTGGCGATGCCGTCCCGGAAAATCATGCCCGGCATGGCGTCCGTAACATCATGCCGGGAACCTCGGCAGTTTCTCCGAGGCCAAACTTGTGCGCGTGGCGGCGGTTCGATGGACCCGCAAAGCCGGGTTAAGCCCGGTGCCAAACGCGCTCTAAATCCTCTCCGCGGCTCGCAATTTTGCGCTGCGAGCTCGCGGATTCTGAGCGATCTCTTCTTCGCCGGCCGTTACCGGCTTCTTCGTCAGCAGGCGGTAGTGGCCTTGCTTCACTCCGTCGCGGAGGGCGTCTTTCACAATGCGGTCCTCCAGCGAGTGGAAGCTGATGATCACCAGCCGTCCGCCCGGTTTCAGCAACTGCGGGGCGGTTTCCACCAGCGCCCGCAGGTCGTCCAGTTCGCGGTTTACGAAGATTCGGAGAGCTTGAAAGGTTCGCGTCGCGGGATGAATGCGCTCATGTTTCATTGACCGGGCCGCGGCTGATATCACGTCCGCAAGATGTGCGGTGCTGCGTATCGGCCGCGACCGGACAATGGCTCTGGCGATTCTCCGCGACCTCCTTTCCTCACCGAATTCGTAAATCAGATTGGCGAGTGTGACCTCGTCAACCTCATTTACCACTTGATCGGCGGTCAGCTCGGCTTGCGGGTTCATCCGCATGTCGAGCGGTCCTTCCGCCTGAAAACTAAAGCCGCGCGCGGCATCTCCGAACTGCAGGCTGCTGACTCCGAGGTCGGCTAAAAGGCCGTCGGCCATCGGACCTCGGACCTCAGCCAGACTCGCGAAGGATGCTTGCCTCAGTTCGATCCTCGGCCAATCCGCTGCTGCACGGCCTGATTGACCAAGGTCCGATATCCGAAGTCGGACGCCCGCCTCAGCCAGCGCCGCAGGATCCTTATCGAGCCCAATCAAATGTCCCGGTGCGCCGAGGCGTTTTGCGATTTCGTAACTGTGCCCGCCCAGGCCCACCGTTGCGTCGATATACGTCCCACCGCGCTTTACGGCTAGAAATTCGATCGCTTCTTTTAAAAGAACCGGAACATGGCCAAATTTGCTGCCACCATGCCCAACCCCCTGAGGGGTGTCTGTGAAACCCTCGTCCACTAGATGCCCAGTTCGTCGAGCGTCTTCTCATCCTCAGGCGTGAACGCTTGTTCTTCGATCTCTTTGCGGAACGCTTCCAGATTGCGCACGACCAGATAAGTCAGGTTGCCCAGGACCGCGACCTCGCCCTTGATCTGCGCCGAATCGCGCAGCAGTTGCGGGATCAGCACTCTGCCCTGGCCATCCATTTCGACCATCTGCCCGTAGTAGTTGACTCGGTCCAAAAACTTCTTCTTCGTCGGATTGAAGGTGGAGAGCCCGGCTAGCTTCTGCTCGATCCGCTCCCATTCCTCGAAGGGATATACCTGGGCAACCTTGCCATCCAGGCTGGTGATGTAAAATTGCTGCCCGTACTTCTCGTCGATGACGCGCTTGAACTCCGCGGGGACCTTTAAACGTCCTTTTTCGTCGACGCGAGTTGGATGATTGCCACGAAACATGTGCTTTGCCCCTTATCGGGGCCAGACTTCTGGCAGCGACTGCCGCCACAGCGAGGGAGGTAAAAGCGGCCAAAATGCGGGTCGTATCGGGTTCGTTTGGGCTGTTTTTGGGGGTGTCAGCTGCAAATTCCACTGGCGCCTCTCTCTTTTTCACTACCGCCCACGGCCTCTATCGTTACGACCACTTTGTACCACTTTTGTCCACATCCTACGCCTAAACGGTTTGTTGTCAACAATAAAGTTAGGGGTCTTATGGCGCCGCTAGGCGGGTCCTCCGTCTCATTCTGAAAAACACCATAAATTGCGGTTAACGGAATAGGTGACCACAATTAGTTGGGTTTACTGCCAGGGTTCGTCTGAGCTGGCCTTCAGCGAATGCTCTCCTGCGAAGAAGACCTGATGTGGAAATCTTCTGCAGCTCGAGTCTTGGGTTCCGGTCTTCGCGCCGAAACGAGGAAATTTCCCGTATATCACTGACGCTAACTATGCTTCCTGCTAGGGTTCGTTGCCGATAGTGACATTGCCCGGGGTGATCTGCTCGGCGCTGCCAGAGACAGCTATCGATTGAGTTACTTGGCGTTGAGCGAAACCTCCCGGGGAACTGTAGACCGAAATCCTTCAAACCATATTCAGGAGAAAATCATGAGACGTGGTTTTGTGCTGTTGACGATTATCACGACACTCTTGTTGGTTGGCATCAGTCAGATCGCTGGGGCGCAGATTTCGCCCGCGTCGGGTCGAATCATTGTTCCACCCAGCACCGGGGCCGCCGTGGGATTGCCTCACACCAACGTGCTGCTGTTTGTTCCAGAGGGAGCTGCGCCTGCCGCGGGTTCACCCCGCGGGGAAACTCCCGCATCGATAGCCTGCATTTACAAACTGACCACCCCGGTACCGGGCTGCCCCATCAACGGAACCACCGCAGTTCCAACCGGCGGGGCCAATGCAATTGCGCTTGTGGACTGGGGACACTACCCGCAGGTCAAGAGCGACCTGAGTACCTTCTCGACACAGTTCGGTCTTCCGCCTGCCGACATCACCGAGGTCTGTATTGATTCCTGCCCTGACAATTCCGGGACGGGATGGGATCTGGAGACGGCGCTGGACGTGCAGTGGGCGCATGCTATGGCCCCTAATGCCAAGATCTATCTGGTCGAGTCCGGCAACGATCTGTTTCCGGCAGCGCAGAAGGCAGGTCAGCTTGTGGCTGCAGCCGGCGGAGGACAGGTCTCCAACAGCTGGGTCACGAGCACATCGAGCGAGCCTCCAAATGAGAAACAATACGACAAGTATTTCAAGAGGAGCAGCGTTACGTTCTTCGCAGCGGCGGGGGACTGGGGGGTAGGGGCGCTCTATCCGAGTTCGTCGCCCTTCGTCATTTCCGCCGGCGGCACCACGGTTCTACGGGATGGGTCGGGCAAGTTTACCGGGGAAAGCTGCTGGTCGGACAGCGGCGGCGGAATCAGTAAGCAGGAAGCGCGTCCCGCCTATCAGGACGGGATCAAAGCGATCGTGGGGAATTTCCGGGGCACGCCGGACTTTTCGGCTGACTCCGACCCGGGCAGCGGAGTGGCGGTATACATCACTCCCTGGGGCGGTTGGGTACAGGTCGGTGGCACCAGTGCGGCGTCACCGATGTTGGCCGGTATCGTCAATTCCGCGAACAGTTTCCTGGCTTCTTCGCCAAAGGAACTGACGAAACTCTACAAAGAGTACGCCGATGCCACGAAATATAAGAACCTGTTCCGGGACATTACCACGGGAAGCAACGGCCCCGGTTCGGTCGCGAAGAAGGGCTGGGATACCTGCACAGGAATCGGCAGCGACAAGAAATACAAGGGCAAATAGATCTTCCATCCTCAGTCATAGGCAAGTCTTGGGGCCCTGTCCAAACAGGGCCTCATTGTTTCCGTGAGGAATTTTTTCTGCATCCTGCGCAATCCCTGCACATCAAACTTGCCATTCGGGCGGGTTTGGTATAACGTACCTCTCCAACATGCAGGGCCGCAGCCAGAACGATTGCATCTGTTGTTGTCGCGCCAAAGTGTCCGCTGGCGCGGGGAGGCTGCTGACGTAATCAAGTTCTAGAATCGGCACTTATCATCCACCCACCGCCAGTGCAACTTGCTGGCGGTGGGTTTTTTATTTGCCATGAAAAACGAAAAAGAGACCAAAGCACAACGAGTCGAACGATTGAAGCGTGAACAGAATCCCTGGGAACTGCTGCAGGAGATTCGCGGTTTTGCCAGCAAGGGTTTTGGCGCCATTCCTCCGGAATGGCTCGGAACCTATTTCCGCTGGTGGGGTGTTTACACCCAGGGCGATGGCGCGGGTGTGGTGGGAGGGAAGGGTGGTGAGGGGAAGGCCCTTCCCTTTTTCATGCTGCGCATTCGGATTCCCAACGGAATTCTGCGCGCGGACCAACTGCGGACCATAGCGGAATTGACCAAGCGCTGTGCGCGAGGGATTGCCGACATCACGGTGCGACAGAACATTCAGCTGCACTGGATCACGATCGAAGATTTGCCGGAAGTTCTCGACGCTCTGGAGCGCTGCGGGCTGAGCAGTTTGGGTGCCTGCGGCGACGTCACTCGCAATGTCACCGGCTGCCCGGTGGCTGGGGTTGACGCCGATGAGATCTGCGATGCGTCACCGCTGGCAAGGGAAGTCACCCAGGCGATGGTGGGCAATCCGGAGTTCTACAACCTGCCGCGCAAGTTCAAGATCTCGGTCAGCGGTTGCCGGTCGTGGTGCTCGTATCCCGAAATCAATGACATCGGATTTACCGCGGTCAGACGGACCCTGAGTGGTCATCCGGAAATCGGATTCTCGCTTCGGGTTGGCGGGGGACTTTCGACCGATCCGCACCTCGGCCTCCGGCTGAACGCGTTTGTGCCGTGGGCACAAGTACTGCCGGTCACTCGGGCGATTGGCGAGCTGTTCCGCGACTCGGAGTCATTGCGGGAGCATCGCGAGCGTGCGCGGTTGAAGTTTCTGTTCCTGCGGCAAGGCTGGACTGCCGATGATTTTCAGCGCGAACTGGAAAACCGACTCGGTTTCCGGCTGGAACCAGCGGCCGACGAGGCTGCACCGCTCGATGCCTATCGCGACCACATCGGGATCTATCCGCAGAAGCAGCCGGGCTACTTCTATGTCGGCGGTTCCGTCCTGCGCGGAAGAATTACCTGGACCCAGCTGTGGAACGCTGCCGAACTGGCCGAACGTTTCGGCAGCGGCGAACTCCGCACGACCAACATGCAGAACCTGCTGATCGTCAATGTGCAGCAGCAGGACACGCTCCATCTGGCGCGTGAGTTCGATGCCATCGGGTTGCGGGTGGAGGCTTCTCCTTTCTGGCGCGGGGCTGTGGCTTGCAGTGGCAGCGAGTTCTGCAAACTTGCCATCACCGAGACCAAGAGCTTTACCCGATGGCTGGTGCAGGAACTGGACGAGCGGCTTCCCGGTTTCGATCAGCAAATGAAGCTGCACGTCACCGGCTGTCCCAACAGCTGCGGACAGCACTGGATCGCGGACGTCGGGATCGAGGGAAAGAAGATCAAAGTGAATGGCGAGATGCGCGACGCCTATTACTTCTGCGTCGGCGGCGCGGTCGGGTTGGCGCAGTCGATTGCGCGACCGGTGGGTTATCGCTGCCTGGCCAGCGAAGTGCCGGACGCGATCGAGAGGCTCCTGTTGCGCTATTCGGAACGGCGCTTTTCCGGCGAGAACCTGCGCCAGTTCTTTGTTCGACACAGCGATGCCGAATTGCGCGAATTCCTTGCCGGGGGACTGGTTGAGCCGGTTGCGCGCGAGCTACCCAGTGGGCGCGTGCCCCACGGAGTGGAAGGCTAAGGAGCCTTATGAAGTTGTTTCCCATGTTCACGAAGCTCGACGGCCGCCGGTGCCTGGTGGTGGGTGCGGGGACGGTGGGCGAAGGCAAGATCGCGACCTTGGTTGAGGCTGGCGCCAGCGTCACGGTGGTCGCTCCTCAGGCGACGGCTTTGGTGGAGTGGTGGATGGAGTCGGGTTTGGTCCGGTGGCGGGCGCGGGACTTCGAATCAGCGGACCTCGATGGAGTTTTTCTCGCGGTGGTGGCCACCGATTCGACCGAGGTCAATCGCAGCGTTTTCACCGAAGCGCAGCGTCGCGGCGTCTTGTGCAATGTCGTCGACGTTCCGGAGCTTTGCGATTTTTACTATCCGGCCACCGTTCAACGCGGGAATTTGCAGATTGCGGTTTCGACGGGTGGGCTGAGCCCGGCATTGGCGCAACGAATCCGCCGCGAGCTCGAACAACTCTATCCGGAGCGCTATTCGGATTGGTTGGAACGCATCGCCGAGCGCCGGGGCGTGATTCGCGCCTCAGGGCTTGATCCGGCGCGCCAACGCGAGCTTCTTCATCGGTCGGTCACGGCGGAGGCATTTGCCCGTTTCGTCGCAGACCACGAGCCATTCGACGTTCAACGAGGTGAGTCATGAGGGGAAGAGTTTTTCTGGTTGGCGCCGGTCCTGGCGATCCGGAGCTGCTGACGGTGAAGGCCGCGCGGATTCTGCGAGAAGCGGATGTAGTGCTACACGACGATCTGGTCTCGTCAGCCGTGTTGGGGAACATTCCGCAGACGGCAGTAGTTCGCAATGTCGGCAAGCGCTGTGGCCACAAGCAGATTCGCCAGGAAGAGATCCAGTTTCTGATGATCGGATTTGCTTCGCAAGGCCTGCGCGTGGTGCGGCTGAAAAGCGGCGATCCGATGATCTTTGGCCGTGCCGGGGAAGAGATCGAGGCGCTCCGCAAGGCCGGCGTCGAATGCGAAATCGTACCCGGTGTAACGGCAGCACTGGCCGCGGCCGCTTCGGCGCAGATTCCTCTGACCCACCGGCGGCTGGCCTCATCGGTGGTGTTTCTTACCGGCAGCCACGCAGAAGGAAGCCCAAAGCCGGATCTGAGGGCCATAGCCAGCTCCGGCGCAACCCTAGTCTTCTACATGCCCGGCCATGATTACCGCGAGATCTCCCGCATGTTGACTTCCGCCGGATGGGGCGGAGATACGCCCTGCGCCCTGGTTTCGCGGGCCAGTCAGCGGGAGCAGCGGGTAGTGGTCAGCTCCGTAGATCAACTGCCGGCCGTCCAGCGAGTCGCTGCGCCCGCCGTCGTGGTGGTTGGGCCCGTGATTCAGTTGGGAGATCCGCGTTTCCTGCAGCAGGAGGTCATGGAGATCGCCGTGGCTGTTGGACGGGACGCCGGGTTGGGTCCGAACGAGCGAGTCCCGATTTCATGGGGAGGCGCAGCGCGATGAACTATCGCGATTGGGAGCAGGTGAAAGTTCTCGCCGAAACGTGGCCTGCCGAGGAGGTTCTGGAGTGGACCTTCCAGATGTTCCGCGGCGAAGTTGAGCTCGCATCGGGATTTGGCGCCGAGGGAGTCGCGCTCATCGACATGGCGGTTCGCTTGCGCAGCGACGTTCGGGTACACACCCTCGACACCGGATTCTTGTTTCCCGAGACTTACGCATTGATCGAGCAGATCGAACGGCATTACGGAATTCAGGTCGAACGCGTGCGGAGCGAAGTAACACCGGAGCAGCAAGAGCAGAAATACGGCGGGGCCCTGTGGAAACGCAATCCCGATCAGTGCTGCAGCATGCGAAAAGTGGAACCGCTGAGGAAGAAGTTGTCCGGACTGCAGGCCTGGGTCACCGCCATCCGGCGCGAGCAGACTCCCGACCGCGCTCTGGCGCGCAAGCTCGAATGGGACACCAGGTTCGGACTGGTGAAAATAAATCCGATTGTAGACTGGTCCTCAGACATGGTGTGGCAATACATTCGAGCGAACGGCGTACCCTACAACCCGCTGCACGACCGCAATTATCCGAGCATTGGATGTACTCACTGCACGCGTCCTGTAGCGCCAGGCGATGACCCGCGATCAGGACGATGGGCGGGATTGGGCAAAACCGAGTGCGGATTACACGCTAGTGGGATACGGAATTCTGCTACCCTGCCTATTCTTGGCCAATGGGGCGAAAGCGTTTGATCCGGAGTGCCGACCCAACCTGGGGTGGGAGACGAAAAAAACCGGGGCCTTGCGGCCCCGGCGTTCAGTTGGTGGTTTGCCCGGATAAAAAGCTTGCGGCTGCTTAATCCTCCTTGATTCGGCCGCTATTTCTCTATCGGCACAATGCGCTGGCCACTTGAATCGAGCCGGCTTACCAAGGTCTCGATTCGACGTTACGCGCTGCGGCGCGGCCTGACAGTCAGGTCCCGCACCTGGGCCAGCACGCTCGACATCTGCATGCCGTTGAGTTGGGAAACGAAAGGCAGCATCTCGGCCACGAACTGATCCTGAATCAGCTCGCGAATCTCCTCCTGACGGCTGCGTTCGCTGCCGGAGAGCAGCTCAGGCACGCTGACTTCAAGCGCGCGCGCAAGCCGCTCCAGCGAAGAGAGGGTCGGGGTTGCTTTTTCGTTTTCGATCTTCGAGACGTAAGTCCGCGGCACCGACATCCGAGTCGCCAGTTGCCGTTGGCTGAGCCCATTCCGCAAACGCAAGGAACGGATCGAGGACGCCAGATTCAGGTGTCCATGACCGGTGCCGTGCATCGGCAGCGGCGGCGGGATGGGAGTTGCAATCGCCACCGGCGGCTCCTCTTCATCGAGCGACGCGTGGCAGCGCCGGCATAGGTCATTGCTTGTGCGGAATTGAACCAGAAGGCAGCGGTCGCAACGGACAACTTCCCTGGAATCTACCGGGGCAAGAGTTGTGGCCATCTAGGTTTGGGAGTGCCAGAGCGGGCTACTCCAAAACGGGGGATTGTTCGGATAACGAGGGTAATCTGCGGGAGACGGCCTGTGGATGTCAAGAGAAATCTGCAAGATAAAGCTAATTCTCTGCCGTCAAAACAAAGTATGATGTCGAAAAAATCCGGAGAAATCGGTATCAAACCATGATGGACCGCGACGCGGCCTGGTGTTTACTAACTGAGTTCACCCAGTCGGAAAGTTTGCGAAAGCACGCTTTGGCGGTTGAAGCGTGCATGCGAGCTTATGCCCGCAACCTCGGCGGTGACGAAGCTCTCTGGGGACTGGTCGGACTCATTCACGACTTCGACTATGAGAAGTATCCAACCCCGGAAGAACATCCCTACAAAGGCAACGAGATTCTCAAAGAGCGCGGCTACTCCGAGGAGGTCCGCCGCGCCATCATGTCGCACGCCGAGTACTCGGGAGTATCGCGTGAGAGTCCTATGGAGAAGGCGCTCTTTGCCTGTGACGAACTGGCGGGATTCATCACTGCGTGCGCTCTGGTGAAGCCGGGAAAGTCATTGGCCGAGGTGGAAGCCAAGTCGGTCAGAAAAAAGATGAAGGACAAGGCCTTCGCGCGCAGCGTGAATCGCGAAGATATCGTGAACGGCGCAGCCGACCTGGGGGTGGATCTCGAGGAGCACATCGCATTCTGCATCCAGGCGATGCAGGTGATTGCCGAGCAGTTGGGGCTGGACGGCAGCGCTGCGAAAACAGCGTAACTCTCACCTCCGTGGCTCTTAGTCGGCGTTGCTGTTATTTGGTCTTCTTGCTTCGGTCGTGAGCGGAGAATCTGCGGAAGTTACAGCTCTGGAAATGTCAGACGTTCAACCCTTGTTTATGTCTCCTCTGTTTATTTCTTCTCTAGTTTGACAATCTTATGACAACCGGACGCGGCGGTTCGCTTCATAGTAAGGGAAAAGAAGTTATCTTCTGGTTGGAGCAACCATGAAAACCATTTTGCGGTGGAAGGCGCGCCTGCGTTGGCGTCCACTTTCATTTTTTCTGCTTGGCTGTGCCATGCTTGCGCCTGTCGCGTTGGCGCAAGATTCGATCTTCAATATTCAAACCAGTCCCAGCCCGAGCCGGGCGGGCAATACGCTGAACGCGGTGACCGCTATTTCAGCGGAGGATGCGTGGGCGGTGGGCTACAAGAACTCCAACAATCTTAACGAAGCGCGGACTTTGATCCTGCATTGGGACGGCGCGGCGTGGAACGCCATCAGCAGCCCGAACCCGGGACGCTGCAAGCAAGGCAATTACGGAAATGTTTTGAACGCGGTCTCAGCCATTTCTGCGACCGATGTCTGGGCTGTCGGATTCACCTTCGGCTGCGACGCACAGCTGCAGCCGCTTGCCATGCACTGGAACGGTCAGAACTGGAAGGTAGTTATGACGCCAGTCCTGCCCTTCGACAACAATGCGCTGAATGGCGTGCAAGCGTGGGCGCCGGACAACGTTTATGCCGTCGGTTATCAGACCGCCTCCAATGGCGCCACGCAGACTCTGGTCGAGCACTGGGACGGTACAAATTGGACTATCGTCGACAGTCCCAACAAAAACAATACCGGCAACATACTGTTTGCCACGTCCGGCAGCTCGCCCAGCGATATGTGGGCGGTAGGTGCCGCGACCGCTCCCAATGTGCCGATCAAGACGCTCATCCTGCACTTCGACGGGGTCACCTGGAAGCTGGTGAAGAGTCCGAATCCCATTGGTTCCGGCGACCTGAGCCAGAACGTGCTGGTTGCGGTCCAGGCACTGTCTTCGAAGAATGCGATCGCCGTCGGATTCATTCTCGATTCAAACAACCAACGTGAATTGACCATGATCCAGCATTGGAATGGCACCAAGTGGAAGGTGGTGTCCAGTCCCAACGTCGACGAGCGGGGAGGCTCGTTCAACACCCTGAAGGGCGTGACCGTTCTCTCTTCGACCAACCTGTATGCTGTGGGATTTTTCGCCAACGCGGGTACCGCCGGTCAACAGGAAACCCTGGTTGAGCACTTCGACGGCTCAGCCTGGACGATCGTGGACAGTCCAACCAAGGGCCTGGCCCAGCAGTTGAACGGAGTGTTCGGCCTTGCGGGCACCAGCGAGGTGTGGAGTGTGGGCGCCTGGGCGCGGAACGGGACTGATCCTGAGGATGGCTTCCTGATTATCCCGCGCTCTCTGGTGTTATTTTCACCGATCGGTTGAAGCGGCTGTAGTTCTTGCTGAGGTGCAGAGAAATGCTGTCTGCACCTCAGTTCCAAGTCTCAAAGCAGACAATCTGCCAGCTCCGCACTGGCGATCAGGTCTGCAATCCGCGCGAAATCGCCATACATTACCCGGTCTTTGTCCATGGTCGGGCATACCGCACGGATGGCCGCGTGCGCCTGCAGCAGTGGCTTCGAGGTCTTGAGCGGCGCCAGGAAATCCAGCGCCTGCGCAGCCGCCATGGCCTCAATCGCCATGACATTGCGCGCGTTTTCGACAATCTTCTTCAGCTTTAGCGACGCGCCCATCCCCATAGAAACGAAATCTTCCTTGTTGCCCGAGGTGGTGATCGAATCCGCCGACGCGGGATGCGCCAGCACTTTGTTCTCACTCACCAGAGCCGCCGCCGTCACTTGAGCCATCATAAAACCCGAGTTCAGGCCGGCTGCGGGGGCTAAGAACGGCGGTAGTCCCTCATTCAAAGCCGGGTTCACCATGCGCTCCAGGCGGCGCTCGGAAATTCCGGCGAGGGCGCTGATGGCGATGGCCAGGAAATCCAGCACGAATGCAATCGGTTCGCCGTGAAAGTTGCCGCCAGAGATCACGTCCCCTGCCGCGCTTCTTACGGGGGCATGAGCGGGCCCGCTGCCTGCACCAACAGCGGCGGGGAATACCAGCGGGTTATCCACGGCGGAATTAATTTCGGTTTCCATAACCTCGCGGCAGTGAGTCAGGGTATCGCGAACCGCGCCATGGACCTGTGGCATGCAACGGAGCGAGTAGGCATCCTGCACTCGCGCGCAGTCGCGATGAGATTCCCTTATCTGGCTTCCAGCAACCAGCTTGCGCAGATTTGCAGCGACGGTAACCTGGCCGGCGTGGGGACGGGCGCGGTGAATCCGCTCATCGAAAGCAGCATCGGTGCCGCGCAGTGCGTCGAGAGTCATGGCGCCAATCACGTCAGCTGTATCGGCCAGGGTCTCGGCGGCGAGCAGTGCCAGGATTCCCACCGCCAACATCCCTTGCGTGCCGTTGATCAGCGAGACAGCCTCCTTGGCCTCGAGCAGCAGGGGCTTCACCTGGGCGCGCCGCATGGCTTCGGAGGTCGGAATGCGGATGCCCTTGTCGTCGAGGCATTCCCCTTCACCAATCAGAGCCAGCGCGAGGTGCGCCAGGGGCGCGAGATCGCCGCTGGCGCCGACACTGCCTTGTGACGGGACGAACGGCGTCACCCCGTGGTTAAGCATTTCGCACAAAGTGTCGATCACGGCGGCGCGAACTCCCGAATTGCCTTTGGAGAGCGAGTTGGCGCGCAGCAGCATCATGGCGCGGGTTTCAGCGACGGAGAGCGGGTCGCCGACGCCGACCGCGTGGGATCGCACCAGGTTGACCTGCATCTCGCGAATCTGGTCGCCGGCGATTCGCACGTCACTCAACTTGCCTACGCCAGTGGTGATGGCATAGGCCACCTGGTTGCCCGCAACCAGCGCGTCGACGACCGCGCGGGCACGGTCGACAGCTTCGCGAGCGTCCGGTACAAGCAGCGCCGGGCGGCGCTCGACGGCGACTTCGCGAACCGCTTCGAGCGTCAGATCGTTGCCGTTGATGTGGAGAGCATTCAAGGGAAGTTTCCAGTCTCTGATATTGAGTTCTCAGCGTAGGCGACTAGTAATGCTGCGTAAGGTCATTTTCCGGCCGCCGCTCTAAATGCGCGCATGTACTTCGCCGGTAGCGCGCGGACTTTCATTTGCTTGTCGGTGACGATGTGCATGGTCTCGCCTTCGGCTAGCAGCATCCCATCCGTCGAGCGCTTCAACTCGTAGGTGAAATGAATTACTGACTCACGCACGTTTTTCAACGATGTCCTCACGATCAGTTCTTCGTCGTATAAGGCTGGAGCCTTATAGCGGCAGCGGGCGTCTACCACGGCAATATAGCAGTCCTCGTCGCGTTCGATGTCTTTGTAGGTGATGCCTAGCTGCCGCATCAATTCGACGCGCCCAATTTCAAACCAGATGAAGTGGTTGGAATGATAGACCACGCCCATCTGGTCAGTCTCCGCATAACGCACGCGAACCCGGGTTTCATTGACGGCTGCGTTCACGTTGTCCTCTGACCTGCTGCGCGATTCACTCACCGCTCCAGCGGGGCTTGCGCTTTTCGAGGAATGACGAAATCCCTTCGCGGAAATCGGCGGTGGTGCGGATACGCGCATTGGCTTTGATCGCCGCTGCGACCTGCTCCTCGAGTGGCTGCGCAAGAAAGGTATTGATCAGGCGCTTGGTGGCTCGGACCGACGACGGGCTGTTCTCCATCAACTGCGCCGCCAGTTCGCGGCTGCGGACCATCAACTGTTGGGCAGTGACAACTTCATTCACCAATCCCAGGCGGTAGCCTTCCGCAGCATCGAATAGACGTCCGGTCAGCAGCAGGTCGCGGGCGACCTTGTGGCCGACCTGCCACACCAAAATAGACGAAACAATCGCCGGAACAAAGCCGATCCGCACTTCGGTGTAGCCGAACTTGGCTTCCGGAACGGCCAGCGTGAAGTCGCACATGGTGGCAAGGCCTGTGCCTCCGGCAATTGCCGCGCCGTTCACCGCCGCGATCGTGGCTCGAGGGAATTCGTACAGACGCCGGAAAAGCTGCGCCATGCGCGCTGAGTCCTGCAGGTTTTCCTCGTGCGACTTTCCCAGCAGCGACTTCAGTTCGTCCAGATCCATACCTGCGCAGAAAGCTTTGCCCGCCCCGGTCAGGATGACCACCTGGGCGGTCGAGTGCTCGATTTCCTCCAGTGCCTGCAAAAGCTCGTTTACCAATTCAAAGCTGATAGCGTTGCGCTTCTCGGGCCGGTTCAGGGTAATGGAGGCGACGCCTCTATCTTGAGCGAGTTGGAGAGCGTGATAGTTCATTGGCCGCGCGCGCAGGCAGTGAGCATTCGCCTTACAGACTTTACTCAGGTCTGCCCATGCCAAATACTTAAAGCTCTCGAAGTATACAAGGCAGGCGAGTCGCGAGTCGCGCGGGCCGGATCATGTGAGCCGGCAGGCCGAGGTTTCTATAGGCCAGTCGAATGAATAGTCCCTTTGGGCCATCTCCGATTTTGACGCCGCGTTGTAAGATGACCACCTAGCCTATGCCGACATCCCGCGCGGAGGTCTCGGAGAGTTTCCCCACGGTGCAGCAGGAGATCGCCCGCCTGGCGGCTCAGCCGGAGATTCGCTCCGCCTATAACTGGTTCCGCTCGCAGGAGCCGCAGTTCGCCCATTGGCAGCTGGAGGTAGCGCGTATCGCGGCGCCTCCCTTCGGTGAATCGGCGCGCAGCGCCTGGCTGGCTGAAAAGTATCGCGAACTCGGCCTGGACGACGTTCATACCGACGACGTGGGCAACGTCTTTGGCGTTCATCCCGGATACGGCCGCGGCTACATCTCGCTTAGTGCCCATCTGGACACGGTTTTTCCCGCGGGAACGCCACTGAATATCCGCCAACAAGGCAGCCGCCTGTACGGTCCCGGGGTTTCCGATAACGGCGCTGGCGTCGCGGCCATGCTGGCGATTGCCGCACTGTTGCGCTCGGTGCGCATCCGCCATCCCAAGCCGTTTCTGTTTATCGGCAACGTTGGAGAGGAGGGTGAAGGCGATCTGCGTGGCATGCGGCACATCTTCTCCTGCCCGAAGTGGAAGGATTCGATCGCCGCCAGCCTGATTCTGGATGGCGCGGGCGCCGATACCATCGTTGCCGAAGCGCTGGGCAGCCGCCGCTTCGAGGTGATCGTGCGCGGACCCGGCGGACATTCCTGGAGCGACTTTGGCGCGCCCAACCCCATTGTGATTCTGTCACGCGCCATTCAGGCGTTCACCGAAACCCCGGTGCCGGGAACCCCCAAGACTACTTTCAATATCGGCGTAATTCGCGGCGGAACTTCCGTCAACTCCATTCCGGAATCTGCCAGCATGCGAGTGGACATTCGTTCTACATCGATGGCCGAGATGGAGCGCCTGGAAGGCACGCTGCGGGTCGCGCTCGATCAGGCGATCGAGGATGAGGTCCGTGCCTCGGAAGCGCGCTCGGCGGCGCAGCGCCGTCCGCATGGCGTGAGCCATGAGTTTGTGGCGATCGGGAACCGTCCCGCCGGAGAACTGGATCGCAATGCCCGCATTCTTCAGGTCATGCGCGCGGTGGACGCCCAACTGGGCAACGCCGCCCAGATTCAGCGCGCCTCCACGGACGCCAACATTCCGCTCTCGCTCGGACGCGAGGCCATCGCCATCGGCGGTGGTGGCAGCGGGGGCGGCGCCCACACCTTGCAGGAATGGTTCGATTGCAGCGGAAGGGAGCTCGGGCTGAAACGAATTCTGCTGACGTTGCTGGCGCTGGCGGAAACCAAGTAACCTGTCATTTGTAACTGCGCGTTAACATTGCTTCAACGTCCTCGGACCGCAAATCTCTTCACTCTTGACGGCGGTTAAGTTCTCGACAGAAAATGACCAACGCTTCCCGCCTCTTGTAGACCCCGAATCTCTCGCTGAAAGGAATACGTCGTGCATACCCTTCCCATGCGGTCTCTCGTCCTCCTGGTTTTCTGCGGAACATTGCTGGCGCAAACGAATCCCATTCCCTTCGTGGACCAGCCTTTAGTCCCGGCAAGTGCGGCGCCCGGGGGCGCTGGATTCACGCTGATTTTGAACGGCACCGGCTTTGTCTCCGGTTCGATGGTGAAGTGGAACGGGAGTGTGCGTTCCACCACCTTTATCAGCCGTTCCCAACTCCACGCTACGATCTCCGCCGCAGACATCGCTTCCGCCATGAGCGCCGCGGTCACCGTTTCCAATCCCTCCCCGGGCGGAGGCACATCCAACCCAGCCAGCTTTCAAGTGACGTTGCCCGCGCCCGGCGTTGCAGTGCTGCGCAGAGATATCGGTCTCAACAGCGGGTTCAACCCCATCGCGGCCGCTGCCGGTGATTTCAACGGAGATGGCAACCTCGATGAAGTCTCCGGTGGCCAGAGTAACCGGATCGATGCCCGTCAGGAAGTTTCGCTGGGAGCAGGGAACGGCGGAATTCGGCGGCCGCAACGGCGGTGGCGTCGGGTTCCACATCACGCCATAGCCCCGACCCCAGTCGCGTTTCCTGGTTTGCTACCCTAGCTCCGTGTCCCGCTCCCTCAAGGCTCACATCCTGCTGGTGTTCATCACGCTGATCTGGGGCGCGACCTTCTCGGTCATCAAGAATGCTCTGGTCGATATCTCACCACTCTTCTTCAATGCCGTTCGCATGAGCTTGGCGGCGCTCTTGTTGGCCGCCGTCTTTCACCGGCATTTGCCACGCCTGACGCTGGGCACGGTTGGCGCCGGTTCGCTGGTTGGCTTCTTCCTGTTTCTCGGTAACGAGCTGCAGACCACGGGATTGAAATACACCACGGCCTCGAAATCCGCCTTCCTGACAGGTGTTTCCGTGGTGCTGGTTCCGGTGTTTCTGGCGCTGTTCTGGAAGCGAGGCATCAATCGCTGGAGCGCCGCCGGGGTGAGCCTGGCGTTCGTAGGCTTGTATCTGCTCACCGTTCCGGCATCGGACCGTGCCGGCCTCAATTTGGCCAGCATGAATCGTGGTGATCTTTACACGCTGGTGGCGGCGGTTGTTTTCGCCTTCCACATCATTCTGATTGGACACAGTACCCAGAAACATCGCTGGCAACAAATCACCGTGGTGCAGGTAGCGGCCACGGCGCTGCTGATGATCCTTACCGTACCTTTCGCCGAGAAAGTTGAGGTCACCTGGTCGGCGCGGGTGTTCTGGGGGATTGGCATTACCGCGTGCCTGAGCCTGGCTACGGCCTTCGCAGTACAGGCCTGGGCCCAGCAGTTTACGCCTCCCACCCACACGGCTTTGATTTTCTCGCTGGAGCCGGTATTTGCCTGGATCGTGTCTTTCATCTTCCTGGCGGAACGTTTGGGCACGCGGGTAGCGGTGGGCGCGGCCTGCATTCTGGCCGGGGTACTGCTTTCGGAAGAAAAGGGCAGCTCCGAATCGCTTGGCGTCTCCCCGGATCACGCCGGGGTTCCCGCCGTTCCGGATGTCCATGCGGGAAATAGAGATGAATTGCAATAACGCTTTAGAGCTGTTGGGCGTCTAAGAGTAAAGAATGTCGCCCTGGAATTGCAGGAATCTGCCGATTAACCGCCAGTTTGCGAACAGGTATAATTTAGAACTTGGGGCATTGGGAGGAAAGTGAATATGAACCCGCGCGCGAGCGCTTTTTGGGGGCGTCTGAAGGCCAACCGGGCTGCTTACACCCTAACCATTCTGGCGACACTCACTCTGGGCATTCTGATCGGAACCATCATTTCCTTTGGCGTAAAGGGGCAGGAGAAGAAGGCCTCAGATGCGACGCCTTTGACGGTACCCAGCCCGCAACAGCTTTCCAGCGTGTTCGCACAGATTTCCAAGCAATTGGAACCGAGTGTGGTGAACATCAACACCGAGTCGACGGTTAAGAATCCGCATGGGCGGCGGCGAGGCGGGGATGACGACGACAACGGCAATCCCTTCGACGACTTCTTTGATCGCTTCTTTGGGGGTCCCGGCGGACAAGGCGGTCCCGGTGGCGGGGGTGGCGGAGCTATTCGTGAGCGCTCCCTGGGTTCCGGCGTCATCGTCGACCCGAAGGGATATATCGTCACCAACCGGCATGTCGTGGAGAAGGCCGACCGCATCCGGGTGCGGTTGCAGGATGACGCGCCGGGCGTATTGCACGACGCCAAGGTGATCGGCACCGACCAGGAAACCGATCTAGCGGTCATTAAGATCGACGATGAGAAGCCCTTGCCCGCTGCCAAACTAGGCAACTCGGACGGCATGCAGGTAGGCGACTGGGTATTGGCTATCGGCAGCCCGTTCGGCCAGGTGGGATCGGTCACCGCGGGGATCGTTTCGGCCAAGGGACGCAACATCGTTCCCGGACGCCAGTTCCAATCCTTCATTCAGACCGATGCGGCTATCAACCCTGGCAACTCCGGCGGACCGTTGGTCAATATGGCGGGTGAGGTGATTGGCATCAATACCGCGATTCTGACCGACACCAATGCCTATGCCGGCGTGGGTTTCACCTTGCCCTCGAACACCGTGGTGCAGGTCTACAACCAGCTGATTGGGCCAGAGCACCGGGTGTCCCGCGGATCCATCGGGATCATGTTCAACGCGCAGGAGAATCCTGCCATTCAGCGGGTCTATGGCACCGGCACCGGCGTGACCGTTTCCGATGTCACGGCGGGCAGCCCGGCAGAGCAGGCTGGTCTGAAGGTTGGAGACACGGTGGTTTCGGTGGACGGCAAGACCGTGAGGAACGGAGATGAGCTGGTTTCGGATATCGCCAGCCGCAAACCGGGATCCAAGGTCTCGATTGGCTACGTTCGCAACGGTAAGAAAGAGGAAACCGCAGTCACGGTCGCGGATCGGGCCAAACTGTTTGCGGCGCGCCTGGGCGACGACGACGAGAGCAACGAAGACCAGGGCCCCAAAGAGAGCCGCTTAGGTATCTCGGTGAGGGCATTGACTCCGGACCTCGCTGATCGTCTGGATGTGTCCGCCGGGAAGGGAGTCGTGGTGGACGATGTGAAGCCGCGTTCCTTTGGAGAAGACGTTGGCCTGGGACGGGGGGACGTTATCCTCGAAATTAATAAGCAACCGGTAAATACAGAGTCGGATTTCAACCGTCTCCAAACCGCGCTAAAAAGCGGGGAAGACGTTGTCTTCCTGGTCCATCAGCGAGGCACCGGACGGCAGGGAGGCACCATCTTTCTGGCCGGAACACTTCCGTAACCAATCCTGGCCCAACCGAGACTGGCACTTGGCCCTGAGTTCGGGGATGATAGTGCAGTCTGGGTTGGGCTTTCTTTTTCCGGCTCGCGGCGGAGCCGAGCGTCAGGTTTTGCAACTGGAGGTCGTCCCGATTGAAGTTTGCAGGCTCAATCTCAGCCAGGTTAGTCACCTTAGGGTGCGCGACCGTGTTGGCATTTGCCCTAGGCGACGCCCAGGCCTCGACCAACTCCGTCTCCGCTAGCCAGAAAGCCGCTTCGCCCCATAGCACCACGGCCAAGAAAGCCAGGAAGAAATCCAGAACGACTGCCAGTTCCCGGCGGCGTGGGCAGCAGAAAATCGATAAACAGCGCGCCACCGAAATTCAGCAGGCTCTGGTCCGGGAGCACTACCTCGACGGTTCGCCCTCGGGGGTGTGGGACGACAAGACGCAGAGTGCTCTGAAGCGCTATCAGGCCGACAACGGCTGGCAGTCGAAGACGGTTCCTGACTCTCGCGCCTTGATCAAGCTTGGCCTTGGCCCCGATCACCAACATCTGCTGAATCCAGAGAGCGCGATGACGGCAGCGCCGCTGCCCGCGGACAACAACCAGAAATCGATTCCGTCCAGCGGCACTATTCCTTCCTCCTCCAGCGAAGTCCCCAAAATTCCCAACAATTTACGGAAGTAACCTTCGACCGGCAGCCACTGGTTGCGCGATTCGCGGACTTTGACTGACTTCTGAGCCCCGCCTCTCACGGCATCACCGGCTTTGGCAGATACGGTAAGGGCTTGCCTTGAACGATGGCGCGGGGATTATCGTCGACTAACTTGTGGGCGATTTCAGACCCACAGATTTCGCCGGCGGCATCCTGTCCGGAGGAAAGAATCGGGACCCGGCGCTTGGTATCATGGGCGTCGCTGGCCAGCACGTGGACGCCGTTGTGTTCCAGCAACCAGCGCGCCACGCGCTGCCCCCGCTCGCCCCAGGAACCGGTCAGCGCCGAGGCCGTTACCTGGATCACGCAGCCCTGTTCCGCCCATTCCAGAATTCGTTGCGGCGTGGGCTGCAAGATGGGGTTGCGCTCCGGGTGTGTGATGATCGGGGTGACTCCTTTGTCGCCGAGTTGCCGAAAGCAGTCTTCGGTCTGTACCGGAACGCTGTAGTTGCTTAATTCCACCAACAGGTACTGTGTCCCCTCGATCGCGTAGTACTCCGGCCGGACCAGGACATCCTTCAGGTTCTCGTAGGAAAGATGGAAATCGCATCCCAGACTGAGGGCCGGCTTCGGTCCGACCAGCTGTTTCAGACTGTCCAACAAGCCAGCCAGGTAAACGCGGTCATAGTGGTAGCGTTCGTTGGCATGGGGCGTTGCCACGATGTGCTCAATGCCGTCGGCGAGCGCCAGGCGGCACATGTCCTGACAGACTTCCCAGGTTTTAGGGCCGTCGTCTACGTCGGGGAGAATATGACAGTGGATGTCGATCACGTCTGGAGGGATTTAAGCAGAATCGTGGGGAAAGAAAAAGCGGAACCTTGAATCGCAGAGACGCTGAGAAAGGCCACCGAGTCCGCTGAGAAGTTCCTTGGCTCACTCCCTGGAGATTCTTTTGCGACCTCCGCGGTTAAGAGCT
>Ga0335079_10002134_pt1 | contig 22823 bp, 27 predicted proteins | sample Lox_Sample_33_FD_206719 | JGI IMG/M metagenome (GOLD analysis project Ga0335079, IMG submission 206719) | Soil microbial communities from Loxahatchee National Wildlife Refuge, Florida, United States - Lox_Sample_3.3 | ecosystem: Environmental > Terrestrial > Soil > Wetlands | place: USA... | reverse complement strand
ACTGCCCGGCCGCTATGCCGGGCGATGTGCTAGAGCACGGTGATGTGATCGGCAGGGCCGGGCACGTCGGCGGCATGATCGGGCTGGGACCTTCGCGATCAGGACGCGCAACCGCAGGGAGATGTTTACCATTCATTCAATCAACCGGCGGCCTAAAATTTATTTTCAGGAGGGGATGGCAGGCCTCATTAGCACCTGCCACTTTTTCTTGTTCCAACAGGGCGAGAGACCCCTGATTTTAGGGGGGCAAAAACAAAACTTGATAGTCCCGGAGCAGGATTACCCCCGTTTGGGCCTCAGCCTGTTGCGTTTTTGAACAAACTGGCATACATCAGACCAAAAAATGACCATGCATAGTATAGGCTCACGGCATTTGGAAGGTTGGGAACTCTACCCAATCTATAACTAAGTAGTAAACGATAACCGACTGCCAGCCTCCTAAGGACCACGGGTTTTGACTTCCCCGCTTGCTAAGCTGCGAAGCTGTCCAATGACAAGGGCAACTGCCCGTCCATGTCGACATGCTGGCGGCGCCTTGGCGCACGCGTGGGAGGACGCTTGGGCGGCAGTTCGGATTTTGCTTCTTCTGAGTGGCCCGCCGGTTTAGCGCGGAGCCTCGAAATGAGGGTGCCCATACCAGCCTCCAGCTCGTCCAGGCGAATCGGAGACGAAGAGTTAGCTGGCTGCTCTGACTCTGCCTCCGCTCCTTGGGGAAGCTCTGATGATGACCTCTCCTGCATCGCAGTTGTCGCCGCAATCGTGGCCATAGCAAGTTCCAGATCCCTCAACAGCTTGCGACCGTGGTCGGTTAACTCTACTGCGCCGCCATTTTCTTCCAATTCAGAATGTTGAACCAATCCCGCGCGGCAGAGCTTATGGATAAACTTCGTCGCCGAATGGCGGTTGATCTTCAGCAGTTCGCGGAGTTCTTGATTGCTAACGGCGTGCTCACCACAGTTCCAAAGCACCTGAACCATATCCTTAGGCGGGGTGTTCGGGAAAAACGTTCCCACGTGGGTATCGTAGATTTCGAATGGTTGTTTCAACTGATCACTGGTCATTTGTTCTCCTTTGGGCATCGTGATCGGCTATCTACAACGGTATTACTCTTGAAACTCAGTCTGACGGTTCCCTCAGGGAACGCCACTCTGGACAAGGTCAGACTCGCGGTTCCCATTGGGAACATAGGCTGGCATTGCCCCGCCCAGCCGGTTCCTTGAAGGAACCTCCCGACAGAGTGCTGTGTCCCATAGGGAACATCTCGGGTGCCGGTTCCCTACGGGAACCAGTCGCCCGCAACGGCCGTCCGTTCCCATCGGAACACGTCAAGCCATGGGAGACGACGCCATCGCCAAGCGCCGGTTCCCGTCGGGAACCGCCACCGTCCCGAATCTCTTATCCTGCTGCCCATCTTCCATCTCTTCTCCGCCTGCTTTCCGCATGTCCCGGCAGCGAAACCATCTTCGCCTGTAATAATTGTTTCACACGAACCGGGAAAGGCGGAAATCATCCCGACGAAACCGAGTTGCAAAGTCAGAATTAACCTGTGCGCCGAGCCCTTTGAAAGCCTCAGGCAAATGACGTCCTTCTCATGCTGCAAAGCTTGCAAGTGCTTGGCTTAATTGCGCTTCAACCCAGGTTGCGCGGTGATCGTGCACTGCCCGGCTTGATGGTGAAAGGGCTCAGGCGCCGGGAGCGCAGTAGCGGGGTGGGGTTGGCCGGTTCCTACTTCTGTACGGATGTTCCAGCTATTGGATGATCGCGAACGCAGGAGACGCAGCCGGCAGATCTGTTAAAGGGAATCGACCTGGCGTCGATAAACTAGCTTGTCCTTGGAGAGGCAAGAGGATCATCCCAGCTTTCGCTCCTGATGGGGAATCCGGTCGAAGGTGAACGCGATTCCGCTGTGAAGTCGAACACGATTCCGTTGTGATTCCGAACAGCATTCCGGTCTGAACGTGAACGCCGATTCCGGTGGGAAGGCGAACAGTTTTTGTCGCCTGGCTGAATGGCGTTCGGCTTGGAGCGGAATGTTTTCCACAGACGAACAGCAGGAGGTGAAGCGACGCTAGACAATCACCCGGCATTGAACTCCATCAATGAAGGAGGACAGGGTGCCGGCAGGAGAAAGTCCATGCGGAAAGTCAAAGAGGTCCTGCGGTTGAGGTTCGAGTTGGGGTTGGGGCAGCGCCAGATCGCTCGCAGTTGCGGAATGGGGCTCGGTACGGTCCACGAGTATCTGGAACGGGCAGTAGCAGCCGGGATCGGTTGGCCGTTGCCGGGAGGCTTGGGCGAAGAAGAACTGGAGGCCAAACTGTTTGGCAACCAGCTCGTGCAGGCCGAAGCGGTGCGACAGAGACCGCAACCGGACTGGAATATCATCCATCAGCAACTGCGGCAACATCGTCATCTGACCCTGCAGTTGGTGTGGGAAGAATACCGGCAAGCGCATCCCGAGGGGTATCGCTACAGTTGGTTTTGCGAGCGCTATCAGCACTGGCGGCGGCACCTGGATGTGGTGCTGCGCCAGGAACACAAAGCCGGGGAAAAGATGTTCGTGGACTGGGCGGGGGCAACGATTCCCGTCTATGACAGTACTACGAGGCAAGCCTGGCCGGCATCGCTGTTTGTTCCTGTGCTGGGCGCCAGCTCCTACACCTACGCAGAAGCGACTCGCGATCAGCAACTGGAGGCCTGGATTCAGGCGCACATCCACGCGATGGAGTTCTTCGGTGGAGTGCCGACGCTGGCAGTCCCCGATAACACCAGGACCGCCGTCACCCGAGCCTGCCGTTACGATCCGGATCTGAACCCCACCTATCAAGAGTTCGCGGTGCATTACGGGATGGGAGTGGTGCCTGCACGTCCGTACCGGCCTAGGGGTAAGGCCAACGCCGAGAGCGGAGGCAAGTATGTGAACGCTGGATTGTGGCAGCGCTGCGGAACCGGAAGTTCTTCAGCCTGCCGGAACTCAACCAGGCGATCCGCGAGCTGCTGGCGCGGCTGAATGAGCGTCCTTTCCGCAAGCGGGACGGATCGCGGTCGAGTCTGTTTCACAGCCTTGAGAAACCGGCTCTGGCACCTTTACCAGCCGAGCGCTTCGACATTAGCCAGTGGTCGCGGGCCACCGTCAACATCGATTACCACATCGCCTTCGATGGAAACTTTTACAGTGTGCCGTACACTCTGGTGCAGCATGTCGTGGAAGTCCGCTCCACGCCGACCACGGTGGAGATCTTCCACACGGGCAATCGGATCGCTTCCCACCTGCGCAGTCGCAGGCGCGGCCAAGCCATCACCCAGAACGAGCACCGCCCAAGAGTCATCAAGCCCATCTGGAATGGCCGCCATCGTGGATGGTGAACTGGGCGCGCAGCATCGGTCCCCACACGGCCCAGTTGTTCGAGCGAATCCTGAACGAGAAAGCCCCCGGAAATGGGCTACCGCTCCTGTCTGGGCATCATTCGCCTGGCGCAGCAGTATTCGGCACAACGCACGGAGGCCGCGGCGGAACGGGCACTCCTCGCTCAGGCTTGCCGCTATCAGAGCGTGAAGTCGATCTTGAAGAACTCGCTCGACGCTGTTCCCTTATCTCCACCACAACCCGGGTCTCCACCTCTGACCCATGACAATGTCCGCGGCGCCGAGTACTTCGACCAAGGAGGCCCGACCTCATGCTGAACCAACCGATGATGGAAAAGCTGCTGGCCATGCGGCTGCAAGGCATGGTCGAGGGTCTGAAGGCGCAGGAGGGAGATCGAGCGATTAATGAACTAAGTTTTCTCGAACGACTCGCGCTGCTGATCGATCAACAGTGGAGTTGGCGCGAGAACCAGGCACTGGCTCGCAGGTTAAAAGCGGCCAAACTGCGGGGATCGCCTGCGTGGAGGATATCGACTATCGCACGGCGCGTGGCTTGGACAAGACGGTAATGCGTGCTCTGGCAAAAGACTCGGCCTGGGTCCGCAACCACGAAAACATTTTCGTGTTGGGTCCGACCGGCGTGGGCAAGAGCTTCATCGCGTCGGCTCTGGCACAAAAAACCTGCCGCGACGGCTACTCGGCTCTCTATTTGCGGGCTGCCGCCTTGCTGCGCGAACTGGCCCTGGCACGGGCCGATGGAAGCTTGCGCCACTTCCTGGCTCGACTGGGCCGTATCGATGTTCTGGTCATTGATGACTGGGCAATGGCGCCGCTGAATGAAAACGAGCGCCGCGAAGTCTGGGAGATCTGCGAAGATCGTTACCAGACTCGTTCCACCATCCTCACTTCCCAGTTGCCAATCGCGCGCTGGCACGAGCAAATCGGCGATCCCACCATCGCTGATGGCATCCTCGACCGCCTGGTTCACAATGCCCACCGCATCGAGATGCGCGGAGAGTCCATGCGCAAGAAGGGCAACCGGCCCCGGGACGAGGGCAAGGAGAGGAAGGAATGAGTTGTAAGAACTTGAACTCGACCTTGCGGACGGGTGTTAGCGCGGCACCATTTGTCGGACACAGACTGGTGCCGAGTGGGGATTTTGAGCGTAATGGCGATTTCTCGCCAGTAAGAGTGTCCAGTAACTCAGGCCCAAATCGACCACGCCACGAGAGCCACCATCCAGTTGTTAGCATGGCTGCGAAGGATCCAAAGATGACTGCCCACGATGGTTGTCATGGGCCCGCTCCGAGCACTGAACCTGGTTTGGTACTTGGCGGTCAGGTAAGCGAGTCCATCTGAGACTCGAATCCGGCGATCATACACTTCGACGTCGTGGATCACGGTCTCGGATCGATGAAGGACCTAGCTACCGCTTCGCGTCCGGCGATTGGCGGACCATCGGGTGGCCAGAACTCAATGTCGTCGGCGCATAAAGCGAGCAGGTGATCGAGATCACCAGCACGCTCGTAATTGATCCATCCAGAGTGAACGAGTTCAATTCTCACGACTTCGTCGTACATGGGCAGCAGTCATCATAATCGAATTCGTCGCAGTGATCGCCTGTGATATGGGGATTTTACGCAAAGAAGAACAAACCGATTTCGCAAACCGAGAGCCCTGGAGAATGTCCGACTTCGTCTAATTCAACTCTTTCATAACCTGCGTTACACTTGGCTTGAATCGAATCGACTGATTTATGAACGAGTGGTGGGGAGACTTTTTCGACGCGGACTATATCCGCATTTGGAGTGGGTTCTTTCCACCAGAGCGCACTACCGCTGAAGTAGACGGTCTGTGGCAGCTTCTTGGCCTTCATGAAGGCAGCCGCGTGCTCGACGCTCCCTGCGGTTATGGGCGTCTGTCGCGCCCACTGGCCGAGCGCAACGCCATCGTTCTCGGGGTCGATCAGTCTCAAGCTCTGCTGAAGCACGCCGAAAGTGAGCGCGGCAGCCTGCCGGCGGATCGCCTGCGCTACCTCCATCACGACCTGCGCCAGCCTCTGCCGGAGGGCGGCTTCGACGCTGCCTTCAACGTTTTCTCTTCGCTGGGATATGGTACCGAAGAGGATGACCTTGCCATCCTGCGCAATTTGCGTGCGGCCGTCCGGCCCGGTGGGCTTGTGTTGGTGGAGACGGTGCACCGCGACCTCGTCATCGTTAACTTCCTGCGCGGAGCCAAGCCCTCGCAACGCATGGCCGATGGAACCTTGGTGGTCGAGGAACCCGTGTTCGATCCCATCGCCGGCTGCGTGAATTTTTGTTGGTACTGGTGGGGGCCAAGTGGGAAGGGCGAGAAGAGTGGATCGATGCGTACCTACTCAGCTACCGAATTGATCGCGTTAATGAAACAGGCGGGACTGTGCTTCCGCTCTGCCCATCGCGGCTGTTCCGCCGAGCCATTCAAGGCGGAAGGACCGGATATGGGCGGCCGGCTGGCGATTCTCTCAGAGCGGGAATAGGGTTTCTAGGCAGTGGGACGACGTGTTGTTAGCGATGATGACTGGGCAGTGAGTCACTTGTGCTATTGATTCTATGACAATGTCGGCTCCGATGCCCGAGTAGAGTTGGTGGTGCTAACCAATCAACAGGCTCGGGAGAAAGGAGCCGAACAATGATCATTATAGGAGTAGATTTTCACCCCGAGTTTCAGCAAAATCGCAGCCGTGGACACGGAGACAGGAGAGCTGCAAGAACGACATTTAGGACATCCCAGTGAAGCCGAGAGCTTTTATCGCGAACTGGCGGCGCGGGAGGTTGCGGTGCGGGTGGGCATGGAAGCCAGCGGACATGCCCGCTGGTTCGAACGATTGCTGGGCGAGTTGCACCTGGAGTTGTGGGTCGGCGATGCCGCCGAGATCCACAGCAAGCGAGTACGCAAGCAGAAGACCGATCGCCAAGATGCCCAGCTGATTCTGAAGCTGATGCTGAAGGATGACTTTCCGCGGATCTGGGTGCCGAGCTGGGAGAACCGGGATTTGCGGCAACTGCTGTGGCATCGCCACCGCATGGTGCAGGCCCGCACCCGGATCATGAATCAGTTGCAAGCGGTGGCGCTGAATGAAGGTCTGCGGTGTAAGAAGCGGTTGTGGCGCAGCCAACGCCCGCAACTGGAATCGTTCCCGTTGGCTCCGTGGGCCAGCCGGCGACGGCACGACCTGCTGGAGCTGATGGATCGATTGAATCCAACCATCGCGGAGCTGAGCCAGGCGGTAGAGCAGCAAGTCGAGAAGTACCCGGAGGCGCAGCGACTGGCGACCCATCCCGGAGTGGGTCCCCTGACCGCCTTGGCATTCGTCCTGATCATCGGAAAAGCGGAACGCTTTCAATGCGGGAAGCAGGTGGCCAGCTATCTCGGCCTAGTTCCGATGGAAGACTCCAGTGGGAACCGCCGGCGACTGGGGCACATCACCAAGCAAGGAAGTTCGATATTGCGCTTCTTGCTGGTGGAGGCGGCGCAAGTCACGGTGCGCAGACTTCCGGAATGGCGCAGCCGATACTTTCACCTGATGATGCGGCGAGGACGGAAGATCGCCAAGATCGCCATGGCACAGCGATTGGCGGTTGGTCTGTACTGGATGCTGCGCCAGGGGTGGGACTATCAGCAGTGGAGCAAGTTCGGTTCGCACGCGGGGCAGCCCGGACATCGCCATGGTGTGCAGTAGAACACCGAGTTATTGAGTGGGGCCCCCGCTCCTCGTTCACCGAGGAGTTCGAACTGGTAATCATGATCGGAGTAGCGATCGAAGAGATGCATGGGTCGGACCGAGATTCCTGACCTGAGTCGATTACAAGGCGAGCAGTGGTTGGTTGCGACCAGTTTTCGTTTTCCGCTAGAGCGAAGTGGCGCTCTCTTTAGAGCGGATGCCAAACTACGCCCTTGACAACGCCGACATTGTCAGAGAGGCGATGTTACGCCAGTTGAGAGTGTTGGCGGTAAAATCACGTCCACCTTCTGCTTAGCGAACGGTGTGCAAATGCCTGTCCCTACGGAATATCAGCGCGCAACGGATGATTTCTACAAGCTACTCTTGGACGCCCGCGACTCCGCCGGCTTGATGACGACAAATCAGGCGTACACGATGGTACAAGGCGTGTTCCAGGTGTTTCGCCGTCGCGTTGAGATAGCGGAGGCGATTCGCTTTTCCAGCGTGCTGCCGGTCGGGGCGCGTGCGCTTTTCGTGGCCGACTGGGATGTGGACGAACCCAAACGGCCGTTCGAGCAGCGTGCGGTCATGACGAGCGAGGTCCAGCAGTTGCGGTCTGGACATAATTTTGCTCCCGCAACCGCGATAAGTGATGTCGCCAATGCGTTAAGGCGCAATGTTGATCAAGGCGCATTGGAGCGAGTGCTCGCAACAATGTCTGAGAATGCACGCCTGTTTTGGCTGGGATGAAGCGACAATGAAAAAGACAGAGTGTCTAGTCACTTACGACATGGCGATTTCTCGCCAATCATCCTAACGTCCAGCCAAGGTGGCACCTTCCCGAACGCTTGGAGTCGCTTGCGATGAAAAGATGGAGCGATTCGAGCAGAGGAATTGGGTGTATAGTTTTCGTCTACCTGGTGGGCCAAAATTCAGATCTGAGGTAAGGATATGAAAACAACGGCCATCTGCCTTTCGCTACTACTCCTTGTAATTGGTTCGACAGCCACGGCCCAACAATCGTGCAGCGGACCACCCATAAAGGCGGTTATCGATTGGACGCAATTTCACTTCGACCTTTGTCACACTGGTTATAACCCCTACGAGTTTGTTCTGAGCCCCGCCACGGTTGGAAGCCTCATTCTTGATTGGAACTATACGCTGACGGCCTTCCCCATATTCTCTTCGCCGGCGGTGGACAACGGCGTGGTGTATATCGGGGTCGGGTATGCCGCCCCTAATCTGTACGCATTGAACGCCGGTACCGGAACACTGCTGTGGAACTACACGACGGGCGGTCAGATCGTTGCTTCGCCAGCGGTGGCCAACGGAGTGGTGTACATCGGGGACAATACCTATAACCTGTTCGCCTTGAACGCCAGCACCGGAGCACTGCTGTGGAAGTACATGACAGGGGGGTACGTCGACTCGTCACCGGCGGTGGCCAATGGCGTGGTGTACTTCGGAAGCTGGGACGGTAACCTGTACGCTGTGAACGTAAGCACCGGGACACTGCTGTGGAAGTACATGACCGGGAATAGTATTTCCTTCTCTTCGCCGGCGGTGGCCAATGGCGTGGTGTACATAGGATCCCGCGACCAGAACCTGTACGCTTTGAACGCCAGTACCGGGGCACTCCTGTGGCAGTACACGATGGGGGTTATCGAGTCTTCGCCTGCGGTAGCCAACGGCGCGGTGTACGTTGGTGCCGACAATAACCTGTACGCCTTGGACGCAAGAACCGGGGCACTCCTGTGGCAGTACACAACAGGCGCATACATACATTCTTCACCGGCGGCGGGAAATGGCGTGGTGTTCGTTGGGTCTGAGGACGAAAACGTCTATGCCCTGAACGCCGTCACCGGGGCATTCCTATGGAAGTACACGACCGGGGCCGGCGTCGATTCTTCGCCGGCGGTGGCCAACGGCGTGGTGTACGTCGGGTCCACCGACAATAACCTCTACGCCCTGAACGCCAGCGCCGGAGCACTGCTGTGGAAATACACTACAAAGGGGTACGTCGATTCCTCGCCGGCGGTGGCCAACGGCGTGGTGTACGTCGGGTCGGACGACAATAACCTGTACGCCTTCCATCTGCCGACCCAATGAGGCCCAGCGAACGGGTTAACACAGAGTTATTGGGTTAACCGCAAAGATCTTGTCGGGTCGCTGTCGCAAACAGGCGTTCTCGCAAGCTTGCGCCATTTATTCGCCCAAATCTGCCTGACACTGGCGACCTCATCCGACAGCATGGCGTGCAAGATCAAGCCTTGGCTATGAAAAAATGAGCCGTGCTTCTACAGAGATAAGCAGGGGATAAAGGGCTCCCTTCCCCTGCACCCCAAATCCCCGCCGAAGCTCCTCCGCTTCGCTGCGGACAATCTCGCTTGACGATTCCGAACACTTTGTTCCACAATCAGCAGGCCAGCGTCGCTGCGCTCCGACTGCTGTTCACCATTACTGGAATGCCATTCGGCTTGCCTCCGGAATCTGCGTTCACCTTCACCGGAATACCCACCTGAACCGCCCTTCAGGACAGAATCAGGATTACCTGCCTTCAGCCTGCGTACCGATCCGCGCCTTAGTCCAACATTCGCGTCAGAAATTATTAGATTTTGATGCGATCTCGTTGGAAATATCAAGGGACCTGAGGGTTCCCCAGGTCCCGAAACTCTTGGTAGGTTCCCGAAAGCCGACATATGGGGAGTAATCTCTCAGAAGCCGGTTTCCGGCCAACTTCCGACTTAGCGACGACACACGGAAATCGGTCGGATCCGAAAACCGCTGGACACGGATCGAAATTAGAGTCGGATACGCAGCCCTGCTGGATCTTTATGCCATTCGCAGCCTTAGTATCGCCGAAAGTCCCGCCCGTCTAACACGGTGAACAATGTCCGGCCACGCCTCAGTTGCAGGTTTTAGCTCTCTATCTTCTTGATGTACAACCGAAGGCCAACCAACACCGTCCCGATTGCGAGAAGGGACATCCCAAGGCCGACACGACGATGGTTGCGTTCGGCCATGGCCTTTTGCCCCGCTTGCAGGTTCTTGGTGGCAATATTCAGGCCGGATTGAATATCCTGATCCACCAGGTCCTTGCGAAAGCTATGGATGGTGACTCTAGCCTTGGTCAGCGAGTCGCGTGCCTGGTTTTGCCCCATCCTAGCCTCGCTCACTTCCATGCCGGAAGACTCAGCGATACCGATAACTTGGTCCGCGTTTTTGATCGCCACGTCTAATCGAGCTAAGTCACTGAGCAATGCTGCCCTTGCTTGATCACAAGTGTCACCTGGGCGATGACACTGCATGCAGACCGCCTCCGGGCCATTACCAAGCTTCGCGTCCGTGGGATGGGTGATGCCATGGTTGCTATGACACACGACGCATCCCGGAAGAGAAGCCGCTTGAAACGCCTTTTCGTGCGAGCTTCTTTCGTACATCTGGGCTTGGAAAACGTGACAGGTTGAGCAAACATTCTGAACCCTGTCTACTCCGGGCGGCGCCGCCCCATGGTTTCCATGACAGGTTGTACAGGTCGGCGCACTCAGGTCGCCTCGCACCGCGAGCGCTTCATGGTGAACGCTGGTGCTGTACTTTGCGAACTGATCGGTGGGGATGGAATATTCCCTCATGTAACTCGCGTCACTATGGCAGCGAGAGCACGTGCTGGCAATATTGACGGGATTAACCGTTGACCGCGGATCGCTAGGTGCTCGTAAGTCGTGGACACTATGACAATCAATGCACACCGCAACCTTGGTATCGCCGGCTGCCAGGCGCTTGCCGTGCACGCTTGTGTGGTATTGGTCTAACTGGTCGGTGCGCAAGCTGGGATTGAACTGGCGAATGTACGCTGGATCGGAATGACAACTTCCGCACAACTGCGGGATTTGTTTGCGATCAATCTTGCCCTTCCATCCGGCCTGACGACTCATCGCCTTCTCAGGATCGTCGCTCGTCGGATCGCCGCCGTGACAACTGGCGCAAGTCAAACCCTTTTGTGCGTGGATATCCTGGGCAAACTTCTCTTGGCTCACTCCGAGGGGCTCGGGCAGGGCGGCATGACAATCCAAGCAGGAGTTTTTGGTTTGTCCAAAACTTAGGGACGCAGCCAGCAGGAATAAGCCGAACGCGATTGGTGGGCGCGCTGCGCCGAATTGTCGGAAACTATCTCGCAAGATGGCCATAAAGACTCATACCTGTTATGTAGGCGAGAGCAAGAGCAGCAAATCCAGTAATCCAGCTCTTGGTGCGCAAGGGCTGGGAACTCTCCAGAAAAGGCAGTAGCAGCCACAGCATGCCAAGCAGCCCGAAAGCCAGTACTCCCACCACCTCGCCGTCAATGAACCACATTTTGGCTGGGATGAGCTTGAGGGTTTGGAACATGAAGAGGAAGTACCACTCCGGCTTAATTCCCGCCGGCGCAGGGCTGAACGGATCTGCTTTGACCCCGAGGTTCCAGGGAAAAATGGCTGCCAAAGCGCCCAGAACCGCCAGCGCCACGTACCAAGCCATCAGTTCGCGCAACGCGAAGTTGGGAAAAAACTTCATTTGCCGTTTGGCAGAGGGGTTCGCGCTCCACTCCGCTTCCAGCCGGGGAGGTACGCTGATGCCCAAGCGCTGTACCAGCAACAGGTGCAAAAGGATCAACACGGTTGCCAGTCCAGGCAGAACCGCAACATGAAATCCAAAGAAACGGGTCAGCGTGGCGCCTGTCACCTCTTCGCCGCCGCGGAGAAAGATCATCATCGGCCTGCCAACGATGGGAACTTGTCCGGTAATCTCGGTGCCAACCTTGGTGGCGAAAAATGCCAGGGTGTTCCAGGGAAGCAAGTAACCGCTGAAGCCGAATCCCATGACCACGAATAGGAGGATTACACCACTTACCCAGGTCAGTTCACGCGGCTTGCGATATGCCTTGAGGAACAGCACGCTGAACATGTGCGCAAACGCGGTAAAGATCATCAGGTTGGCCGACCACGAGTGGATGGAACGAATCAGCCATCCAAACTGCACCTGCGTCATGATGTACTGTATGCTCTCGAATGCTTCATTAGCGCCCGGCCGGTAGTAGAGAAGCAGCAAAATCCCTGTAAGCACCTGAATGACGAACAAGAAGAGCGTGATGCCGCCGAGGAAGTACCAATACGAGAAGCGGTGCAGAGGAACAGTTTTCTTGCGCAAGGGAGCGACTAACTCATCCCATTCCAGGCGCTCGTCGAGCCAATTGCGCACGTTGCGTAGAGGACTCATCATGCCTCCCGGCGACGCCTGACGAAAATCTCATCACCACGAACCTGAACGTCGAAAGCTTCCAAGGGGCGCGGTGGGGGACCGGAAATGTTGCGGCCATCCAGGTTGTACTTGCCGTTGTGGCAGGCGCACCAGACCTCGCGTAGGTCGTCGCGATATTGAACTGTGCAAGACAGATGAGTGCAGGTCGCCGACATGGCACGGTATTCTCCGCTGGCAGTGCGAATTAACAGACCGGGGCGGCTGCCGAAACGGAATATTTTCCCGCTGTTGAGCTTCAACTCGCCGACCCTTCCGGCCACCACAGAATCGCCGCCCAAATCGGCGGTTGTGGGTGGAACCAGATAACGTAAAACGGGATAAAGAAAAGCAGCAGCCGATGCCAGGAGTCCACCACCGAGCAGCACTTTGACAAACCTGCGACGAGGCGTAGGCGGGGGCAACAGCTGGCTTGAATTGACTATCGCCTGTTCAGGCGTTGGCATACTCACCTCTCCTTAATCTCATCGCGCCGGTCCGGCGGCGGCCGAGCGTAGCTCGATCGTGCGCCGCATCTCGCGCAGCCACATCGCCTGCACCAGTTGCAGACGATGTCCCACGAGAATGGCTAGGTTCAAACTGATCTTGTATGCGATCGCAGGCGAGGTTTCGAAATACGCCCGCAGCGCCTCTCGTGGCAGCGCGATGACTTCGGTTTCCAGAGGTGCACGAGCGGAGAGGGTGAAACGATGAGGTGGAATCAGCGCAGACCAGCCAACGGTCTGGCCAGGCGATTTTTCTTCAATCAGAATTTCTTCTTCGCGGCCTCGGAGCTGCATCGGGAGAGTAAGGCGGATGCGCCCGCGCACGGTGAGAAAGATGCGATCGGCTGGGTCGCCCAGCCGGAAGAGCGAACCTCCGCTGGGCACCGTTATTCTGGTGCCCAGCCCGAGGATTTGGTCTACTTCGGGGGCCGACAGACCATTCAGGAGTTCGTGCTCCATAAGCAATGCCCTCAATTCACAAGTGATGAAGTCGTTTTGCAGTGCAGCAGATCAAGGCTTGGGAAGTCGACGAACGACTGCGCAGCGGCCTCTTCCAGCCGGACGTGGTTCTCAATTTGGTGCAGCAACACCTCGATCGGCACCTGCGAATGAAAGGGGACCGCCGGCACCACACGGTCAGAGAAGAAACGAGCCGGCGCAGCCGCTCTCGCTGCAACCGCGGGCCGAATTTCAGGCTGAGCTTCGAGCTGGGGAGCTGAGGATTCCGAACGGGTCGCCGCTCCAAACGCGAGAGCCGCGACTCCGAAGCCGAATACGCTGATACACAATCCCATCAAGAGCATTTCCATAACAAGAAATCCTCCTTCGCGGGTTTCTTACCGCACGTTGTCTGCCACCGGTGGCCCGCGACTAAATCACGGTTCTTCAACACGCGGCGAGTGCTCCCAGGCGCGCGACTGCCACCATGTCAGGTCGCACCTGCCAATTCGTCAGTCATACCGGCGTAGCGGGTGAGTTTGCGCGCCCAGATCCCTCGCTTCGCAAAGGAGGCTCGCTCGGGATGACAGTTTGTGCCGCGGTTTCTCCTGCAACCGGGAAAACTGACCCGCCACTCATACTTGTCAGTCATTGACGGCGACCACCCCATGTGCCATCATCCCGCCAACTTGGTGTCATTCCCATGAAGCTGCGTTTTGCCGGCACGACGGTTGGGCTTGCTCTGGGGGTTACTGCTGCCGTCGTCGTCGCTTGCACCGCCGCTGCCTACATTTATTCGGTCCATCATTTCAAGAGTTTGCTGGATGCCGCGCGCACGAACGCCCTGGCTGAAGGCGAGCTCATTCGCACCGCGCTGGAGCACCAGATGCTGGAAAACGACCGCTCCTTGATGGCGCAGATGATTGAGAGATTCGGCAAGCAGGCGCGAGTGGAGCAACTGGTGTTGCTGGATCGCTACGGTGTGGAACGTTATTCGAGCGCAGCGCGGGCCCAGGGCGACGATTTCCGCATCGGCTCTCCGACCTGCCAGGCCTGCCATCGCGATCCGCCGGAGCGCAGGGCGTCAAGCCGCGTTATCGAAACCAGGGGTGGAACCATTCTGCGAACCGTGGTCCCGATTCGCAACCATGAGGAGTGTCATAGGTGTCACGATCCGAGACAGAAGATCAACGGGATTCTGATTCTCGATTACAGTGCCGGCGAAGTCCGCGCCGCTATGACACGGGATTTGCGTTGGATGGTAGCAGGTACAGGTGCATTGACCTTCGTCCTGATGGGAGCCATTTTTATGGTGATCCGGGTGTCGGTTTTGCGCCGATTGCAGCGTCTGGAACAAACCGCGCGCCTGGTCTCGCAAGGCGACCTCCAGCGCCGCGTCCCCGTGGAAGGCTCCGACACCCTGGCTTGGCTGGGCCGTGAGTTCAATGCCATGGCCGACTCCGTAGCCGGACTGGTGGGCGAGGTCCGTACCCAACGAGAACGGCTCGAAACCGTGATCAACAGCATTGACGACGGAATCGTGGTGCTTGACCCGGAACGAAAGATTCTCGCTGCCAATGACGCGTTTCTGTTGCGCGCCGCCAGTTCGCGCGACCAGGTTCTAGGTTGCTGTTGTTATCAAATGCAATCCGGGCCATGCAACTTGTCGGACTGCCCTACGCTCGAGTGCCTACGGTCGGGAGCGCGCCAGGTCCGCATCTGCGAGCGTCGCACCGGCGACCACACCGTCGCCTGGGAGGAGATCCACGCGTCGCCGATTCTGGACGCTTCCGGTCATCTGGCACAAGTCGTGGAGGTGTGGCGCGACATTTCTGAACGGCGTGCGGCAGAGGCGAAACTGGCCGAGTCCCACCGACTGGCATCAGTCGGGGTGCTGGCATCGGGCTTTTCGCACGAGTTAAACACCCCGCTGGCCACCGTGCTGACCTGCGTTGAGGGCATCCTCAGGGAAACTCCTCCCCCACACGACCGGCAGATGGACCAAACCAGGATTCGCGAGAATGCCTCGGTTGCGCGCGAGCAGCTGCTGCGCTGCCGCGCCATCACTCAGCACTTCCTGCGTTTCTCGCGAGGGCAGCGCCAGCAGGGAGGCATTGTGGATCTGCGCGAGGCCATCACAGCGGCGCAGCGGCTCGTCGATCCTACGGCGCGCGCCCACTCGGTGCAGATTGAGGTGGCGTCGCTCACTACCAGCCTCCACGTCCGCGCAGGCGATGCGGAACTGCAAAATCTATTGGTCAACCTTCTGCTCAACGCCATTCAGGCCTCGAAGCCAGGCAGCAAGGTCGTGGTCAGCGCCCAGGGAGGCGACGACGTGCGCATTCGTGTCACTGACGAAGGTTGCGGGATTCGGCCGGAATATCGCCAGAAAATTTTCGAGCCGTTTTTCAGCTTGCGCGAGGGGGGCACAGGCCTCGGATTGTTCCTGTCTTTGAATGCCGTGCGAAGCTGGGGAGGCGACATTCTGGTCGAGAGCACTCCCGGAAAGGGATCGATGTTCGAGGTCGTGTTGCCGGCCATCCTCTCCGCTCCCGCGCGAGGAGCGGGACAGTGAAGCCACCCTCCATCCTGCTGGTCGACGACGATACGGCATTTCGGCAGGTGATGGCGGGCGAGCTGCATCACCTCGGCTACGAAGTCAACGCCGTGGGCTCCGGCGAAGAAGCGATCCGGCTAGTCACAGCCGACGAGCCCGACGTCGTTCTGCTCGACCTACGCCTCCCGGCCATGGGTGGTCTGGAGGCCCTGAAAGCCATTCACGCCAATGCGCCGGCTACCGAGGTCATCATGCTGACCGGCCACGGCTCCATTGACACGGCTATCGAGTCGATCCGCATGGGAGCGTTTGACTATGTCGTAAAGCCTTGTCCTCTGGATGAACTCGACCTGCGCATTCAAAGAGCGCTGGAACGACGAACGCTGCGGCAGCGGACGACTCTGCTGGAGCGTGGCTTGACTCCTCCCGATCTCGGCAGTTCCTTCATTGGCGATAGCCCGGCGTTTCGCAGCTTGCTCAGTGTCATCAATCGGGTGGCTTCTAGCGAGGCGACAGTGCTCATTACAGGCGAGACAGGCGCCGGTAAGGAACGGGTGGCCAAGCTGATTCACGCCCGCAGTTCTCGCAACTCCCGGCCTTTTGTGGTGGTGGAATGCGCTGCATTGCAGGAAAGTCTGCTACAGAGCGAACTGTTCGGACACGAGCGCGGAGCTTTCACGGGAGCAGAGCGGGCCAAGCCCGGATTGTTCGAAGTCGCCCATGGCGGAACGATTTTCCTGGACGAGATCGGCGAGATCAGTCCGGCGACCCAGACCAAGCTGCTGCGCGTGCTCGATACATCCACATTCCGGCATGTTGGCGGTACCAAGGAGATTCGCGTGGATGTCCGGATTCTCACCGCAACCAATCGGGATATCCCCGCCATGGTGCGACAGGGCCTCTTCCGCGAGGACTTGTTTTACCGCCTGAGCACGATCACGGTGGAGGTCCCGCCGCTGCGGGCGCGGGGAGCCGACGTAGACCTGCTGGCGCAGCAGTTCGTCACCATGCTCAACGAGCGCTTTGGCTCAAGCAAGCAGATCAGCGACGAAGCGTTAGAGCTTCTCCGGCGTCACTGCTGGCCGGGCAATGTGCGCGAGCTTCTGCATGTGGTGGAAGCGGCACTGGTACTGTGTGAAGGGCGATGTGTTTTGCCGGAGCACCTTCCTGTTGCCTTGCGTGATTCGAAGCCGGTCGCACGGACGCGCTTTTCAACCGTGGACTCCTCGCTGCCGACGCTGCAAGAGGCTGAGCGAGCGCATATCCGCTCGGCGCTTGAGGCCAGCAAGGGACACCGCGGAAATGCTGCCAGGATTCTCGGGATCAGCGAGCGCAACCTTTACCGCAAACTGCGCGAACACGATCTGCTGTCCTGATCCGTGCGAAGGCGAGCTGCGCTGCTAAAGCCGGTGTCTGCGATGTGCCCGCCAAAATTCCCAGACAAATCCAGCCACAAATACCAACCCGCTTATAGCCCAAATCAGTGGCTGTTTTGCAAAGGAAGTCGGGTCCCAGGCAGTTGTCACGTCTGCTCCAGGCCTGTAAACAACATAGAAATAGATGGCCATTAAGATTGGCGATAGGGCAACAGCCAAGGCTAGGGCAAAAGTCCCAGCAACAAGACTCTTTAAATAGACCATATCTCCCTCCCTATCCGTCAGTGGCGTGTTGGGAGTTGTATGACAGCGGCACTTCTACACGACCGCCACATTACTGCTATAGATTCCCGCGGAAGCGGTCTGCCTTCGACGCTCCTTCAGCGCCGACTGGATGAACGTCATTTCTCGGCCCAGTATCTCCGTGGCTTCGCGGCAGAGGTCCGGCCGCTTGAGCATCAGACGGAGAAAGTCTTTTCGCGCGACGTGCACCGCGGCAGCTTCGGTCATCGCTGTGGCGGTCAGAGTGTAAGGCCGTCCGGTAAAGCTGGAAGGTAAGCCCAGCAGCGATCCGCTCGCAACGAGCCGATCCAGCTTGGGCATGCCTTTCATGCTCAAACACACTTTGCCCCTGACGACCAGAAAGACGCCAGCATTGTCGTCGTCCTCGAGAAACAGAATTTCGGCGGTGGGAAGGTACTTCTTTGTTCCTATCTCGACCAGACAGGCGTTCAAGCTCTCGGACGCTTTCAGGATCAGGCTTTGTGCACCCACACTCATGATGCAACGCTTATGCCACATTCCGCCCAGCCGCGCGGTGACCGCACTCACACATGCATGTGCGCCGAGTCGGGCAGTCCATTCCGCATCGACAGATAGTGTCATGCGGCGCCCTACAATGTGGTACCTTCACCGATATCGGCCACGTCCGGACGATCCCCGTTCCGGAATGGGTAAAGGAAGCGGTCGACAGCTGGTAACGACTCGGGCCTGAAGTCCTCTTCTGGGAGGTCTGCCGTTAACAGTGCCGAGATTCCTTCCGAGCGAAGGGCAATACACAAGTTTTGCTGCGTTTTCAGGATTCGTACTGACAAACGCCCTGCTGGAAAGTTGTTCGGTTACTCTCGGATTGTTGGCCGACAGGAAGTCCAAAACTACAGTTTGGGGTTGACGGTCTGCCCAACTGCCCTTCGATTCCCTGTAATCGCATGATCGGGAAAGGTTAGAATGCGTGTTTCGTGTTCCGCCCGAAATCAACAGGTATTGATGCGACCTTGTTAGCACGGCTCACGATCAGTTAGTGCTGCAGTGCTAGTTCGGCGACACTCGTTGCACCTGCGGCTTGGAAGAAGCTGGGGCCCCGGAATGATCAGTGGCTCCGCGCATTTCCTGTCGGCGTAGAAGTAGCTGGCCAAAATCTCAGCGCCGGGAGAGGCGGTGCGCACATTTGCTGTCGATTGTAGCTCCGCCTCGTGCGGAGTGAACCATTCGGGGCAGCATGAACCGCACTGGATTGCTGTTTCACGGCGTCCCAAAAGGCCCGCGCTGACTTTGCAGCCTCTCTTAAGCACTCACGCACCACCTGACTCGTGCACGCCTTAGAAGCCCAGCCACCCGCGTTTTTATTGCTCACTCCGGGCCGCATCCTGACCCACAGCGAGTTCCTTGTGCCTACAGAAGATGGAACCCAGCGCTTATTACAACAGCTCGCCGAGCGGTGACATGTTGGATTGAATGTCAGCTACCGGGTCGAGCCGAGGTACATCTGCGGCGTCCAACTGAGTGCCGCGCCCGAGTACGAGGCTATGTGGGTGGACGATCATTGGACTGCTCGGCCGCTCCAAGTATCGCGGCTGACGCACGGTGCTGTTGAACCTGATGGACGCGGGAGTGATCAGCGAGGAAGACGCTGACCGCGTCTTCGGCAAGGCGACTGGACCGGAATCTGGTCGTTACCTGCAAGCCTGCTCTCAGAAGTGGAACGGGAAGGCAAAGTAGTTAACATATTGCGAACCGCTTATGCTCCAGACCGAACGCGAAACTGCATTGAGCAGAAGATGAGATGTTAACTTCATGGGCCAATAGCGTTGCTGTATGCTACGTCGCCGTCATCAACCGCGCCCGCCCATCCCCACCTGAACCTGTCCTCACTGTGGTTTCGTTCACCGGCCCGCCGAGATGGGATACCTGTTTGTTACCGGGCTGCCTCCTCGACGCTAGCGCGTCGAGAGGGAGGCAGTAGATGGCGGATACGCCAATAGCAGGAAAGCAGGAAGTAGAGATCATTGACAGCATGGAGTTTGCCAAGCGCCGCGGTCTTCCGTTGACCTGGGTGCAGAATCATACGCGGCGTCACTGCTCTGATCCGATCCCGCATGTTAAGCTGGGCGCTTTAGTACGGTTTGAATGGGGATCGGATGAGCTTGAACAATGGTGGGGCAAGCATCGCAAGCACGGTGCCGAATCTGCAGCGGCACAAAATCCAGAAGGGGCACCTGCTCCCGAAGCACGGAAGCTGGCACGTGGAGTATTACAGGCCAGTACCGGCTGGGAACGGGGCGCTAAGCTGGCGGAAAGCGTCATCAATTCTCGGACGGCTTAGCGACTTCCCGCGCGAGCAGGACATCTTACCTATCTTCCAAGGGTTCATGCACGCCATCAATGACAGATACGTCAGGGTGGCTGACATGGACCCTCCTTTTGCCCGTTCGTGGAAGAGATTTACTGGAAGTCAGATCAGTTTCTCTCGCTCAGCCCGTCGACCAGGTACGAATATCACGGCATGTGGAAGCGTTATCTGAAGTCCAGACTGAACGGCCAGACCCTGGGCAGTATCCGCCCGGTCGACTGGAACAAGATGTTTGAAGCGATCGTGCGAGATCACGACATCGGTAAGTACAGCATCCAGCACGTCAAGGCCTTCTTGAGCGGCGTCTACTCCTGGGCCCGCAATCATGGGCACTTCGATGGGCCCAGCCCAATCATTGGCGTGAGGCTTCCCAAGGCGCGCGGGCGGCGGGAGACGTATGCTTATAATCTGCTCGAAGAGCTGGCCATCATGAGCGTGCTCGGCATCCGCGAGAAGGCGGCGGTGGCTACTGCCAGCTTCGCGGGCTTATCGAAAGCGGAGCTGCAGGGTCTGCGCTGGGAAGATCGCATCGACGGCTGCCTGCATATCCGGCGCAATGTCTGGGAGGGGATCGAGAAGGAGACCAAGACCGAGAGCCGGGCTGCAACTGTTCCCATCATTCCTCAGTTGGCCATGATCCTGGATGCGTACTGGATGGCAGCCGGCAGACCAGCCACTGGCTGGGTCTGGCCGGCATCCAAGGGCGGCAATCCGATCGCCTTCCATAACCTCTATCGGCGGAATATAGAGGGGCCGATGAAGAAGGCAAAGCTCGCCTGGTATGGCTGGCATGCCTTCCGCCGCGGGCTGGCCAGCAACCTCTCCGAGTTGGGCGTTCCCGATCCGGTCATCCAGCAGATCCTGCGCCACGCAGACGTGGGAACCACGCAGAAGTTTTACCGCAAGACGCGGCCACCCGCGATCACGGAAGCAATGAAAAAGCTCTCTGCGCAGCTGTCAATCGCAGGACTCTCCGATACAATGTCGGACAAATATCGGACAGCTACTTCTGGTAGCTTGTAAGTTATTAATTCTGATGAGCCCGGCAGGAATCGAACCTGCGACCCACGCATTAAAAGTGCGTTGCTCTACCGACTGAGCTACGGGCCCACAACAGTTAATCTAACACAGCAACACAGTCGATTCTGTGCTTCGAAGCTTCGACCTACGACATCACATGATGTAAGGCCATGAACGACAAAGCCCGTCCGAAAATCGTCATTGTCGGCGGCGGATTTGGCGGCCTCAAGGCTGCCGAAGCACTTGCCAAGTTGCCGGTTCAGATCACGCTGGTCGATCGCAAGAACCACCACACCTTCCAACCGCTTCTCTATCAGGTCGCGACCGCCGGGCTTTCGCCGGCGGAAATCGCCGCCCCCATCCGCGGCATCATGGCGAAAAAAGAAAATGTCGAGGTGTTGCTGGGCGACGTGGAAGGTTTCGATCTCGACCGGCGGAGGGTGCTGCTGCACGGCTATGAATTGAGCTACGACTACTTGGTTGTGGCCGCCGGCGCGACCCACGCCTACTTCGACCACGATGACTGGGAGCCGCTCGCGCCCGGCCTCAAGACCATCGAGGACGCGCTCGAGATGCGCCGCCGCATTCTGCTCGCCTACGAGTTGGCCGAGCGCGAGGCAGCGCTCACCGGCAATCACCGTCCGCTGAACTTTGTCGTGGTGGGCGCGGGGCCGACCGGAGTTGAGCTGGCCGGCACGCTGGCCGAGATTGCGCGCAAATCGCTGGCGCAGAATTTTCGCAACATCGATCCTGCCAAAACGCGAGTGTTGCTGGTCGAAGCCGGGCCGTCGATTCTCAGCTCCTATCCCGAAGATCTGCGCCGCAGCGCGGTGCGGCAGCTCCAGCATCTCGGGGTGGAAGTGCGCACCAATTCTGCAGTGAGCGATGTGCGTTCCGGGCGCGTGCAAGTTGGCGATGAGCTCTTGCCGGCCGAGGTGGTGTTATGGGCCGCCGGGGTTGCGGCATCGCCTCTTGGGCGCGCTTTGGGTGCGCCCGTTGACCGCAACGGCCGCGTGCTCGTCGAGCCGGACCTCAGCGTTCCGGGGCATCGCGAGGTGTTTGTCCTCGGCGATCTCGCCACCATGAAGGACGAGCATGGCCAACCCCTTCCCGGAGTGGCTCCGGTCGCGATGCAGCAAGGAAAGTTTGTCGGCAAGCAGGTCGAGGCCGATCTTGCCGGGCGCGCGCGCCAGCCGTTTCGCTACTTCGACAAGGGTTCGCTGGCCACCATCGGCCGCGCCGCGGCGATCGCACAGTTCGGCAAGATACATCTGTCAGGCTTTGTGGCGTGGCTGTCCTGGCTGTTTATCCACATCCTGTTTCTCATCGGCTTCCGCAACCGCATTCTGGTGATAATCCAGTGGGCCTGGAGTTATCTCACTTTCCAGCGGGGCGCGCGCTTGATCACGGGCGAGCTGCGAGTCGGTCCCGTGACCACGCTGGAGTTGGCGGAACGGGCGCGAACTTCGACCAAGGACATGGCAACCGAGATCGCCGAAACCGTCAGGCCGTCCATCGAACGGCGCCGCGCCTAAATCTCGCGGTCGGCGCTCGCCACTCACCACTTGACCACCTTGCTGTAAAGCCAAACGCTCCGCTTGTCTGCTCATGCAGCAAGATAGCGGGCCGAAGCCCGCTATCTGCATCTCCAGGCAAGAATCAAACCTGACTGACTACGGTTGTTTCTTAGGCTCCTTTGACTCCGGCTTTTGCTGAGGGTGCTGCGCCGGAGCTGGCTTAGCCTCGGGGCGCGAGGCCGGAGCCGGCTTGGCTTGAGGGTGCGGCTGCGGAGCAGGTTTGGTCTCGGGTCGCGCCGCGGGAGCCGGCTTAGTCTCGGGTCGCGTCGCGGGAGCCGGCTTAGTCTCGGGTCGCGCCGCGGGAGCCGGCTTAGTCTCGGGTCGCGCCGCGGGAGCCGGCTTAGTCTCGGGTCGCGCCGCGGGAGCCGGCTTAGTCTCGGGTC
>Ga0335079_10002133_pt1 | contig 22824 bp, 15 predicted proteins | sample Lox_Sample_33_FD_206719 | JGI IMG/M metagenome (GOLD analysis project Ga0335079, IMG submission 206719) | Soil microbial communities from Loxahatchee National Wildlife Refuge, Florida, United States - Lox_Sample_3.3 | ecosystem: Environmental > Terrestrial > Soil > Wetlands | place: USA... | reverse complement strand
CCCGGAGCTCCGCGATGAGGGCCGTGTGATCGTGGTACTTCCTTCCCGCGAGCAGCCCGGTGTACGCGTCGCCCGGCACCACCCCGTACTGCTTCCATATCCGCACCACGGCGTTCGATTCGGACCCTTCACCGAATTCCGACTCTCCCCGGGTGCGGACGAATTCCCGTGCCTTCTCGACGTACTCCCAGTACACCGTGTAGAGCTCCGAGAGCTTGAGCTTCCGCCCGGTGAGCCTCTCGACTTCCGACTCGAAGTACGACGTGGCGGAGAAGCACCAGCACATGCCGGAGAGTCCCTGTGAAACAGGGGGATTGTGCCAGCACTGCGTGAAATCGGCCGGAGAGCCGGGGGCGTTCAGGCCCTCGAACGACATCCGGAGCTCCCTGCGCGGTTTCTCCTCCTTCGATGCGGCGTCGGATTCGCGCCTGATCGTCTCCAGGAATTCGTTCTTCGGAACCGTGAATACGGCTGTATCTTTCCGGGCCGTCTGTGCGTGGAGCAGCGCGGCCACAGGGAGAAGGCAGACCAGCGCGCGGAGAGCACCTCGTGTCATTGCAGGCTCCTTGTTGTCAATGGGAATGGTAAAGCGGGGGGATCACTCGCCGGGGGCGCTCCGGACGTACTCGCTCAGCAGCCGCGCCATTTGAAGGAACTTCTTTTGCGCCGCCCGGTGCCAGGCGCCGTCGCCGGGCATATCGTCCCACCCGGCGCCGGCGCCGCGGGACACCTGGAGGTCGAGGAACCGGACACGCTCTTTCCCCTCCCTGACGTCGGCGCTCATCCGGAACGTGAGGCCGGCCTGGACCGAGTCGCCGTCGGGGATCATCGTCGTGACGCCGATCGCGTTAATCGTCCCCGTGCCGGGGTCCTCGCTCTGGATCACGGCCTTCGGGGCGCGGAGATTATTCAGCATCCAGTTCATCGTGCGGTCATAGATCTGCTGCTTCGCATGGCCGGCAAAATCGAAGATGAATTCATGATTCATCTCTTCTCTCGTCGCCACCTGCGCACCTGCAGGGAGCGTCCCCGTGCAGAGGAGAGCCGACAGCGCGAACACGTGGACACGGCTCATGTGTGGAATCCCGCCTCCCGGCTGAATATCATGATCACCCGCGCACGATCTCCCCCACGGCCCGGAGGAGGCGCGCAATCTCGTCATCGGTGTTGTACAGCGAAATCCCCGCGCGCGTGACCCCGCCGCGTGCCTGGAGCCCGAGGACTTCCATCGGCCTGACCGCGTAGAAATTGCCGTCCCAGGTACAGATCCCCCGTTCCCCGAGGCGCGCGGACACATCGGCGGGCGTTTTCCCTTCCACGGTAAACGACACGGTCGGCGCGCGGCGCGGAACGTCGAACGAGGGACCGTGCACGGCGACGCGGTCGATCCCGCGAAGTCCCTCGTAGAGCCGGCGCGCCAGACGGCACTCATGGTCGCCGATCGCCTCCATGCCGCTCACGAGCCGGGCGCGGCGGCCCCCTCCCGTGCCACATGTCGCAATGTAGCCGACCGCCGCTGCGACGCCGGCGATCGCCGCATGGTTCAGCGTGCCCGTCTCGATGCGCCAGGGGGCGCGCTGATCCTGCACGCGGAGTCTGTCCGGCTCGAGCCCGTCAAGGAGTCCCTCGCGCGCGTAGAGGATCCCCACGTGGGGCCCGTAGAACTTGTACGCGGAACAGAGGAGCAGGTCCACGTCCGACCCCCGCACGTCAAGGGGGAAATGCGGCGCGTAGTGGACGGCGTCGACCAGAAGCAGGGCTCCTGCCCTGCGCGCCAGGTCCCGCGCGAAGGCGATGTCGTTGACCGTCCCGAAGGCGTTGGACGCCATGGTGACTGCCACGAGCCGCGTGCGCGGTCCCACGGCCCGCGCAAAATCGTCCGGGTCGAGCGTCGCGTCCTTCCGGATGGCGACCTCGCGCACGACGACCCCGTGCTCCCCGAGCGCGAGCCAGGGCCCCCGGTTCGCCTCGTGGTCGAGCTGCGTGATGACCACCTCGTCTCCCGGGCGCAGCGAACGGGCAAACGCCCGCGCAAGGGCATAGGCGAGCGTGGTCATGTTCGCCCCGAACGACACGCATGCCGGTCCGGGGGCGCCGAGAAAGTCCGCAACCGCGGCGCGGGCCTCTTCCAGCATGCGGTCCGATTCCACCGATGTCGGGAATTGCCCGTGTGTGTTCGCGTTGCACGTCGTGTAGTAGCGCGCGATGGCGTCGATGACCGGCTGCGGCACCTGCGTACCGGCCGGCCCGTCGAGGAAGGCAAGCGGAAATCCGTTCTGCGTGCGAAGGAGCGAGGGGAAATCCCCGCGGCGGTCAGGAATCTGATCCCGGCGCGAACCCGTCTCCTTAACCGGCGCAGTATTCATGGCACAGGGCAGAAAATCTCTCCCGTGCAATGTACGTCACCGGACGCGGAAAGACAAGTCCGCCCCCGGCTTGACTCTCCGCCGCCGGATTTCTATTTTTTCGGTTTTCCGGAGGATTCACACCATATGCGACTCACGACTGCGGCGGCCCTCGCGGCATGCCTGTGCGCAACGGGGCAATGCCAGACGGTGTTTGCGGTCCGCACCGGCGCTGCGATGCACCACCGGGCGGGAGCGCCCGGACGCCTCCTCGTCGCGCTCGCCCGCCGGGAGTCACCCGCGCCGCTCGCACTCATCGGTTCCGCGGAACCGGGAGCGCCCCTCGTGTTCGGGCGCGACGCCGGGAGCGCCCTCACGGGGACGACGCTTTTCGTCTCCACGGCCGATGAGCGCTCCCCGATTGATCCCCTCCCCTGCGCCGCCGGGCCCGACAGGGGAGTCCCCGCGGGGGACTGGTACGCGCAGGCGGTCTTCGACTGGAACGCCGACCTGCGCGGAGTGCGAGCGCCCGGAAATCTCTACAGCGACGTCCGAAAAATCCGGATCGCGCCAGGCGCGCACGATACCGTGTCCATTGAACTGACCCGGAGCTTTGCGCCGGACGACCTCCCGCCGGACGGCGACTACATGAAATACGTGAAGATACGCTCCCCCCTCCTCAGCGCGTTCCACCGCCGGCCGATATACCTGCGCGCCGCGGTGCTCCTCCCCGGTGACTACGGGCGCGACACGTCGCGCCGGTATCCCCTCCTCGTTTCGATCGGGGGGTACGGCGCCTCCTATGACTGGATGGATGGAGCATTGAAGGAAGGGGAACGCTTCCGGCGCGCGTGGCTTGCGGACTCCCTCCCGCGAATGATCCGCCTCTACCTCGACGGACGGGGGCCGTTCGGCGACCCATACCAGGTGAACTCGGCGAACAACGGACCGTACGGAGACGCTCTTCTCACGGAGCTGATCCCGTACGTCGAACGGAGATTCCACGGCGCGGGGACGCCGGCGGCCCGGTTCCTGGAGGGAGCGTCGACGGGCGGATGGGTGTCGCTCGCGCTGCAGGTGTTCTACCCGGATTCGTTCAACGGCACGTGGTCGCAGTCACCCGACGGCGTGGATTTCCGTGCGTTCGAGCTCGTGAACATCTACGGCGACACGAACGCATTCATCAACGGGGCCGGGTTCGAGCGGCCTGCCGCGCGCGAGGTCAACGGCGACGTCCTCTGGACGATGCGGCACGAGGTGCAGATCGAAAACGTCCTCGGCGGCGGGAACAGCTACACGCTCTCCGGGGGACAGTGGGGAGCGTGGAATGCGGTGTACGGACCCCGGGGCGCCGACGGGTACCCCGTCCCCCTGTGGGACGCGCACACGGGTACCATCAACCCCGCCGTCGCCGCGGCGTGGCGACCCTACGACCTCCGGCTGATCCTCGAGCGCGACTGGACCACGCTCGGCCCGAAGCTCAGGGGAAAACTCCACATCTGGGTGGGGGACGCAGACAACTATTTCCTGAACAACGCCGTCCACATGCTCGATGAGTTTCTCTCACATGCCGACCCGCCCGCCGGGGGGTATATCCGGTACGGAGCGGGGAAGGGGCACGTCGCGATGCCGGTGACGCTCTACGCGATGATGAAGGAGATGGAAGAGAGGTACAGGGAAAGCCTGAGATTGTCACGCTAGAGAGCAGCGTGATCCATCAAGCGGACTTCGCAAAGAGCGCTCGCAATGACGCGCCAAGGAGCGCTCGCAATGACTCTATCGGGTTTCCTCCCAGGTGCGCAGGCCGTAGCGGCTCAGGTACGTCGGGATATGGCGGTAGAGCCTGTTGGCCGCTTCGATATCCGCAATCATGCGCCGCTTTGCGAACGACGATGAGCCGCAGAGGATTGTGAGCGACCCTCCCTCCCCCCCCGCGCCGTTGACCTTCCACCCGATCGCCCCGTGATCCTTCGCGATGGCAATCACGCAGTGCGCGTCGCGGGAGACCAGCTCGGGGTGGAGACGCCCCTGCGCCTCCGTGTTGTCGATCATCGCGCTCCCCAGTGCGGCAAAGTCGCCGGTGTACACCGCGTCGCGCGATCGCTCGGCAGTGAGCCGGAGGTCGCTGATCCTGCGCCCCTCGGGCCCTTCGTTCTCCAGCTCGCGGATCACTTTCTTGTGCACTTCCGAGGAGCTGTGGGATTTGCCGAAGTAGATCAGCACCAGGCGCCGCTCGAGCTCCCACCAGATTGCATTGGGGACGGCGATCTGCGACACCGAGGCGCGGGGGAACTCGTGCATCTCGATGTAATTGATGCCGCCGTACGCCGAGCAGATCTGGTCCTGGATGCCGCACTGGAGTCCCAGCATGTTCATCTCCACATGGTGCGCCGCGTACGCCACTTCGTGCGGCGTCATCCTCCCGGGCGTCAGGCGGTTGAGCGCGCCGATCAGGGCGACGGAGACGGCGGCCGACGTCCCCGTCGACGCCCCCCCGGGCGCTTCGGAGTGGATCGTGACCTGGAGTTTCATGTCGGGGGGAACGCCCATGTGCTTGATGGCGGCCTCCAGGAGCGGGTGCCTGTCGAACGTGAGACGCTCGGGCTCGACGGCAAACTGTTCGCCGTAGTTCTCGGCACGGATGATCACGCGGTGCGGTTCCCCGTCGAAGGGAAAGATCTCGATCTGCACTTCGGCATACGGGTAGACGCCGATATTGAAGATCTTGCCGTGACGGGCAAACCAGGTGTCCGTCCATCCCCCGTTGTCCGCGATCCGGATCGGAGCGACGCTGTTGATGATGCGCAGAGGGGAAGGTGCGGAACTGTCAGTGCTCATGGGAGATTCGTGTCAGGCGATATGAAAGACTTTCCCGTGTCGCGGCTTGATTCTCTCGCGCGCGGGGGGTAAGTTGTGAGCGATCGTCAGGAAATCTGTTCCACGTGGAGCAACCAGCGTGAATTCACGAACGCGCGTGCGCGCGGCCCTCGAGCGGCGGCAGACCGACCGGGTGCCCATCTGGATGTGGCTGCACCCCGATACCACGCGCGCGATGGCGCTGGCGCTCGACATCCCGCCGGAGTCCCTCCCCGACGCTCTCGGTGACGATATCCGCCAGCGCTGGGTCGGCAACAATCACGCCATGGAGGGGATCGTCCACGAGCGCGAAGGGGAGACCCACACCGATCCGTGGGGCATCACATGGATCAGGCAGGGTGCCTTCAACCAGGTCGCCCGCTCCCCGCTCGCCGGGTCCCCTGCCGGGGAACTGGCGGCGTACGGTTTTCCGTACGGGCACACGGCGGAGCTCCTTGCCTCCATGGACGGGGTGGTCCGCACGGCAGGCGAAAAATTCATCGGCTGCGACATCTCCCCGTGCCTCCTCGAGCTGATGTTCCGCGTCCGGGGCATGGAAGACGCCCTTCTTGACCTCGCCGCATCGGCCGACGCGTCGCGGGAATTCCTCTCGCATGCGGCGGATTTCTCGATCCATCTCGCGCACGAGGCCTGCGCCCGCTTCCCTCTCGACTGGCTCTGGACTGGTGACGACGTGGGAAGCCAGCGGTCGATGATCGTGAGCCCGCGCCTGTGGCGGCAGATGATCGGCCCCGGGCTCGCGCGCATCATCGCCGCCGGGAAATCGCACGGCCTCCCGGTCGCCTATCATTCCTGCGGGGCGATCCGGGAGATCATCCCGGACCTGATCGCCATGGGACTCGACGTGCTGAACCCCATCCAGTGCAACTGCCCCGGCATGAACCCCCCTGACCTGAAGCGGGAGTTCGGCGCTTCGCTCGCGTTCATGGGAGGCGTCGATACGCAGGAGCTGCTCCCGCGGGGGACGCCCGGCGAGGTGTACCGGGCTACGCGCACGCTCATCGACGCGATGACCGCCGACGGGGGAGGGTATATACTGGCTGCCTCCCATTCCGTTCCGCCGGAAACGCCCCTGGAGAACATTTTCGCAATGTACGACGCGGCCGGCGTCACGCGGGAGCAGATCGAAGACGCCGCCGCCGATATCCGCGCGAGGGTCGGAGAACCATGAAGAGCGTCGCGACGATGCTTCAAAGATACGGGGGGGAAGGGGGAAATTCAAACGAGATTGCCCCGCCTGTGGCGGGACGCAAAGAACGCGCCACGTCAAAATGCGGCGTGGTCCAAAAACGGACTTCGCAGAAAACGCTCGCAATGACGGGGAGAGCGCTCTGCCTGTGCGCCGCGATACTCATGGGGTTCACAGACGGCACGTGCGGCGGGGCCCCGGGGCGCGAATTTGCCGTCATCGCCTATTATAACGGGCACGGCAGGGGACTCGATGCCGTCCCGGCCGGCAAACTCACACACATCATCTACAGCTTCCTCCACCTGAGCGGCAACCGGCTCGTCCTGAACACTCAGGCCGACAGCGCGGGCATCGCGCGGCTGGTCTCGCTCAGGGAGGTAAACCCCCGGCTCAAAGTGCTCGTTTCGGTCGGCGGCTGGGGAGGATGCGCCCCCTGTTCGGGCGCATTCTCTTCGGAAGCGGGGCGGGAAGAGTTCGCCCGCTCCGCGCTGGAGCTCCTCCGGCGAGTCGGCGCCGACGGGCTCGACATCGACTGGGAGTATCCCGCGATCGAGGGATACCCGGGACACCCGTTCTCCCCCGCGGACAGGCACAACTTCACGCTCCTCATGCGCGCGCTGCGGGAGGCGCTGGGCGATCGCTACGAGCTGAGCTTTGCCGCGGGCGGATTCACGCGCTGCATCCTCGAGTCGTACGAATGGACGGCGATCTCCCCGCTGGTGAATGCCGTCAATGTCATGACGTACGACCTCGTGAACGCGAACAGCACGACCACCGGCCACCTGACACCCCTGTACGGCACCCCCGGCCAGGAGGAGTCGGTGGTGCACGCCGTGCACCTCCTCGATTCCCTCGGCGTCCCCAGAGAGAAAATCGTCATCGGCGCGGCCTTCTATGCGCGCCTCTGGGAAGAGGTCCCCGATACGAACAACGGCCTGTTCCAGCCGGGGCGGTTCTTCCGGTTCCTGAGCTACAGGGACATTGGCGGCTATCTCCGGCAGCACGACGGCTTCAGGACATTTCTGGATACCGCTGCGGCGGCGGCATACAGTTACTCCGCGCGCGATCGTCTCTTTGCGACGTACGATGACGTACGCTCCGTGGCGCTGAAAGCCTCGTTCGCGATGACAATGCACCTGGGGGGGATCATGTTCTGGGAGCTTTCGGGCGATCTCCCTGACCACCCCCTGCTGGAAGCAATCGACAGCGTGAGGACCGCCTCGGGGAAATCACGCGCGCCCTGAATCGACGCACAGAGACCGGTGTCTCTTCCTGGGTAGCGTGGTTCATAAAAAATACAAGAGAGAAGTCAGAACGACCCCCCGCCGCTCATGAATGTGGCGCAAAATCCGCAGATTTGCACGATTGTCCGGTGGCACACACGTTGAGCCATATCACCGTAACCCAACACTCCGAACAGAGGGGACGACACTGTGGGACAGCAACAGCTCTTGCTCATCATCCTCAGCGTCATCGTGGTCGGGATTGCGGTTACACTGGGCATCACAATGTTCTCGGACAGTTCCATCGACGCGAACCGCGACGAGATCACGAACGACCTGAACAATCTGGCATCCCGCGCCCACCAGTACTACCGCCGCCCGTCGTACCTGGGAGGAGGCGGGAATTCGTTCGCAGGGTTGAGCGCGGACGCCACCGGCATCGCCAAGCTGACCAACGCTCCGAAGAACGACAACGGACAGTACTCGATCGCCCTCGCCGGCACGGGATCAGGAACGAGCGCCTGCGTGGAGATCGTGGGGATCGGCACGGAACTGTATGAGGGCTCGCCCGTGGCCGTCCGCGTCCGCGTCTACCCGGACAGGGACAGCACCTGGGTGGTCAACTGAGCCAGTTCACCGGCTGAGAAAACGCTCCTCGAACGTGGGCTGCTCCCCGGCCATCGCCATGAACACGTCGAGGGGAACCACCTGGAAATCCCCCCCCAGCTGGTCGAGTATGCCCTTCACCCGTTTCACATCGCTGTACTCGCGAACGTGCACGAGGAGGAAGTACGGCCTCTTCGCGTTGACAGTGGCAAGCTCCCTGAGATCCGCGGCCGCTTCCGTGTCGGGACGGACCGGGGAGAGATAGTAGTCGTATGAAACGAACGCCCTCCCCCCCTTCGCGGTAAACGTATAGCCGGGACCGTACCCGTTGATGAAGCCGATTGCCTCCGGCATCCCGCCGTAGTACTGCGCGACAACATCCTGCGGCAGGTCCGTGTTCCCCTCGAACTCTGATCCCGCCGACCAGTCCATCGTCTCGAACACCTGCAGGTCCAGTGTTCTCATCTGGTCCCTGGCGATCGCCATGAGGCCGGGGAGGAGCGCGCTTGGCACGGCCTTCGGGTAGAGGTACCCCGGGCCCGAGAGACAACCGATAAAGTAGTCGTTCGGCGTCGCCATCGAGTAGAAATACTCCGCCATCCCGGGCGCCATCCAGGTGTAGTTCATCAGCACCTCCCACGCGTAGGGGATTTCTCCCCTTCCCGGCTTCTGCCACGCCCCCAGGCCTATCCCGTCGGTCTGGACGCACGAGATATACACCTTCTTCTCCACCGGCGGCCGTTCCCCGGGAGCGACGTGGTGATTGTTCCTGAACGTAAAGCCGTGCGAGAGAGGCACCTGGGCGCTGAAGCTCAGGTTGGGAAGCGTGTTCAGTCCCTCCACGCGGTGCCCGAACGTGGACGTCAGCGTGACGAATTCCTCCTCCAGGTCCTTGGCGTAGGAATGCCACCCCATGACCATCGACATCGGCTTCATTTCGGAAAGGACTCTGCGGGCCAGCGCATATTCGGCCGTGTCGGTGGTGCGGCAGGAGAGGTCGCTGAAGAAGACTTTCTTGTGCATCCCCCAGTCGGCGACGGCGGGCTTCATCACGCTGCCGTGCTCCCCCCCGAGCCAGACAATGAACTCGCGGCTGCACCTCTCCCAGTACCGATTGTACGCCCACCGGTAGATCGCGGCATCGTTCATCCCCTCAAATTTTCCCCGGAGATCCTCCACGGGCCTGAGCCCCGCCTTCTCCGCCAACGGGATCTCCCGCTCGCTCACGACCACGGCTTCTTCGAGCCCCGCCGCGGTAAACGCCACGATGAGCGACGTGCGGACAGCGGTGTCCCAGACGACGTAGCCCTTTGCCGAGGAGGCGAGAGCGCCGAGTGCCTCGGCGGGGGAGCGGAGCTGCGTGAACGCGTACCATCGCCTGTTCCTGTAAAAATCATACACGGAATTCACGTACGTGAACGGCCAGTCATCGGCGTACAGGAGATAGAGTTTCGGCCCGTGCGCGTTGGCGAGGGCCTGCAGCGAGATCAGCATGGCGTTCGTGGAGAGCCCGCCGTGCACAGTCCAGTCGTTGTCCGTCCTGGCCACCCAGGCCTGGCGCGCTCCCCTGCGCCGCAGGATGTACCTGATGGCCGGTCCCGCCCCCCTCGTGGATCGGACGATGGAGTAAAAGAGGATGTCCCCGTCCTCCGCCACCTGGAACGTGTGCCGGGCGCGGACGGCGGCGATCCCCTGCGAGCCGTGGACGGTCATCTGCTCGTCCAGGCAGAGAGCGCTGTCCCCCGCCCATGAACACTGGAGGCGGCGGGGTTTGCCCTCCGCCATCCTGATGCCCATGAAGATGTTCGTGGGGAAGACCCACGCGCTCACGGGGAGATCAACCGGGGGTCCCCCGGGGACGCACGCAAGCGTATCGCGAAACGCTTTGCGCCGCGTCCAGGTCCGCACGATCGTGACCCGGTCCCCCTGCAGGGCGATATCGATCGTGAGCGCGCCGAAGTGGTCGATATCGGTGCTCTGGTCCCTGAGAAGATCCCAGGTGCCTTCCAGCTGACGCACGCCGGGAGTCCCCCCGAACGCCGGGAGACACCCAACGCACGCGAGCAGGAGAACCGCGGTACAACGCACAGACATGGGTATTTTCATGGATTTTGCCCCTTTATGATTGACAGAGAGACCGCAAGAGCATATATTGCGGGAGACACGCCACGCCGGCTGATCACCTGGCTGCGCCGTTGGACTTCCCGAAGGCCGGCTTCTGTTCCTCAAAAATCCCCAATTCATTTCCTGACATCCCCATTCCGCGGAGGATGTATGACGCACAGGTACGTTGTTCCCCTGCTGAGTGCACTCGTCGTCTGTGTGAGCACCGCCGGAGCGGCGACGGGGCACTTCCGCTATCTCTACCCGCTCCCGGGATCGACCATGGTCTCGTCTCTCACGGACATCATCATCCGCCCCGACGCCGTGCTCGCGCGCGGCGCGCTCACGATGCACTGCGCTGCACGCGGCGAAGCGAGCGGGCCCCACGACGGGAGGACGCTCCTCTCCGACGACGGGGCGACGACGATATTCCTTCCGTCCGTTCCGTTTGCGCCCGGCGAGCGCGTGACTGTCGCCGTCTCCCGTGAAGGGGGAGCCGCCGCCGAAGAATTCTCATTCACGATCTCGCCGTACGGGGCGTCGACCGCGGTCCGGGAAAACCTGCGCGGACCCGGTTCACCGGAATCGGGACTCCTGAGCGTCGCCGCGGCCGGGCTTCCGCCGGACTTCCCCGCAATTACCGTGTCGGCCGTGTCAAACCCCGCCCCGGGCTGCCTGTTTCTGAGCAACATGACCATGGGCTCGGGGGCGGTGAACACGCCGTTCACGATGATACTCGACAACGGCGGTCAGCCCCTCTACTACCGCCGCACGGCGGGGGAATCCACCGACTTCAAGCCGCAGCCCAACGGTCTGCTCACATACAACGACAGCGGGCTCGGATGCTTCCTGGCGCTCGATTCGACGCTGGCGGTCGTCGATACGTTCCGGTGCGGCAACGGGTACCCGACGAACTGGCACGAGCTGCGGATACTTCCCGACGGTCACGCGCTGATTCTGGGGGACGATTCCCGGACGGTCCGGATGGACACCATCGTCCCCGGCGGAAACCCGGCCGCGACGGTGATGGGGATCGTCGTCCAGGAGCTGGACAGGTCAAAGAACGTGGTGTTCGAGTGGAGAACGTTCGATCACTTCGCCATCACGGACGCGACGCACGAGGACCTGACGGCCGGGTATATCGACGCCGTTCACTCGAACGCCCTCGAGATGGACACTGACGGCAACATCCTCCTCTCGTCGCGGCATCTCGACGAGATCACGAAGATCAACCGCCAGACGGGAGCAATCGTCTGGCGATGGGGGGGAAAGAACAACCAGTTCACGTTCGTGAACGACACGCTCGGCTTCAGGCACCAGCACGCCATCCGCCGGCTCGCCAGCGGGAACGTGACGCTCTTCGACAACGGCGACTTCCGGATCCCGCTGCTGTCGCGGGCGGTCGAGTATACGCTGGACGAAGTCCACCTGACGGCGACGCTCGTCTGGCAGTACCGCAACACCCCCACGATCTACGCGTCCGCCATGGGATACACGCAGCGGCTCCCGAACGGCAATACGCTCGTGGGGTGGGGCGCTTCGAACACCGCCGTGACGGAAGTGACCCCTTCCGGCACGCTTGCCTTCCAGCTCAACTTCCCCCCGGGGGTCTACAGCTACCGCGCGTACAAGTTCCCGTGGCACGGCCCGGCGCTTTCCGCATCGGCGGGCGCGGCTCTTCCCCGCGCGTTTTCGCTGGAGGGGAACTACCCCAACCCGTTCAACCCGTCCACGACGATCGTCTACGACCTCCCGTCCGCCTCCCGGGCGACGCTCCGGATCGTCGACATCCTCGGGAGGGAGGTCGCACGGCCCGTGGACGGCTTCCAGGAAGCGGGCCGTCACACGGTCGTATTTGACGGCGCCGCGCTCGCGAGCGGCGTCTACGTCTGCAGGCTTGAAGCCGGCGCGGTGAGCGCGGCCAGGAAGATGATGCTCATCCGGTGACCTCTGCCGTCATTGCGAGCGAAGCGAAGCATTCCGGCCGGAGATTGCCACGCCAAAGAGGGCGTGGTCCAAAGAGCGGACTTCGTCGCAATGACGGGGGCTCACTCGATCTCGACGCGCCGTCGGATCGTGTAGCGGCGCTCGCTGCCGCAGGATTCGAGGAGCGAGTCGGTGCAGACGCGCTCGAGCACCTGCACGTGATTATCGAGCGTCGCCGTGAGCACCTTCCCGGAGCCGAGGCGCAGCGTGATCGTCGCGTCGAACGTCTCCCGCCCGACGGAGGCCACGTACGTCGCGGAATCGGCGCGCGCAACCTGCACCCAGTTGTTCGGCGTCCCGGCAACCGGGACGCGCATCCATGGCGCACGGAGGGCGATGGCGGGGTTGGCCGGCGGCACATGGCGCACGATGAGCGTCACCGCCGAGTCCCTGGTGTTCACGTCCGCGAGCGTGATGTCGAAATCGATCGCGTCCTCCCCGGTGAGAATCCGCTTCCCGTCCGCCCAGGAATTCGTATTCCCGTCGTTCACGTAGACATGGTCCCCGCTCTGCCGGAGCGACTGCCTCATGGCAATCTGCACGTCCGCGTAGAACGTGAGGAGATCAACCACCGGGCCGATGAGGCCGGGGTGGAGGTGCGCAAGGGCGGGAATCGACAGGCGGAACGACGGGGAGAGGGAGAGCCGCTCGCGAAACGCCCTGCTGGCGGGGGGGAGCGTGACGCGCGCGTCGTTGACCCGGAGGTCGGACCAGGAGTATTCCTCGTACATGGTCCCGTCGGTATCCCGTTTCACCACCCCCGAGGCGAGGGCCTCGTAGTGTGTGACTGATCCCTTCCCCTGGTTCGTGGCGGTCATCCGGTAGGCGAGCTCTTCCCCTTCGGTGTACCGGCGGACGAGCGTGGTGGTATCGGCCTGGGCAAGTGCGAGCCGTGGGATGCACGCCGCCGCCGTCACCAGGACGACAAGCGTCCGTGCGAACAGGGACGCAATCGCGCGCCGGTTCGGACCATTGTCTGCGTTGCGCCCCTCCGGGGTGAAGAGGTACTCAAGCCTCGCCCCCAGGGCGGAGACGATCTTCCCCCTGACCATCTTCAGCGTGCTGTTCAGGAGCCTGTTCTGCTCGGTGAAGGGCTCATCGAGGACGCCGATCGCCGAGGGGAGCCAGCGGTCCGGGAAGAGCCCCCCGAACTCTCCGCCCGAACGGAACTTCGCAATTTCGCGTTCCAGGAGCCGCAGGGCCGGTTCCGCCCCCGCCGGTCCCGGGGGTCGCGCATGGCGGTGTCGGGTGAGCCACGCGTCGATCGCATCCCTGTTCGGCACAAGCAGCGCGACGGTCGAGGGAGACTGGTTGTTGTACAGCATGATCTGGTCGATGAACGGGGAATGGCCGACGATGTATTCTTCGATCCCTTCGGGGCTGTACTTTTCCCCGTCGTGGCCGATGAGGAGGCTCTTTTCCCTGCCGAGCACGAAGAGGAAACCGTCCCGGTCCACGTACCCGATGTCCCCCGTATACAGCCACCCCTCCCGCAGCGCCGCGGCGGTCGCTTCGGGGTTGTCCCAGTAGCCCGCCATCACGTTTTCCCCCCTGACGACGATCTCGCCCTGCTCCCCGGGGGGGAGGTCGCGCCCGGCCTCATCGCAGATCCGGAGTTCCAGGTCGGGCGCCGGCATGCCCGAAGAGCCGAACCTGTGGCGGGCCGGCGTGTTTGCGGAGATCACCGGCGCCGCCTCCGTGAGCCCGTACCCCTGGTACATCGGGATGCCGATCGCGGAGAAGAACTTCTGGAGCTCGATATCCAGGAGCGCGCCCCCCCCGATAAAGTATTCCAGCCGTCCGCCGAACCCCTCCCTGACCTTCCGGAATATGAGGGCGTCAAATGCAGCCCGGAGCGGCGCCAGAAGTCCCCGCCAGCCCCTCCCGCGATCCCAGCCGTCGCCGTCGTGGGCGTACGCCACGGCCAGGCCCGCACGGAACAGGAGACGCGCCGCGCCCCCCTTTGCCCGCACGCCGGCCTCGATGTTCTTCCTGAAATTCTTCGCCAGGGCGGGAACGCTCAGGAGAAACGTCGGCCTGACCTCACGGATGTTGCCGGGGATGTTGCGCAGCGTCTCCATCGGCGTCCTTCCCGCCTGGACGGAGGCGATGCTCCCGCCGCACGCCGCGAGCGCGTAGATGCCGTCGGTATGGGCGAACGAGTGATCCCAGGGGAGGATGAGGAGCGTGCAGAACCAGTCGGGGAGGGGATAGAGCGTCACGCTCTGCGCGATATTCGCCGTATAGTTCCTGTGCGTCAGGATGATGCCCTTCGGATCCGCGACGGTGCCCGACGTGTAGCAGATGTTTGCGGGATCATGTTCTCCGACGGACTGCCACGAATCCTCGACCGCCCCGGGGTGCGCCGCCATGAAGCGGTCTCCCTCACCGAGGAGCGCGGCAAACGCCATCTCGCACGCTCCCTCCCCGGAGCCTTCCGCTCCATCCAGGAGGATCACGCGCCCCAGGCCGGGAAGCCCGGGGCGTATCCCCCTGATCTTCGGCGCCTGGGTCGCGGAGACGATCGCCATCGTGCAGCCCGCGTGCGCGAGCCTGAACTTCAGCTCTCCGGGCTCCTCGATCTTCACGGAGAGAGGGACGTTGACTCCCCCGGCGTAGAGAATCCCGAGCTCGGCGACTATCCAGAGCGCCCTTCCCTCCGACATGAGCGCGAGCCGGTCACCCCTGCGCACGCCGAGCGCAAGGAGCCCGGCAGCGCACCGCCGGACGTCGCGGCGCACGTCGGCATACGTCCGCGAGGCGTAGCGGTCGCCGCTCTTTTCCCACGCAAAGGCGTGGTCCCCGTAGCGCTCCACGCTTGCCTCGAAGAGGGCCGGGAGCGTGCGCGCACGCGCGTCAGGAGTCATGTGATCCGGGGGGAGCGCCTCGAGGCGCTCAACCGGGAGTCTTGAAGAGCCGGATTGCCTCGTCATTGAGGAGCACCCAGATCGAATACGCCCCGAGCGCGGTGCCGAGGGGGACGCGCAGGAGGTTGATGAACGACACCACGAGCATGAGCACCCGGCCCCAGGGGCGCCGCTTCAGCACGCCGATGCCGGCCACGATCCCCGCGACAGACGCCACGAACATGAGCGCCGCAACGACGACCAGAATCACCGGGATGATATCGAGGAGCTCGTACGGGACGTCGCGGGCATCGAGCTGCCCCATCCGCATGAGCATGCCGAGGAATCTTCCGAAACAGGCAGCGATGAGGACAAGGATGAGCGAGCCGAGGAGAACGAGCCCCCTGTACGTGATATTGAGAATGCCGACCACCTGGACGTGTTTTTCCATCGTCTGTCTCCGTGAGGTTGCACCTGATGAACAGTGCGGAGTGCGCCCCCTCCCTTCAGGAGGGAGCGCCTCTCCGGTAGAGGGGAAGGCCGGACGCGCGGGCGACGGACGCGGCAAGGGCGTCCCCGCCGCCGCTGAACCCCCAGTAGAAGAGCGCCCTGAGGGGATGATCCCGGCGGATCTCCCCCACCGCCGACAGCGTGAGCGCGCGCGCGAGTCCCTCTCCCCGCCGTTCCGGGAGCACGAGCGCGGAGCAGAGGTAGAGCGCGTCGTACGCCACGTCGACAGGCGTCCGCTCGAAGAGCTCCCTCTCGTTGATGCTTGCGCGGAGGAAGGCTTCCATCAGGGGGACCGTGGTGGGGACGACCAGGATCCACGCCACGGGGCCGTTCGCGTCCCGTTCCTCGGAAAGCGCGCGCGGGTGCATCCGGGAGAGCTTTGCGATCACCGCGTCGTCCACCGCGAGCTGCTCGGGATCGTTCTTCATGTCGAAGAACTCTTCGGCCAGGCGGATCATCCGTTCACGGTTGTTCTCGCCCACGGCTACTTGATCCCCAGCTCCTTGCACATCCGGTAGAAATTGGACGGCGCCAGTCCGAGCTTTTCGGCGGCGTTTGAGTCCGAGCTTGAGATGCTCCGGACGTACTTGAAGTAGCGCGTGCGGAACACGCGCTCGACCTCCCGCAGCGGGAGCACCCGCCCGTTGGTCATCTCCTCGAATCCGCCCGCGTCCTTGCCGAGCACCGAGTTCGGGAGAATCATCGGGTTCGAGACGTCCTTCGCCGTAATGCGCTCGGGGCAGTTGAGCACGAGCCGCTGCGCGACGCTCCGCAGCTCGCGGACGTTCCCCGGCCAGCGGTAGTTCTTCAGAATGTCGCGGGCTTCCCGGTCCACGACGGGGACGGGCACTTCCATGTCGGCGCTGAAGAACTCGAGAAAGTAGTCAAACAGCAGGTCGATATCGTCCCCGCGCTGCCAGAGCGGCGGGATGTTCAGCGGCACGATGTTCAGCCGGAAGTAGAGGTCCTCGCGGAACCGCCCCTCGTTCACTTCCGCGGCCAGGTTCTTGTTCGTGGCCGCGATGAGCCGCACGTTGACCGCGAAGCTCTTCGTGCGGCCGATCTTCTCGATCTCCCCGTCCTGGATGACCCTGAGCAGCTTGACCTGCGCCGTCGGGGAGAGCTCCGAGACCTCGTCCAGGAAGACCGTCCCGTGATTGCCGACCTCGAAGAGTCCCTGCTTCGCCGCGTTGGCCCCCGTGAACGATCCCTTCTCATACCCGAACAGCTCGCTCTCGATCAGCTCCTGGGGGATGCTGCCGCAGTTGATCGGGACGAACTTCTCGAACTTCCGCCGGCTCTTGAGGTGGATGTTCCACGCGACGAGCTCCTTGCCGGTGCCCGAGGCGCCCGTGATCAGGATGTTGACTTCGCTCTTGGCGTACTTGTCGATCGATTCCTTGAGCTGCGCCATCGGCTTGGATTCGCCGATCAGGCGCCGGGATTCCAGCATGCGCTCGATCCCCTGCATCAGCGTGCGGTCCGCCTTGATCGAGCGCTTTTCGAGCTTTTTCTTTTCATAGGCGTTGAAGATGCTGAGCAGGAAGTCGGTGGGCTGGTAGATGTACTCCTCGATGTGGCCGGGGTACTTGGTGCAGTACCAGAAGGCGCCCGCCTTGAGCAGGTTGTTGGCGAACTCGTAGTCGGTGATGTTGATCGTCATCTTGGTGATGACGATGATCTGCAGGCAGGGGTCGATCTCCTTGATCTTCCTGATCAGCTCCTCCCCCTTCAGCCCGCCGGAGATCTGGTAGTCCAGGATGACCACGTCGTACGCGTCCGTTTTTCGCTGCAGGTGCTCGATCGCCGCACGGCCGTTCGACACGACGTCCGCGATTCTGATGCGCTCGGAAAAGAAGCGGAGCGTGTTTCGCACGCGCGCGACATCGAATTCTTCGTCTTCCACCAGGAGAATGGCAATCGCGTTGTTCGTACTCATTGGACACCCTGCATGATGTGCACCGTCCGCCGGCGGCCGCGCCGCCGGCGGCCGCCGTCAATCGTTCTGTACCGTGATCGTGAACCGGCACCCGCCGCCGGGAACGTTCTCCGCCTCCAGGTCCCATCCGCACTTGCCCACGGCCATCTGGTATGCGATGTAGCACCCGTAGCCCGAATGGAGGCCCGGTCCCCCTTTCGACGTCTCGTGCTCCAGGAAGAGCCGCCGCGCCCCCCGCGGGCCCACCTCCAGCAGCTCCTGCCGGATCCCCACGCCGTCGTCCTCGATGGTGATCACGGTGCGCCGCTCGGCGGGGATGAAGCGGGTGCGCACGGTGATGGCAAGGGAGGGCTTGCCGCCGTGATCGATGCTGTTCTGGATCAGGGGCTCCAGGATCTCCCACACGATAAACTCGTTGACGTGGACGGGGGGGATCGACGGCTCGAGATCCAGGTGAAACTCGAACATCTCGTTCTTGCTCGTGATGCGGAGGAAGACGTGCCTGATGATGAATTCGATGACCGCGTTGATGTCGGCGTTGAAGATGGGGTTGACGATCGTGTTGATGTCCTGATCGTACCATTTCATGTCGTAGATGATCCTGGAGATGAAATTGGAATAGGTCAGGACCCGCGCCTTCAGCTCGTCGAGATTCCCCGGCGTCATCCGCCGCGCGTCTTCCTTGATGAAGCCGATGATCTTCTCCGCCTTGTGATGGGTGTGGTAGATGCGGCGCGTGAACAGCGTCTCCTTCTCCAGCCGTATCTGGTTTTCCAGGTACTCCTGGTGCTCGGCAAAGAGCTTCTGCTGCATCTCGTCCCGCTCGCGCACCGCGCGGGACGACACCACGAAGATGGCGATCAGCCCGACGACGATCAGCGCCGAGAAGACCACCGAGAGCTGGTCGGCGTTCGCACGGACTTCGTTCGTCAGGAAGGAGAAATCGGGGCTGATGCGCATGTAGAGCACCCCGATGTACTCCCCCGCGGGCACGAACGGCACCACGACGTCGAACGTCTTGCCGTTCGTCAGCCTGCTCAGGATCTTCTCGTGCGCGTTGAGGTCGTCCCGCACGGACAGGAAGTACTGCACTCCCGTGGCCGCCTCCGACGGGGCGCCGACCGCGTAGGGCTGCAGGCGCCCCTTGAAATACGCGTACAGGGCCTGGCCGTTGCTGATGACGTAGATGTCCCTGTCCTTCACCAGGATGAGCCGGATGTCCTCGATGCTCCGCTGGATGAGCTGCTGCTTGAAGAAGACGTTGACGGAGTAGACCATCGGGTTGTCGGTGCTGTCGTATTCCGCTTCGCCCACCGACTGGTTCTGGAACAGGAGCTCGAGGCTCGCCGAGGTCACGATCGCGATCCGCTCGGCGTAGTACTTCTGAAACCAGTTCTGCGTGCCCTGCAGAAAGCCGCCCAGGAGAGACTTCTGCAGCAGGGCCAGTATGATCTGGAACGTGATCAGGACGGCAAACAGGACGATCACGTGGCGGATCTCGAACCGGTATTCGGAGAGCTTCCGCCTGAGACGGCCCGGGATGAACCTGCTGTACCACGCCATGGCGCTATCTCGCGGTCTCGAGCGTCTGCCCGGACCTGATCGCCCGGGTCGCCTCTTCCGCCGCCCGGTCGACCGTGATCCGGTTCTTCATCGCCAGGGAGAAATAGTGCGACATGATCTTCGAGTAGCCGGTGTAGTCTTTCACGGCAGGCCGGTGCACGCCGGTGCCCAGGAACTCCCTGATCGACGCGATCTCCGGGTGCCGGCGCAGGCTGGCGGAATCCGTGTAAAACGAGGAGACAACGGGATAATAGCGGGCATCCGTATAGAGGACCTCCTGCGATTCGTCGCTGAGGAGGAACTTCACGAAGTCCACCACCGCCTCCTTTTTCTTGCTGAACTGCGACACCATGAGGTCCCACCCGCCGAACAGCGAGGCGGTCCTCCCGTCAGGGAAATGGGGGACGGGCGCCTGCCGCAGGTGCGCCTCCTTCGCCCTGTCGACCGGCTGGTCCTTGAAGTCCCTGTCGTAGGTCGTCCACCCCCAGAGGAAGAGCCCGTCGTTCTTCACGTAGTACTCGTAGCTTGCGGCCTCGATGAACGAGGTCACGATCCGCGGCGATGCGCCGTCGGGTCCGACGAGATCGACAAGGAGGGCGAGCGTCTTTTTCGCCGCGGGCGTGTCGAGCTCAAATCCGTGCGCCGCGGAATATCCCGGGTCCAGCCCCAGGAGGTTCTCCCAGTAGAAGCAGATCAGTCCCTCGTAGTCCGCGGCCGGGAAGACGAAAAACGGTCTGCGCCAGCGGAGCCGCGACCGCAGCGCGAGGAAGCCGGGCCACGTCATGCCCTGCCGCACCTCCCGGATCACATTCTCGCCGCCGGGGAGCGCCCTCAGGAGGTCCTCACGGTAGTAGAGCGTGCTGAGGCACATGTCCAGGGGGACGGCGACCAGCGCGCTGTCGGCGTAGCAGGAATGGAGGGCGCTCGGGCTGATCCGCTGCAGCTCCGCCGCGGTGAAATACTTCCCGAGCGGCTCGCACCAGCGCGCGAACCGCTTCACCCAGATCACGTCGACGGCGATCAGGTCGATCCCGTCGTCCTCGCCGCGGAGCGCGCGGGCGAGGATCTCCTTCCGCTCGTTCGTGCTGAAATCCGCATTGGGAAAGTCGATCGGGATGACGCGGACCTTCCCCTCGTGCAGCGCGTTGTAGCGGTCGATCAGCGTCCGGTGGGCGTCGGTGATGCGGTCCGCAAAGTAGATTTCCGTCACCCCGGGATCAGGGCGGCGGATGAGGAGCGTATAGGAGACCAGGTACAGCACGGCGAGCGACACAAGGATCAGGGTGCCGGATCTCCACTGCAATTGCCTGCTGGTGCGCATGCGGTGCATCCTCTGATTGCCCCCCGGGCGCGCGCGGCGCGCCGGGGGGCCTCGGCTACAAGAAACGCAACTGTCGTTCCAGAATCAAACCGCAGCGGCCCGGGGCGCCGCTCACTTCGGGGAAGGGAAGTCGGCATGCGTCATCACGCGCGGATCGCCGTACAGCGTCCGGATCTGCGCCGGCGAGTTGTGCGTGTCCACAAAATCTCCCCAGATCATGAACCAGGCCCAGAGGGGCTGCAGCGACAGGACCTCCGGCGAGGGCACTTCCCCCACCTCGCCCAGGGCGATCAGCTTCCCTCCCCCGAGCTCCAGCAGCTCATCGTGATGGCTCTGCCGGAAATCGGCGTGGTAGACATCCGCGGCAAGGATGTCGACGCAGTCGAGCCCGGGGAAATAGTCGTCGTACGCATACGCTTCGTCCCCGGGCAGGCGCCGCGACGCGTTCGCGTCCCACACCCAGAGGAGGTTGTCCAGGTGGTGCACGCGGACAAACCTGTCAAACATCATCCGGTAGAGCCGCGCGGACCCGTCCGGTCCCCTGCGGTTCCCCCACCAGAACCAGACGCCGTTCTGTTCATGGAACGGCCTCCAGAGCACCGGGATGCCGAGATCGCGCAGCCGCGCCAGGCAGGAGGCGATCGTGTCCACGCGGGCCTGCCAGTGCGCATTGAGCGGTGTCCCGGGCGTGATCAGCTCGCGCCACTGCGCGTCAGTCAGCTTCCCCTGGACGCTCTCCTTCCACGGGAAGGGGGGATCGTCCTGCGGACGGCCGGTGTGCCACATCAGCGTCACGATATACCCCGCGCGCCACTTCTCCTCGGCCAGGCGCACGAGCTCGTCGACGTAGCCCTTTGCGTAGTACCCGGCGAGATCGCACCCCCACACTTCGGGCAGCGCGCCGGTGAGCGTCCTGATCCGTTCGGGGTAGAGGTCGGGCCCGGCGACGGAGTTTTCATGCCCCGCGATAATGCGGGATCCCGCGACGCCCTGGAGCTGTTCCAGGAGGCGCCTGGCCGCCGGCGTCGCCTCCGGGTTGACCGGCGCGTAGGCGCCCTGGCGGTGGAGGATATTGTGGAGGCGGCGGATGCAGTTGATCATCGCGCGGGACGTGTGATAGTCCCCCTTCCAGATCGTCCCCTTCGGACCGTCGATGTTGCGCGGGGCCTTGTCGAGTCCCCCCCAGTACCAGCCGCCATGGACAGTATCGATCAGGTAACGCTTGCAGAACTGCCATTGCCTGGCAAACAGATCGAAATACCTCATTGCGTCGTGCGGGTAGAGCGCCGTCATCATGAGGAGCGAGTTCAGCGCTTCGACCTGCGCCCACCACTCCTTGGTCTGGCGCACGACGGCGACCTCACCCGGGGAGTCCCTGAGCGCCCCCCCGTCGTAGATCCCCCCCTCGGCCTCGTCCCAGCCGTGGCGCATCGCGAAATCGACCTTGGTTTTCGCCGCCGCCAGCGTCACGCTGTCGTCCCTCAGGCCCAGGGCTTCTGAGGCGTCAAGCATCAGGTAGGCTGTTTCGACATCGTGGCCGAATGAGATGTGATCGATCTCGAACGGGACACCCGGCCGGGCGGGCGTGCGAACGACGGGCTTCCAGTCACGCGTGAAGAAGAGGTGCATGTACCCCGCGGGCGTGGAGATCGTGTCGCGCACGAAACGGAGGAGCTCCGCGAGGCGCAGCCTGAGGAGCGAGTCGGGCCAGACCTCGTAGAGCGACGTGAACGCCTCCAGGAGGTGAATCGTGGAATTCTGATCCTTGGGGGGGGTGTTCCTGTAGCCGTCCGGGAGCGGTGTTCCCTCACGCGTCAGGAACTGGAAATACCCGCCGCGCTCCGGGTCGTGGCTGTGGCGCTCGAGCCAGCGGAACGTCTCCACCGCCAGGCGGAGCGCCGAGGTGTCGTCGGACGCGCCGTAGTACGTCGACAACCCGTAAATCGCGAAGGCGTTGCCGTACGCCGACTTGGGGGGCGCCCCCTCCAGCGCCAGCGGGGCTCCCTCCCTGCTCACCAGGTCATAGAATCCCCCGTACGCACTGTCCCACATCTTCTCGCGGAGGAACCTGACACCATGGGCGGCGGCCGCCAGGAGCCCCCGGTCGCCGTGGCGGAACATCGCCGCGTTGGAGGCCGACCAGACGTGCCGCGCCTGCGTCACGATCATCTTCTGCTGGGGGCCGTCGAGCTCCCACCGGGAATTCACGTCGCTGAAATACCCCCCGTCCACCGTGTCGAGGCAGAGCGGGTACCAGTGCCGGAGCTCATCGTCAAGCACCGCCTGCATCTGCACTGCGATCGTGTCGTTTGCGGA
>Ga0335079_10002131_pt1 | contig 22832 bp, 20 predicted proteins | sample Lox_Sample_33_FD_206719 | JGI IMG/M metagenome (GOLD analysis project Ga0335079, IMG submission 206719) | Soil microbial communities from Loxahatchee National Wildlife Refuge, Florida, United States - Lox_Sample_3.3 | ecosystem: Environmental > Terrestrial > Soil > Wetlands | place: USA... | reverse complement strand
CGGGCGCGGCGAAGTAGTCGCGGGCGGCGATCTTGGCGAGCCACTTGCCGAACCGGTCCAGGTCCGCCTCGGACTCCTCCACCTCGGAGTAGGTGGCCCGCCCGCGCGCCGTCTCGGTCTCCAGCTCCGCCAGCAGCTGCGGGGCGCGCTCGACGACCTCGGCGTACTCCGCGTCCCGCTCGGCGTTGAACTCGGCGACCAGCCCGGCGTAGTCGGCCGCGTCGTCCACCGTCACGGTCAGCGAGCGGGCGGTGCCGCCGTCGGCACGGACCGAGGCCAGCAGCCGCTGCACCTGACGGCGGACCGGCTCCCGGGCCGGCAGCAGGCACACCGACTGCTGCAGATACAGCGCGCCCAGCGAGCGCAGCTTGCACCACACCCGGACCCGCGCCGCCGCCGGCGCTCCGGCCGTGCTCGCTGACACCAGCAAGAACCGCTCCCGCTAGGAAACCGTCCTTTCATCTGTCATGCAACGATCATGACATCTAACAGGCGCAGCACTGCCCGGCAAGGGTGCGGCGGACTGTAGATCAGCGGGTGCCTCGTCACTCGGGAGCCAGGCAGGAGATAGGTTCCCCTGGTGTCTGGCCAGTGCGCCGGAAGACTTCGCGGGATGCCCGGCTGGGGGTATGCACGGAAGCCCATGGCAGGTACGGACGCTGCCGGGCTACCGGGCTCGGCGTTGACCCCGGCGAAACTGGAGCGGGCAATGCGTACGCCGCTGACGCCCCGGTCCTGGCTCACTCGTTGGCGATGGTCCAGCCGGCGGCCTCGGCGCGCTGGGACCAGAAGTGAGCGTAGCGGCCGCCGGCAGCGAGCAGCTGGTCGTGGGGGCCGGCCTCGGCGATGCGGCCGGCGTTGAGGAACAGGATCTGGTCGGCGGCGCGGATGGTCTCAAGCTGGTGGGCGATGACCAGCACGGTGCGGCCGCGGGTGAGGGCGGCGACGGCGTCAGTGATCGCGGCTGCGTTGTCGCCGTCCAGCGCCGCGGTGGGTTCGTCGAGGATGACGATGGGCGTGTCCTTCAGGATGGCGCGGGCGATGGAGATGCGCTGGCGTTCGCCGCCGGACAGCGCCAGTCCGGCTTCGCCGACCTTAGTGTCCCAGCCGTGCGGAGCACGCTCGATGATCTCGTCGACGCGCGCGGCACGGGCGGCGGCGCGGACCTGCTCGCGGGTGGCGTCGGGGCGGGCGAGGCGGATGTTGTCATCGATGGAGCCGGCGAACAGGTAGACGTCCTGGAACACGATCGAGATGCGGCCGATCAGGTCAGGGCCGGCGATGTCACGCACGTCGACGCCGCCGACGCGCACCGTGCCGGCGGCGGCGTCGTCGAAGCGGGGCACAAGGCGGGCCAGCGTGGTCTTGCCCGCCCCGGACGGCCCGACCAGCGCGGTCAGGGTGCCGGGGTTCAGCTGCGCGCTGATCCCGTGCAGCACCAGATGGCCGGGGCCGTAGCCGAAGTGCACGTCGTCGAAGGCGATGCCGTGGCCGGCCGGCGTGCGCGGCTGGCCGGGTTCGGGCAGCGGGCGGGTGTCGAGGACGGCCGCTATGCGGTCCAGGGAGCCGCGGCTGCGTTGCAGGGCGTAGGCGAGCCGGGCCAGGCTGCCGATCGGTTCGATGAACCCCACCGCGAGGGCGAGCCCGGCCAGCGCGGTGGCGGCCTGGTGGTGGTGGCCCAGCGCCTGGGCGGTGGCCACGGCCAGCAGCCCGGCGAACGCAGCCTGGATGAGCAGGCCGGTGCCGATCTGGGCGGGCACGGTAAGCTGCAGGACCCGGGCGGAGGCGTCGCGTCGCCCGGTGATCGCCGCGCCGACCAGCCGGTCCCTCAGGCCGGCGGCGCCGCTGGCCCGCAGCACGGGCTGGAGCTGGGCGTATTCGATGATGCGGCCGCTGACCTCGCTCTGGGCCTGGTCGCGGACCTCGTCGGCGCGCGCCAGCAGCCGCGCCGCGCCGGCCGCGCACGCGGCGGCGAGCGGGACGGTGGCCAGGGCGAGCAGCCCGAGGCGCCAGTCGTAGCAGGTCAGCACGATCGCGATGACAGCCGGGGTGAGCACCGCGGTCACGACGGGCCGGACCAGGTGGGCGGCGATGCCCATGACCTGGCTGACGCCTTGGCTGAGAAGCGCGGATAGCGACCCGACCCGGGCCGTGGTGAACCAGCCCAGCGGCAGGGTGGTCAGGTGGTCACCGATGCGCCGGTGCAGCCCGCGGGACAGGTCCGCGCCCGAACGCAGCGCCGCCCGCAGGCTCAGGTGATGCACGACCGCGTAGCAGGCGGTCGCTGCCAGCACGACGATCAGCCAGACCCACACGCCGCGATGGCCCTCATGGTCACCGGCACGCAACAGCGCCCGGGTCAGCGGAAGTCCCAGGCCCAGCACGACGCCAAGGGCGATCGCGTCAGCGCACTGCCAGACCAGCATCCGGACCAGCACCGGCCGCAGCGCCGGGTCGGCCACGCGCAGCAAGGTACGGATCATGACACACCCTCCTCATCCATCGGTCGGCTCGGCCGATCGGCTGCCTGCCCGTCGGGGTCGTGATGGCTGGCGTTCCAGAGGCGGGCATACCGGCCGCCGCGGCCCAAAAGCTCGTGGTGCCGGCCGGTCTCGACGACCCGGCCCGCGTCGAGGACGGCGATCTGGTCGGCGCCGGTGATCGTGCGCAGCCGGTGCGCGATCACCAGCACCGTCCGTCCCCGGCAGAGGGCGGCGATCGCGGCCTGGACGGCGACCTCGGAGTCCGGGTCGGCGAAGCTGGCCGCCTCGTCGAGCACCAGGACCGGGGCGCCGGTCAGCAGCGCCCGGGCGATGCTGACCCGCTGCCGCTCACCGCCGGACAGCACCGCGTCCTGGCCGATCACCGAGTCGTAACCGTACGGCAAAGCGGCGATCCGGTCGTGGATCTGCGCGGCCCGCGCGACCACCTCCACCTGCTCGTCGGTGGCGCCGGGGGCGGCGAGGCGGATGTTGTCGCGCACGCTGGCGCGCAGCAGCTGCACCTGCTGGAACACCACCCCGACGCTGCGAGCCAGGTCCTGCTCGGCGATGTCGCGCAAGTCGACCCCGCCGAGCAGGACCCGCCCGCCGGTGGGGTCGAACAGCCGCGGAATCAGCGAGGCGAGGGTGCTCTTGCCCGCGCCGGACGGGCCGACCAGGGCGGTGACCGTCCCCGGGGCCAAGTCGAGGCTCACCTCGGACAGGACCGGGTGGTCGCCGTCGTAGGAGAAGCTCACCCGTTCCAGCCGCACCCCGGCATCCGCCGGCACCGCCGGCGTGATCGGCTGGGGCGCGTCCGGGGTGGCCAGCAGCCCGCCGATGCGCTGCTGGGCCTGCCGCCCGGCGCGCAGTTCCTGCTCGGCGTAGCTCATCGCCAGCACCGGGCTGCCCAGCCCCGGGGCGAGCACGAGGAACGCCAGCGCGTCGGGGCCGGAAAGCCAGCCCTGGGTGACGAACACCGCCGCCCCGCCGGCCGTGACCGCCCCCAGCAGCGCGGGCGATAGCACTAGTTCCGAGACCGCCCGCGGAGTCACCAACGTGCTGATGAATGACCGGAACGCGCTAGCGAACTCGTCGGCCGCCTCGGCGAACTGGCCGAACGCGCGGCGCGACTGCCCGAACGTCTTGACCACCGCGATGCCCTGGGCGAACTCCACCGCGGTGTCATTGATCCGCCGCATCCGCGGGAACATCTGACCGAACCCGCGCTGGAACAGCCGCCCCACCCACCCGAACAGCACCAACCCCGCCAGCAGCGGCGCCAGCACGATCAGGGTCATCCGCCAGTCCACCGCGAACAGGTACCCCAGGCAGACCAGCGGCATGACCACCGCGGCGGTCAGCTCCAGCGCCGAGTGCGCCACCAGATGGTGCACGGCATCCACGTCGTCGACGACCGCCTGCTTCACCGCCCCCGACCCGCGCCCGGCGAACCAGCCCAGGGGCACCCGCCCGAGCCGCTCGACCAATGCGCGGCGGATCACGCCCTGCAAGTTGTTCTCCGCGACGTGGCTGACCGCCAGCGCCACCGACGCCAGCACCACCCGTGCCGCGACCGCGACCGCCGCCGCGATCACCCACGCCCACGCCCGAGCGTGATCCGGGTGAGCGGCCAGCAGCACGCGCGCCAGCTGGGCCACCGCGATCAGCGGTACCACCTCGGCCAGCGACGCCACCGCCTGGACCGCCACTGCCACAGCCACCGCGACCCGCACCGAGCGCACCAGCGACAATCCCGCCGTGCGCCCCGCCGCCGTTTCCACACTCCTCTGGGTGCTCAATGTCAGTGCTCGCCTCGGTTCCTTCTCGCCGCCTTGCGCACCTGATGCGAAATCAGTGATCCGGCTTACCAGGAACGGATCCGACTGCCGGTGTCAGTTCCGCGCGGCGCCAGGCGGTGTCGCTGTTGAACATGGTTTTCGTTGTCGATACGCCATCGTAGTTGACTGCTGGTCAACAATACGTCTGCCGCCGACGCCGGGGTCCGCGGGTTGCCTGGCGAGAGCTACGTGATCAGCGCGTCCATTCGCGGGAGTACTGGACCGGTGACCGGGCCGGAAGGGGGCGCAGTGGACTGCGGTCGCCAGCCGGCGAGTCAGCCGTCACCGCAGCGGGTCGAGAGAGTGAAGGAGGCGAGTTGGCACGGTCGCGTTCGCCGCGTCGGCGAGCTGGCGTCATCACCGCGCGGGCAGTAGGTGATCGTCCTGGTGACCTCGACTACGGCGATGTGTTCGACGAGGGACGGCGGACTTGTGCTGTGGGCCGGCCGCCTGGCGGTGCTGCTGCTGGCGAGCCTGGTCACGGTGGGCCTCGTTGCGGTGAGCATCCCTCCCGGCACCACAGTGCGGATCCTCACCCACCATCTGATCGGCAGCCCCGGCCAGGTGAGCTGGAGCAGACCCGACGACGTGATCGTGACCCAGGTCCGGCTGCCTAGGGTCTTGCTAGGCGTGATCGTCGGTGCCGGATTGTCGGTGGCCGGGGCGTCCCTGCAGGCGATGGTGCGCAACATCCTCGCTGAGCCGTACCTGCTCGGCGTGGTCGGCGGGGCGTCGGCCGGGGCGGCCGTGACGATCCTGTTCGGTGTTGGCGCCGGGGCGGACGGCAGCGAACTCACCGGCAGCGCCTTCGCCGGAGCCCTCGCCGCTATGGTGCTAGTGGTCCTGCTCGGGCGGGCCGGCGGCCAGGTCACGCCCACCCGCCTGCTGCTGGCCGGCGTCGCAGTGGGCTTCGTGCCGGTCAGCGCGGAGAAGCTGATCGCACTGTCCCTGGGCGATCGTAATCGCCTACAGCCCAGGGTTCGGCAGCGACGAGGCACAGAGCCTGAAGGCACTGACGTCACTGCCCGGCGCGATCAACTGGACGCCGTGAAGAACAAGCGGGTAATCCTGGCGGACGACGTCTATCTCACCGCGCGACCAGCTGATGCAGTCCATCTGCTCTACACCAAGCTTCGCGATCTCGGCTGACGAGCCGGCCAGCGTGCGGAGCCAGGCGCCGCCGCCCTGCCCGTCAGCCACGGCCAGGCGCAGCCCGGCGTCGTCCCGGATCGGCTGCCGCGGCTGTCCGGGCAGCTGTCGGCCGTCGCATGCTCTCCGCTTCGGGCCGAGGATCGGGGTGGGCCACTGCCCGGCGGAACAGCTGCTGGGTGACCGATACGATCTGCCGGATAGCATCGGCGTCATCGCGGTGATGCAGCGCATGGTCCGCAGCCCACGCATACATGCCGTACAGAAGAAGAGCGGTCGTCTTCGCGTCGGCAACCGTGAACACACCAGCTTCGGTGCCGTCGGCCAGAAACTGTGCCAGGTCCGCAACGACACCACTGTCGTCCCAGGCTGCCCTGGCGTGCTCGCCAGCTGCCACCGCCGCGGCGTCGTGGCGGAACAAGATATCGTGGAACTCATGGCTGGAGTGGTACGCCTCCATGCCCGCCGCGACCCAGGCGTCCAGCCGCCCGAGCCAGTCCCCGGGTGGCCGTTGCTCCATCGCGGCATGCTGACGGGAAGCGAAGTCGGCGACCCACTGTGCCCTGAGCGCGGCGACGAAGTCGTCCTTCGACGCGAAGTCCAGATAAAACGCACCCTTCGCAACACCGGCCGCGGCCGCGATGTCCTCGACCGTCGCCTCCGAAACGCCCTTGACCGCGAACACGGCGATCCCCGCCTCCAGAAGCCGTCCCTTTCGGGCGGTGTTGCGTTTGCGGGGCATCTGCGGTGGAACCCTTCTGATCGCGTCAATCAGGCTGTCGCATCGCGCGGCAACCAGGGCGGCGTCAATGCCACCAGTGGAGACTAGTGGCCTCGCCCGGCCTATCCCAATGGTGCACGGGATCCGGCGGCCTTACCCAAGGTCCTGGCGTGGCGCAGGCGTGTAGCCCGCGGTCGTGAAGTTAGGCATCGGGGCAGGTAACGTGGAGAGCGTGAGCACTCCGGCGAAGCCCCGTCACACCGCCCAGGCCGACGCGGTACGCGAGGCCCTGGAACGGGCCGACGGGTTCCGCAGCGCGCAAGAGGTCTACGACGCTCTGCGCGGCGATGCGCAGTCGGTTGGGCTGACTACCGTGTACCGGCAGTTGCAACGCCTCGCCGCCCGTGGCGTGGCGGACGTGATCGGCTCCCCGGACGGGACGACGTACTACCGCTACTGCCGGGCACCGGGCACCCACCACCATCACCTGGTGTGCCGGGGCTGCGGGCGGGCCGAGGAAGTCGAAGGCCCGGCGATCGAGCGGTGGACAAGCGCGGTCGCGGAGCAGTTCGGGTACACCGACGTCGACCACACTGTCGAGATTTTCGGCATCTGCTCGTCCTGCGCCCGCTGACCCCCCCGCCCCGGACGCCGGGCTGAGCCGGGAATGCCGACGGTGGCCAGGAGCAGCGGCCTCCCGGGCCCGTGAGCAGCCGATGCCCTCGGGCGTCCCGCCGGTCACGCCCATAGCCGGGTAAGCCGAAAGCCGGGGCCACTGCCCCTTGCCGCGCTGATGGTGAACCCGCGTCCGGCCTCTCGCGAGCGGCCACCTGCTCGTGCGCCCATCGCGCGGCACGGATGAATGCGCCCAGCCGTCAGCCTCCCAGCGCACGGACCTTGCACTGGCCATCCTCGGGGCACTCGCTCTCCCCGGGATGATTTATTGAATATGGCATTCATTTCCATTTAAGATGGACTGGTCTGGACCGCCGGACCCTACGGCGGGATAGCGCAAAGGAGTGCGATGGCTGCTGCAGAGCGCGGTTCCCGCCTGCCCGTCAAGGCGCCGGCGGGCTTCCAGGAAACCGGCCGGGGAACCCCGCCGGGCGGGACCTTGTCACAGAGGCCAAGGACAGCGAATTGCGCCGGCCAAGGCAGGTCGCGGCCAGCGCAGCGCCGAGTTCGAGGCACGACTGGAGCCGCGCGCGCCGCGGCGTCGTGGCGGGTGGCGGTCGACGACGTGCCGACCGTTCTCACCACCGCGGGCCGCCTGGTCGCGGTCGGCGGCGCAGCGGGCACGGCGTGGGTAGTCGACGCCGCCGACGGGCGCCCGGTCGCCACGCTCACCATGCCGGGAGGGGTCCTGGACCTGGCGTTCTCCCCGGACGGCAGGCACCTGGTCCTCGTCGGCCCGCGGGGCTACGCCCTGTGGCACGCTGACGACGGCCGCGCCACGGTGCTGGCCAGCGGCCGGCGTTCGGCGAGGGTCCGGTGGGGGGATCCCGGCACGGTAGCGGTCACCGACGGGTGCGCCGCTGTCATCTTCGACGCCGCCGGCCGGCAGCTGTGGCGCACGGCGCTGCTTCCCCGCCCGGTGGCCGACCTGGCGTGGCTGCCCGGCGGCGGGCTCGTTGTCGCCAGCGACAACGAGGTTCGCTGCCACGCGCGCCACCAGGCTATCCCCGCCGCCAGCCTTGCCCTTCCCAGTGGCTGCCCCACGATCGCGGTCTCGCCCAGCGGCCACTGGATCTGCGCCAGCGGCCAGGACACCCCCATCCACGTGAGGCGCACTGGCGACGTCGCCGAGATCACCCTCCCCGCCCGCCTCGGCAAGGCGGCCCAGCTGGCGTTCGATGACACCGGCCGGTGGCTAGCCGCTGGCGGCTCCTCCCGGGTCACCGTGTGGGACTTCACAGGCAGCGGGCCGCAGGGCAGGGCACCGCAGATTCTCTGCGCCCACGACGTGCTCACTGCGCTGGCCTGGCGGCCTGGCAGCGGCACGATCCTTGCCACCGCAGGCGCTGAGGGAACCATCGCGCTGTGGAACGCAACCGCCGGGAAGCCTGGACGCCCGAGGATCACCACCGCCGGGTGGGGCCTGGAAGACGACGTCGCCGCCATCGCCTGGAACGGCCGCGGCATGCTCGTCGCCGCCACCCGCAACGGCACCCTCCGCGCGCTCGACCCGAGCCAGCCCTGACCGGCACAGCCGCGCGGCAGACCCTCCCTGCCACTGCGGACAACTCCATCCGCCATCACTAGCCCCGTGCCCGGTGAGCGCCCGCGCGGTCCTGCCGGGCGCTCACGGCGGAAAGGCAGGCGAACGCGCCCGCCGCGCATGCTCCACCAGTCGTCACCGACCTCCGCAGATCTCAGCCGCTCCCCCAGGTCAGCGAGCGGAAGTCCAGGCCGATTGCGGTAGCCGGCAGCCGCTTAACCACTGCCAGGCGGCCCCTGGGATCTGCCCGAATGTAGTCGCGGCCAGCCGCGCGCCGGGCTTGGCGACGCGGGCGATCTCCCGAGGCGCCCGCCGGGGAAGGCGTGGAAGCCGGCCATCCAGGCTCCCCGCATGCCGCCTCTACGTGTGCGCGGCGTGGCATGTTCCTCCAGGCCTCCGGGCATGGCTGCCTCCTCTTGCGCGGCATGGCACCCACCGCGGTGGCCGGTGACCAGGTGGATGGCCTTTACGACCTGTCCGAGGTTGCTGACGTATCCCGCCGGGGCCGGTCCTCCCCGCCCAGCGTGCTGCTTGGGCGGCTCGGCTTGTCGCGCTTGGGCGGAGACTGGTCCTTCGGGGCCGTCGTGGCCGCCGCCGCGGTGCGGACCGCGATCCTCGACGCCGCCGTGCGCTCGTTTGCCGAGGCCAGCCGGCATCCGACGTTCGTCACCATCGGCGCGGGCCTGTGCACCCGCTGCGTCCGCCTCCGGGACCTCGATGCCGACTGGATCGACATCGACCTTCCCGGGGTTGCCGCGCTCCGCTCCGCACTGCTGCCGCCGGCGCCGAACCGCATCGTCCTGGGCGAGTCGGCGCTGGACAGCCGGTCGCGGGACCAGGTGGCCGCGATTGACGGGCCGCGGCTGTTCGTGCTGGAGGGGCTGACGATGTACCTCGAGGAGGACGCCGTCAGGGATCTGGTCACCGGCCTGGCCGACCGCTGCCCGGGCAGCCACCTGCTCGTCGATACTACGGGCCCCCGCACCGGCCTCCTGGGCGCTACCGGCAGCTCAGCCACGTCTGCGGCGCTGAGAGCCAGTTCCGCTGGGGCGTGCGGGACCTGTCAGAGCTGGCCGCGTGGCATCACCGCCTGCACCTCGTAGAGACCTGGCACCTGATGGACTACTACCCAGCCGCCTGGCCTCTCCCACTGCGGGCTCTGCGCCGTATCCCGAGCGTCCGCGCCCAGGCCAAGATCGGCCACTTCCATGTCACTGCCGCCGCGCCCGCCTCCCAGCCTTCCTGATGTCGCGCGGGACTGCCGGATAACCGCGGCCGCCGCAGCGGCGGCCAGTGCGGGCCCGCCGCCCCGTCTTCACCGGAGCGGCGGCCATCTTCAAGTGCGGCCCCGGGGCGCTGCGGCGAGGCCGGGGCTCATCCCGGCCTGCCGGTTCTGGTGCGCGAACGGGCGCGCACGTGGACTCGCTCGCCCTGGGGACCGAACCGGACCAGCGCCTCGGCTGCCTCGGGTCCGGCGCTGCCGAACAGTGCGCGACGCGGGTATCGAATTCGGCCGGCGAGCGTCAGCCCGCGTTGCCGGCGCACGGCCCGCAGGCACGTCAACAGGCTCACCCCCGCCAGCAGCGCGACATGGCCCGCGCGATCAAGACCGCACGCGAGATGGCACTGCTTCCCTACTCCTCGCGGCCCGGCCAGTAACCACCCCACCGGAAGGCCGCCCCGGGCAGCGGGGACGAGAGCGTTCATCACGGACTCGCCGCCCGGGGCCCGCAGGCACGGCGCGCCCGCCAGCCGGGGGCCGATCGCGGAGATCTTGCTCGGTGGCGGCTGCAGCGGCCATCGCCACGCTGGGGACGAATCTCTTGCATTAATACATAGCGATATCCTAATATGTGGATGCAGCAATGATTCGCGCTCTGGAAGGACCAGCGTCATGACCGACTCCGCCATGCATCACGAGCACGCCGGCCACGCTCACGCCCACGGCGAGGGCTGCGGGCACGTCGCCGTCCCGCACGAGGACCACACCGACTACGCCCACGACGGCCACCTTCACCGCGTGCACGAAGACCACGCGGACGAGTGCGAGCCCGCCGACCACGCCGAGCACGGGGGCCACGAGCACCAGCACGCGGCCGACTGCGGCCACGTCGCCGTCCCGCACCAGGATCACACCGACTACGTGCACGACGGTCACCGGCACGCCGCCCACGCAGGCCACTGGGACGAGCACTGACCGCTGCACGGCACGAACGGCGCGGCCGGGACGGGAACCACGCACCCGTTCCGGATGACGGGCGCGGAACCCGCCGGGAACGGAGAGCGGCGGGACCGCGGGCGCTAGCCCGCCCGCGGGGCTGCCCTCCGCCCGGCCGGGCGGGAATCCACGGCATAATCGGCATATATGCTAACTTGCGCACATGACAATGCCAGGGCAGCCCGATCCCTCTCTTGAGGCCGCCAGCGAGCTGCTGCGGGCGCTTGCCTCTCCCGTCCGGCTGGGCATCGTACGGGAGCTCGCGGCGCGCGGCCGCGCCGTGCACGAGCTGGTGGCGGCGCTAGGGGTGAGCCAGCCGCTGGTTTCCCAGCACCTGCGGGTGCTGCGCTCCTCCCGCATCGTGGCTGCCCGGCGGCACGCCCGCGAGGTCGAGTACACCCTCACCGACGAGCACGTGGCGCACATCGTCCTCGACGCGATCAGGCACGCAGCCGAGGCATAGCCAGCGCCGGGAGACTCAAGCCTGGGGGCGAACTCATGACGGCCGACGCCATCACTCGCCGGGCGGCGCCCGGTTACTGGGCATGCGAGCCGGCTGGCGGCGGACCCCCGGTTTGCCGTTTCAGCATGATTGCTTGCGCGCTGGGCGCGTGGGAAGCGAGCATGCGGGGCATGGGATCTGACGCACATGACCCGATCAGTGGCGGGTCTCCGGTGACTGCCGGCCCGTCTGCCAGCGCGGACTTCTGGGAGCCGCGCTTCCAGGCAGCAGACCCAAGCTGGGGGCGCGAGCCCAGCGCACGGCTCGTCGAACTGCTGCCCGGGCTCGGCCTCGCGCCCGGGCGGGCGTGGGACCTAGGCTGCGCGCACGGCGGCGACGCGCTGTGGCTCGCCTCGCTCGGCTGGCACGTCACCGCGACCGACGTCTCTGCCACCGCCGTCAGCCGCGTCGCCGCCGCAGCGGCCGAACGCGGGCTGCGCCACCGGATCACCGCCGAGCAGCATGACCTGTCCCGCTCAATGCCCGGCGGCACGTTCCACCTGGTCTACGCCTGTTATTTCCACACTTGGGTGCCGGTCGACCGGGACCGAGTCCTGCGTGACGCCGCGGAACGGGTCCGCCCCGGCGGCTGCCTGGTGGTCATCGACCACGGCTCGGTCTCCCCGTGGGCCTGGCGTCAGCCCGACGGCCGGGACCCGGAGATCCCCTCGCCGGAGCAGACCCTCGCCGGCCTGGGCCTCGGCCACGGCTGGCGGACGGAGACGTGCGAGCGGGCCGAGCGGGCCGCGACCGGCCCCGACGGTCAGACTGCGACCGTCACCGACAACGTCATCGTCCTGCGACGAGCCTGACCCGCCTCCCTGCCGCAGCCTGCCTCACGCCCCGGTGCCCGGCGCGGAGCCGTCCGGGTGAGCCGGGTCCGCCGCAATCGCGGCGGACCGGGCCGTCTGGCCCGCCATAGCGGCTGCCGCGAGCAGAGCTGCCGTGGCGAGGGTGAGCGCGCCGGAGACGATCCCCGCCCGGTGCAGTCCGCGGACGAACCCGGCGGGGTAGCCGGGACTGGCCGGGGGCGCCGTCGGCATCGCCACCCGGCCCTCCGGTTCACCTGCGCCTTGGACTCAGCATCGAGGCCGCGGTGGTCCGTCATGTGCCAGGTCCCGCCCAGTCCTAGGCGCCGGGTCACAAGGTCAGCCCGGAGAGCGGCGCACGCCCCATCTGAACCGGGCCTCGGCCCCTGGGTGCAGCCCGAGCGCGGATACCACCCCAGGTGGCCGACCCAGGTTCCGCAGCGGAGCCCCGGTGAGTAGGTAGCTGCCGAGCCCGGTCGGCCAAGGCCGTGCCCGACGGCGGGTTCATCGAGGGATACGGCCGGTGGCGGTGGGCAAACAGCTCCCGCCGCATCCGCTACCGCGTCCCCGGCATGAGTTCGGCGGTCAGCCCGCAGTCCGTGCTCCCGGGCTAGCGGGTGGACACGACGCCTGCGGCGGGGACTCCGGCCAGGCCTGCCGTGAGAGAAGGCTGCGACTGGCTAGCGGCGGCGTCGCGGAGGCCGAGGCGCAGGTGCTCGCTGTGATAGACGGCCTCGTCGAGCAGCCGGGCCACGTGGTCGTCGTACAGGGCGTAGACGGTGGTCTTGCCGTGCCTGGTGCCCTCGACCAAGCCGAGGTGGCGGAGCAGGCGGAGCTGGTGGGAGACGGCGGACTGCTCCATCCCGATGTCGGCGGCGAGCGTGCCGACCGGGCAGGGCTCGCGGCGGAGCCGGGACAGGATCAGCAGGCGGCTGGGCGCGGCGAGGGCCTGCATGGTCTGCGCCACCGACGCGGCGGAGCCGGCGTCAAGCTCCGCCGGCGGCGCCAGCCCGTCCGGCGTCCGCCTCGCAACGTGCCCCATGCGCACAGCATACCCGCAACGCTCGCGTGAAGACATCTTCATATGAGCCTACTGGCGGGGCAGGCCGGCGATGATACTCTCATGCACACATGACGAAGTGTTCACATGGACCTGCGTTAATGAGATTGGCGGGTCACCATGACAGCGGTGATGTCCGGGTCCCGGGAGGGCGCGCCGGCCGGCCCCGGCGCGGCGCGGGCGGGGATGCCGGGGGCCTGGTCGCTGCCGGACGTGCGCTGGGCGCTGGCGGCGACGGCCCTGTTCCTGGCGGGACTCGCGGCCAGGCTGGCGGGCGCGCCGGCACAGGCGTGGTGGGCGCTCTTCCTCGCCTGCTACGCCGCCGGGGGCTGGCAGCCGGCCCTGGCCGGGCTGCGAGCGCTGCGCGGACGGGTACTCGACGTGGACCTGCTCATGGTCGCCGCCGCGGTCGGCGCGGCGGCGGTCGGGCAGGTGCTGGACGGCGGGCTGCTCATCGTGATCTTCGCGACCTCGGGGGCGCTTGAGGCGGTCGCGACGCACCGCACCGAGCGGGCCGTCCGCGGCCTGCTCGGCCTCGCCCCCGACCGGGCGGTCCGGCTCGGCCCGGGCGGCGGGGAGGAGGTCGTCGAGGCCGCTGCCCTGGAGCCGGGGGATGTGATCGTGGTCAGGCCGGGTGAGCGGATCGCGGCCGACGGCCAGGTCGTGGGCGGGGCGAGTGAGGTCGACCAGGCCACCATCACCGGCGAGCCCCTGCCCGCGCTGAAGGAGCCAGGCAAAGAAGTGTTCGCGGGCACGCTGAACGGGACGGGCGCGCTGACCGTGCGGGTGCGCGCGCCGGCGGCCGACTTCGTGATCGCCAGGATCGTGGCCATGGTCGCGGAGGCATCGCAGACCAAGGCCCGCACGCAGCTGTTCATCGAGCAGGTCGAGCAGCGGTACTCCGCCGGCATGGTGACCGCGACCGTGACGCTGTTCGCCGTGCCGCTGCTGGCCGGCGAGGCTTTCCAGCCCGCGCTGCTGCGCGCGATGACGTTCATGATCGTCGCCTCGCCGTGCGCGGTCGTCCTGGCCACGATGCCGCCCCTGCTCGCCGCGATGGCGAACGCCGGGCGGCACGGGGTGCTCGTCAAGTCCGCCGTGGCCATGGAGGACGCCGGGGCAGCGGACGTGGTCGCGTTCGACAAGACGGGCACGCTCACCGAGGGCACCCCCCGGCTGGCCGAGGTCCGGCTGCTGCCCGGCGCCGGCCGGGACGAGCGCGAGATCCTCATCCTCGCCGCGGCGGCCGAGGAACCGTCAGAGCACCCGCTGGCCCGGGCGGTGGTGACCGCGGCCCGCGACGCGGGTCTGGCACCAGCGCAGGCCGCGCAGTTCACGGCCCAGCCCGGGCGGGGCCTATCGGCGGTGGTCAGCGGGCACCGGATCGAGATCGGCAGCCCGCGCCACCTGCCCGGCCAGCCGGCCGGCGGCGCCGCGGCCCGGGCGGTGAGCGAACTGGAAGCCGGCGGCCAGACGGCCGTGGTGATGCGCGTCGACGGCGAGGCGGTCGCGGTGCTCGGCGTCGCCGACCGGGTCCGCCCGGCCGCTGCGGCGGCAGTGAGGCGGATCACGGCCCTCACCGGTGCCTCCCCGGTCCTGCTGACCGGGGACAACGAGCGGGCGGCCCGCAAGCTGGCGGGGCAGGCCGGGATCAGCGACGTGCGGGCCGGGCTGCTGCCGCAGGACAAGGTCACGGCCGTGCGGGAGCTTGAGGCGGCCGGGCAGAAGGTGCTGCTGGCCGGCGACGGCGTCAACGACGCGCCCGCCCTCGCCGCCGCCACCGCCGGCGCGGCCATGGGCCGGGCCGGCTCCGACCTGGCCCTGGACGCCGCCGGCCTGATCATCACGCGCGACGACCTGGCCGCCATCCCCGCCGTCATCGCCCTGTCGCGCAGCGCCCGCCGGGTCGTCACCGCCAACCTGTGGATCGCCGCCGTGATCATCGCCGGCCTCGTCTGCTGGGACCTGGCCGGCCACCTGCCCCTGCCCCTCGGCGTCCTGGGCCACGAAGGCTCCACCGTCATCGTCGGCCTGAACGGCCTGCGCCTCCTGCGCGCCCGCGCCTGGACCACGGGCAAGGCGTCACCTGTCCGGCTGGCCTCGCAAAACCTCCACGCCAAGCTGCGACGGTGAACGCTGCAGCCGCGATGCCCCGCGCGAAGGCTTCAGAGACGACGACCCGGGCCCGGGCTCAGTACGGCCAGGTCGGCTGAGTCCTGATGGCCGACGGCTTGGACGAGGCTGCCCACCATCCGCGGATCCGACCCGTGTGCGACATCGCCAACGATCTACCGGGCGCGACCAGGGGGTGCCAGCAGGCCGGACAGCAGCGTTTCCAGCACGTCAGGGAACTCGTCGCGCCGCTGGCCGGGCGGCGGCAGCGCGGCGGAGACGCGCGCCAGGGCGGGCAGTTCCCGCGCGTCGATGCGCTAGATGGCTCGTTGCCGCTGGCTGGGCTCCTTCGGCGGGAGAGCGGGTGGCGGTCGAGCAGCTCGCCGATGGTCAGGTGCCAGCAGGCGAGGAAGGCCCGCATCGCCCGGGCCGGCGGCAGGCCCGCGGCCATGAAGTCGGCCAGGCACGCGTCGGCGAAGCGGAACGCGGTCTCGGCGACCGTCTCGCCGCGGATGAGGATGTGCAGCACCCACACGTAGCCGGCCATGTAGCTGTGCGCTCCGAGCCAGCGGCGCCGCAGCCGGGCCTTGGGGGTGCGGCCGGGAACGTCGACCGGCAGGCCCTCGGCGATCTGTTCCAGGATGGCCAGCAGCAGCGCGTCCCGGTCCGCGACGTGCCGGTACAGGGACGTGGCGGCGGTACCGAGCTCTGCGGCCACCGCGCGCATCGACAGGGCATCCAGGCCCTCGCGTTCGATCAGGCGCCGGCCGGTCAGACAGCACCGGCACCCCCGCCGACGACCGCACCGCCGCGGGCTGGGATGGTGCTGGCGGTGGTGTGCCTGTGCCAGCTCATGGTGGTGGTGCTGGATATCTCGGTGGTAAACGTTGCGCTGCCGTCGATCCGTGCCGATCTGGGGTTCAGCCCGAGCGGGCTGCAGTAGGTGGTCAACGCCTACACGCTGACCTTCGGCGGGCTGCTGCTGCTCGGCGGACGGCTGGCGGACCTGGCCGGCCAGCGGCGGGCGGCGATCGCGGGCCTTGGCCTGTTCGCCCTGACGTCGCTGCTCGGCGGGCTGGCGCAGAACCAGGGTGAGCTGATCGCCGCACGGGCGGTCCAGGGCGTCTCCGGCGCGGTGCTGCTGGGCGGGGTGCTTACGCAGTACCTGGACTGGCGGTGGGTGCTGTTCGTCAACGTGCCCATCGCCGCCGCGATGCCGCTGGCCGCGGCGTCCGTCCCCGCGGAGCGGACGGCCCGGCGGGCGTGGCTCGGCATGGCCGGGGCAGTGCTCGCGACCGCCTCGATGGCAGTCCTCGTCTACGCCGTGGTACGCACTGACACGTATGCCTGGGGGTCGCCGCAGACCCTGGGCGGTCTTGCGGCCGCCGTCGTGCTCGGGGGCGCGTTCGTGCTCGTCGAGCAGCGGTCGGCGGTCCTGCTCGTCCGGCGGGGGATACTGCGGGCCAGGTCCCTGTCGGTCGCCTGCCTGGTCATCTTCCTGATGGCCTGCGCGCAGTTCGGCGCCTTCTACTTCGCCTCCCTCTATGTTCAGGGCGTGCTGCGCTTCAGCCCGGTCCAGACCGGGCTGGCGTTCGTGCCCTTCAGCCTCGGCGTGATCGCCGGCACGATCGCCGCAGGGGCGCTCATGCGCCGCGCCGGCCACCGGCCGCCGCTGGTCACCGTCGCCGCCACCGTCACCAGCCACTAGACGGCTCCGGCCAGCCTGGCCGCGGTCACGGCGGGCTATGACCGTGCTTTCCTCGTCAGCGGCATCCTCATCGCTTTCCTCGTCAGCGGCATCCTCATCGCGGTCGCCGCGGTCGCCGCCGCGGCCCTGCTGCCGAGGGCGCGCCCGGCCGCGTCGGCACCCGCCCGCAGCATCACGTCAGCGGTCCCCGCCGCAGGGGACCAGTGAGCCGACGTTGCCCCTCATCCTCGCCCGCCCAGCCGCAGTCCGGGACGTGCGGCCGGCCAGCGACCGGCGCTCCCCTGCGGCCGCGCGGACGACGCACGTGCGGCATCCGCTCGCGCCGTGTGAGGCGCAGGAACGTCGCTGGATGAGCAGCATTGAAAATGAATGTCATTTCCTATTACTCTGGCCTCACGCCTCCCGCCGACGGACCGCCCTCGCGGGACGCTGGCCCGCTCTCTGCGACATGTCGGTAGGCACCGGGCGGGCAGGCGGCGACGGCAGGCAGGCGCGGGCACGGGAGGGGCGGATGACGGAACAGGCGGCACCCGAGGGGGCCAACGCCGCCGGCCCGGATGGTGCGGCCGGGATCCTGCGGCCAGTCCGGGGCCGGTTGCTCCTCAGCCTGGCGCTTGTGGCGGTGTCCGCCGCAGCAGGTGTCGTTCCGCTGGTGGGCATCGTGGAGCTGGCCAGGGCGCTGCTGCCCGGTGGTTCCGGCAGCGCCGGGCACGCCTGGGCGGTTGTCTGGGTCATCGTGGTATCGCTGGCGGTGCGGCTGGCGGCGCTGCTGGCCGCGGCCTGGGTGTCGCACGCGGCAGACCTGGACCTCGGGATGTCTGTCAGGCGCCAGCTGGTCGGCCACCTCGGCCGGGTGCCGCTGGGCTGGTTCACCGACCGGAACTCCGGGCTGGTCAAGAAGGCGGTCGAGGACGACGTGGCCGCGCTGCACCAGCTCGTCGCGCATGCGGTCCTCGAGGTCACCGCGGCCGTATGCGGGCCGGTGATCGCCATTGCATACCTGTTCGCGGTGGACTGGCGGATGACGCTCATCACGCTGGCGCCGCTGCTCGCCGCCGCGGGCGCCTACGCCTGGGCGATGCGGGGCGCGACCGCCAAGTTCGTGGAGTACGACGCGTCCATGGCGGCGCTCGGCTCGGCGGGGGTCGAGTTCATCAACGGCATCGCCGTCATCAAGGCATTCGGCGGCACCGTCCGCGCGCACCGGCGGTACGCTACGGCGGCCGACCGGTTCGCCGACTACTACCGCGGCTGGATGCTGCACTCGGCCCGCGGCATGCTCGCGATGGAACTCGCCATGGCCCCGGTCACCACGCTGCTCGTCGTGCTCATCGGTGCCGTGGGGCTGGCCAGCACGGGGAGCCTCGCGCCGGTGAACGCCGTCCCGTTCGTCGTGCTCGGACTCGGGCTCACCGCGCCGCTGCTCACCGTCGGCGCCAGCGCGCAGGCGATGCGCGAGGCGACCCAGGCAGCCCAGCGGATCGCTACCCTGCTGCGCGAGCCGGTGCTGTCCGAGCCCCCGGCCGGCGGGCCGCGGCCCGCCGGCGGCCGGGTGGAGTTCCGCGACGTGTGCTTCGCCTACGGCGACACCGAGGTGCTGCACAAGGTGTCGGCGGTCCTCGAGCCCGGGACGGTCACCGCCCTGGTGGGCCCGTCCGGCTCGGGCAAGTCCACGCTGGCCCGGCTGCTCCCCCGGTTCGCCGACGTATGCGCGGGCTCGGTCACCATCGGCGGCGTGGACATCCGCCAGCTGCCCGCTGCCCGGCTGTACGAGCAGGTCTCGTTCGTCTTCCAAGACGTGTCGCTGCTGCGCACTACGGTGCGCGACAACATCCGGCTCGCCCATCCCAATGCCGACGACGAGGCGGTGCGCGCCGCGGCCGCCGCGGCACAGATCGCCGACCGCATCGAGGAACTGCCCGACGGCTACGACACCATGCTCGGCCAGGGCACCTCCCTGTCCGGCGGCGAGGCCCAGCGGGTCGCGATTGCCCGGGCGCTGCTGGCCGACACCCCCATCCTGGTCCTGGACGAGGCCACCGCGGCGGCCGATCCCGAATCGGAGTCGCGGGTCCAGCAGGCACTCTCCACCCTGGTTGCCGGGCGCACGCTGCTGGTCATCGCGCACCGGCTGTCCACGGTGACCGGCGCCGACCAGATCCTCGTGCTTGACGGCGGCCGCATCGCCGAACGCGGCCGCCACCCCGACCTGCTCGCCGCCGGCGGGCTGTACGCGCGGCTGTGGGCCGCCGACCAGCGGGCGACAGTCACCGACCTGGCCGGGGAGGCCCGATGATCTCCGCCCTGTTCGCGATACTCGACGCCCGCGGCCGGACCAGGCTGCGCCGGGCACTGGCCGGCTTCGGCCTGGCCGCCGTTGCCCAGGGGGCCGCGTTCGCGCTGATCGTGCCCGTCCTGTCCGCGCTGTTCGGCGGGCACTGGGCGAGCGCCTGGCGCTGGCTGGCGGTCCTCGCGGCCGTGCTCGCCGTCCACCACATCCTGGTGGTGCTGTCCGCCCTGGACGGCTACGAGCTGTCCAGCGACCTGCTGCGCACCCTGCTGCACCGGGTCGGCGACCACGTGGCCCGGCTGCCGCTCGGCTGGTTCGGCCCGGCCCGCACCGGGCCGCTGACCCGGATGGCCGGGCAGGGTGCGGTCAGCATCAGCGCGGGCCCGGCGCACCTGCTCCGCCCGCTGACGGCGACCGTCCTCACCCCGGCCACCGTGGTGGTGGTGATGCTCGCGCTGCGCTGGCAGCTCGGCGTGGCCCTGCTGGCCGGGATCGCGGCGACGTACCTGGCAATGCGGGTCCTGTCGCTGGCCGTCGACCGCAGCGAGGCCGGCTACGAGTCCGGCATCGCCGAGGCGGCAAGCCGGGTGATCGAGTTCGCGGTCAACCAGCCCGCGCTGCGCGTGTTCGGCCGCACCACGGCCGGGAACCGGCTGGTCGACGAGGCCCTCGACGCGCAGGCCCGGGGCAACCGCCGGATCGTGGTCACCGGGTTCGGCGGCATGGGCGTGGTGCTCGTCGTCGTCCAGGCCGTGCTGACCGTGGTGATCGCGCTCGCCGTTGACCTGGCGCTCGACCGGTCGCTCGCGCCCGCCACCATGATCGCCCTGCTCGTCCTGGGTGTGCGGTTCGTCGAGCCCCTGGTGAACGCCGCAGAGCTGACGGGCACCCTGCGGCTCAGCCGGGCCGCGCTCGTCCGGGTCACCGAGCTGCTCGACACTCCGGTGCTGCCCGAGCCCGCCGACCCGGCCGACCCGGCCGAAGCGGGCGTCGAGCTGCGCGACGTCACCTTCGGCTACGAGCCGGGCCAGCCCGTGCTGCGCGGTGTCAGCCTCATCGCCCGGCCGCGGTCGCTGACCGCCGTGGTCGGCCCCTCTGGCGCTGGCAAGTCGACCCTGCTGCGGCTCATCGCCCGCTTCTACGACCTGGCCGACAGCCCCGCCGCCGGCGCCGTCCTCGTCGGCGGCCAGGACGTGCGGCGGCTCGGCACCGAGCGGCTGATGCGGCAGCTGTCGCTCGTCTTCCAGGACGTCTACCTATTCGAGGGCACGCTGCGGGACAACGTGATGATGGCCCGGCCCGACGCGGACGAAGCCGAGCTTGCCCGGGCCGCCGAGCTGGCCCGGGTGGACGAGATCGTGACCGGGCTGCCGCACGGCTGGGACACCCGCGTCGGCGAGGCGGGCAGCACTCTATCCGGCGGCGAGAAGCAGCGCATCTCCATCGCCCGCGCCCTGCTCAAGGACGCACCGATCGTGCTGCTCGACGAGGCCACCGCCGCACTCGACGCGCAGAACGAGGCGGCCGTCCAGCAGGCCCTGACCGCGCTCGCCGTCGACCGCACCGTCATCGTCGTGGCCCACCGGCTGCCCACCGTGGTCGCCGCCGGCCAGATCCTCGTGCTCGACGACGGACGGATCGCCGAGTCCGGCACGCACGCCGAGCTGCTCGCCGCAGGCGGCCGGTACGCCCGGTTCTGGGCTGAGCGGAGCCAGGCCGCCGGCTGGCACCTGGTTTCCTCGGGCTGACCCCGCTGCCCGCTGCCGTGTTGCCGCCCGTCGCCGCTGACCGCCTCGGCATCGTCCTCGGCTCTCCGGCCTATTAGGGCGGCACGCTGAGCGCCGCGCTCATCGACGGCAGCAATGCCTCGCCGAGCGTGCCGCTCGCCACCCAGACCGCCCTGGCTTTCACCCGGGCGCGGGTGATCTGGGACGCGATCGGCGAGTTCGACGACAGCGGGGGCGCCGCAGTGGCGGCCCTGGCCGGATCACCCGACCTGCTGCTGTGCGACGAGGCGACCAGCGCGCTCGACTCCGCTGCCGGGAAAGCCATCGTCGACTTGCTGTCCCGGATGCGGGAACCGGCTCGGACTCGGCCTGATCGTCGTGACCCACGACCCGTGGGTCGCCGCCCGGCTCGGCGGCGAGGTGCTCGTGCTCCACGACGGCCGCACGGTAGAGGCGGGCCCGGCCGCCGAGGTGCTGACGCGGCCGGCCCAGCCCTACACGGCGGCGCTCCTGGCCGCCGCCGCACGCTAGCCGCTGGCGTCCGGGAACGTCTCCACGCCAGGCGACTGCGCCCCGGCCGGGGCAGCCTGTACCGGCTTGCCTGCGGCCCTGGGGTATTTGCTGTCACAGTATGGGGATGCGGGTTGGGGTGTTCCTGCTGGCGGCCAGGTTTCCGGGCCAGTCAGATGACGAGGTGCTCGCGGCAACGGTGCAGGCGGCTGTGGCGGCCGAACGGGCGGGCTTTGACGACGTGTGGCTGGCCGAGCATCACTTCATGTCCTACGGCATCTGCCCGTCGGCGGTGACGCTGGCCGGGTACGTGCTCGGGCAGACCACGCGGGTCGATGTGGGCACGGCGGTGAGCGTGCTGTCGGCGTGGCATCCCGTCGCGCTGGCCGAGCAGACGGCGCTGCTCGACCAGGTCTCGGGCGGCCGGTTCCGGCTGGGCGTGGGGCGCGGCGGCCCCTGGCTGGAGCTTGAGGTTCTCGGCACGGGACTAGAGCGGTACGAGCGGGGGTTCGCCGAGGGCCTGGATTTGTTGCTGGCCGCGCTGTCCCGCGACAGGGTGAGCGCGGCAGGCGAGTTCTTCCGGTTCCGCGAGGTACCCGTGGTGCCCCGCCCGCGGACGCGCCCGCACCCGCCGGCCGTCGTGGCGGCTACCTCGGCGGCCACGGCGGAACTCGCCGCAGCCCGCGGGCTACCGATACTGCTCGGGCTGCACGCCGACGACACAGGCAAGCGGGACATGATGCGGCGCTACGCCGCGGCCGCAGCACGGCACGGGACCAACCCGGCGACCGGGAACGTGGCAGCGGTGGTCGCACAGGTCGGCGATTCGCGGGCGGAGGCCAGGCGACTGCTGCGCACGCGGCTTCCCCGCTGGCTGGGGCCGGGGCTGGCCGGGTACGTGCCGGTGGACGGCCGGGCGCGCCCGGCCCGCGACCCGGACACCTACGCCGAATGGCTGTCCCTGGCTCACCCGGTGGGCACCGCGAGGGACTGCGCCGAGGCCATGGCCGCGACCGCGCGGCGCACCGGGATCGACCACCTCATCTGCATGGTCGAAGGCAGCGGCGACCCCGCCGCCGTCCAGGAAAACATCGCCCGGCTGGGGGCCGAGGTCCTGCCGCTGCTGCCCGGGCGGGACCTGTCCCCGACGGGTCCGAGCCCCGCCGCACGGACCGGGGCTGCAGGCGGGTAGTGCGCGGACGCGGTCCCGCCGCGACTGCCTAGCGGATGCCATACGCGGGGAGGCGCAGCCGCGGCTCAAGGCGCGTCGCGTCCAGGCCGCCCCCGGCGAGCCAGTCGGCCACCGCGCAGGCGTCTGCCTCGGTGCGAACCGGCCCGATGCCGATCGCGATCCCCTGCGGCCGACGGTCCAGGTCGCAGGGCTGTATCAGCAGGTAGGCGCCGCTGTCATGAGCCGGCACGTGCAGGCAGCGGGCAGCGCGCAGCACGCAGCCCGTGCTGATCAGCACGCCATTCGGGCAACGCCT
>Ga0335079_10002130_pt1 | contig 22856 bp, 25 predicted proteins | sample Lox_Sample_33_FD_206719 | JGI IMG/M metagenome (GOLD analysis project Ga0335079, IMG submission 206719) | Soil microbial communities from Loxahatchee National Wildlife Refuge, Florida, United States - Lox_Sample_3.3 | ecosystem: Environmental > Terrestrial > Soil > Wetlands | place: USA... | reverse complement strand
TGATCACGGTGTTCATCGACATCTTCCGCAGCCACGACCTGTCCGGCTGGGCCAAGACGCTGTGGTTCCTGTTCGTCCTGTTCATCCCGGTCATCGGTGTGCTGGTCTACCTGATCGCCCGCGGCGGCAAGATGCACGAGCGCACGGTGCGGCAGGCCCAGCAGCAGGACCAGGAGTTCCGCGCCTACGTGCAAGAGGCGGCGGCCGGCTCACAGAACTCAGCGGACCAGCTGGCCAAGCTGGCCGACCTGCGCGACCGGGGAGTGATCACCGCCGAGGAGTTCGAGCGCGAGAAGGCCAAGGTCCTGGCCGCTTAAGCGGCTGGCTTACCTGGGGCCATCTAGGCGCGGAGTCAGACGGCCCAGGGTCAGTGGCTGACCGGGGATCGCAGCTGGTGCCCGTCGTTCGCGTCGTCGGCCGGGCTCTCTTCTCCGACACCGTAGGTCGACAAGCCGAGGAGGTAGCCAAAGCCTGTGACGGCGAAGATAACTGCGAACGGCCACCACCAGCTGGCCCTGGCCGCGACCGCGATGGTCACGCCGGCGAACGCGGCGAACATGGTGACCTTCCCGGCCAGAGCCCACGATCGCTGGGCGATGAGCTGCTGGCGCTCATCAGGCCGGGAACCGGCCAGCGCATCCTCGTCGCTGTCCCGCCCGCCCCACACGTACGTGGCGATCGCGAGGGCGATCACGCCCACCTCGGCCACGATCGCCAGCACCCACCCATTGCCGCCGTGCACAACCCACGCAGCGGCGTATGCCGTCCCGGCAAGGGCAATGCCCACAGGCTTGCGCAACCGGGGCCGGATGAACTTCATCATGTGCCTGCCTCCTCGCCGACTGGGTCGGACATCTTGTCGACCGTCATGTCGAAGAACCGCGCGACCGCGAACGCCAGCGGCAGCGACGGCAGGTAACGGCCACCCTCGATGGAGATCACCGTCTGGCGCGACACGCCCAGCGCCGCGGCTACCTCAGCCTGCGACAGCCCCCGCTGGGTGCGTTGCTCCCTGACCCGGTTCCGCATGATGTAAAGGTAGCTTTACAATCCTCCGGATGTCAAGCGACCTTTACCAGGATGCCCGCTTTTCGGATCAGCCGGTGCCCTGGTGGACGGCTGGGCATCGATCCTGCGCGGCGCCGTGTTGCCAGCCACTGACGGCACCGACGCGGGTGAGGATCACGAGATGAGCAAGATCGCAGATACCAGCGAGCCCGCCAGCGACCTAGAACGACTGATCGCCGGCCTATCGGAGTCCGGGCTGCTGGTCTTTGTCTTCGGCGCCGGTGCCGGCTGGTGCACGGCGCACCTGACCGGGGTGACAACGCCGGTGTTCCGCGGACCGGCCGACCGGCGCTGGTGGCACGTTGAACTCGGCGACGACATGGCGAGTTGGACGATGGACGTGCGGGTCGATGAGATCACCGGGGTCCGGTTCGTGCGCGGGCCCTACCCGTTCCCCTCGTTCCCTGGGCGGGAGGTCTTGACCGTGCAGTTCCTCGGGCCAGGCGGGGAGACGGCGCTCCACTGCTACGTGCACGACCTTTATGACGGCCAGCGGATGCGCCCGGAGAAGCTGGAGGCCTGGCGGGCGCTGCGCGAGCGCTACGGCAACCGCGACGAGTCCAGGGTCGATCGAGGCATCCTCCTGGCCCCGGCCGCCTGAACGTCAGCACCACCAGCACGAATAACCCGGCCCGCCGCCCGTTGGCGGGCGCGGTTCGTCGTCACCACCTCGCGGTGCTCACGGTCGACCGCGTTGACGATGCCGCCCGTCGCCTTGCCTGCCGGCAGGGAGCGGGCCATCCGCAGCGGGTCATCGACGGCCTCTTCGGCTTCGAGCAGCGCTTGGGCGCCCATCGACCCCGCTCCACCTGAGCGCCAGCGCAGGCCCTGGCGCGGGAGAACCATATCGGTATGGTGGGGAAGAAGCCGGCGCGGAAGGCAGCCGCATGGCGTTGGTGCTCGTGGTCGAGGACGAGGAGTCGTTCAGCGACGCCCTGTCCTACATGCTGCGCAAAGAGGGCTTCGACGTCACTATCTGCCCGACCGGCCCGGATGCGCTGGCGGCGTTCGATCGCAACGGGGCCGACCTGGTGCTGCTCGACCTAACGCTCCCCGGGGCGCCAGGCACCGAAGTATGCCGGAGCCTTCGCGAGCGCTCGGATGTGCCGGTGATCATGCTGAGCGCCAGGGACACTGAGGTCGACAAGGTGGTCGGGCTCGAACTCGGCGCCGACGACTACGTGACCAAACCGTTCACCTGGCACGAACTGGCCGCACGGATCCAGGCTGTGCTGTACCGCCGAGGCACAGGTCAAAGCAGGATCCCGGGTCATTAACCCGGGCATCGACGTCGGCCTGCGCGGGGTGGCGGCTGCGTCGTTCGCGGCGTGTACGGCCTCCCTGGGCCGGCGGACGGAGCAGACCAGGGGGAACCGCCAGGGTTCTCCCTGGGGCGACGCAGTGATGGAACTCCTTAGCGTCATCCCTGACATAACCCCCAGGGAGGCGGCAATGGGTACAACCGAGGACCGCACCAGCGGCGCAAGTGGGATGGCGGAACAGCAGGTGCCAGGACTGGGGGGCAGCGAGCTTCGTGAGGGCTACGCCGAGCTCGGCGGCGAGAGGCTGCATTATGTCGAGGCCGGCGAGGGGCCGCTGGTCGTCTTGCTGCACGGCTTTCCGGAGTTCTGGTACGGCTGGCGGCTGCAGATCCAGCCGCTGGCGGCGGCGGGTTTCCGGGTCGTCGCACCGGACACGCGCGGCTACAACCTGTCGTCGAAGCCGGACGGCGTCAAGGCCTACGACGTCGGCCTGCTGGCCGCCGATATCCGGGACCTCATCCACGAACGCGGCGAGCAGTCCGCGCTGCTGGCCGGTCATGACTGGGGCGGGAGCATCGCCTGGGCCACCGCGATGAACCATCCCGAGGTGGTGGAGCGGCTGGCCATTCTCAACGCGGCCCATCCACGGAAGCTCTCGCAGGGACTGCACCACCCCAGCCAGCTCCGCAGGTCCTGGTATTTCTTCTTCTTCGACCTCCCGGACCTGCCCGAATCCGTCGTGCACGCCAACCACTGGCACTTCTTCCGGCACTTCCTGCACGACGCCCACCCGGCCTACACGCCGGAGGAGATGGATCGTTACATCGAGGCGTGGTCACAGCCGGGCGCGGCCACCGGGATGATCAACTACTACCGGTCCTCGGTGCGGACCCCGCCCAAGCAGGCCGCAGCGGCGCTTCGCCCGATCAAGGCGCCCACCCTGGTCATCTGGGGGGAACGCGATCGCTACCTCAACGAAGACCTGGCCGAGCCCGAGCACGACGATGTGCCCAACCTCGACCGCGTCGAGCGCCTGCCCGACGCCTCGCACTGGGTCCATCACGACGAGGCTGAGCGTGTCAACCAGCTGCTCACCGACTTCTTCGCCCCCGCCCTGCCGGCCAAGAGCTGACCCGGACTTCGACGGGGCGCCCCGGTCGAGCCCGGGATCGCCACGCTGCTGGTGTCCCCGGCCAGGGTCGCACTCGCCCTCGGCCGGGGTCCCGGCAAGCACCGGGCCCGGCGAACACGGCAACCGCCGCCGCAGGTACCGGCCCCGGCATGCAGGCGCCGCAATTCCCGGCCGGGCCGCCTGCAACGCCAGCCCGCCAGCGGCCGGGCGCAGCAGTCTCGCCGGGCCGTAGGCACGAGTCGTAGAGGAACTGGCGATGACCCAGATGTACCGCACGCTGCGGGTCGCCCCGAGCGATGAGGGTGTGCTCGGCGTGGTGATCGACGCGCCGCCGATGAACCTGATCGGACCGGAACTGGTGCGCGACCTGGTCGGGCTGCTCGGCGCGCTGGAATCCGGCCAGGAGACCAGGGTCATGGTGCTGGAGAGCGCCGACCAGGACTACTTCGTCCCGCACGTCGACCTCACCAAGGTCGCGGAGTACACCGCCGAAGCGGCCAAGGCGGGCGCCCTTTGACAGAGAACAGATCCAGCGCACGGCCAATACCGCACCGGCGGCGGCGATGCCAGCGATCGCCACCAGCAGCAGCCCCTGAAGCTGAAGCTGCGCGAAAACCTATGGCCGCAATTCGAGATCGCCGACCCCGAGCACCTGGCCGGTGAGGCGGTGGCCATGGTCGCTGAGCAGGTACGCGATCACGTCTGCCACCCGGTCGGGTGCGCACGGTCTGCGGACCTCGAGCGACACCGCGTTGACGGTGATGTCGCGCTCACGCAGCTCGAGCGCGAGCACTCGCGTGAGCACGTCCGTGGTGGCCTTGGTTGCTGCATAGAGGGCGTGGGTCGTCAGGAATGAACCCTCCGCTGAGCTGGACAGGTTGACGATCGCACCGCCGTTGCGAAGGTGGCGGGCTGCTTCTCGGTAGACGATGAAGGTGGCCCGCGTGTTGATCCGGACCTGTGCATCGAATTCGCCGAGGTCGGCCTCGGCCAGTGGAGTCGCGGTGATCCGGCCGCCGACGGCGTGGACGACGACGTCGATGCCGCCGAACGCTGCGATCGTCTCGGCGAACAGTCTCTCCACGTCCAGCTCGTCAGCGACGTCGGCGCGGACGGCCACTGCGTCGCTGTTGCCGGCGAGGATCGCTTCGACGGTCGACTCGGCCGCGCGCTGGTCGTGGAGGTAGTTGACGACGACGGCGTAGCCGCTGGCCGCCAGCCGGCGGATCGCCGCCTGGCCAACGCCGCGGGACCCTCCGGTGACGATTGCCACGCGGCCGGCAGGCGACCCGCCGAGCGCGATACTCATGGCACGAGTCTGGATGCCATCAGGCCGCCTCGAACCAGGGTGTTCCCCTGCCCCGATCACGGGCCTTATCGTTACGGCATGGCCGAACCCAGGGCGTCGGCCTTCAGAGGGCGTGCTGGCGAACGCCAAGCCCTCGACGGCCTGTTGGACCGTGTTCGTGGTGGCGAGAGCGCGGTGCTGGTCATCCGGGGTGAGGCGGGGATCGGCAAGACCGCGCTGATGCGCTACTGCGGGCGCCAGGCGTCTGGCTGCCGCCTGGTGCAGGTCGCCGGCGTGGAATCCGAGATGGAGCTACCGCTCGCGGCGCTGCACCAGTTCTGCACGCCGATGCTGAACCGCCTGGCCGCGCTGCCGGAGCCCCAGCAGCGCGCGTTGCGGGTGGCGTTCGGGTTAGCTGAGGGAACTGCTCCAGACCGGTTCATGGTGGGGCTGGGGGTTCTGAGCCTGCTGGCCGAGAATGCCGCCGCGCGGCCGCTGGTCTGCCTGGTCGATGACGCCCAGTGGCTGGATGAAGCCTCATCCCAGGTGCTCGGGTTCGTCGGGCGGCGGCTGCTGGCTGAACCTGTTGTCCTGTTGTTCGCGGTCCGGGAGGCAGGCGGCGGGCAGGCATTTCCTGGCCTGCCGGCGCTGACGGTCGAAGGTCTCACCGACGAGGACGCGCGGGCGTTGCTGACGGCCGCGGTCCCAGGTCATCTGGACGAGCGGGTTCGCGACCGGATCGTCGCCGAGACCCGGGGAAACCCGCTGGGGCTGCTGGAGCTGGCAAGAGGGATGAGCGAGGCCGAGCTGGCCGGTGGCTTCGCCGACCCGCCCAGGGCAAGCCTGCCTGGTCATCTCCAGGGCCAGCTCCAGGACCACTACCTGCGCCAGGTGCGGGCCCTGCCTGAGCCGACCCAGCAGCTGATGCTGCTGGCGGCAGCCGATCCCACCGGGGACGCCACGCTGCTGTGGCGTGCCGCACAGACGCTGGGGCTGGGACGCGATGCGGCGGCCGCGGCCGATGCGGAACAGCTGCTGAACATCGGCTCTCAAGTACGGTTCCGGCACCCCCTGGTCCGGTCGGCTGCCTACACGGCCGGGTCCCCAGAGGATCGCCGCGCCGCCCACCTGAAGCTCGCTGCGGCGACGGACGTGCAGGAGGATCCGGAGCGGCGGGTGTGGCACCTGGCTGCTGGGGCCACCGGACCGGACGAAGACGTTGCCACCGCGCTCGAACAGGCGGCGGCCAAGACCCGGGCTCGCGCCGGGCTAGCGGCCGCGGCGGCCTTCCTCCAGCGGTCGGTGGCCCTGACCGCCGAACCGGGGCGGCGCGCGGACCGAGCCCTGGCGGCTGCCCACGCGAACCTGCACGCCGGCGCCTTCGACACCGCGCTAGGCCTGCTGGCCCAGGCCGAAGCCGACTCGGTTGATGATCTCCAGCGTGCCCGCGTGGAGCAGCTCCGAGGACAGATCCAGTGGGCATCCGTCGCCGGGCGCGAGGCGCCCGTCCTGCTTCTGCAGGCTGCCAGGAAACTCGAATCACTCCATGTCGGGCTCGCCCGGGAGACCTACCTTTACGCCTGGGTGGCATCCTCCCTCGCTGGTCCTCTCGCAGGACCCGGCGGGCTCTTGCTGGAGGTTTCCCGGGCGGCACGAGCGGCCCTACAGCCGACGGGGACTCCGCGGCCCTGTGACCTCCTCCTCGACGGTCTGGCGACGATGGTCACCCAAGGGCGTGCGGCGGCAGAGCCGGCCCTGCGGCCAGCGGTGGACGCATTCCTCGGTGATCAGGTGTCCGGTGAAGAGTGGCTGCAGTGGGGGATTCTCGCCCAGATGGCGGCCATGGCCGTGTGGGACTTCGGCAGCTGGGTCGTGTTGAGCACCCGGCATGTCGAGCTCGCCCGCGCATCGGGCGCCCTCGCGCCGTTGTCCATCGCCTTGAACGGACGCGGAAGTGTGGCCACACACTGCGGCGACTTCGAGACAGCGACGTCGCTGGTCGCAGAAAAGGACGTCGTCAACGAGGTAACCGGGATCCGCCTGGCTTCGACCTGTGATCTGCTGCTGGCCGGGTACCGGGGCCGGCCCGCGGAAGCGATACCGCTCTTCTCGGCCACCACCGAGGACTCGATCGCCCGCGGGGAGGGAGGCGCTGTCCAGCTTGCCAGCTGGGCCGCAGCGATCCTCCACAACGGTCTCGGGCACTATGCGGAGGCGTTGGCTGCGGCGCAGCCGGCGACCGAGGAAACCTACCAGCCCTTGGGCACGCAGCTGGTGCTGCCGGAACTGATCGAGGCCGCCGCGAGAACCGGACAGGTGGAACTTGCCCGGGAAGCGCTTGACCGGCTGTCGGCGATGACGGCTATTGAGGGTTCCGACTGGGCGAAGGGCCTGGAGGCACGCTCCCGGGCGCTGCTCAGTGCAGGCAAAAGTGCGGAGCGCTGCTACGCCGAGGCGGTCGAGCGGTTCGGCCGCACACAGCTGCGGCCCGAGCTTGCCCGGGCCCACCTGCTCTACGGCGAGTGGCTCCGTCGTGAGCACCGACGGCTCGACGCGCGCCGTCAGCTGCGCGCCGCTTACCACCTGTTCGCCGTGATCGGCGCCGACGCCTTCGCCGAGCGCACACGCAGGGAACTGCTTGCCACCGGCGAGAAGGTCCGCAAACGCGAGGTCAACACCGACAACCAGCTCACCCCGCAGGAGGAGCACATCGTCCGGCTGGCCCGAGACGGACGCACCAACCCCGAGATCGGCGCGGAACTGTTCATCAGCGCCCGCACCGTTGAATGGCACCTCCGCAAGGTATTCACCAAGCTGGGCATCACCTCCCGCAGGGACCTCTACGACGCCTTCCCCCCACAAGGCCAGCACACGCCATCCCGCTAGACGTCGTCACAGAGGCCGAGCGTCGGCTGGCCGCGGCTGTTGCCGGGGCGGGAGCCGGGCGCTGCTGGCGCATGGCGAGCCGGGCTCGGGCAACGCGGCGCTGCCGGAGTACCTGGCCGGGCGGTCGCGACAGACCGGGGTAACCGGCCAGGGTGTTCACGGGCGCCATGGGACGGCTCCAGGTGCGACCGTGCATGCCATAGCGATGCCGGCTTACCGCTAGGTCTTGTCGCGGGCTGGCCTGAACACGGTGCGGGCCGCTCCCGCAAGGCCAAAGGCCATAGGAGAGGTGGTCACCCCATGTCCCAGCAAACCGATATGAAGCCGACCATCGTGCTGGTGCACGGCGCGTTCGCCGACGCGTCCAGCTGGAACGGCGTCATCGGGCCGCTGCAGCAGCAGGGCTACACCGTCATCGCCCCGGCCAATCCGCTGCGCGGGGTGGCCGCCGACTCCGCCTACACCGCCAGCCTGCTCAGCCAGATCGACGGTCCGGTGCTGGTGGGCGGGCACTCCTACGGTGGCGCGGTCATCACCAACGCCGCGACCAGCGCCCCCAACGTCGTCGGCCTGGTCTACGTGGCGGCCTTCGCCCCAGATGAGGGCGAAAACCTGGGAGATGTCGAGGCCGGCTCCAAGGACAGCGTCCTGAACTCGGCTCTGGTCCAGTACACCTATCCGGCCGGACACGACGGGCAGACCTCGGTCGAGTTCGCGATCAACCCTGCAATGATCCGGGAGGCCTTCGCCGCCGACCTGCCCGCGGAGACCACCGCGCTGATGGCCGCCACCCAGCGCCCCGTCGCCGCCGCGGCGTTCAGCGACGCGTCCGGACCGCCCGCCTGGAGGAGGTTGCCGTCCTGGGCGGTGGTCGCCACCGGCGACAAAGCCGCCGGCGCCGACGTCGTCCGGTCGCATGCCCAGCGGGCGGGCGCCGACATCGTCGAGGTCGAGGGCTCACACGTGATCATGATCTCCCAGCCGCAGGCGGTGACCGACCACATCCTGAAGGCGGCCCGGGCCGTCGCCGACGCACACCGGTAGACGATAATAAGCACGCCACCCAAGATGAGCGAGATGGATATGGCACCGGTGAAACCGGGCACCAGCACATCATTTGGGCTTGTCAAGCAGGTCGATGCCGGGCGACTGAATGTCAGCTATGCCGAAGCAGGCCCGGCCGGCGGCCCGGCCGTCATGTTGCTGCATGGCTGGCCCTACGACATCCACAGCTTTGCCGATGTCACCCCGTTGCTGGCGTCGGCGGGCTACCGGGTCATCGTCCCGTTCGCCCGCGGCTACGGGACCACCCGCTTCCTGTCCGGCGACACCCCCCGTAACGGCCAGCAAGCGGCCCTGGCCGCGGATGTCATCGCGCACATGGATGCGCTCCACATCGACAAGGCCATCCTGGCCGGCTTCGACTGGGGGGCCCGGTCGGCCGGCGTCGTCGCGGCGCTGTGGCCGGAGCGTTGCAAGGCCCTGGTGCCGGTGAGCGGGTACCTGATCGGCAGCCAGGCCGCCAGCCAGGCGCCACTGCCGCCGCAGGCCGAGCACGCCTGGTGGTACCAGTTCTACTTCGCCACCGAGCGCGGCCGGGCCGGCTACGACGCCTACCGGCGCGATTTCAGCAAGCTCATCTGGCAGCTCGCCTCACCGGAGTGGGCCTTCGACGACGCCACGTTCGCGCGCAGCGCGGCCGCCTTCGACAACCCCGATCACGTCGCCATCGTGATCCACAACTACCGCTGGCGGATCGGCCTGGCCGAGGGCGAGCCGCAATACGACGACCTGGAGCGGCGGCTCGCCGGTTTGCCGGCCATCGCCGCGCCCACCATCACCCTCGAGGGCGACGCCAACGGCGCGCCGCACCCCGACCCCAGCGCCTACGCCGGCAAATTCACCGGCACATACGAGCACCGCACCATCACCGGCGGCATCGGGCACAACCTGCCCCAGGAAGCGCCGCAGGCCTTCGCCCAGGCGATCACCGACGTCGATGGCTTCTGACCGAGGAGGAGATGAAGATGCCCGCCCAAGACAACACCATCCACCCGTTTCAGGTCGGTTTCCCAGAGGCGGAGCTCACCGAGCTGCGGAGGCGCGTCAACGCGACCAGGTGGCCCGAGCGCGAGACGGTCACCGACGACTCGCAGGGCGTGCGGCTGGCGATGATGCAAGAGCTCGCGCGCTACTGGGGGACTGACTACGACTGGCGCAAGTGTGAGGGGAACCTGAACGCCCTGCCGAACTTCACAACCGAGATCGACGGGCTGGGCATTCACTTCATCCACGTCCGCTCCCAGCACGAGGATGCGCTGCCGCTGATCGTCACCCACGGATGGCCTGGCTCGATCATCGAGCAGCTGAAGATCATCGAGCCGCTCACCAATCCCACGGCGCACGGCGCGAGCGCGGCGGATGCGTTCCATCTGGTGATTCCCTCGCTGCCGGGTCACGGGTTCTCCGCCAAGCCGGCCGCCACCGGGTGGGATCCCACCCGCATCGCACGTGCCTGGGTGGTGCTGATGAAGCGCCTGGGATACACCCGGTTCGTGGCGCAGGGCGGCGACTGGGGGGCGGCCGTCACGCAGCAGATGGGCATCCAGGCGGCGCCGGAACTGGCCGGCATTCACTCCAATATGCCTGGTACCGCCCCGGCCGCGATCAACAAGGCGGTCCAGCGCGGCGACCCGCCGCCACCGGATCTGTCAGCCGAGGAGAAAGCCGCGTACGAGCAGCTGAGCGGCTTCTATGCGAAGCACGTGGCCTATGCGCAGATCATGGCGACGCGCCCGCAAACGCTATACGGGCTGGCTGACTCACCCGCCGACCTGGCGGCGTTCATGCTCGACCACGGCGACGGCACCGGCCAGCCCGGGCTCGTGGAAAAGGCCCTTCAGGGACAGCTGCAGAGCCCCCTGACCCGGGACGACATCCTTGACAACATCACGCTGTACTGGCTGACGAACACGGGGGTTTCCTCGGCCCGCCTGTACTGGGAGAACAAGGCGGACTTCTTCGACGCCAAGCCCATCTCGATCCCGTTTGCCATCAGCGTCTTCCCCGACGAGCTCTATCAAGCCCCGCGGAGCTGGGCAGAGCGCGCCTACCCTCACAACCTCATCCACTACAACAAGCTCGACCGGGGCGGCCACTTCGCCGCCTGGGAACAGCCTGACCTGTTCGCCGCCGAAATGCGGGCCGCGTTCCGATCACTGCGTCAAGGGAGCCCGTCATGAGCAGCACCGTCGAGAACGCGACCGAGATACGCCCTTTCCGGGTGGACATGCCCGACGAGGCGATCGCCGACCTGCAGCGGCGCATCGCCGCGATGCGCTGGCCCAGCAAGGAACTCGTCGGCGACCGGTCGCAGGGCGTGCAGTTGGCGACGATCCAGGAACTCGCCCGCTACTGGGCGGCCGATTACGACTGGCGCGCGTGCGAGGCCAGGCTGAACGCACTGCCGATGTTCAAGACCGAGGTCGACGGGGTGGACATCCACTTCATCCACGTGAAGTCGCCGCACGAGAACGCGCTGCCGCTGATCATCACGCACGGCTGGCCGGGCTCGGTGATCGAGCTGCTCGGGGTCGTCGGCCCGCTCACCGACCCGGCCGCGCACGGCGGCTCCGCGGGGGACGCGTTCCACCTCGTGCTGCCGTCCATCCCCGGGTATGGCTTCTCCGCCGAGCCGGCCGAGATCGGCTGGCACTCCGGCCGTGTCGCGCAGGCGTGGCCGGAGCTGATGCGCCGCCTCGGCTATACCCGCTACGTCGCCCAGGGCGGCGACCAGGGCGCCGCCGTCACCGACGCGATGGGCCGCCAGGCACCAGAAGGACTGGCCGGCATCCACATGAACCTGCTCGTGACCGCGCTGGGCGGCGGCCCGATGCCAGCCGGCACCGAGGCCGAACGCGCGGCCCTCGAGCAGACCAAGACATTCAGGGCGAGCGGCTTCGGCTACTTCCTGGAGCAGGCCACGCGGCCGCAGACGATCGGCTACGCCCTGCTGGATTCACCCCTCGCCCTGGCGGCGTGGATGCTCGACCACGACACCGACGCCTACGAGAAGATCTCCCGCGCCTTCACCGGCGGGCGGCCGTCCGGCGGCCTCACCCGGGACCACATCCTCGACAACATCACGCTGTACTGGCTGACCGGCACCGGGGCCTCGGCGGCCCGGTCGTACTGGGAGAGCGGACGAGCCCAGGCCCTCGCGGCGGGACAGCCTCCTCCGCAGGTCAAGCTCCCGGTCGGCTTCACCACCTTCCCCGGCGAGATCTTCGCGGCCCCGCGCAGCTGGGTCGAGGCGTCCTACCCCAACCTCACCTACTTCCACGAAGCCGCCAGGGGCGGCCACTTCGCCGCCTGGGAAGAGCCCGAGCTGTTCGCGGCCGAGATCCGGGCAGCGTTCAAGCCGCTGCGCTAACGACACCTCGCCTGTGCGGGCGAACACCCAGCGCAGGCGGGCCCGCGTCAGCGCTGTGACGACCCCCCGGTGCCGCCACGCCAGCGACGTCCCGTGGACCGCAGCCGATCAGCGGGCCGGGCACGGCCCACTGTCAAGCGCCATACGGCAACACGGGTTGCCAGGCCGGCCATCGTGAACAAGGCTGAAGCGATGCCGGTTGATCATGTGAATGGGATCGAGCTGTATTGGGAGCACCGCGGCAGTGGCCCCCGGTTGCTGTTCTGCAACGGGTCGGGCACGACCCTGCAGACCGTCCGGCCGCTGCTCGATTCATTTGCTGGCACATTTGATCTGCTGGCGTGGGACTACCGTGGCTTGGGTCGCAGCGTCCCGCTGACAGGTCCTTACGCCATGGCCGATCTCGCCGCTGACGCCGCTGGCCTGCTGGAGATCGCCGGGTGGGACACCTGCCGGGTGCTCGGGGTGAGCTTCGGCGGGATGGTGGCGCAAGAGTTCGCCGTCACCAATCCGGATCAGGTTGAGCGCCTCGCTCTGGCGTGCACCTCACCCGGTGGCGGCGGCGGGTCCTCCTATCCGCTGCACAAGCTGCAGGGGCTCCCGCTGGAGGAGCGGCCTGCGGCGGAACTCAAGCTGGCTGACAGCCGCTGGGACGAGCGGTGGCTGGGAACCCACCCAGCAGATCGCGCGCTGGCCGAACGCCTGACCGCGGGGCAAGATCAGCAGGACCCAGCCGCCGTAGCCGCCTACCAGGCCCAGCTCGAGGCGCGCGCAGGCCATGACACCTGGGACCGGCTCGGCGCGATCACCTGCCCAACCCTGGTTGGCTACGGCAGCTACGACGGGATCGCGCCGGCTCAGAACAGCACCGCGATCGCATCGCACATCCGCGGAGCCGAGCTGCGCGGCTACGAAGGCGGGCATTTGTTCCTGTTCCAAGACCCGGCCGCGCTACCGGAGTTCGTGGCATTCCTCCAAGCACCATCGAGCTGATCCCGGCCCGGGTCTGGCGGTCAGCCGCCGGAGACGGGCGCCGTGCTGATCGCGCCGAGCGCCTCCTCGATCGAGCGGGGCGAGCAGTCCTTTACCTTCATCGATATGCCGATGTGCAGCAGCCCTGACCGGAGTTGCAAGACCGCTGCCACCGCTCTTGCCGACAGCGTTCCGTCCGGTCCGGCGTGGCCGACGGCGAAGATGGTGGCGCCGGCCTGCAGCTGGCCCAGGCTGGCGTGGGGTATGACGACGAGCGTGCTGCCGGAGGTGGTCACCGGAATCCGGGTTCCGCTGGATGTCACGAGGGTGAAGCCAGCGGTGCTCGCGTCCGATACCGTCCCCTGGACAGGGACGAAGCCCGGTGGGTTCACCGCGCTGAACGGCTGTCCGACGGTGACGATAGCGGCCTCGATCGTCCCGCCGGACGTGGAGCCCCGCACCATGACTGATGCGCCGTCCGTGATGTCGCCCAGCAGCGGTCCGGACATGGACACGAATGTGGTCGCCGTCGTGGTCACGGTCACCGGCTGGCCGCTGGCCGCCTTGATGACCAGGCTGCTGCCGTTCACTTGCTCGAGCGTCCCGTCAGCCAGCTGGATCTGGGAGCACCCGGTGACCGCGGTGAGGGCCGTCCCGGTGCCGGGACCGGACAGGTGCACGTGCACGTATCCGGTCACCTCACCGAGCCCCACGAGCAGGGCGAGCGCGGCTGCCGCGCTGCCGGCCACCAGCATGACGCGCCGCCAGGGGCCCGCCAGTACACGCCGTCGGGTACGCCGCGGCCGGCCAGGCTGGGCCGTCTCGGCCGCGGCGGCTGCCAGGCCGCGAACCCCGTCGGCAACGAGGTTCCACCGGTTCGCTTCGCGCTGGCAGTGCTCGCAGCCGGCGAGGTGCTCCCGGGCCCGGTCGTCTATCGGCTGGCCGGCGGCCCCGGCGATCAGGTTCCCGAGGTCCAGATGGGGGGAACGGGTGCCAGTAGGGTCTGCGTTCATCGGTTCTGGCCCTTCTTGTCAAGAATCCGGCTCAGCGCGGTGCGCGCCGCGGTCAGGCGGCTTTTCACCGTCCCGACCGGGATCTCCAGCACGCCCGCGACCTCGGGAAGGCTGAGCCCGGAGCCGAAGGCAAGGCCCAGTACCTCCCGATGGGCCGATGCGAGCTCCCGGATCGCACCCCGCACCTCGGCCAGTTCGGCCCGGTCCAGGGCCATGACCTCCGGCCCCGGATCAGAACCCGGCTGATCGGCCAGGAAGGCGTCATCCACCACCCGCAGCCGCTGACCTCGCAGCCGGTCCCGGGTCTGCCGCCGGGCGATGGCGATCACCCAGGACCGCACCGACGACTCGCCCCGGAAGGAGCCCGCCCCGCGCCAGACAGCGAGCATCGTGTCCTGCACAATCTCCTCAGCCAGCACCCGCTCGCCGACGACCAGCAGAACCTGCGCAAACACCACCCGGCCGTGGGCACGGTAGAACGCGGCCATCGCATCCTCGTCGCCCTGGCCGATCCTGCGGAGCAACCCAGCATCGTCGCGGGCAGGGTCGTGACTGGCGGTGAAGGTTGGTGCGCCGACGCCCTGGTGCGGATCGTTCACCGATAACCTCCCGAAAGGATTCGTTCACAGAGTAAGTAGCAGCAAGCGACGCCGCGGTTTGCTCACCGCCGGGGTTTCTCGCTCATAGAGCCCGAATATCGTGGTAGCCGGGCTTTGCCGGCCCGGCCGCCACGGCGCGCGCAGGCCTTTACCGCCTCACAAGCTGCCGGGCCGTCTGATCATGGGAGCCGGGTGGCGGGCAGAGCTGTGGTCACCTCGGATGCAGCCCTTCATGTCAGGCTTTTCCGGGGCTACCCGGCGCGTCGGCCGAGCCGGGGCGGGTCAGTGCGAGCGGGTCGACGACCCGGTCGAACAGTTCCTCGCTGACGCCATTGGCCAGCGCGGCCTGCTTGAGCGTCAGGTCGTGGTCGATGGCGTAGTGGGAGATGGCCGCGGCCTTGCCATAGCCGATCACGGGCGACAGGGCGGTGACCATCATCACCGACCGGTCGATGTTCTCCTTCAGCCTGGCCTCATTGAGCTTGGTGCCCTCGACCATGAACTCGCGGAAGTGGTCGCACGCGTCGGCCATGATCAGCGCCGAGTGCAGGTAATTGCTGATCAGGATCGGGCGGAAGGTGTTCAGTTCGAAGTTGCCCTCGGCACCCCCCATGGTCACAGCCACATCGGACGCGATGACCTGGATGGCGACCATCAGCATGGCCTCGGCCTGCGTGGGATTGACCTTGCCGGGCATGATCGACGACCCCGGCTCGTTCGACGGGAAGATCAGCTCACCGATGCCGGTGCGGGGACCCGAGCCCAGCCAGCGCAGGTCATTGGCGATCTTGAACAGGGTGACGGCCGCGGCCTTCAGCCCGCCGTGTGCGCGCACCATCGCATCCAGCGTGCCCTGGGCGGTGAACTTGTTGGCAGCGGTCTCGAAGGGGGCGCCCGTCATCGCGGCGATTTCGGCCGCGACCTCCTCACCGAACCCAGCCGGGGCGTTCAGCCCGGTCCCGACCGCCGTGCCGCCCATCGCCAGCTTCAGCAGGCCGCGGGTGGCGTGCCCGGCCTCGGCGATCGCGTCATCGAGGGCTCCGGTGTAGCCGGACCATTCCTGGCCGACGGTCAGCGGGGTGGCATCTTCCAGGTGAGTCCGGCCGATCTTGACGACATCGGCCCACTTTTTCCCGTTGCGCTCGGTCGCGTCGCGGAGCCGCCGGAGCGCCGGGATCGTCCTGCCCGTCGCCATCGTGTAGGCGGCGATGTGCATCGCGGTGGGGAAGGTGTCGTTGCTCGACTGGCTCATGTTGACGTGATCGTTGGGGTGGACCGGCTCCTGTGAGCCGAGCGTCCCGCCCACCAGCTGGATGCACCGGTTGGAGATGACCTCGTTCACGTTCATGTTGGACTGGGTCCCCGAGCCCGTCTGGAACACGTACAGCGGGAACTCCTCATCCAGCGCCCCGCTGATCACCTCGTCGCATACCCGCTCGATCAGCTCGCCCATCCAGGCAGGCAGCCGGCCCGCCCTGGTGTTGACGACCGCCGCCGCCTTCTTCACATATCCGTAGGCGTGATACACCTCTTTCGGCATCCGGTCGTTGCCGATGTTAAAGTGCTCCAGGCTGCGCTGGGTCTGCGCGCCCCAGTACCGGTTGGCGGGCACCTCCACCTCGCCAAGGCTGTCGAACTCCCGCCGCATCCCGGTGACATCAAGGCCGATCGGCAGATCAGCGATCTCCGGCGCCTGCTCGTTCGCACCCGTCATGACATCCGTCCTCGGACACTGATACGCGGTCCGCCGGGCGCTGCTCCGGACCACGCCCGGGCACGTATCGGTGGGGACGGCCACCAGCACCGGGCACACCGAAGACGCGCCATTGGCTCGGCCGAAGCGTAACCTCCCAGGAAGGGACCGGGAAGCCCGCATCGGCACATGGGTGACCCGGCACGACACCGGCCGGAGGGCAGCGTCCCCACCTCACCTGTGAGCAGTGTTACCGGGTGACGAGGGGGCAGCTGCCTCATCTTCCAGCCACCGGCTGGATGCCAGGCGCTCCCCTGTGCCGCGGCTGCCTATGGCGTCCGGTTCCCGTCGATCTGGTCGAAGTCGCCGTGACCGTTGCTGCTGCCGCCACCGCCCGACCACTGCCACATGAGCGCGTACTTGGACGCGCTGGACTGGCCGCCGAAGAAGCGCGCGCAGGTGGTGGTCCCGGACAGGCACCAGCCGTACGGGTGGTGGGCCAGGCTTGAGGTGAACGACTCGTAGGTCCACTCGTAGGTGTTCGGGATCTTGGAAGCGGTACCGGTGCCGAAGATCGACGCCCAGATGTCAGGGGCCGAGTACACCCCGGCCTTGTACGAGGAGTGGCCGGTCAGGTACGTGGCGAACCCGTTGAGGTCGGCCCTGTCGACGGCCGCCGGAATATAGCTGATCCTGACCGTGCCGCTGCACGGCGAGGTGTACACCGAGTTCCAGCCGTTGTCGTCAGCCGGTGTGTAGTTGGGCGCGTTCCCCGGGATCTCGATGTCCATGAACACCACCGGGTAGGTGATGTGGTGCTTGGGGATGTCGGACAGCGCCCAGGCGGCCTGCTGCCTTCCCCACGCGTTGGCCTCAGCGGTCGTGCCGTTGTAGTGCGGGTCGACGCCCGGCCCGGCCATGAACCAGTACGCGCCGCTGCCGATGCCCTGGTGGTAGGTGTTCAGATTGGTGTTGGCCTGCCCGCCGTTGGCCCACGACCAGACGATGATCCCGCCGCAGCCTTCCCGGTGCGACCAGTTGCCGACCATCCCGATGTAGCCGCCGTAGGCGCCGCCGATCACGGGCTCGCTGTAGGGCGCTGAGCCGGAGATCGTGATCGTCCGGCTGTCGGTCCCGTACCAGAACCCCGCGGGGCCATCGGCGGCGGCCACCGCCGCGACGCCGCCCTGCCGCGGCGCGGCGCCGGTGGATACCGCGGCGTTGCCCGCCCCGGCCGCGGCCAGCACCAGCAGCAGCGCGGCACCGCCCGTGACTAATGCGGCCGGGCCGATCCCCCGGCCGCCTGCGCGTGATGGGAACACCCGCCATGCCATGTCGCCACCGCCTGTCCCGGCCGCGGGCTCCGCGCCCGCTTCCCGCACCGCAGCGTAGGCTCCCGGCGAGCCCACACCCTGTCTTTACCCTGTTTCCCCGGCGTTTCCAAGGGCCAGGAGCCAGCCGGCCACCGGGACGAACGTCCGGAAACCGGCTGGCTCACGTCGCTGGCGGAAACCGGCTGGCTCACATCGCTGGGCCCCGCCCGCGCCGGGGCCGGCCGCCCTGGCATCAGGCGGGCAAGGCCGCCGATCCGGGCGATGGGTCCGCCTGCCCCGGGAGCGCCACCGGCTGTCAGGCGGCGTACTTCTGCACCAGGTCGCCGACCCGCGGCAGCGCGGCCTGGATGTGCTTGCTGGCGCTGCCGCGGACGGCCTTGTACGCCTTGATGATCGTGGGCCGGTTGGAGGCCGCGCATCGGTCATCGGTCACCGAGAGCAGGGCCTCCGACACCTCCTCGCCGCGCTTGGCCAGGTAGTCGCCGAACCCGGAACTGCCGGAGGTGCTGAAGTCGGCCCAGTACGGCTCGAGATTGTCCACCATCTGCGGGAGCATGGACTCCACCATGTAGCGGACGTGGCCAGGCATGAAGGTGTTCACCGTCTTGTACGCGAGCTTGACCGCGTTCCCGGAGATGCCCGACTTGTCCGAGACCTCCTGATCGATCAGCGTGAAGCAGTCGGCGACCACCTCGGGCTGGGTGTCCGGCGCGAGCAGGATCTGGTGAAGCGTGGCTGCCATGGGTATGTTCTTCTCCTTGTTGCCGGTGGCTGCTGGGCGGTGCCCACTGGATGCCGCACGCATGCTGCAATGCGCCGCCCGTCACTAGACGGACAGCGCGCCACGGGGGTTTACCGTCCCGGCCGCGCTGCGGAAGAGCTCCGCATCTCGGAGCGCGCCTGCCTATCCCCGTGACCAGCGGAAAACGGCGGCCGCTGCCGCGATCTGACCGGCGCGGCAGCGCCAGCCAGAGCGGCCGACGCGGGCCCATCCAGGCCATCGACCACCGCCGGTCCCGCGGCTTACAATCAGGCTGCACCCCCGCTGGGAGGCCCGCCTGAAGGGAGCCCTCCCATGTCCCTGCTCCCGCCCGCCTACCGCGGGGCCCCCTACCACCAGCCCCGCCCGCCGTCCCGGCGGCGCCGGGCCGTGCGCCTCCTCATCCTGGTCCTGATCTTCGCAGCGGTGCTGTCCCTGATCGTCATCACCGGCGCTGCGATCATGCGGGCCGGCGTGCCGTAGGCCACCACCCAGCCGGCCCGGCCAGGCCCACCGGCCTGACCGGCCCCACCAGCCCGCCAGGGCCCACGGCGAATGTCCTGGTTCAGGCATGCCATTAGTAAAGAAAATGTAAAGTGACGTCGTGGCTGTGGCGCGGCTCGGCTTCCCGCGGAGAGCCCAGCGGACGCCGGGCATGGCGCGCAACCTCTCGAGCAAGCCCCGCCGAACGGGAGGCGTCATGAGCATCGCGGAGCACCGCCGTGGCTGACGGCCCGGGCAAGGTCCTGGCCAACGGGATGGCCGACGTCGAGCACTACCTGCGGGCCGAAGGCCTCACCAGGGACGAGATCGGGCAGAGCCTCGACCTCGCCGCGGAGACAGGCGAGTACGTCATCGTGGGCAGCCGGCCGGATGTCCTCTACTTCGAGTACGGCGACTACCGGATCGAAGAAGGCGGCATGTACCTGGACGAGTACGGGGACTGGGACGAGCACGCGTGACCCTTTCGGCCGCCTTCCGCGTCTAGGTAGGTACGGAGGGTCACCTGATCCGGGCGATCCGTTGCGAAGGTGGGGGGCATGGAAGGCGTAGGCACGCTGCCGGCGGCGGTCCTTGCCGCTGACGTCGTCGAGGTGGCCGCGGCCGGCCCTGGCCTGGCGGTCCCGTACGCGAAGAAGCCGGCGGCCCGGCAGGTGCCCCGGTGGGAGGCTGAGGCCCGCGACCGCGTGCGGACGGCCGTGCGGCGCTTCGCCGGGCCCATGGCCGGCCTGGTGGCCCGTGACGCCAGCGAGGGTGACACCCGGCTGCTGGTCACCGACTTCCTGTGCGACGGGCTCGGGTACGGCACGTACGCCGACCTCACCGCCGAATACCAGGCCGAGGGGGAGTTCGCCGGCTACGGCGTGCGGGCCGGCCGGCAGGTCGTCGCGTTCATCGAGGTCAAGCGCGCCGCGGCCAGGCTGGCCCCGCAGCACCTGCACTGGGCCGGGAGGCACGCGGCCAGCGCGGGCGCCGAATGGGTGATCCTCACCAACGGCCAGACATGGCAGGCCTGGCATCTGACCGCGGGTCCCCCGGCGGTGCTCGACTCGGTGCTGGAGGCCAGCCTGCTCGGTGAGGACGGCTCCGCCCAGCAGGCGGACATCCTGTTCCAGCTGTCCAAAGAGGCGTTCCGGCATCACGTCATCGACGGGCTGTGGCGGCTGCGGGCCGCCACCTCCGCCACCTCCCTCGGGACCGTCATCACCAGCGGCCCCGTCATCGACCAGATCCGCAAGGAGCTCCGGCGCCGGACCGGCCACGACCTGGACCCCGCGGAACTGAGCGACCTGATCAGGTCGAGCGTGCTGAGGCCGGACACCCGGCACCGGCCGCGCCGGCCCACCACCGTCGTCTGCGGGATACCCGTGGGGCGGATGGAGGACCTGGCCGGATGAGCCGCGGCCAGGCGCCAGGACCCGTTACCCGGGTGCCCCGGCCGGCGCGCGCTGCAGCTGACGGGCACCGCGCGCCGCGGACGGCTCGGGGCCGCGCAGCAGCAGGCCCTGCGCACGGGCGCCCAGCGGCTCCATCAGCGTCGGGTCGTCGGCCAGCAGGCGCTGATGCAGGCTGCGCAGCTGCGGGCCAGGCTCCAGGCCCACTTCAGCGATCATGATCCGGTGCCCCGCCCGGTAGATGCTGAGCGCGTCCGCCCGGCAGCCCAGCCGGTACAGCGCCAGCATGAGCTGCCCCCGCATCAGCTCACGCAGCGGCATCGCAACCAGCCAGGCGGACAGGTCGGCGGCGACCACTTCCGGGCGCCCGAGCGCCAGATCCGCCTCGGCCTTGGCCTCGACGGTGAGCACGCGGCGCTCCTCCAGCGGGCCAGCGGCCGCCCGGAGCGAGGGCGAGACCGCGTCCGCGAAGGCGGGTCCCCGCCAGAGGGCCAGCGCGTCGGCGAACAGCTCCGAGGCCGGGCCCGGCTCACCGGCGGCCAGCGCCTTCCTGCCCTTCGCCGTCAGCGCGTCGAACTCGGCCAGGTCGAGCTGAACGCATTCGCGGCACAGCGCGTAGCCCGGCCCGGTGGTCAGCAGCGGCCCACACCCGCCGCGCGCGGGCTGGCCAAGCGCCCGCCGCAGCGCGCACACATGTGCCTGGATCTTGGTCCGCGACGTGGCCGGCGGCCTGAGCTGCCAGATGGTTTCGGCCAGCCGCCCGACGGTCACCGGCCTGCCGTGCTCCAGGGCCAGCGCGCCGAGCACCGCGCGCTGTCCCTGCCCGGCCAGCGGGATGGCCTGGCCATCCCGTGCTATCTCGATCGACCCCAGTACCCTGATGTGCACCGACACTGTCGTCTCACCTGCCCAATCCCTAGCGCAGCCCGTACGCGGGAGCACCCGCGGGCCGCCGCCCGGGGACCTGAGCCTCAGCTGGCCGGTCCCCTCCCTGTGAGCAGCTGGATCCGCGCCCAGGGATGGCGGCGGCGGTTACAACTGTCTACGGCCCGGCTAACCGACCGCTGTCAGAATCGGGGTGAGATCTCACCAACTCCGTACGGGCGGGCAGATCCCGCACAGCCGAGGGACAAGCCGGGCATTTGCCATGAAGACCGTCTGAAATATGCGCTTTCGGCCCGGCAGCTAGAATCCGGGTGCGAGCCCCCGGTCCCACGACTAGGCGAAGGAGCCCTTAATGAGTGCCACCGAGCAGTACCTGGCCAGCAACGCCCGCTACGCGGAGACGTTCTCCGGCCCGCTGCCCTTGCCGCCATCCTCCCACGTCGCGGTCGTGGCCTGCATGGACGCCAGGCTCAACGTCTACGCCATCCTCGGGCTCAGCGACGGCCAGGCACACGTGATCCGCAACGCCGGCGGCGTCATCACCGACGACCAGATCCGCTCCCTGGCCATCAGCCAGCGGCTGCTCGGCACCACCGAAATCATCCTCATCCACCACACCGACTGCGGCATGCTCACCTTCACCGACGACAGCTTCAAACGCTCCATCCAGGACCAGACCGGGATCAAGCCCGCCTGGTCCGCCGAAGCCTTCCCCGACCTCGACGAAGACGTACGGCAGTCCATCGCCCGCATCAAAGCCAGCCCCTTCATCCCGCACAAAGACCAGATCCGCGGCTTCGTGTTCGACGTCGCCACCGGCAAGCTCAACGAGGTCACCTGACTGAGGCGAGGCCGGCGCGAGCGGGCCGCGGGCGGCTCAGACGGTACCCACCGCGGCCAGGACGGCGAGCAGGAAGGTGGTCAGGGCGAGCACGCCGTGACTGGCCGGGATGAGCGCCGCCGCATGCCCCCTGGGCCGCCGCGGCCGGGCCGGGGCAGCGGTGGCGCTGGCCAGCACCTCCTCGATCAGCCTGCTGGCGAGCGCCGCATCGGTGAGCGCGTGGGTGAGCGTGGCATCGGTGAGCCTGCTGGCGAGCACGTCTTCGGCGGGCGCGGCGAACTGGCCGCCGCCGCCGACCCGCCCCACGCCGCCCGGGTTCGGGTAGGGCGTCCACAAGGTGACGGTGGACAGGCCCAGCCCGATCGCTGGCATGAGCACGAGCACGGCCGACCAGGCCAGCGGCGGCCAGCGGGTGATGGCGTAGGCCGCCCACAGCGCCAGCCCGGTGGTGGCCAGGCTGGCGTGCCCGATGACCACTCCCGGGCCCATGCCCTCGCGCCTGGCGCGCTGCTCGCGCAGCCCGCCGTGGGTGATCCAGCTGCCGAGCATGAAGGCGCCAATGCCGGCGGTCAGCAGCCAGGATATGAGCGTGGCAGTCGGGAGCACGGTGCTGGCAGCGTATACGCCTTCCCGCGGGTGGGCCAGCCTGCCTGCTGGCGGTGGGCCAGGCTGCCTCTAGCGGTGGGCCAGCCTCCGGTGACGGGCCGGGCGGCCGCCCCCGCCGCCTGCCTCAAACGCCGGCAGCGTGAACGCGTGCCGCACAGTGGCGATGAGCCACAACGTGACCGTCAGGGCG
>Ga0335079_10002125_pt1 | contig 22870 bp, 21 predicted proteins | sample Lox_Sample_33_FD_206719 | JGI IMG/M metagenome (GOLD analysis project Ga0335079, IMG submission 206719) | Soil microbial communities from Loxahatchee National Wildlife Refuge, Florida, United States - Lox_Sample_3.3 | ecosystem: Environmental > Terrestrial > Soil > Wetlands | place: USA... | reverse complement strand
CCGACCTCCGCCGCGTAGTGGATTTGTTCGGCTGCTGCCGCTTCTCGAAACTGCTGTTTACGCATCTGGACGAGACGGATTCAACGGCAGCGCTGTTTTCCGAGGCTGCTCGCACGCAAAAGCCGCTTTCGTTCTTGTCCACCGGCCAGTTGGTTCCGGAGGATCTGGAGCCGGCCGTTAAGTCTCGCGTAACCCAATCATTGGTATTGGAATTGCCACAACCATGCGAGGCGGTCGCCTGAACGCATGGCCCTTAGTCCGGCTGATTATCAAGGCACTCTCGACGAGGAGAGCATACTACGGCGTGAAGCCCTGGTATTGCAGCACTTGCCCCAGGTGCGTCTGATCGCGAGGCGGATCCACGAACGTCTGCCGGCCTACATTATCCTGGACGACCTGATCTCGGCCGGCGTGCTCGGCCTGCTGGCGGCCATCGACAATTTTGACGAGACCCTGAACGTTCAGCTCAAGACCTACGCCGAACGCCGGATTCGCGGGGCCATCATGGACAGCCTCCGGGAGCTCGACTGGGCACCGCGCGAAACCCGCAAGCGCTCTAAGGTCATCGAAGCCGCCATTCACAAAAGCAAGCAGAAGCTGGGGCGGGAGCCATCGGAAGAAGAGATCGCCGCGGAGCTGAACATCGAGCCCGCCGAATACCAGCGTTGGTTGAGCGACATTCAGGCCATCGACCTGCAGCCGATGGAGTATGCCACCTCGGACGGGCGCCACCTCGACGTGCTGCACATGGTTCCCGATACGGATGAGAATTGGCCCTCGCGCGTCGTCGAGCGCTCAGAGCTGGAGCGCATCCTTACGCTTGCCATCGAACGCATGCCCAAGGTGGAACGCACGGTTCTCAACCTCTACTATTTCGAAGAACTGAGCCTGGCGGAGATCTCCAAGGTGGTCGATCTGCATCTTTCACGGGTTGCGCAATTGCGGGTTCAAGCGGTTTTGCGGCTCCGCAGCCATTTGCAGCGAGTCTGGTCTCTCGACTCCCGGAGGAAAGATTGACTGCCACGCCAAACGCCGACACGATCGGCTTGCTGATGGATATGGAAATGCCGCTGCTCGTCCGGTTCGGAAGCACGCGGATGTTGTTGCGAGACGTGCTGGCCTTCGGGGCCGGATCGGTCGTGGAATTCCGCCGGTCGCCGGACGAACCCGTAGAGCTGTTGGTGAACGGGCGCGTGGTCGCGCGGGCCACGGTAGTTGTGGTGCAGGGAAATTACGGCGTGCGGATTACCGAGATTGCGAACCAGCTCGACGCGGTGGGGCGAGACGTCCGGCCGGCAGCGCGAACGATACGAGAGAACTGATGAACCTCGACTGGATCCTGAGCCCTTTGGCTTGTTACGCAGTGGTCGCACTGGCACTGGCGGCGTGCCTTGCCTCTTTTATGTCGACCAGAGCCGAAGTGTGGCGGCTGCGGCAGACGGCGGATGCCTCCCAAGACGCGATAAAGCGCCAGGTTGAAGAGATGCAGTCGCAATTTACCGCGATCGCGCAGAGCCGGCCGGAGCCGGTGGTGGAAGCTCCCGCGCGCCCGCTCTCGCTTCGTCCCGGCCTCAATTTGACTCGCCGGACACAGGCTTTACGCATGCGCCGTCGTGGCGAATCCGCCGAAAGCATTGCCGCCGCGCTCTCCGCGCCGCGCAACGAAATCGAGCTATTGTTGAAGATCTACGAGATGACAGAGTACCGCCGCCAGCTGAAAGCACCCGCCCAATCCTAACGGACGGCGCGCTTCTTTTTGGCGACCGCGCGCTTCTTCTTCGCCGCGACTGCTTTCTTGGCGGCCTTCGCCGCCGGGCGCTTCTTTTTGGCGGGACGCGTCCACAGCTTCTTCGAGGCACGGCGCGCGCCTTCGGCGAGGGAGCGCATCTTCTGCCAGCAGATCGTGGAGTGGACTTTGCCAAAGCCGGCGAAGGTGCCAAAACCGCAGTCGGTCCCGGCCATCACGTGCTCGCGGCCTAGCAGGTTGGCGAACCGCACAATGCGCTGCGAGACTAGCTCCGGATGTTCAATGTAATTGCACGTCGAATCGATAACGCCGGGGATTAAAACCTTGTTGTCCGGGAGTTTTATCGTTTGCCAGATTTCCCATTCGTGTTCGTGGCAGGGATTGGCGGCTTCGAGCAGAATGCCCATCGGCTTGGCCTTGAGCACCACGCGCGCGATTTTGGCGAACGGGATGTCGCGGTGATGCGGGCCTTCGTAATTGCCCCAGCACACGTGGAAGCGCACGCGATCGGCCGGCACTTTGGCGAGCGCGTGATTCATCGCTTCCACCTGCAGCGCGGCGTTGCGCACGAACTCGGCGTCGTCCACTCCCCGGAAGCGGATGTGGCGGCCCATGGCGAGATCGGGACAATCGATCTGTAGGATCAGACCGGCGTTCACGATGGTTTCGTATTCCTCGCGCATCGCTTCGGCCAAAGCTTGGAGATAGGCTTCGTGAGAAGGGTAGTATTCGTTGGGCTGAAACACGGCGATGGTGCCTGGCGAGGCCGCGGTCATGAACCCTTCGCGCGCCTTGCCCCGCGACAGAGCCGCCTTCAGGCGCTGAATGTCCGCATGCAGCGCGCTGAGATCCTTTACCTTGATCGGACCCCGGCAGATCGGGCGCTTGTATTTCGGGGTGTCGCCGGCGGCCGCGATCTTATCGCGGTACTCGGGGTAATCGTCGAGATCCTGCGGGGTCGCGCGCGGAACGTCGCCCAGCTCAAACCCGGTCAGCCGGTGCCGCATGTAGGTCGCGTAGCCGACCTTGGCCATCTCCCCATCGTTGACGATATCCAGCCCGGCTTCCGATTGATTATTGACCGCATCTACGACGGCGCGGCTCATCACTTCGTCCCATTTGGCGGGGTCGTAGCTTTGGCCGGCATCCTGCGCGCGGATCAGATCGACCACATCCTGAGGCCGGGGCAGACTGCCCACGTGCGTGGTGAGAATGCGGTCCCTGCTGGTTTGCATCGGTGAGGATTCCCTTCGGGTCAGTTGGGATGTGACTGCAATGCGAGATGATATCACAGCCACCGGGAATCTCCGGTGCGGCGAGTAGGGCAGGACGGCATCCTGCAGCGGACTGGCAGTCGGCAGGCGGCGTTTATGGCAGAGGCTAGGTTTAGTTCATGGCGACGCGGCGCAGCAGGCCGAAATCGCCCAGCACCTTGCCAGCGCCGAGGGCCACACAAGTGAGCGGATCTTCGGCCACCGAGACGCAGAGCCCGATGTCTTTTTTGATGCGCGCGTCCAAGTTCTTGAGCAGCGCGCCGCCGCCCGTGAGCACGATACCACGGTCGGCGATGTCCCCGCTCAGTTCGGCAGGCGTGCGCTCGAGGGCAACCCGGATCGCTTCGATAATTCCAGTGACGCAAGCGCTCAATGCTTCGCGGATCTCGACATCGTTCAACGTGACCGTCTTCGGAATGCCCGCGACGAGGTCGCGCCCTTTGACTTCCATGGTCATCGGGTTGGCGAGCGGGAAGGCGGAGCCGATTTCGATCTTCACCGATTCGGCCGTTCGTTCGCCGATCAGCACGCTGTACTTGCGCCGGCAATGCTCGATGATGGTTTCGTCCATGGCGTTTCCCGCAATTTTCACTGAATGCGAATAGACGATGCCTGCGAGTGAGATGATGGCGACATCGGTGGTGCCGCCTCCGATATCCACGACCATATTTCCCAGCGGTTCGGCTACCGGAAGACCGGCGCCGACCGCGGCCATCATGGGCTGCTGCACCAGATGCACTTCACTAGCCTTGGCGCCATAAGCGGCATCCATTACGGCGCGGCGCTCGACGGGAGTGGTTTCCGAGGGCACGCCGATGACGATCCGCGGGTGAACGAGCCGTTTCCGCGCGTGTGCCTTTTGGACGAAATGTTGCAGCATGTGGGAGGTGGCGGTGAAGTCTGCAATCACGCCGTTGCGCATCGGCCGCACGGCCGTGATCTGTTCGGGAGTTCGGCCCAGCATCTCCTTCGCGTCGCTTCCGACCGCCTCCACGGCGCCCGAATCCTTGCGAAGCGCCACAATCGATGGCTCATTGACGACAATTCCACGGCTGCGTTCGAACACCAAAGTGTTCGCCGTACCGAGGTCGATGGCCAGGTCTGAAGAGAGCATGCTGAAGAGCGACCGCGCGTTCATTCGGCTACCACCTTATCTAGTGAACTGCAAACTTGTTGAAATATAACCGATAATTCGCGTGAGCCGTAAGTTGGCATGGGTTAGTTAACAGGTACTATCGAAGATTAACTTTGCGACGAGTTGCAGGATTTCCCCGAACCGGTACCTTTCCCGTTACCCGCGGTACTACCATTGGTGAGGCAACCAGGAAATAATCACTGCAGTAGGGAGCCGGTCAGGAATCGCTCCCAGCAGTTTGAACACTGGATCTGGAGGATTTCGCAACTATGTCGGAAATGGGCGCGGCGGAAGTTTGTCTGGAAGGAGTTCAGCCTGGTGTTTCGGTCAAGAGTTTCTGGGCCACGTTTTCAAAGAATTTCGCAAAACTTCGCTGCCGGTTGATCCATAAATCCATTTCACACCCTGTGAATGGCAAGTATCATTGCTGGACCTGCCTTCAAGAGTTCGACACGGAATGGTAGTACGCGGCTTGTGGTTACCTACTTGGGGTAGGATTGAGCCACACAGCGCAAATGCGTAATCTCGAGCTGGAGGGTATTCCAGTGAAATCACTTCTTGCCGGCCTGTGGAACGACGACCACGGCCAGGATCTCATCGAGTACACGCTGCTGATGGCCTTCGTCGCCCTCGCTTCCGCAGCCCTGTTCATCGGTGCGGGCGGCAGTATCAGCGGCATCTGGTCCGTCAGCAACAGCCAATTGGCGGCGGCTAGCAGCTCGGTTTCGTAGCCGCTGGGCGCGCGTAGCGATCGGTTTTCGCGCCCATCCGAACGGGCCGCCTGCAAGCTTCCGGCATGGTACAAAAGGCTTATGCCTTCGTACCGGGTGGACACGCCCCAATGCTCGTATTCCGCCGCGGTCGAGCGCGGCGTGACGAGCGGTACGGCGAAGTTTCTCCCTGATCGGGCGCGCGTTTTCGTGGTCACCACCGAAGACGTCTGGCGGCACCAGGGCGCAACTCTGGCGAGCGGGTTGGCGGGACGTCCGCACGATGTCCTCTACTTGCCCGGCGGCGAGGAGCAGAAACGGCTGGCGCCGATCGAGGCCCTGGCCGAAGAAATGGTGCGGCGAGGGGCGGACCGATCGAGCCTGGTGATCGGCTTCGGCGGCGGCATCGTCAACGACATGGCGGGGTTCCTCGCGGCCATCTTCATGCGCGGAATCCGCGTGCTTCAAATTCCCACAACGCTGCTGGCCCAGGTGGACGCGGCGGTAGGCGGCAAGACCGGGGTCAACCTGGTAAGCGGAAAAAATCTCATCGGAAGCTTCCACCAGCCGATCGCGGTGCTGATCGACCCGGCGTTGCTCGAAACGCTGCCCGAGCGCGAATATCGCGCCGGGCTCTGGGAAATCATCAAGGCCGGCATCATCCGGGACGCCGCCCTCTTCGGCTATTTGGCGGAGCATTGTGATGAAGTGCTCGGTCGCAAGCCGGAGGCCGTGGACCGCATCATCACGGATTCGGTGCGCATCAAAGCGGAAGTCGTCTCCGCGGATGAAAAGGAAAGCGACCTCCGCCGTATTCTCAATTTCGGCCACACCTTCGGCCACGCGCTGGAAGCGGAGACCGAATACCGCCGCTTTTTGCACGGTGAAGCGGTGGCGTGGGGAATGCGCGCCGCGATCTATTTGGGTGAGCGCACCGGGCACGTTTCGGCCGAGGACTCAGTGGACATGCTCGATGTGATCAACCGCTATGGGCCGGTCCCGCCGGTCACTGGAATTGCCGCCGGCAATTTACTCACGCGCCTGGCGCACGACAAGAAGGCTATCCTCGGCGCGGTGCATTTTGTCCTGCCGGTTCGAATTGGCGAGGTGAAAATCGTTTCCGGGATCCCCGAAAGAACCGTGCTGGAGGCTATCCAGTCGGCGCTCCAATGAAAGGCACCACGCCCGCTGGCGCGCACAATGAGCAGGAGGCGGCCGCCTGGGTGCGCGGCATGTTTGCGCGCGTCGCCCCGCGTTACGATCTCGCCAATCACCTGCTCTCGTTGAATATCGATCGTTACTGGCGGGCGCACACCGTGCGGCGGGTGCGCGGCATTCTGGCGAATCCAGCGGCACGGGTGCTGGACATCTGCTGCGGCACGGGCGACTTGATGCTGGCCATCGAGCAGGCGCGACGCGCGCCGGTGTTCGGCTCCGATTTCTGTCATCCCATGCTGGTGGCGGCGCGATCGAAAGTCGCGCGCGCGGCGAAACATTCGGCCGTATTTGAAAGCGACGCGCTTACTTTACCGCTGGCCGACGCCAGCCTTGACCTCATCACGGTAGCCTTCGGCTTTCGCAATCTGACGAATTACGAAGCCGGCCTGCGCGAGATGCGGAGGGTGTTGAAACCAGGGGGAACCGCGGCGATCCTGGAATTCTCGCAGCCTCCTAACCGGGCGTTTGCAGCACTTTACAATCTCTACTCGCGGCGGATTCTGCCGATCATAGGCGGGGCGATCTCGGGCAATCGCGACGCGTACTCGTACCTGCCGGAGTCTGTGCGCAAATTTCCCGATGCGCGCGAACTCGCTGAACAGATGCGGTGCGCGGATTTCACTCAGGTGAGCTATGAATTCCTGACGGGCGGAATTGTTGCGCTGCACCTCGGCGCCTAGTCTCCGCCGACGAGCGCGCCGGCCTCTGCGAATGCCGCCTCCAATTCAACCTTGTCCAGTTGGGTGCTGATGAACAGCTCCTGGCGCGCACCGGCGCTGAGTGCGATGGCTTTCCAGCCGTTCTGGGTTGGCACGGTAATACGGACGCGCACCTTGCCCTTGGCGTCGCGCACGGGTCGAATCACGCCGGGGATCACCGAGCGGATTTCGGGATGGGAGGCGAGGAGCGCTTCCAGCACATCGCGCACGCCGTCAATGATGCTGTGCTCGATTTTGAGCCGGTCTTTCGCGGTCCGCAGCCGCATCTTATCGCCAGCCCTCTTCGCCACGTAGTGGAACGAAGCGGCAGGCAGTAGCGACGCGTATTTCGAGCTGGCCGCCGCGCTTCCAGATCACTCGCAGGTCCTGGTCGCCGCGATCGCCCACCGGGATTACGAGACACCCGGGGTCCTTCAGTTGATCGAGCAGGGGGTGAGGGATCTCGGGCGCAGCGGCCGCCACCGAAATGGCGTCGTAAGGAGCCAGTTGCGGGTAGCCGATGGAACCATCGCCGGCGATGACCAGGACGTTCGCATCTCGCCCCGTGCGCGCCAGATTCTCTCGAGCCAACTTGGCCAGCGCCGGGACCAACTCGATGGTGACGACCGTAGCGGCGAGAGCGCCGAGCACCGCGGCGTGATAGCCCGACCCGGAACCAACCTCCAGAACATCTCCGGTTCCCGTCAGTTCCAGAAGTTCCGTCATCAGCGCGGTCATGTATGGTTGGGAAATGGTCTGCGAGTAGCCGATATGGATCGGATCGTCTCGATAGGCGAGCAGGCGCGAATCGGCTGGCACGAACTCCTCGCGCGGGATCTCCTCCATGGCGCGTAGCACGCGATCATCCCGGATGCCGCGCCGGCGCAATTGCGCTTCCACCATCGCGCGCCGCTCGAATTCCCAATCCGGGACCATCGCTTCCTCACCTTTATAATAGCTGTGTGACTCATCAGGTAACACTCATTCCAGGTGACGGCATCGGGCCGGAAGTGGCCGATGCCACCGTACGCGCGGTGACCGCCACCGGAGTTGAGATTGAGTGGGAACGGGTGGAGGCCGGGCTGAGCGCGCTTCACGAATACGGAGAACTGTTGCCGGAAGAGGTGTTTGCCTCGTTGGAAGTCACCCGCGTGGGCCTGAAGGGCCCCACCGCCACGCCCATTGCCGGCGGTCATCAAAGCATTAACGTCCAGCTTCGCAAGAAGCTCGGTTTGTACACAAACTTCCGTCCCGTGCGCATGCTGCCCGGGTTGAAGACGCGATTTCACGACGTGCCGGTAAATTTGGCGATTTTCCGCGAGAACACCGAAGATCTGTATTCGGGGCTGGAGCACGAGGTGGTTCACGGCGTGGTGGAGAGCCTGAAAATCATTACCGAGCACGCCTCGATGCGGATTGCCCGCGCGGCATTTGAATACGCCAGGCGCGAAGGCCGCTGCAAGGTGACCGCGATCCACAAGGCCAACATCATGAAGATGAGCGACGGCCTGTTCCTGAAATGTTGCCGGCAGGTGGCGGGCGGGTTTCCGTCGGTCGAATATAACGAGCTGATTGTGGACAACGCGTGCATGCAGCTCGTGATGCGGCCAGAGACTTTCGATTTGCTGGTGCTGCCGAATCTTTACGGCGACATCATTTCCGATCTGACGGCGGGCTTGGTCGGCGGCCTCGGGATCGTCCCGGGCGCCAATCTGGGGGATACGCACGCCATCTTCGAGGCGGTACATGGCACGGCGCCGGACATCGCCGGCAAGAACTTGGCGAATCCGACGGCATTGATGCAATCGGCGGTCCTGATGCTCGCGCATCTGGGAGAGCGCGATGCGTCCGTCCGGCTGCAGAACGCGATCGAGCGAGTCTACGCCGAAGGACGGCACCTGACCGGCGATGTAGGGGGCAAGGCGTCAACGGCGGAATTCACTGATGCGGTAATCAAAAACTTGTAGGGCCGATTGCCAATCGGCGGCGGGTTGCCAACCTGCCCTACGGCAACGTGTAGAGATCTGGATCGATCTGCGCTTGCATACCCGAGTCGATCTGGATCGATCGGGCTCCGCCAGCTGCCATCGTCTCGGTATCCGGATTCTGATATTCGAACGTCGCGAGAATTCGCCAGGTCCCCGGCGCGAGATCCTTGAAGTCGTATCGGCCGCGCTCGTCGGTGCGCGTGGTCCGCAAGGTGAGGCGCTTCCGATTGACCGGATCGTAACCTTCCAGAAAAACCGGCGCTCCGGCCACCGGCTCGCCGGCTGACTTGACGAGACCGCGGATTCCTCCGGGACCATTCGAGAACGAAAAGCGGACTAAGGAGAAGTTCCCAATCACGACTTCATTCCAGCCGTCCGGCCTCCCCTTTGTGACGGGGCCTAGAGACGGACTTGAAAAACCGGAGGTGTAGTATCCCGGTGGCGGGTACGCCAGCAGCTCCCAGGGGCCGGGCGCCAGCTTCGCGCGGCCATTGACGAGCGAGAGGACCTCAAGAGGACCGGTGCCGGCCAAGTCTTTCCGCTGCGCCAGGACCTGGATCGCGTTCGTGGCTTGCGCCGGGAGAGGATCGAAATCAAACCGCGTGTCGAGCGGCTGCTGAAGAGTGAGCCGGAGATTGGTGTCCCGATCCAAGGGCACCGGCTGGTACGCGGCCTGATAGCGAATGTTCCGGCTCCGGTTTTCCGGCAGCTCTGCAAACAGCTCGTAGGGGCCGGGCGCCAGGCCGGAAAATTGAAACATGGGACCTTCCGCGGTTTGCCTACCCACATCGGATACCAGGGTGATCCGAACAGGTATCCCTGGTGGAACCGTAATCGCCTCGCCGCTCAGGGTGTACAGCTTTCCCGGCAATGCGTGGACTTCGACGCCTCTGGTTTCCTCTTCGGGATAAACCGTAATCACGCGCGCCTCCTCCACGCGCTGCGTCTCCCGCGAGAAGGTGGGCAGATATGCCTCATCCTCGTCCTGCTTGGCTGCGCTGCGGACCAGATACGTGCCAGGATCGAGGCCGGACACTCGAAAGACGCCGCCCTCGTCGCTACGGGCTGCGGTCACCAGTTCCGGTGGCTGCCCGGTGCGGTACACCGCCACGGAGAAATCCGGCAACCCGACCTCGTTCTCGTCGACCACGGTGCCTGCGATCGCGCTGTAGTGCATCAGCCGCACCGTGATCATCGCCGTCTCTTCCGCTTGGACCGTCAACGGCATCCCGGCCGAGTTCCACCGTTTTTGCCCGTACTCCGTGTGCAGAAAACCGCGTCTGGTCGCCGTCACCAGATACGGGCCGGCGGCCAAGCCGTCAAATTCGAACTGCCCTCGGGAATCGGTGCGCGTCGACTCGGTTAGGCCCTGAGTCCGCGAGATCGGACGCAACTCCACCGTAGCGCGTGCCACCGGCCTACCGGTTTGATTTTCGACGACGGTCCCTTGAATCGCAGCGGCATAGACCGCCGACGAAACCAGCACGCCGGCCAGCAAGCGCAAGGCGAAATCCTCCTGGGCATTTGACGCCGGAATCGTCGAAAGCGTTGAAGATGGTCGGCGAGCCTTCTGGCGCCCGCTATTTCAGCCGCGTAAACAACAAGTTATCGGTCGATTTCATCTGGCCTCCCTCGAACAGTTGCCACTGACTCGTGAGGTGGTCCTTATCGACGATGCGCATCTGGACGTTGTGCATGTGCGCCGCGGTGGGGGTAGCCAGGTTGGTGACATCGAGGAATTCAAATGTCAATTCGCCGGTCGCCGGATCATACTTCCGCGCCTGCATCCGGGGATGGTTGCCCAACATGCAGTAATGGGTCAGCAGGAGTCGCGACCCGTCCAGATGAAAGATCGTCTCCATGGCCGTGTTTTCCACCACTTCTCTTTCGACGAGTGCCGAGCCGCCGGCAATCAGGTCGTACTTAATATGGATTGTCTTCCCGTTCTCGGTTTTGGCTTGCCACTCTCCGACCAGCGTGCGCAGGCGGTCGAAGGCAGCTTTGGCGTCGATGGCAGAGGGCGCGGAGCCGGCGCCGTAGACGGCTGGAGCAACCAGTAGCAGGCTGGCCAGCAGCAAGTGCTTCTTCATAAGTTGCCTCCGTTGTAGCACATGGATCTTCCGCAGGTGGGGCCGGCTTGCCGCGGTTCTTGGGCCATTCCGACACAATCCTTTAAGAATCTTTACGGTGCACCGCCCCCGGGGAACGCCATCTATATAGGTGGGAATTATGGCGAAACGAAAACTTCTGATGATTGCAGCGGCGGGAGTTCTGGCGGTCGGGTTAGGCGCCTGGACCGCGCTGCGCGGGCCGGCCAATCCACAGTACCGAACGGCGCCGGTAGAGTCCGGAGACATTGCATCCACAGTGTCAGCCACGGGAACACCGAATGCCGTGGTGACGGTGCAGGTCGGATCTCAGGTGTCCGGAAACATTTCGGCCTTGTACGCGGATTTCAACACTCCGGTGAAGAAGGGTCAGGTGGTGGCGCGTATCGATCCGCAAATCTACCAGGCGCGCGTCGATCAGGCCCGTGCGACACTGAACGCCGAGCAAACGGCGGTGGTGAACGCGCAGGCGCAGATCGAAAAAGCCAATGCCGACGTGGCCAACGCCCAGGCAGCCGTGGCCAATGCCAAAGCCAACGCGGTGCACGCGCAGTCGGCCGTGACGGACGCGAAGAGCAAGCTCGACCGGCGGCTGCAACTGGTCAAGGACGGCGTTATGTCGCAGGAGGACGGCGAAACCGCGCAGTCCACCTATGACCAGGCGGTCGCGAGTCTCGACGCCGCGAACGCGCAGGTCACGGCAGCGCAGGACAACGTCAATGCCGCTCAGGCGGAGGTTCGGGTGGCCGACACCGGCCTAGCTTCCGCGAAGGCCCAGGTTAGCCAGGCGCAGGCGTCGCTCGCACAGGCGCAGGCTGACCTTGACCACACCTACATTACGGCGCCGGTCGATGGCGTGGTGGTTTCGCGCAACATCGATGTCGGGCAGACCGTGGCTGCCAGCTTGCAGGCGCCTACGCTGTTCACCATTGCTCAAGACTTGACCAAGATGCAGGTCGACACCAATGTTTCCGAGGCGGATGTCGGCCGCGTGCGCGTGGGCATGCCCGCGACATTCACGGTTGACGCCTACCCAGGTCAGGTTTTTCGGGGGACGGTCACCTCGATTCGCAAGGCCGCCATCAACGTACAGAATGTCATCACGTATGACGTGGTGATCGGTTTCTCCAATCCCGACCAGAAGCTGTTCCCCGGAATGACGGCCAATGTGAAGATTCTGGTGGACGAGCACTACAACGCCCTCAAGATTCCTTCGGCCGCGCTCCGCTTCCGGCCGGAAGGCGCTAAGGTCAAGCCCGGCGCCAACCAGGTGTGGGTTCTGGATGAACACAACCAGCCCAAGCCGGTCCCCGTCACGCTGGGAATCACGGACGGCGCAACCACCGAAGTGACCGGCGGCGCGCTCAAGCAGGGCGATCGTATGATCGTCGCTGCTCTGAACAAGAAGGAGGCGGGCGGCGCGCCTTCGCCCATGGGAGGCCGCGGACCGCGGTTCTGATTATGCCGGCTCTCATTCAAATCGACGACATGGTGAAGAATTACCGGTTGGGTACGGTGACGGTTCACGCGCTCAAGGGCGTCTCGCTCGATATTGAACGCGGCGAATTCGTCGCGATCATGGGCCCCTCCGGCTCGGGGAAATCGACGCTGATGAACATTCTCGGGTGCCTGGATAAGCCCACCTCGGGTAAGTACCTGCTTGATGGCGTGAGCGTGGGCAGCTTGACCCGCGACCAACTCGCCGAGATTCGCGGCCAGAAGATCGGATTCGTGTTCCAGCAGTTTAACCTGCTGGCGCGGACGAGCGCATTGGAGAACGTCGAGCTGCCGCTGCTCTATACGCAAACGCCCGCCGCCGAGCGGCGCACGCGCTCGCTGTCGGCGTTGACGGCCGTCGGCCTCGCTGGCCGCGAGGAGCATCATCCGAGCCAACTCTCCGGCGGGCAGCAGCAGCGTGTCGCGATCGCGCGCGCGTTGGTCAACCAGCCGCGGATCATCCTGGCGGACGAGCCGACCGGCGCGCTGGACACGCGCACCAGCATCGAAATCATGGCGATTTTCCAGCGGCTCAACCATGAATCCGGTATTACGATGATTGTGGTCACGCACGAGCCCGATATCGCCGCATACGCCGGGCGCAACATTCACTTCCGCGACGGCCGCCTCCAGAAGGACGTCCGGATCGATCGCCCGCGCGACGCCGCAGCGGAGTTGCTCAGTCTTCCAGTGGAAGAAGAAGAGGCGGTAGAGGTATGAAACTTCTCGCAGCCATTCGCATTGCTCTGCGGGCGCTCCGTGTGAATCGCCTGCGCTCGGCCCTCACCATGCTAGGCATCGTGATCGGAGTCGCCGCGGTGATCGCCATGGTAGCCGTCGGCTCCGGCGCCACCCAGCGGATCCAGGAGCAGATCCAGGCGATCGGCAGCAACCTGATCCTCATCATTCCAGGCAGCATTACCTCGAACGGAGTGCGGCTGGGAGGCGGGGCCAGTGTGACGCTATCGGAAGACGATGTCAAAGCGATCACCGCGGAGTGCCCCGCCGTGAATGCGGTGGCGCCCGCGGTCCGCGGCGGCGCCCAAGTCACTTTCGGCAACAGCAACTGGGCCACGCAGATTGTCGGCACCACGCCCGATTACCTTACGATTCGCGATCAATCGGTGGTATCCGGCACGCCGTTTACGGCCGACGACGAAAACTCCGGGGCCAAGGTGGCGCTGCTCGGCCAGACCGTAGCACAGAACCTGTTCGGGACCGCCGACCCGACCGGCCAAAGCATCCGCATCAAGAACGTGCCGTTTACCGTGGATGGCGTGCTCAGCGCCAAAGGCCAGTCGCCATCCGGCCAGGATCAGGATGACGTCATTCTGATTCCACTTAGCACCGCGAAGCGCCAGGTGGTCGGGTCCAGCCAGGCTAATGCTGGATCGATTGGCGCCATCATGGTGCAGGCGGTAAATGCCGGCTCGATGGATGAGGCCCAACGCGAAATCATCAGCCTGCTGCAGCAGCGTCATCATATTCAACCCGGACAAGACGACGATTTCACCGTGCGTAATCTCTCCGATGTCTTCGCGGCGCAAGAAAGCTCTGCGCGCGTGATGTCGATCCTGCTTGGCGCTATCGCATCGGTTTCGCTGGTGGTGGGCGGTATCGGCATCATGAACATCATGCTGGTCTCGGTGACGGAGCGCACGCGCGAGATCGGCCTGCGCCTGGCCATCGGCGCCAAAGCCCGCGATATCCTGTCGCAATTCCTGGTGGAGGCGGTGACGCTGTCGATTCTCGGCGGAATCACCGGAATTTTGTGCGGCGTCGCGACATCCGCTTTGATTTCGCACTTCGCCGGGTGGACCACGCTCGTGAGCCCGACTGCCATCCTGCTGGCGTTTGTATTCTCCGGTTTGGTCGGTGTGTTCTTTGGATATTACCCCGCGCGCAAAGCCGCGCTGCTCGATCCGATCGAGGCGCTGAGATACGAGTAGGTCGCGCCGGGGCTGCTAAACTCGTTAGATGGCGTCAGCGGTTGAGACCCCGTTCCGAACCTCCGGTTTGGTCCAGCTTTCGCGCCCGCAGTTATACGGCACCATGGCCGGGCTCCTGCTTTCGGTGCTGCTGGCCTCGCTGGATCAGACCATCGTGGGAACGGCGGAACCGCGCATCATCGCGCAGCTATCCGGTTTCAATCGCTACCCCTGGGTCTCTACCGGCTATCTGCTGTCGTCCACCATTGCGGTCCCGATCTTCGCCAAACTGTCCGACATCTACGGCCGCAAATGGTTCTTCCTCATCGGCGCGGCTAGTTTCGTCCTGACGTCCGCCCTGTGCGGCGCATCCGGCGATCTGCCGCTCCCCTTGGACGGTATGAACCAGTTGATCCTTTTCCGCAGCCTGCAAGGGCTCGGCGGCGGCATGATGATGGGGCTGGCGTTCACCATCATCGGCGATATCTTCTCGCCCGTCGAACGCGGCCGCTACCAGGGCTTCTTCGCCGCTACCTACGGCCTGTCTTCGATTTTCGGACCCACCCTGGGCGGCTGGCTGACTGACTCGATCTCCTGGCGCGCGGTTTTTTACGTGAATCTTCCGGTGGGCATCGTCGCGATTACGGCGATCTATCTCTATTTCCCATACTGGCGTCCGCACGGTATCCATCGCCGCATCGATTGGGCCGGTGTATTCTCGCTGATCGGGTGCATGGTGCCGTTGCTTCTGGCACTCACCTGGGTGACCGATTACGGCTGGGCCTCGGCGCGCGTCGACTCGCTGCTGGCCGTCGCTGCGATTATGCTGGCGGCATTCCTCTATGCCGAGACCAAGGCGATCGAACCGATGATCCCACTCTCGCTGTTCCGCGATCCGGTCATCAGCCTGTCATCGCTGGCCGTCTTTGTGCTCGGAATGGGAATGTTCGGCGTGATCATCTATTTGCCATTGTTCATGCAAGGGGTCATGGGGGTTTCCGCGACGCAATCCGGCAACTTGCTCACGCCGCTGCTGATGGCCTCTGTGGCAGGCAGCATTCTGACCGGCCAGCTCAACCTGCGCCTGCGCAAATACAAGCCGCAAGCGGTCGTCGGATCGGTCCTGATTGCCATCGGCATGATCCTGTTCGCAAGAATGAATGCCGCCACGCAGCATTTTGAAGTGGTGCGGGACATGGTGATCTCGGGAATCGGGATGGGGCTGCTCATGCCGGTCTACACGGTTGCCGTGCAGAACGTGGCGCCGCGGAAGTACATGGGCGCCGCCACCGCATCGACCACCTTTTTCCGCCAGATCGGCAGCACGCTAGGGGTGGCGATCTTCGGAAGCGTGCTGCTGACCAATTATCATCGCGACTTCGCACAGGGTGTGCCGCCGGGAACCCCCGCCATCGCATTGCCGCCTTTCTCGAATCCGCTGATGCTGGCGCAAATCCGGCCGCAGCTCGAAACCGCATTCGGAAAATATCCCGGCGGGACCGATCTGTTGCACTTGTTATTCTCCAATGTGCGGACGGCGCTGGTTCACGGTCTGCAACTGATCTTCATCTTCAGCGCGGTGATCATGACTGCCGCCATTTTGCTGAATGTCGCGTTGCGCGACGTCCCGCTGAAGCACCATTCTGCGGCCGAGCAGCCCCAACCGCCCGCGCATTAGCGCGGTCGTGAAGGCTTGACAACCTGCGTGCCGTACTTGCTTCCGGACCTGGGTTGCGCTGGAATGGCCCAATGCCCGCGAAAAAGACAACTCAGAACGGCGCCGTTCCTGCCTTCGATTTCAATCACGCCATGATTTACTCGCGCGACGTGTCGCGCGCCCTGTCGTTTTATCGCGACCTGTTAGGGTTTCGTCTCCTGGAAGAGTTTCGCGCGGGAGACAGAGTGGTCTATGCCCGTCTGAAAATGCCGGCCGGATCGGGAACGATTGCGCTCCACCTGCTGGCGCCGGGAGAGACGCTGGCCACCGGAGGCGTGCGTCTCTATTTCGAAACCCGCGATCTGGAGAAATGCTGCAAGAAACTCGAGGCCGCCGGCGCAAAGTTTTCCAAACCGCCCGCGATGATGCCGTGGGGCTGGAAACATGCCTATCTCGATGATCCCGACGGACACGAAGTCAGCCTATACTGGGCCGGCGCCAAGCGGTTGCGAAAAGCGAAATCGATGTGAGCTGGGCAGCAGCGCGCGATGAGGTTGTGACGAAAGCATCATGGCGCTAGCGAGCGTCAGAATCTCAACGGCGGCGTGTCACTACTCCTGCTGCCGGCTTGGATTCGGCGGTTCGGCCTTCGTCACGACGGGCGCCGGTGCCGGCGGACCGTTCAACGGATTCAGGCCGCCGCCCACTTTGAAACTCCAGACGAGATCGCCGCGGGCCTCCTTCAAGCCGTCGCGGCTGCCGCCGGCGGCGATGGCGACATATTGCTCACCGTCGATTTCGTATGTGGCGGCCGGAGCATCCGCCCCGAATCCCGTCTGGAAGCGCCACAGCTCTTCGCCGGTTTTCGAATCGAAGGCACGGAAGTAGCCATCTGATCCTCCGTGGAACAACAGCCCTCCCGCCGTCGCGAGCACGCCGCTGCCGAATCCGGCCAGATACGGCACCTCTTTCTGCCACACCTGCTTGTTGGTGCGGGAATCAAGTGCGGTAATCAGTCCGTACTCGCGCGTGCCGGGCACGCTCAGCCGCCCGGTCGGGCTGAACTTGCGCGTGGAGACGCCGGTCGTAAAGTACAGATACCCGGTCCGCGGGTCGTACGCCCCGGGCGCCCAGTCGCCCGATGCCGACGGCTGCGCAATCTTCGTGTCGGTCCACACCGGCGTAAACATGCATCCGCGCTCATATCCTGCCACGGTTTCGGCACACTGCGGCGCAGTCGGATCGCCCGACGGAATCGGCTGGGTGGCGGCGGTTTTCTGGCGCGGCTCCTGGGGCACAGGTTTTTCTTCGATCGGCAGCAGCGGCTTGCCGGTCTCCCGATCCAGGATATAAACCCAGCCTTGCTTGGAGTGGGCTGCAAGCGCCTTCCGCATTCGCCCGCCATAGACCTGGTTGAATAAGATGAGCGGTGTGGGCATATCAAAATCCCAAAGATCGTGATGCACCGCCTGGTAATGCCACCGATATTTTCCGGTCATCGCATCCAGCGCCACGACCGAGCAGGTGAACAGGTTGTCGCCGCCGCGCGCCGAGCCGTTGTAATCCGGCCACGGATTTCCGGTATTGACGTAGAGCAGGCCGAGTTCCGGATCGAGCGCCGGCTGCACCCACATCGCGCCGCCGCCGGTTTTCCATGAATCGCCTTCCCACGTTTCGCTACCCGGCTCGCCCGGATAGGGAACCGCCCACCAGCGCCATACTTCTTTGCCGGTTTTGGCGTCGTGCGCCGTCAGCCTTCCACGCAATCCGCCGTCACCGCCGGAGACGCTGATATAGACCAGTCCTTTGAAGTAGAACGGTGGCGCGGCCACATACTGGCGCAGATTCTTCGGGATATCCTCCCCGAGCTCGTGCTTCCACAGCACCTTGCCGGTTTTGATGTCGAGCGCGAACAAGCGCGTCACCGGTTCCGGGCGGCCTTGCGCCAGCACTGGCTTGCGAATATCGCTCTCCACCCCGAACACCATGCCTTCGCCGAGCGCGACACCGCGCTTCGCTTTGTTATCGGGCGTTTTGGGGTCCGACGGGCAGCGGTATTCCCAAATCAGATTGCCGGTCTTGGCATCCAGCGCGAAAATGTCCTGCTGTCCGGTTGTGATGTACAGGACGCCGTCTTTGACCACCGGCGTGCCCTGCTGGGAAAACCCGGGCCCGAAGCCCGAATTGAGCCGTGCCATCCACGCGCCCTTGATGCCTTTCACGTTAGAGGTGTTGATCTGCGCCAGAGTGGAATACCGCGTGTTGCCCCAATCGCCTCCTACCAGCGGCCACTCCGCCGTGGGAGGTTGCAAGAAATCAGGCGCAGCCTGAGCCGAAGCGGCGGCCGCGCAGAGCAGGAAAACAGCGATCCGCTTGCGCATATCGACATAGTTTATTCCAATCGCCCCAACAAAAGGAGAGACGCCTTTTTCGGCTTTATGTCTTTTTCAGCGTCATGCAGAAACCGCAAACTCAATTGATATTTGTCGGCGAACCCGTTGGTTTCCTGCAAGGGACTGTCAATGACATTACAACTCGGTTGCTCACGCCTCCTGTTTTACCAGGGGATTTCATTCGCGCTAACCGCCGATTCCCCAATCGTTTTCGAAAAACTGCAAGCCACCGCACAAATAAATATGAGGCTTTGCCGCTCATCGCGATGTCCGGCCAGACACGTGCATGACTTATGCCGGAGGTTTCACATGAAGTTCTCTTATCTCGCGGCGTCCCTGTTTGTGGCCGGCCTGCAAGTCCATGCAGCCGATACGGCCCAGCAGCGGCTGAAGGACGCGACGGACGTTTTCACCGAAGTTATGGCGACGCCCGAGAAGGGCATTCCACAAAACCTGCTCGACAAGGCTCATTGTGTTGTGATCGTTCCCGGCGTCAAGCAAGGTGGATTCATCGTAGGCGCCAAGTATGGAAAAGGGTTCGCAACCTGCCGTCAGGCGCATAACACCGGCTGGGGCGCTCCCGGCGGCGTTACGGTGGAAGGCGGCAGTGTCGGTTTTCAAATCGGCGCTACCAATACCGACGTCATCATGCTGGTGATGAATGAACGCGGCATGCGGCGGTTGCTCGAAGACAAGTTCACGATTGGCGGCGACGCGGCCGCGGCGGCAGGTCCGGTCGGTCGTGATATTTCCGCCATGACCGATTTGCAACTCTCGGCCGACATTCTTTCCTGGTCAAGAGCGAAAGGCCTCTTTGCCGGCATCTCCCTGCAGGGCGCGACCATGCGCAACGATATGAGCGCCAATAAGGAGTTGTACGAAAGAGATCTGACAAACAAAGAAATCCTGATGACGGGCCTCAAGCCGCCGGCGGCGGCTCGCCCGCTCCTCGCCGCTCTGGACAAGTATTCGCCCAAAGAAGCGCCGAATCAGCCCGTTGAAAGCCGTGTGCAGCACAGCGTGAGTGGCAGCAACAACGCTGATCGCTCTGCGGACCGTTCGGATGATCAGACAACCACCACTACCAAGACCAAGAAGAAAACTACCGAGACAGAGACTGACACGCAGAAATAGCACACAACGCATAAAACGCGACGCGGGATAATCACGGAAGTGGAAACGGGCCGCGGTACCATCCTGTCTTCACAGGATGGTACGCGGCCCAAAATGTAATCATCCTAACTATTGGGGGACGTCGGCTGTTCGTCTTTTTACACTGCCGCCGCATCTCAATGAAGTGATCCGGCCTCTGTTCGTCGTGTTACTCTCGGCGGTCGTCGCCGCCGCGGTACCGCCAGGCTGTACCGGAAGTGCGTCTCTGGGTGTCTTTGATCTTGCCGTTCGGCCCTTTTCCAAAGGCGCACCGCTGCCACTGAAATCGGTGGCCGAGATCCGCGGGGGTTCGCGGTTGATCTGGAATCCCGTTCACTTGATCCCGCAGACTTCGAGCGGCGCCGAGGTCGCCGCTGTTCTGGTGCCCTCCGAAGACGGCGATTTGATCACTCTGGAGCCCCGCAAAGCTTCCGCGCCGACCGAGTGGCAGCTTCCCGAGCGCCCGCAGGTCATCGCGCTCCTGTTCGGCCCCGAAGGCCTCAGCGAAGGAAAGATCAAATCGCTAGTAACTCATAACCGGGAATTGCTGCGCGAACTCGCCGACTATGCCGAACAAAGCTCGGAAGTCGAAACACTCGTCCAACAACTCGCCGATGCGCAACAATCCGGCAGCAGCGCGGCTGCCGTGCTCAAAGGATTTTCCTCGCAGTATGGCGTTGACGCTCCCAAGCTGGATACGAAAGCATCTTCCGATCAGCAGGCGGCCGTTCTGCTCAAGGCTTTCCTTCCGGCAGCCAATGCGTACGATCCGCTGGCCGGACGCTCTGCCCAAGTTCAGCAGTCCGGAGGGCTGGCGGCATCGGTTGCCGGTATGTTCTTCGGGAACCCGATCGCACTCGCCGCCGGAGGCGCGGCGCTATTTCAGAATCTCAGAACGGCTATGTTCCCCGGTACGGACTTTCGTTCCGCGTTCGCTCAATCGGCCGGCGACGGCAGCATCGCCCTCTGCACCAAGAGTCTCGCTGCCAAGTCCAAGACGCGGGGTGCCTATTTGTGGGCGTACCGTGTGCCGGAAATTCAAAAACCCGTGGTTTCGTTGGCGCAAACCCCGCACCTGCCGCTGGGTTCGAAATCCACGGTCACGCTGAGTTCGGGCGCCTCCTCATTCAAGAACCTTGTTTTTGCGCGAGACTGGCGATTGCTGCCGCTCGCCGACGGCAATTCGATCCCAGTAACTGTGCAGCCCGCCGCCGCGAACGCACTCGAATTGAATCTTGAACCCAAGATTCCCGCCGGTGAATATCGGCTCGCCGCCGCTTGGGACTGGGAATCGGTGGAGGTTGGCGGGACCCTCGACGTGCGTCCTTACGACACCTTCCGCCACGTAGCGCTCGCTGCCGGTGAACACGACAGGCTGATCGAGGGGAGCGGCGACGTCACGGTGAAGATGACGGGAGCCGATTTCGAATTTCTGGACAAAGCCACAGTGGAATCGCCCGCTCCCGACAGCAAGCCCGTGGACGTTTCTTTCACTCTACCTTTGGGCAAACGCGCCGGACCGCAGAACTCCGTCGCGCTCCGTCTCGATACGACCAAGCGCGGCCCTTATCGTCTGTGGCTGGCGCAGTCCGACGGAGTCGGCCATGAGATCCCCATCACGATTCTGCCTCCGAATCCCAAGATCACCAATCTTCCCGTTCACCTCAATGCCGGCGAGAAGCAGGAAGCGATTCGGCTGCAAGGAAGCGGCCTGGAACGAATCGAAGCCATCGCTTCGGAGGCGGGGGAGATCACCGGAGCGCCGGATGCGCACGGCTGGTCGGGCGAAATCGCGCTCAGAGAAGGCCTCGCGAAGGGTGGCCGCTTCCCGGTGTCGCTGAAGGTCCAAGGACTTGATAATCCGATCACCGTCTCGAACGCGATTGAGATGGTCGGCCCTCGCCCCCGGATCCGTTCTGCGCAGAAGGCTCTGGCCGGTGCGCTCGGCATCGAGATCGCTGCCGATGAATTGCCTGCCGGCACGGCGGTCGGCCTGGTGCTCTCGGTTGCTCACGTTGACAGCGCCGGCCGCCCCAAGCTCGAGCTCGGTTGCGAGAACGGTGAAGTGCGGCAGACTCTCGCGCTTTCTCCGGGCGAATCCTCGCATGGGGCAAGTTTGAGTTTCGCCGGGCCGGGCGTACTCTATCTGTCGGTCGACCCAGGTACGATCGGCTATGCCGGTTGCCGGCTCGCCGCGACCCTCGCGCTCGATCCGGAAGGCCTTTCCGACCCATTTGCCCTGGGACGTGTCATTCGCATTCCGCGTCTCGACAAATTCACGCTAACCGCCGAGCGCGTCGGCGATTCGAGTTACGCTGGAATTCTGGAAGGCCGGGATCTCGACGTGATCGAACGCGTCGGATGGGATCCGATGCAAGGCATGCCCGTCGACACGATTGCAACCCCGGTTCCCGGCGACGCGGCGCGCCAGACTCTTCGCGTAGTGTTGGCATGGCCTGCACCCGCGCCTCACGCCCCGCTGTATATCTGGCTTCGCGGGGAAACCACCGGCCGCAAGACAGCCGTGACTTACTGAGCGGCTGCATCGACCACAACGACCGAGCCTTCCGCCTGCTGCGCGCGCAATCGCTTCTTATCGAACTTGCCCACGCTTGTCTTCGGGATCTCATCCAAAAAGGCCCATCGCTCGGGAATCCACCACTTTGGGAGACGGCTGGCCAGGAACTCACGCAGTTCATCCGATGAGACGCGCGCCGCCTCCCGAAGGACCACACACGCGAGCGGGCGCTCGTCCCAGCGTCGGTCAGGAACCCCGACCACGGCGGCTTCCAGCACGTCCGGGTGGGCCATGATGGCATTCTCCAATTCGATGGACGAAATCCATTCACCGCCGGATTTGATGACGTCCTTGGTCCGATCTTTGATCTGAAGATATCCATGCTCGTCGACTGTGCCGACGTCCCCGGTGCGCAGCCAGCCGTCCTGGAATTTCTCCGGCGTCGCTTCGCCGTAGTAGGCGCCAGTCACCCACGGGCCGCGCGCCTGGATCTCACCGACGGAGACTCCGTCCGCTGGTACTAGGGCACCCTCGTCCACGAGGCGGATTTCAACCCCTGCCAGCGGGCGGCCGGCCGACGCCATCCAATCCACCGCGCCCGCATCCTGTGGCGGGTGCGCGATGGTTCCGAGCGGGCTCATTTCCGTCATCCCCCACCCCTGCACCACGCGGACGCGGTGGCGGGTCTGAAAATCCTCGATCAGCGTGCGCGGCACCGACGAGCCTCCGGACAAAACCATTCGCAGCGACGAGAGATCCACTGGGTGCGTATCCGCGTAACGCAGCACGTCGCTCCAAATTGTGGGAACCCCGGAGGACACGGTCGGCCGCTCGGAAGCAACCAGCC
>Ga0335079_10002122_pt1 | contig 22884 bp, 18 predicted proteins | sample Lox_Sample_33_FD_206719 | JGI IMG/M metagenome (GOLD analysis project Ga0335079, IMG submission 206719) | Soil microbial communities from Loxahatchee National Wildlife Refuge, Florida, United States - Lox_Sample_3.3 | ecosystem: Environmental > Terrestrial > Soil > Wetlands | place: USA... | reverse complement strand
CCCAGCTCGCACCTGCTGAAGCGCGTCATCGAGACTCGTCCCCGCGCCATGGCCGCCAGGGCCGGCCGCAGCTCTTGACCCTCATGTTATTATGGAAATAGGGATGCTAATATCGTTAATTCTAAAAGGGTTTCTCTTACGCCACGCGCTAATACAAAACGAACCTAGTCCCATTTCCGGACACTAGGAGCCCGATGAACCTGAACTCTCTCGTCCAGGCCTCCCCGGCCCAGGTCTCGTGTGACCTGGGCGGCGAAGCCGCCATCCTGAACCTCGATACCGGCGCCTACTACGGCCTCGACCCCGTAGGCGCAAGAATCTGGAGCTTTCTCTCCACCCCGCACACCGTATCCGAGCTGCGCGATACCATCCTCTCCGAGTACGACGTGGACGCCGCCCGCTGCGAGGCCGACCTCGTCGCCCTGCTCGACTCCCTCGCCGCCGCCGGCCTGGTCTTAGTAGGGTAGGCCTCCCGGCCTGCCCAGCCGCGCGTAGCGCGCGTTGCTTTTTATGCTCAACCTCCTCCACCCATACTCGAAGCTCCTCCAACTCCCGCCCCCCGCTCGCCGTCTCCTGTTCGAAGCCGCCCTCGCTCTAGCCGTCGCCCGCCTGGCCCTCTGGTGCCTCCCCTTCCGCGTCTGGTCCGCGCGCCCCGCCCCTGTCCCCCGGACGCCCGCCACTCCCCAGCCCGATCTCGCCACGTTAGCCTGGGCCATCGCCGCCGCCTCCCGCGTCGTCCCCTGCGCCACCTGTCTCGTCCGCGCCCTGGCCGCCCGCCGCCTCTTCGCCCGCCACGGCTACCCCGTAACCCTCTGCATCGGGGTCGCCCGTTCCCCGGAATCCGGCTTCGCCGCCCATGCCTGGCTCGACTATGCCGGCGACTCAATAGTAGGCGCCGTGTCGTCTCCCCGGTACACCCGTATCTGCTCCCTGGAGCCCCGCGCATGAGTGGCATAGCCGGAGTCTTCAACCTCACCGGTGAGCCGGTCGATCCCGCGCTTCTCGGCCGTATGACGGCATCCATCGCGCACCGCGGCCCCGATGGCATCCAATATGCCATCGACGGCTTCATCGGCATCGCCCACTGCAAGCTGGCCACTACCCCGGAATCTCTCGCCGAGACGCAGCCGCTCTGGGACGAATCCCATACCTGTTGTCTGGCCCTGGATGGCCGCGTGGACAATCGCGAAGAGCTCGCCCGCGATCTGAAAAGCGCCGGCGCGGTGCTTCGCGACGGCTCCGACGCCGAGCTGGTCTTGAAAGCATTCCTCGCTTGGCGCGCGGACTCCCCGCGGAGAATCGTCGGCGACTTCGCCTATGTCGTCTGGGACAGCGGCTCGCGCCGCCTCTTCTGTGCGCGCGACCACGTCGGCATCCGGCCGTTCTACTACTTCACCGATGGCTCGGTGTTCCTCTGGGCCTCGGAGCTGCGGCCCATTCTCCAGCACCCGTCCGTCTCCTGCGCTCCGAACGAGGGCATGATCGCCGAGTACCTCGCCGACCGCATCTGCACCCGGGACGAAACGCTCTATCGCGATATCCGCAAGCTGCCGGGCGCCTGCTGCGCCACTGTGGATCCGCGCGGAACATCGGTTCGCGCATATTGGACCTTGAACCCGGAAGAATCCATCCGCTACAAGCGCGACGCCGACTATGCCGCGCACTTCTCCGCGGTCTTCGAGCAGGCAGTGCGCTGCAGGCTGAGGACCCGCACGGCTCACATCGGCGCCGAGCTGAGCGGAGGCCTCGATTCCTCCAGCGTGGTGATGACTGCCGATCGTCTCCTGTCCGCCGGAGGCCGCCCCAAACTCCGAACCTTCTCGCTGGTCTTCCCGGGGCTGCCTTGCGACGAGACCCCCTATATTCAGGCCGTTGTCGATCGCACTGGCGTACATTCGACGTTGGTCCCGCCCTCCCATGCCTCCGCTTCCGACGTCGTCCGGCAGGTCGAGGACTACGCGGACCTGCCCGATTACCCGACCGTCTCGATGGCCGACGGCCTCCGCCGCGCGGCGAATGCGCAAGGCACTCGCGTTCTCTTAACGGGTTACGGCGGCGATCAATGGCTGACAGGCGACCTGTTCTATGCCGCCGACCTGATCCGCAGCGGCCGCTGGTTCGAATGCCTGTGCCGCCTGAAAGATGAGTCCCGTCGCGGCCGGATCGACAGTATCCCCATGGCCGCCTTCAACTACGGCATCAGGCCGCTCGCCCCCCAGATTCTGCGCCGGGCCGTGCGCCGCTTTCGCGGCGGAAGTGCTGGCCCGCGGTTTCCGTGGCTGCGCGACGAATTCATCCGTGAGTCCAACCTCCTCGACCGCATCCGCTACCGGCCGCCTGCGTGCCGCCGATTCGCCATGCGGGAGTTCGTCGAAACTCTCGGCAGCGGGTTTCTGGAGCACGGCTTCGACATGATGGATCGCTCCGTCGCGCGGTTTGCCCTGGAATCCCGGCACCCGTTCTTCGACGTCCGCCTGATCGAGTTTCTGGCGGCCGTCCCTAGCGACCAGCGGCGCCGGGGCGTGATCAAGTTCGTGCTGCGCAACGCCATGCGAAATGTTCTGCCGGAAGTGGTCCGCACCCGGAACGGCAAGGCCGATTTCGGACGCCAGTTCATCGCCGCCCTGGAGTGCCTCGGGGGCAGCGGCCTCTTCGCGGATGGCCGCTTGAGCACCTCGCACCGGTTGAACCTCGCCGAAACGCGCCGCATGTGCGCGGAAATGGCGGCGGCCGCTGGGGCATACAACAATCGCGCCCTGCCGCATACGTGGCAACTCTGGTTGGCCGCGGCCGTAGATCTGTGGCTTCAAAAACTCCCGGCTCCTTCAGGCCGGGACACGCTGACGGGGTGCCTGGCCCCGATGGAGACTTAGATGAAAGAAAAGCCAAACCCGAACACACACAAACCGAAAAAGCCTTACTCTCCGCCCGTCTTGGTCGAGTACGGGGCCGTCGTGAAGCTGACGGCTGGCTCAGGGAGCAAGGGCAACGACTCCCACGTCAGCAAAAGCAAGAACTAGCGAGCCAGTGCGAACCTACGGCATCTACAGCGCCACTGTGCGGTCGGAAGCCCGGCTTTCGGAACTTGCGCCCGCGCCGGGCCGCACCGAAGTCGATTTCGAAATCGAGGTCGGACCTCTACCGTTCCCGGTCGACTCTGACCTCGATCAGCCGCTCACCCAACGCCTGTCCCCCGATGGCTCCGTCTGGCTCGACCTCGCCCGTACCACCGAAGGCTTCGCTCTCTCGTTTCCCGGGATTGCTCGCTTCGCCGTAACCTCCGGCCGGCCCGTCCGCATCCGCTGTTCCTCGGAAGATGGCCGGCTCTCCTCGACCGTCCGCCATCTGCTCCTTGACCAGGTCATTCCGCTGTCCCTCTCCATCCTTGGCCGCCCGGCCTTCCACGCCAGCGCGGTCGTGCTCGGCGGAAGCGTCGTGGCCTTTGCCGGAGACGCCGGACGGGGAAAATCGACGCTCGCCGCGAGCTTCGCCGCGATGGGCGCGCCCGCCTTCTCCGACGATTGCCTGGTTCTTACGGAATCCGGTCCACCGGTCCTCGTTGGTGCAGGCTATTCCAGCCTGCGATTGTGGCCCGATACCGTCAAGGCAATCGTCGGAGATGCCCCGCTCTCGAGAGTCGCCTCCTACTCCGATAAGCGCCGTTTCGGCGAAGAAGACGGCCTGCTCATGGAGGCGGCCCGCAATCTGCCGCTCAGGTGCATATACGTCTTGGGTGAACCCTCGGAATCCATCCAGTTCCAGACACTCACACCTCGCGAGGCCCTGATCGAGCTTGTCAGGTTCACCTATTTGATGGATCCCTGCGATCCGTCCGTCCTGGCCTGGCAGCTCCGCAACCTGGCGCCGCTCGCCCGCGCCGGCATGGTGTTCGGCCTGCGTTACCCGCGGGACTACGGAGCTCTCGAGACCGTCACACAGGCTGTCGCAAGGCACGCGGCGTCTCATGGGTCCCCGGTATGACTTCGCGATCCGATCTGATCCTCGAGTGCGCCCGCCCCATTCCCGATCCCGCCCGCGTCCGCCAGTTCGCCTCCGCCGTAGACGATTGGGACGCCGTCGTGTCACATGCCGAAGAGCACGGCTTGGCCCCTCTGCTCCACCGGCAGTTGCAGGCCGCGGGCGCCGGCCTTCCGGATGCCCCCGCCCACCGCCTGCGCGACCGCTTCCGCCGCAACGCCTGCCGCAACCTGCGCTTCGCCTCCGAGCTCCTGCGGCTTTCCGCCATCCTGGAGTCTGCCGGGATCCCGGTCCTTGCCTTCAAAGGCCCCGTCACCGCCTGGACCCTCTACGAATCCCCAGCCCTGCGCGAAATGAGCGACGTGGATATCCTGGTCCCTCCCGCCGATGCCCGCCGCGCTCACCATCTCCTGCTCTCCGAAGGCTGCGTCTCCAACTATCCCGGCGCCGACTGGCGCATGTTCGACTGGCTCTCGGAAACCTCGCTGAACCACGGGGATGTCCCGATCGACCTGCACTGGGCCAGCCTCCCCCGCTTCCTGCGCTTCGCCGACGCCGGTGCCGGCGCCTGGATGCGCAGCCGCCAGGTCCCGGTAGCCGGCGGCGCCGTGCGCACCTTCTCGCCCGAAGATCTGTTGCTGTTCCTCTCCATCCACGGCGCCAAGCACTGCTGGACTTCACTCAACTGGCTCGCCGATTGGGCCCGCCTCGCCGCCCGTCCCGATATCGACTGGGACTGCGTCCTGGAACGCGCCCGCGCCGGCCATGCTTCGCGCACTCTCCTCCTCTCGCTGCTCCTGATTCGCGACCTGCTGGGCTGTCCGTCGCCCCTACAACTATCGAGCGACCCCGTCGCATCCGCTCTCGCACATCAGGTCGGCCGCGGGCTGCGCACGGCCTCCGGCTGGCCGCACACGACCGGCCAGCGGATCCGCTTCGCCGCCGCCCTGGCCGAAACCCCCGCCGCCAAGGCGCTGGTATTCTGGAACCCGCTCCAGCCCACTCTCGCCGACGATGCCTGGCTGCGCCTCCCGCGTCCCCTGTTTCCGCTCTATTACGTCGCCAGACCGCTCCGCCTCTTCGCGAAGTACACTTGCTCGCCCCACCACCGCGCGTATCCACCACCCGCCGCCAGAAGCTCTTCGTGCGATCCGCGCTCGGCCACCTTGCCCTCCGACATGACGTAGATCGTATCGGCGATCATGGCGGTCGTGAACCTGTGGGTGATCAGCACCGCGGTCCGGCCTTCCGCGAGCACGCGAAAGCGCCGCAGCCAATCGGACTCCGCCCACGGGTCCATGGCGCTCGTGGGCTCGTCCAGGATGATGATCGGCGCCTGCCGCAGGAACGCGCGCGCCAGAGCGATACGTTGCCACTCGCCGCTGCTCAGCTCCGTCCCGTTCTCGAAACGCCGGCCGAGCAGTTGCTGGTACCCCGCCGGCAGCCGGCTCACGATATCGTCCGCACCCGCCGCTTCGGCTGCCGCTTCCACAGCGGCCAGGTCCGAAGCTGAAGTGACATCTCCGAGCTGGATGTTTTCCGCCGCCGTCGCATTATAGTGCACCGGCTGCTGAAACAGCACCGTGATCGAGCTGCGCAGGCTCCCCGGATCCATGCTCCTCAGGTCGGCGCCGTCCAGCTCCACGCTCCCTTCGTCCGGATCGTACAGCCGGCAAAGCAGCTTCACCAGCGTGCTCTTGCCCGCGCCGTTCGTTCCCACGATGGCCGTGATGCGGCGCGGCGCGATCTCCAGGTCCAGCCCGCTTAGCGCCGGCCGCTCTGTCCCCGGGTACCGGAATGATACTGCGCGGAACCGGATTCCGCCCTGCATCGTCATACCCGACTTCGGAATGCCGGCGGACCGGATCTTGGGCTCGAGCGCGAGAAACTCGAACAGGTTCCCCAGGAACAGTGTGTTGGCATAGAGCTGCCCCACGTTGTCGAGCACGGATCGGCTCAGGCGCATCCCTTGCTGCACCGCCTGGTAAAACATCGCGAGGTCACCCAACGTGACTCTGCCGCGCATCGCCAGCCAGCCCATCCAGCCGAGCGCTGCGCCGGTGGCAAGCAGCGCGAACAGTCCTGCCACGAGCGCCGAGATCGCTTGCCTCTTGGCGAGCTGCAGGCGCTCGCTGCGAAGCCTCGATCGTAGCGCCTGAAATGCGGTTTGGAACCGGTCGCCGAGTCCGAACAGCCGGATCTCTGCGGCGGCCTCACCCGCCGTAAGCAGCCAATCGAAGTACCAGGTACGCCGCTCATCAGCCGTGGTCCGCTGCCGCCAGTAATGCTGGTCAAGCGCGTGCCGCAAGACTACGTAGAGCGCCGGTAGCGTGCTGGCCAGAAGCGCGAGCGGCAGCCACGCGCCAAAAGGGATCAGAATGGCCACCATCGAAATCAGCGTGATGCCGTTTTGAACGATTCCACCGACGTTCTCCAGCAGGATCACCGGCCGGTAACCCGCCTCCGACCGCGCACGGTGAAGGTGATCGTAGAATTCGGCCATGTCGTAGAAGGCAATGTCGACCGAAGCTGACTTACGGTGAATCAGGCTGCTGACATGATCCTGCACCAGTTCGGCCTGGGCGGTGCGGACCCAATCCGCGGCTGCCCGGGCCGCCTCGCTCAGCAGCAGCAGGGCGGCCATGACCGCCATGAGCAGCAACGCCCGCCGGGGATCCGCGGCGGATCGAACCGCAGCCACCACCGCATTGACCAGCGAACGCGTGAAGTAAACGATCGCGATGGGCAGCAATCCCTGCAGAACAAGCAGTGCCGCCCAGAGCGTGGCATGCCGGGGAGCGGCGGACCATACCAGCTTCAGGGCTTGACCCAGGTACGGAAACTGCGCTGCAAGTTTCCGGAGCTTGGCGCCAAGTATGGTGTAGTCGGCCTTCATACCTCCGGGATCGTCTGGCGAAAAGTCACGATAGCACGTCGCGATGTGATGACATGGCGGCTGCCAACGCGGGAACAAACGCCGACCTTCTAGCGTCCTGAGTCTATGAGGCCCTTCCAGGGCAGTGGCATAATTGTAGATATAAGAATCTTGTTATCTTGAGAAGCTTATGTTCAAGGGTTCACTTGCGCCCTTGCTGCGTTACTGGCGGAACATCGGCAGTGCCGCTTGGCTGGCAATCGATTCCATCCGGGCGCACAAGTTGCGCACCTTTCTCACGCTGTTGGGCGTCATCGTCGGTGTGGCGAGCGTCATCATGGTGGGCGCGGCGATCGAAGGCCTGGGCACGTATGCCACCGACAGCACCTCCAAGGTGTTCGGCAGCAACACGTTCCTGATTGCGCAGGTGGCCAACGCGGTATCGCGGTCGGAGTACTTCGCCAAGCTGAAACAAAATCGGCCAATCCGGCCTGACGACTTGAAATATCTCAAGGCGCTGACCGGCGACACGATCCTGTACAGCGCCTACAACCAGCGGGTGGAGGATATCCGACGCGAGACCCTGCGCTCGGAGGCCGCCTCGATTTTTGGCGTTGCCTCCGTGCTGCCGGAAATGCGCGAAATGAACCTCTCCGATGGTCGCTTCTTCACCGATCAGGAGGAGCGCTCCGCTCAGCCTGTGACAGTGATCGGTTCCGAGGTGGCCGATACTCTGTTCCCCAACGCGTGCCCGGTGGGCCATACCGTGAGGATCCAGGGCCTGTTGTTCACCGTTGTCGGCGTCCTGGAGAAGCTGGGATCGTCCTTCGGACGCAACCAGGACAACGCCGCGTACATCCCGTTCCCCGTGTTCGTCAAAATGTACGGTTCTGGGCAGTCGATCGCGATTTTCGGACGATCGAGGTCGGGAACCAACCTCGATGTCGCGAGCGCGCTGGACGTGACGCGGGTGGCGCTGCGCGCGCGGTTTCACGCCCGCCCCGGGCATTCCGACCGGTTCGATAGCCTCACACCCGAAGCCATGCAGTCGTTCATCACCCAACTGGTCGGGATGATCTCGGCGGTGGTCGTGCCGGTAACGCTGATCTCGCTGGTGGTGGGCGGGATTGTGATCATGAACATCATGCTCGTGAGCGTGACCGAGCGGACGCACGAGATCGGGGTGCGAAAATCCGTCGGGGCGCGGCAGATCGACATACGGAGGCAGTTTCTGATCGAAGCGATAATCCTGGCGGGGCTGGGCGGCATGATGGGCGTGGCGGTCGGCGCTTTGTTCACCATGTTGCTGGCCAAACTCGCCGACCTGACCCTGACCATCACTGCGCAATATGTGGTGATGGGTCTGGCTGTCTCCGGGATCGTAGGAGTCGTCTCGGGCTGGTATCCGGCGGTGCGGGCATCCCGGTTGGATCCCGTGGAGGCCCTGAGGGCCGAATAGATGAGGATCACCTTTCGAGAGAACGTCGCCATCGCAGTTTCGACCGTGTCTTCGCACCGGCTGCGATCGCTGCTGACCATCATCGGGATCGTCGTGGGCATCGCGACGGTGGTGACCGTGAGTTCCCTGCTGACCGGGTTGCGTGCAGGCATCGTGGTGTTCTTTGAGGAGCTTGGTCCGGATAACATCTTCATCCAGCAATTCAGCGGCGGCGGGTCCGACGGCGGCGGACCGCCCAAGGAGCGTCACCGCAGGCCGATTCGCCCGGAATATGCGGACGCCATCGGCCGGTTGTGCCCTTCCGTGCAGGTGGTTGCCAAGACGATTTTCATACCGGCGACCATGGGGGGTAAGCCGCTGATCGTCAAGGCCGGCGGCATCGATACCGACCAGTTCTCGATCGTGGGCGACGCGACCGAGGCTTTTTCGACAATCCCGCGCAACATGGAGTACGGCCGGCACTATACCGCCGAGGAGGACCGCCGCGGAGCAAAAGTGACGATTCTCGGACACGCGATCGCCGAGACGCTGTTCCCCGATGGCAACGCCGTCGGCCGCCAGATCATGGTGGACGGCGCCGAATACACCGTAGTGGGCGTCTTCGTCAAAATGAAAGGCGGCTTCTTTGGCCAGAACCCCGTAGACTCGCAGATCAGCATTCCTTTCCGTACGGCGTGCGTCCGGTATCCTCAGGTAAATAGCTTCACGCTGACAGCCAGGGCCCGGCCGGGACTGCGGCAACAAGCCTACGACGAGATCGAGGCAACCCTTCACAAGCTGCGGCACCTGGGCCCGCACGATCCCGACGATTTCAGCCTGAGCACGCCCGACCAGATCGTCAAGCAGTTCGACAGCGTGACAGGGATGATCGTTATGGTCGCCATTGCAATCTCGGCTTTGGGACTCCTCGTGGGTGGCATTGGTGTGATGAACATCATGTTGGTGAGCGTGACCGAGCGGACACGCGAGATCGGAGTGCGCAAAGCCATCGGCGCGCGCCGGCGCGACATCGTCATCCAGTTCCTGTTTGAAGCGGTTACGCTGACGGGTGCGGGCGGGATGATCGGTATTGTATTCGCGGTTCTGGTGACGGTGTTGATCGGCGCACTGGTAAGTTCGCTGCCTTCGGTCGTGCCGGTTTGGGCGCTGATTACCGGCTTCGCCGTGTCGGTCGGGGTGGGGATTTTCTTTGGTGTCTGGCCGGCCGTCAAAGCGGCACGCCTGGACCCGGTGGAAGCCTTACGTTATGAGTAAACCGCCGTCTGCTTTAGAATGGTCCGCATCGCATCGTGCAAACCCGTTCTGATCCCCGAGAAGTGGCGCCCGGCGTCGTCATCATTCCCACTTTGATTTCCAACGCGTACCTCGTCGGCGACGACTCGTCGTGGGTATTGGTGGATGCGTGTACGCCCGGGAACGAGCGCCGGATCCGGCGTGCTGCGGAACGTCGTTTCGGTCGCGGCAACCGGCCGCGCGCGATTCTGTTGACCCATGGCCATTTCGACCACGCCGGATCCGCCGGCCCGCTCGCCGATGCATTTGGCGTTCCCATCTTCGCCCACCGGCTGGAACTCCCCTATCTCACTGGCCAGGCGCATTACCCGCCCTTCAACCTGAGTTCCCCCGGATTCTTCACACGGATCGCGAGGTTCTTCCCAACCAGCACCGTCAACCTGGGCACCCGCGTTACCGTGCTGGAGCCCAAACAAGGTGTTCCGGGTCTTCCGGATTGGGAGATGATCGAGACACCCGGCCACACGCCGGGTCACGTGGCATTCTTCCGCCGCACCGATGGGGCGTTGCTGGCAGGCGACGCGGTAACCACCATGAACCTGGACAGCTTTGTGGACACTATCGTCCGGCGCACGCGTGTCTGCCGCCCACCTGTGCCCGCGACATCGAACTGGAAAAATGCCCGGCGGTCCGTGGAATTGCTGGCGGGCTTGCGTCCCTCATTGATCGCTGCCGGCCACGGTCTTCCTATGTGCGGCGCTGCCGATGAGCTGTCGCGTTTGGCCGGGAATTTTCCCTTACCTTAAAAACCCGCCTGCATGTGCTCCACCCAAACCACGCCGGCTAATCTGGCTATGGCGATGACGATCGACCTGAAATTGTTGATCGATTGACCGCGGCCGTCCCCCTTTCGCGCCGAGCACAGTATACTGGCGCCGAAGGGAGACAGACTACGTGAGCGGTACTGTAACGAGAATCAGTGTGCGCGTGATCGCGCGCGGCGGAAAGTTCCTGGGCGACGATATCGGTGGAGCGCAGGTTGTGGTGCGGGACGCATGGACCAAGGAACTGCTCGCCCAAGGGGTCACCACGGGATCGTCCGGCCTCAACGGGCCGGGCGGTGTGATGTGCGTCAGTCTGCGGCGCGGGCAGCCTCTGCCCACTGCGGGCGCGTCCGTTTTCGATGCCTGCCTCGACCTGGATCGGCCGCGTCAGATCGAGGTTACCGCTTGGGGTCCGGTAGGTGCGCGCCAATCGGCGAACACGGTGTCTGCCACCCAGTGGGTCTATCCCGGCAAGGACCTGACGGAGGGCAACGGCTTCCTGCTCGAAATCCCCGGCCTGATCGTGCAGATCGTCGAGCCCCCCACGCATTATGCCCCGCAGGTGCTCGGTCAGCTCCACATCCGTGCCAACGTCGCCATGATGTGCGGTTGCCCGATATCGCCAAAATTCGGGAAAAAGAAGTTCTGCGAGAACCTGGCGGATGGCGACCAGCCCTGGCTGCCCGACGACTTCGAAGTCAAAGCCATCGTCCGACAGGCAGGTGGCAATACCGCAGAGGTCCCCTTGGTATTCACGGAGATTGCTCCCGCCAATGCACCCGGTCAGTTTACCGGCACCTGGACGCCTCCCGCCGGCGGCGGCTTCTTCGAAATCACCGTGTATGCTTACCAGGCAACTACGGGAAATACCGGTGTAGACGTGGCGACCCTGGTGGCGCCTTCCAACTAACACCCGGCTACTTACTCGCGCTCTTGTATTTGCTGCCCGATATCCAGTATCATCGTGCGGACTGGAGGGGAAAACGAAAGATGGAACTGGACGTCGCCATAGTCGGAGGAGGAGTGTCTGGAGCGTATGCAGCATGGAGGCTCCAGCAGGAAAAGGGCGCCGAATCGCGTATTGGCCTCTTTGAATTCAGCGACCGCATTGGCGGCAGGCTGTACACGGTCACGCTGCCCGGATTGCCGCACGTGAAAGCTGAAGTCGGCGGCATGCGGTATATCCCTGATCAGCACATCCTGGTGGCCAACCTCGTCGACCACCTGGAGATTCAGACCAAAGACTTTCCGATGGGTGCACCCAAGCCGGTGGGATCGAACTGCAATCTGTTCTATCTGCGCGGACGCCACTTCCGGCTCCACGAATTATCCGATCCGAGCAAGGTTCCTTACAACCTGGCCTGGAGCGAGCGCGGGCTCGGCCCCACTAACTTGCAGGTTCAGGTGATGAATAATATTTATCCTAACTTCGGCAACCTCAGCCTCTGCGACCAGATGAAGATCAGGATCTTCGGCAAGCCCATCTGGAAATATGGCTTCTGGGACCTGATGTACCGCGTGCTCAGCAACGAAGGCTACCAGTTCATGAAGGACGCGGGCGGCTACGACGCCAACGTTGCTAACGCCAACGCGGTCACCCAGCTTCCCGCCACGGAATACAGCGACAACACCAGGTTTCTGACGCTGCGGGACGGTTACGATCAACTCCCCATTACCTTGGCCAGGCAATTCAATGAGACTTTTCCCGGGCGTCTGCCCAAGGGCCAGCGTCTGCACATGAACCATCGCCTGGCTGAGATCGTGATCGGGTCGGGCGAGTACCCCTACACACTCATCTTCGAGAAAACCGTCACCAAAGAATGCAAGACCCACCACGCGGAGGACGCTGCTCCGATCAAGGTGAAAGCCAGGCAGGTGATCCTGTCGATGCCGCGGCGCTCGCTGGAACTCATCAAGAGCACGCTGTTCGACGATCCGTGGCTCAAGGAGAACATCCCGTCGGTGCTGATCCAAAGCGCTTTCAAACTCTTCCTCGCTTATGAGCGCCCGTGGTGGCGCGCGCTCGGACTGGTAGCCGGCCGCTCCGTGACCGACCTGCCGGTGCGCCAGGTGTATTACTTCGGCACCGAGTGCGAACAGGAGTATGGCCTGCCGTTCCTGAACTCACTCCTCATGGCCAGCTACAACGACATCAGCACGGTGCCCTTCTGGAAGGGGCTGGAGGCCGGCGATCCGTACAAAGGCTATAAGCCTTCCTGCCTGGAGCCGGGCGTTACGGCCTGGATGCCCAAGACCGAGTTCCCCGCAACCGAAGAGATGATCGAGATTGCCAACTCGCAAGTGGCCCGCGTGCACGCCCTGCCGGAGATTCCGAAGCCGTACTCGGCGGTCTACCACACCTGGAATGAGGACCCGTACGGCGGCGGATGGCACGAGTGGAAGGCCAACTACCGGCTGGACCAGATCATGTGCCGCATGCGAAAGCCGGTCCGCGATCAGCACGTCTACATCGTGGGCGAAGCGTACTCCTACGACCAGGGTTGGGTGGAAGGCGCGCTCGATACCGCCGAGTCCACGCTTCAGGAGTTCTTCGGACTGAAATCGCCCGGATGGCTCAAGAAAGACTACCCGCTCCTGCCGAATCCGTGCCCCGGCTGCGGCGATCTGGAAGGCTGCGTCGAGACGACCGGCGGCGGCCTGGCATCCATCACTCCAAACTGTCTGCAGGCTGTGGAGGAGGGCTAGACCATCATGACGGTCGCCGATTACCTCCTCGCGCGTCTCATGCAGTCGGGCCTGACTCACCTCTTCGCCGTGCCGGGCGATTACTGCTCGCCCTTTCTCAAGGCCCTGGACAGCACGCCCGGAATCACTCGCGTGGCCAACATCAACGAGCTCGGATCCGGCTACGCGGCCGATGGCTACGCCCGCTTCAAGGGCATTGGGGCGGCTTGCGTGCAATACGGCGTGGGCACCTTCAGCCTGCTGAATTGCTGCGCCGGGTCCTACGTGGAGCGCCTGCCCGTGGTGGTGATTTCGTCCGGTCCCAGCACTTCCGACCGCCGCCTCGAGCGCCGGCAGGGAATCCTGTTCCATCACAGCACCGGCAACCTGCGTGCCGACCAACTCGTATTTCAGAACGTGACTGTAGCTTCAGTGATTGTGCAGTCGGCTGAAAGGGCTCCGTCGCAGATCGACGGCGCCATCACGGCCCTGCTGACGCACCGGAGGCCCATCTACATTGAGGTCCTGACCAACGTTTGGGCCCTGGATTGCGCCGCTCCTGTGGGCACCCTGCAGCCGCGGCATCCGGCGAGCGATCCATCTTCGTTGTCAGCGGCGCTCGATGCGGCCTGGGCGCGGATCCAGGCTGCCGGCCTGCCGGTGTTGTGGGCAGGAGTGCAGATCCAACGTTACGGTTTGCAGGACGCACTTCAGTCCTTGCTGGACGCGAGCGGCTTGTATTTCACCACCACGAGCCTGGGCAAGACCGTGCTCGATGAGAGCCAGCCTCATTTCATCGGCACCTACGCCGGGCCTGCGTCCCCGGCGATTACTCGCGCCGTGATGCAGGCCACCGATTGCCCCATCGCGCTGGGGACCATCATCACCGATGATTACCTGAACATCATGGCGTCCAGTTTCGGGAACATGATCGAAGCCACGGATGAGGTGACACGCGTCGGCCAACAGTATTACCGCGGGGTCGGATTCCAGGATTTCGTGAATGGCCTCGCCAAACGGTTTCAGGGCAGCGGGGGCAAGCCGCGCGCGTACAAACTACCGAAAGTGGAAGCGCAACCGGAGCCGGCTGCAGGGCCCGCCGGCAAACTTACCTACAACGTGTTCTTCCACGAACTCAGTGGTTTTCTCAGGGACCAAGGGCTTCTCAACCACGTTGCCCTGATACTGGGCGAGAGCACGTCGCTCTACGTCTTCGGCAACCTGTTCGGCCTGCCGCGGAATAGTTTTGTCGCGCAGGCGGCGTGGGGCTCACTGGGACACGAGACGGGTTGCGCACTGGGCGTGGCGTTGGGCAGCGGCAAGCGGCCATTTGTAGTAGCGGGCGACGGCGGCTTCATGATGATCTGCCAGGAACTCTCCAGTCTCGCCCGCCAGCGCGTCAATGCGGCCGTCTTCGTGATGAGCAACGAGGCTTACGCCATCGAGCAGGCCTTTGTGGACATCACGGCCTTCCAACCGGACGGGCAATTCGCGCCTTTCGACCTGCTTTCCGCCTGGGATTACCTGGCGCTGGCGAAGGCGTTCGGCGCCAAGGGCTATCGTGCGCAAACGGTGGCGGATTTGCGCGCGGCGCTGGCGGAAGTCAAAAACCTGGACGAGATGCCGGCGCTGGTCGAGGTGGTAATTCCGCAGAAGGACCTGGCGCCGCAGTTAAAGCGCCTTGCGGAGACGCCCGCCCCGGTGCAAAAATACGGCCGCCACCTCTGAAAACCAGATGGCCCGCAGATGTCGGACGAGCCTGGAGTCCGCCCTGCTCCAGGTAGTCGCGACTGCCAGAGCATTCATCCGCGTTCGTTCGGCCTGCTTTCGCTGAGCGGCACCTCCGTGTGCGCTCCGCTCGGTTCCCTTCTCATCCGCCCGGCTGTCGGTCCCGTAGGGCCGACATGTCATCTATGAGAGCGCTGCTCGAGTCATCTATGAGAGCGCTGCTCGAGTCAAGTGTTTTTTTGCGGTCCATTAGCAAGAAATTTCGTTTTTTCGGTAGACTTCTAATACCCGGACGGAGGTTAGGGCAACGCTGGAGAGCGACCCGAGCGCCGATCCGGCAGCCGGGATTGGCGCGGGTGCTCAGCTCCCGCCCATCCGCTTTTGGTTTCGAAGTTCAGAGCCAATCCTGGCCGTAAAGCGCTAAACTCCGGGGTCTGGGGCGGAGCCCCAGAATCGTCGGGTTGGCACCCAGCCACGGTTTGGACGGGACACCTCCTGTGGTTTCGTCCAATGTGCTCTCACGATCGGTTTCGTCCCCAGTCATCTATCCGCTCTGACAGCGAGCATGAGCGTCTTCGCCCCGGGTGTCGCAATCACACGCACGGCCTCAAAGGGCCAGAATGCCTCCCGCGCTTACCCGTTCTTGGACGAAGACCCAACGGCCGCATGCGGCTGCCGATACTTTTCCCGTTTGCGGAGAATCCACCAACTCGATTCCGCCAGGTGCCTGGCGACGGCCACGGCCGCTTTGCCGTGACACTTTTTGGCCTTCACTCGATCGTATAGCTGTAAAGCGTGATGTCCGGTGAAACGATGCCGGTGCATCAGGATGCAATCCGCAGCCTCGACAAAAGCCCAACGCAAATAGTGATTGGCCTGTTTGGAAGTAGGGCCGGCAAACGATTTGCCCCCGCTGGCGTGTACGGTGGGCACCAGCCCCGCGTAACTGGCCAAGTGAGCGGCTGTGGGGAATCGGTTCACATCCCCAATCTCCAGATGAATCGTGAGATTTCGCCCACGCCCGGTAACGACTTCAGCAACCGCACCCAACCCACACAGCCGATGCGGCCGCGGATTCTCACCTCCAGTTCGCCAATGTGCCGCTCCACTTCATCCAGCAATTCCCACTCATGCAAGGTCGCGCACCGCGTTTCCTCCGGCAATCTCCCAATCGCCAGCGACAAACGTAATCGCTGCTTTTTCGCAAATAGATCACTGACCGCCTCGCCATCTAACGTTCCGTAACGTTTTATGGCGGCATGAATCCGATTCTTCAGCACCGTCGTGTGCGAACGCATCGCCAGCCGCCCGCGCATCAGTCCCCGCAGATCCCGTAACTCGCCCGGCGGAATCCATACCTCTGGAAGAGTCCCATTTCGCAGCAAGATGGCCAGCCCGCGCGCATCCAGTTTGTCGGTCTTGTTGCGCCCGCCGATCCGCCGCTGGCTTACCGCCACCGGAGTGTCCTTCTCCAGAGCTTGCAGGTAATCGCGCAAGCCCCGACCTAAAAGGTCCACCCGAACCGGCGCTCCAATCCGACCGGTTTCATCCACGCTCACGAAAACGGAATAGCGCGCGTGAGCATCGCACCCGATATACTGTTTCACGCTGCAGTACCTCCTTGTGTTGGCTGCACAAGGCTGATTTTGACCGAATCAGCCGCGGAGTTGCTGCAGCGCTCTCATACGATCACCGAAGTTTGCACTTTATTTTGTCGTTTGTTTTCTACGCCCCGTAACAAATCGAGGACTGTGGCAAAACGCCCTGTGGCATGCTGAGAGGCGAGAAGCGGCGCCAGTCGCCGCCCCTTTTTGATTATGAGGAACAGCACTACCATGAAGAGAAATAGAGCCACCCTGGCGCTGGCGCTGTTGGGATGGGCCGCGCTGTGCAACGCACAGGAAACGGTGAATGGCGGCATCACCATGTTGGGCCCGCTGCGGTCCAACGGCTCCCTGGCGGTCGTGGATTTCACTGCGGCGGGCAGCACGTCGCCGGTGAAATCGGGGACGCTCGCGGCGCGCCCGGGAGTCTGCATCGTGGGGCAGATGTATTTCGCCACCGATGCCACGCCCGGGCAGAACCTCGCCTACTGCACCGCTCCCGGCACGTGGACCATCGGCGCCGGCAGCGGAGCGGCTGGGCCGTGCCAGCTTGCGACCGCGCTCGGGTTTGCCCTGAATGGAACCGATGAGACTGCCTTACTGAATACCACGTTCGCGAACTTCTATTCGGCGGGCGGCGGATGCCTCGCCATCAACAACGGAAAGACCCTGCGTGCCGATGGGCAGATCGTCCTGCCGAATTCGGGCGCCCCTTATTATACCCAGCCACCTTACCGAATCACGTCCATCGGCAACGCCGGCGGATACGGCGATGCCAGCACCCAGGCCGGCCAAACCGGAGGGACCCTGGATCTGCGGTATAGCGGCAATTCGTCCTATCCGCAGTACGGAAACGGCCCGAAAATTCTGTCCATGGGACACGGAGACCTCGTCATCGACAATGTCACCATCACCGACGGCGGAACCGACTGCGCGGCCTACCTGATGGTCACCGGGTCCGCCCTGTACGCGCACAACACGACTTTCTGGGGCCAGCATGGATTGGGCAGCGGCTGCAACGACGCGATCATCCTCGGCGGCACCACGGAGAACAACCAGGCGGATACCGGAACCATTGCGGATCATTTCTCGGGTTACGGAAGCATCATCCGGGATAACCGCTTTCTCGGTATGGCCCGCGCCGTCTGGGGACAGAGCGCTGTAAACGGCATCGTCATCGACGGTAACTTCATCATGGGCGGTAATTCGACTTCCAAGCCCAATGCCATCGACATCATCGGCTACGCCATCGGCGTCGACGCGAGCCGGGCCAACGTCATCAAGGACAATACTATCGAGCTGGGCTGGGGACACACCTACGGCTGCGGCATTCGCTTACAGAAAGCCACCAACAACATCATTGCCGGGAACGGCTTCTGGGACGGAGATTTGCAGACCTACGCCCTGTGCGGGGACGGCACCGCAATCAACAACAATGTCGACCGCACCAACTACGTCGACGTGACCGGGACCCGCTTCACGGATCCCAACTGGAGCAGCAATAACTATATGCCGTTCAAGACCGTCGCTTTCTTCTTCGACGGGGGAGGAGCGTCCCTGAGCGGCACAACCAGCCGATGCAGCCTGATTTCCTTTGGGGGAACAATCAACCAGTTTTCGATGGCGGCTGACCAGGCCGGCGCTGCCACGATAACCGTCAAAGCTGTTGGGCTCGGATCTTACACCGGCCCTGCGTCAGCAGTGGACATCTCGAACGGAGGGGAACCGCTCAGCGGCGCAGCCTGGAAACAGGACTCGAATCTCACCGGCTGGAGCTATGCCGGCACCAATCCCTCCAGCGGCCCGCTGCAGCCCGGCACCATGGTCTGCTTTACCCTTTCCAACCCGTCGGGAATCACGTGGTTGACTGGACAAATCCAGTTATGGGAGGGGAGGTAAGTCATGACCAGAATTAGTCTTTTGCTTCTGGTGTTGGGGGCGCCGGCCGTGGCGCAGTGGACCAATGGATATACTTACGAGGCCACCTTCACGGTCAGCGCGGGCCAGGTGTCCGGTACGCTGACCAATTTCACTGTGGTGGTTGCGGGAACCGCAGCGGACTTCAAGACGGTCGTCAACGGCGGGAGGATTCAACACACGTGTACCCAGACCCTCTACGGTCTGACCATTCCGGCCGACTTCATCTTCACCAGCGATTCAGCCGGTACCTCCGTGCTTACGTGGCAATTCGACACCTACAATGCCGCCACCGGCGCCTACTCGGCGCACGTGCGCCTGCCGAGCGTGGCGGCAGGGACCACGCTGTACGCGTGGTATGGAAAGTCATCTGTTACCACGTGCCAGGGAGGCACTGCGAGCGCGGCTTGGGATGGCAGCACGGTTGCCGCGCTGGCCATGCCCAACGGTGTAGCGCTGAATGCAGTCGATTACTTTGGCAATGCCGTGACGGCCGGCCCGTCAGCTCCCGGAGCGGCGGCAGGCCCCAGTGCGGATGATGCCGGCGCAGCCACCTTCGCGGGTAACGTCAATAGTTACCTGCAGGTTGCCAATGGGGGACGCAGGGGTAAGCCCTTCACCGGTTGCGCGTGGTTCAAGTTTAACGCGCACACATCGGGAGGCGCGGACTTTGTATTTGGAGACGACGATGGAGGTTCCGGATTCGCGGGGTTCAACCTTAGCCGGTCATCCACAAGTGGGACCATGCAGACTTACATCACCGACAACGGCCCGAATTATAACTGGTGGGCGGTGGGAGCCACCGCGATTAACTCCGGAGTATGGCACCAGGCTTGTACCGTGGCGAGCAGCAGCACGCTTCAGCTATACGTGGATGGCGCAACGGAAGGCACATCGTCTGATATCAGCTCGATGACACCTACCAATAAGAGCGCCACCTATGTAGCGCTGGGGCGGACCGGGGCCTACGCTGGCGGCGAGTTCTGGAACGGCAGCATTGCAGAATTCACCATTGATAACACCAACCGCGGCGCAGCATGGATTGCGGCTCGCTATAAGAACCTGTTGTCCCCGAGCGGTTTTTGGACGATCACGACCGGCTTGACCAGCGGTGTCCAAAGCTCCGGCACGTTTACCGTGTCTCCCGCGTCGATTCCGGCCGGTCATCCCGGGAACATCGCCTTGACGTTGACCGGGACGGGCACATCCTGGAGCGGCGCGACCGTATTTGCGCTCAACGGCGTAGGCAACATTACCAAGATCAGCCAGACCGTCACGTCCGGCACCTCGGCCACGATCGTGGTCCAGACCGGAACGGCAACCGGGACCCTTTCCATCAATGAAACCGGAACCGGCTCGGCGGTTGCGACTGTCGGGGTTGCGTCTCCCACGCTTACCATCTCCCCGGCAGGTGGGAACTTGCGTTCGATTCAGACGCTCACCCTCACGGGCGGGAACACCGTGTGGACACAGGAAGCCGTCGCTGGACTGTTCACGGTTTCAGGCGGGGCGGGCTCCGGCATCGGCACGGCGACCATCACCGGTGACTCGTCGGGGAGCGTCAGCCTGACCGTGGGCACCGCGGCAGGCAGCCTGACGATTACTGACACGTCGACGGGCGCGACAGCCACCTTCACCGCCGGCGGAAGCGGTGCCGGTTCGGGAACCTGCGCTGTGGTTTGGGGACAGTAAGTGAAGTCTCCGGCGCCGGCGGTACGTCCGCCGGCGCTATTTGCCTTGCGCGCTCCTTGGCCCAGCCTCGAGTCTGACAATCAGGAACGGATCCCGCGTCCCCGAAGTTGCGGTTGCCGGCACGCTTGGGAAATTGGATTCTTCCCGCCTGATTAATGCAAGGTAAATCGGCGAGGATGGAAATTCCGTCCCAATCAAGGGTACTAACTTGTTCAGATCCTCCTCCGAAGTCACTCCCTGAATCATGTGCCGCCAGGAATAATACAGCGGCACCGACGAGGGCTCGGGGGTGAGGACCACCGCCGCCGGTTCGGTGCGGGCGCGCAGCGCACGGCCGAAGTCCACCAGTTCGTCCGGCTCCATGATGTCCGGTCTGGGAGAAACCGCCGGAATCAGGCTGCCCGCCGCGCGGCTGATCTGCACGTTTCTGTGCACCTGGCGCAGCAGCGGGAGCGAGAGAGCGATTGGGATGGCCAGGATCAAGGTCCTGATCAGGGCCGTTGCGCGCGCGGTACCAAACGAACCCAATGCATCCAGCAACAGAGTGCCACACCACGCCATGGCGAACGCGGCCGCGGGAGCCAGCAGGATCGTTACGAATTCGTGAATCGCCGCATGATTCATAAAGAGCGGAAACCACAGCAGGGGAGGAGCCACCAGCCCGCAGAAGACTGTGAGGCTGGTGCCGTTCAGCCGCGCTTGCCAATGCCGCAATTGGCTGATCAGGACCGCCGCCAGCGCCATCCATGCCGTCGCGCCCAAGCCCCACCGCAGGTTTCGGGCTTCGGACCAGACCATCGACCGGAACGGGAGAAAAGGTGCGGTGGAGCCCAGGCCGCTGATCGCATTGGTGCTGTAAGCATGGGAGAGCCCCATGCGGTATAGTGCGGCCTGAAACACATCGGTTGCGAGTGCGGGATACGCCAGCCCGTACCAGGCAATTACTGTCAAGGCCGTCACGATACCCGCCAGGAGATAGATTGCCGCCACCCGAGTCCCTGGGCGGCTGCGATTCCAGAGCGTCGCCGCCAGCAGGCCCACGGGCACCAGCAAAAACTGCCAACTGGATAGCACCGCAAAAACCATCGCCCATACGCCGCCGGCCTTCCAACGTGCCGGGTGTGCGGAGTCCTTCTGGTGCGCGAACGCAATTAGCGCGAACAGCGCAAACGGAAATCCAAGACTCTCGTTCAGAACCACGTGCGCGTACCGCACGACCACCGGCAAAGCCAGCCAGCCCAGCGTTCCAATTGCGGCTCCGGCCCTCCCCACCATGACTTTGAGAAGCCAATACAGAAAGCCTGTTGTAAGAAGATAGACAACCAATGTAAACAGGTGTATGGCACTTTCCGACTCGCCCCAAAGGCTGAACCAGAAAGTCAAAGCCAGGGCCAACAGGGGCGGCCAGTGGAGATAAGCCGCCGGGTGGATGCCAAAAGGCGGATTATTGTGAACTGGCACACCTTTGAGGGCGAAGATGCCCGCGATGCGAAAAGCGCGGGCATCGACTGCGGCCCCGGCAGCGCCCCAGGCGTGTAGATAAGTCAGAGGACGTGCCCGGGTCACCGTTTGCTGGGCGATGCTCGCGGTAAGAACCGCCGCCAGGATCAGATGAATCCAGGCGTCGGCAAATTCCTTCGGATAACGGCTGCGTAATGCGCGCCACCACTGGCGCTCCCCATTCATTCGTCGATTCTAGCATTGTCGCTTGCGGCCTTTACAGACAAATGGCCCGTGTGTTACGTTTGACCGGGAATACCGGATTTGCAACGCGATGGGAGCTCAGGCGTGTATCTGCTGCGGGGACGAACGAGTGCAGGCGATGTACGACGTGCGTTCGTTCACGATCGTGCGCTGTCCTTCCTGCGGGCTGGGGAGGACCGTCCTTGAAGAAGGCTTCGACTTCGAGCGGTATTACTCCGAAGCATACTTTCAGGGCCGCGTGGATGACGGGTACGCAGACTATATAGGCAGCGAAGATACTCTCCGTGCCGAGTTTCAGCATACCCTGGCATACCTGCGGAGGCGATCCACCGGCAGAGATAGGCTCCTGGAGTTCGGGTGCGCTTACGGCTTCTTTCTGAAGGAAGCCGCACGGCATTTTCGTGCCGTCGAAGGTATCGAGTTGTCAGCCGATGCGGTAGGTTTTTGCCAGTCGCGTGGATTGCGAGTTACTGCCGGAGTCGTTAGTGACGCCACTTTGGACGGGCCGTATGACGCGGTGGTAGGCCTGGATGTGATCGAACACGTTCCCGACCCGCACGAGGTGGTAAGAATGATAGGGCAGCGTCTGAAGACCGGCGGGGTTCTGCTACTCACCACTGGAGATTGGGGATCCCTGCTGGCGCGTACGATGGGCAGGCGATGGCGGCTGATGACTCCTCCGCAGCATCTGTCGTTCTTTACCAAGGTATCGATGTCTCGTATGATTGAACGCGCAGGCCTGCGTGTCGTCGAACTGTCGCATCCCTGGAAAAAGGTCCCCCTTTCTCTCGTGCTATACCAGCTTCAGCGGCTCGCCGGCTTGAGCCAGCGCAAAGTGAAGACGCTTAACTCCGTGGCCCTGCCGATCAACCTCTGGGATTCCATGCGGGTGCTTGCGGTCAAATAGAGGGACATGCCTCAACCAGTTCAGCAGCGCAAGGAAGCGGAGAAAAGCCTGGAAACGCCCGGGGTGCCGCGTTTTCTGGCCGCAATATCGGGCGGTCCGGTGTTCGCCGTACTGCTTGCTGCCCTCGCGGTCGATGTCTGGATGCCCCTGCTGTTTCGCAGCTTCTGGGTGGATGAAGCCGGAACTTACTGGATGGTTCACGAGGGGGTAGCTCAATCTATACCGAAAACTCTGGTCTTCCCCGGCCAGTCGATTCTCTATTCGATTATCGCGGCTTT
>Ga0335079_10002120_pt1 | contig 22906 bp, 28 predicted proteins | sample Lox_Sample_33_FD_206719 | JGI IMG/M metagenome (GOLD analysis project Ga0335079, IMG submission 206719) | Soil microbial communities from Loxahatchee National Wildlife Refuge, Florida, United States - Lox_Sample_3.3 | ecosystem: Environmental > Terrestrial > Soil > Wetlands | place: USA... | reverse complement strand
ACCTGGCGATGGACGTCTCGGAGATCGACACGGGCGACGTTAACAACATCCGCATAGTGGCGCAGGTGGAGGATCGCCCGGTGGAACTTCTTCTGGGTGATTCCGATTTCGGGCGGCGTTATCAGAATTTCCTCAACCACTACGCCGAGATCCGGAAGCGTTCGCCGGAAGTGAAGCGATTCGATCTCCGGCTCGAAGACCGGATTACCGCACGGGAATAACGGGCCAATGGCAGGGAAACCCATTTACGGAGTCGGGCTGGATACGGGAAGCCGCACCACGCGCGTGGTGATCACAGCGGTCGAACAAGGTCGCATACGCTTGCTGGGCGTCGGCGCGGCCGAATCGCAGGGATGGCTGAAAAGCAGGATCGCCGATCAAAAGGCAGTATCTGACTCCATTCGTGGCGCGCTACGCGAGGCGGAAACCTTGGCTGGAGTATCGGTCGAGGGCGCGGTGGCCGGCATCGGCGGCAAGGCCGTCCGCGGCGCCAACACGCGCGGCACCGTCGATTTGGGCTACGTTCGGGAAATCGAGCAGCGCGACGTGAACCGCGTGGTGCATCGCGCGACCCGCGTGCAGTTGCTAGAAGATCGTATGGTGCTGCAATTGTTTCCGCAGGATTTCGTGGTGGACGATCATCCTGGCCACCGCGATCCCCGCAAGATGCTCGCCTCCCGGCTGGAGGTCAACGTTCATCTGGTCACGGCGTCCGCGCAGGAGCACCACGCCTTGGTCGGCGCGGTCAATCACGCGCACCTGGCGGTGGAGGAAACCGTTTTCGAAGGTTTGGCCGCGGCCTATGCAGCCGTGCTTCCCGAAGATCGCCGCGAAGGCGTCGCCGTGATCGATATCGGGGCGGAATCCAGCCAACTCGCTGTCTATTACGGCGACACCATGCAACTGGTTGCCGGCATCCCGATCTGCGGCGATCATTTCACGCGGGATCTGGCCCAGGTGCTGTGCCTGAGCTTTGAAGACGCCGAGCTCATCAAGCTCGAATATGGGGCAGCGCTGTCGGAAGACTGCTTGGACAACGTCATGGTCGAAGTCCCGACTCCAGAAGATCGTGAGTTGCGGCAGGTGCAGCGCAAGCTCCTCAATCAGATTCTGGAAGCCCGTTCCGCCGAGTTGTTCCGACTGGTGCGCGGCGAGTTGGCGCGTATCGGAATGGACCGTTCCCTGCTGGGGGGCGTCTTCCTCACGGGCGGGGCAGCGCGTCTTCCGGATCTCTGCGACGTCGCTGAAAGAATCCTGCAGTGTCACGCGCGGTTCGGCTTGGCGGTGGGGATTCGCGACTGGCCGGAATCGCTGCGCGATCCCCAGTGGGCCACGGCCGCGGGGCTGGCAATGTATTCGGCCAAGTTGAAGATGCAGGCCGCCAATGAACGGGAATCGGCCGGCTGGTTGGGACGAGTGTTGCGGTAAGGGTGGAAGGAGGCGAGCGATGGCGTTCATGGATTCCGATATGGACGATTTGAAGTACGAGATCGAAGATGAGGCGCATTCTGGCGCACGCATTAAGGTGATTGGAGTGGGCGGCGGCGGCTGTAATGCCGTGGCGCGAATGGTGCAGAGCGGCCTCGAGGGCGTGGAGTTCTATGCCATGAACACTGACCTGCAGGCGCTCGATTCGTGCGACGTGCCGAACAAGCTGCAGTTGGGCGTCAAGATGACCAACGGCCTCGGCGCGGGCTCCAATCCGGAGATCGGGCGGCAGGCCGCGCTCGAGAACACGGACTGCATTGTCGAAGTGTTGCAGGGCGCCGACATGGTGTTTGTCACCGCCGGCCTTGGCGGCGGCACCGGTACGGGCGCCGCGCCGGTGATCGCCTCGCTCGCCAAGGAACTGGACGCGCTCACCGTCGCAGTGGTCACCAAGCCCTTCTCGTTCGAAGGCCCGCGCCGTCTCCGTCTTGCCGAGCAGGGCTTGGCTCAATTGACCTCGGCCGTCGACACGGTTATCGCCATTCCCAACGACCGGCTGCTCGCGCTGGTTCCGCGCGGCGCCAGCTTCGTGGAAGGCTTTAAAATTGCCGACGACGTGCTGAGGCAGGCGGTCCAAGGCATCAGCGACATCATGGTTACGCCTGGTCTGATCAACCGCGACTTCTCCGATATCAAGTCCACCATGGTCGGCATGGGATATGCCATGCTCGGCACCGCCGTCGCGCGCGGCCAGAATGCGGCGATCGAAGCGGCGCGCCAGGCCATCAACTGCCCCTTGCTCGAGGATTCGCGCATTGCGGGCTCGAGCAGCATCCTGATCAACATCACGGGCTCCAGCCGGCTTGGGCTGCACGACGTCAATGAAGCGTGCTCGATCGTACGCGAAGCCGCGGAATATGAAGATGTGCAGATCAGCTTTGGCGTTATCCTCAATGAAAGTATGGAAGACGCGGTCAAAGTGACCGTGATTGCGACGGGCTTTCGGCCGCGGCAAGCACCGGTTGTCGAGGCTCGGCGCGCTCCCGAAGTGGAGATCGAAACGCGGCAGCCCGAGCCGGAGCCCGAGGCCGAACTCGAGCTTGAAATCGAGCCTGAGCCGGAGCCTGAGCTTGAACCCGAGCCGGTGTTGATTGCCGAAGCCGAGCCCCTGCCGGATCTGGATGATCTCGACACGCCGGCGTATCTCCGCCAAGGAAGACTTCTCAACTAAGTCCCGCCGCCCCGTACCTCTCTGTAGCGGAATATTCACCGCGACGTCATCGGATCCTCATGGTGACGTTGCTACTATCCGCCGGTGGAGGGATCTGGCATGGCAGCATACAAACTAGCTTCGGTCGTGCTGTTGGCGGCCGGAGCAATTGCACCAATTTCCTTGAGTGCGCAAGTCGACCCCGCGCATTTCAACAATCGAAACGGTATCCGGCATGTGCTTCTCATTAGCATCGATGGCATGCACGCCGTCGATTTTCTGAATTGCTCGAAAGGCATCCCAGGCGTCAACTTCGGCCAGCCCTATTGCCCAGCGCTCGCCCAGTTGGCACAGCACGGCGTCAATTATCTGGACACGATGACATCGAAGCCGTCGGACTCTTTCCCGGGTCTCATGGCATTGGTCAGCGGTGGTTCCCCGCGGACTGTGGGCGCGTTTTACGATGTCGCGTATGACCGATCGCTGGATGGCCCGGCGATTGCCACCGGAAACAGCAATGCCGCCGCGCCTTGCGTCGCCAATGCGCCGCCCACTGGGTACACGACGGAATTCGACGAAGGGATCGATATCGATCAGACTAAGCTCAACGGTGGAGCGGCGGCGGGAGTGGACGGCGGGATTCAGTCGATCGATCCGCGCAAGCTCGACCGCGATCCGGCTCATGGGTGCTCCCCTGTCTATCCGTGGAATTTCGTTCGGACGAACACGATCTTCGGCGTGATTCACTCGGCAGGCGGGTATACAGCCTGGTCCGACAAGCATCCGTCGTACTCGTCCGTATCCGGCCCAGGCACCAACGCCAGCAACCTGGATGACTATTACTCGCCGGAAATCAACTCGACGGTCGTGGGGTTACCGGGCGTGACGACACCGACCGGAGCATCTTGCGCCAGCATTCGCGACACGCTCCAGACTGGCGCGTGGACCGACAGCTTCGAGAATATTCAGTGCTACGACACCTTGAAGGTAAACGCAATTTTGAGCGAGATCAAAGGCCGGCGGCATGACGGGAAAGCGCCCGCGCCTGTGCCACAGATCTTCGGCATGAACTTTCAGGCGGTGAGCGTCGGCCAGAAGCTGATCGAATATAACGACACGACCAAGACGATTGTGGCGACTGGCGGATACCAGGATGCATTCGGCACTCCCACTTCCAGCCTGCTTTCCGAAATCCAGTTTGTGGATGCGTCCATCGACGCGTTCATGGATCAACTGCGCCGCCAGGGCCTTGACCAATCTACTCTCGTCATGGTCACGGCCAAACACGGCCAGTCTCCCATCGATCCGAACCGGGTCAGCAAGATCGCCAGCCCGAATACGCCCGCCGACGTGATTGCCTCTCTGTTGCCGACGTCCGAGATCGATCCCAACGGACTCGGGCCGACGCAGGATGATGTCTCCTTGCTGTGGCTCAAGGATTCGAGCCAGACGGCGAATGCGGTGTCGATGCTGGAGACGAACGCGGCTGCCGCTGGAATCGGCGAGATTTTCGCCGGCCGGAGTCTGGCTCAAATGTACAACGCCGCGCCGGCAGATCCACGGACGCCGGACATTCTGATTACACCCAATGTCGGCGTGATATACACCGGCAGCAAGCGGAAGCTGGAAGAGCACGGCGGTTTTGCGCATGACGATACGAATGTCATGATGCTGGTCTCCAATCCCAGCTTCGGGGCCAAAACCGTCACGAGCCCCGTAGAAACGATGCAGGTGGCTCCGACGGTTCTCCAAGCACTGGGACTCGATCCCGACAGCCTGCAGGCAGTCCAGAAAGAAGGCACCCAGGTGCTTCCGGGGATCTTCGGCGAGAACTGAGTTGGGGCGGTTTCGTGGCGCGGGTTTCGGCCCGCGTCACAAAGATTACGAAGGCAGGCTGACGCTCCCCGCAAGGCCGAGCCGGTAAGAAAGCTGCCGGCTATGCAGTGGCTGTTCGACTCTGTGCAGAGGGCGAAGGCGCCGGGTCCGGAATTCGTATCCGACCACGCGCACGTCCACCTTGCCGAGCGTGCATCGCGTGATGGTACCTTGAATCCACAGGTTCAATTCCGTTCCATCCGGCAGCGCCGCCGGCCAAGCGAGCACTAGCCGCACCTTTCGATCGCGCGGCAATTTCTGGTCGCATTCAAAGCGGATGACCTCGCTGCTCATTGCTACCGTTCGGCCCTGCCCCGCCGCCCCGTCGCGCTCCTGCATCTCGTAACGAACCGGGAGTTCAATCGGATATAAGATGTATGAATCGCGGTGAGTTCGGACCATCCGGGCACTGCCTTTCATCGGGGCCTTTGAGACCGGGGTGTCTCAAAGAGATGTTTGATTCTCAGGATAGCTCATTAGAGTGAAACTGCAATATATATTGAGTTAAAAATGTCCGTTCTGGTACTTTGGTCCCCAACGCGGCAGGCCTCCTTCTTAGAAAGTTCTAGACTCAAGGTTGGCTGGAAATCCAATCCGAAGTTAGTCGAGGAGAGACCGCAGCCCGTCGTTCGCAACTGAAAGAGCCGTCGCCGCTCTCACGCCTTGTCGCTCACGCTTTCAATCGCCCGGGGCATCAGGGAATAGGCGATCTCCGCCATCGATTGACTGCGACCCCAGGGAAGGTGCTCATGGACGGCTGAGGAGTCTCGCCGAGGAGGCGCCCAGGCGTGCCCGGAGCCTCGGTGTTGGGCGGCCAGCCAGCGGCGCCAGTCAGGACTTCGGAGTTGTATCCGTCCGCGCCGGAAATATCGAGATAGGCATTCCCGTTCGGTGGCCTGCTCGCGATACCAGTGGGGAAGATGTTTTTGTCGCAGCTCTCGGCCTTGCCCAACGTGTAATTTCTGTTGCTGTCAAAAACGATCCTGCCATATGCCGCGGTGGCTTCGCCGAGCGTCCCATCATTGAAAGCAAGCGACCAGATAACTTCGCAAAAGTAAGACGTTCTGCCCCAATTCCCCATTTGCCGCTGGAGTCTCAGCCCTTGCCCATCGCGGGATGAAGTGCCGCGAACGTAATCAGCAAAATCAAGGACACAAGGTGGTTCTCGCTCACGTTAGTACGGCGGATCTACCGGCATCACACGTAGGGTGTATTTTGAGGGAAATTTCTGGGGTAGAAGGAAGTTGAAAGTCTGATTTCAAACAATCAGTCCCGAAATTCTCTTTACCTCCAAAGTGCAGCAAAAACGGTACTTTTGGAGCCATTGACAAGGCGGATCATGTGGAGTACAAGTGGAAGTGGAATCGATTCCAGCCGGCTGAAGTGGAGCTGGCGGGAGGTGAATATAGAGCCGGGCCAGCATCGGGGCGGCTTCACCTCCGATGTGGGGGCATGCAGTAGAGGGAGTGCTGAACGGTCGGATTCCAACCGTGCCAAATCGGATTTTGGCATCGCGCGTCAAGCGCACTATGGATGACCGGCAACAGGAACTTCCGAGTTGCTCACATCGGAAAGGAGCCGCCCTTTTTGCATTTGTTTTTGTGCGGTCCGGCACGGATTTTCGGCGCCTTGGTGTACACTGAAGTGTACTTATGACCTCGGCCGCCCCCCAGGAAATCGTAGCCGCTCACAGTCCTGATTCCGACGACGCGTTCATGTTCTATGCGCTGGCAACCAAAAAGGTTCGCTCGGCGAAGGTTGCGTTCCGACACGTGCTCGATGACATCGAAACGCTGAATCGGAAAGCTATGGAAGGGCAGTATGGGCTGAGCGCTATTTCGTATCACGCCTATCCCTACGTTGCCGAGAAATATGTGTTGATGGCCAGCGGTTCCAGCATCGGCGACGGATACGGGCCGATGATCATTTCCACGAAGCCGCTGGAAGCTAACGACTTGAAGGGCAAACGGGTGGCGATACCCGGGACGCTAACGACTGCCTATCTGGCATGCAAGCTGTTCCAGCCGGATTTCGAGCCAGTGGTGACGCGCTTCGACCAGATCACCACGGCGGTGCGGGAGCACGCCGTGGACGCCGGGCTGATCATTCACGAAGCGCAATTAACATTTGACAAACAAGGGTTCCACCGCGTGGTCGATCTAGGCCGGTGGTTCAAGACGACCTACGGGCTACCCCTGCCTCTCGGCGGAAACGTGCTGCTGCGGTCGCTCGCCCCAGAAATCCAGAGCGAATGTTGTCGGCTGCTGCGCGACAGCATTCAGTACGCGCTCGATAATCACGACGAGGCTCTGCAATATGCCATGCAGTTCGCGCGTGACATGGAAGCGCGCCTGGCGGAGAAGTTCGTCGGTATGTACGTCAACCACTTCACGGTCGACGGCGGCGACATCGTACCGCAAGCCGCGCAAAAGCTGCTTGACCTCGGATTCGAGGCGGGGCTGATCCCGAAGCGAGTGGAAGTAGAATTCGTGCGGTAAATTCGCAGTACATCTTGGCGGAATCGTACACGAACGGGAAAAGTGTGCGGATGTGTTCATTCACGCGCATTCGTGGCTAAAGTAGAAGTATGCGATCTTACCGAATCGTCCTGATTTGCCTGCTGGCCGTGGCGGGTCTCGCGGCTGAGGACGTGCGGCCGAAGGATGTCCGCGAGATGGCCAAGGGGGGCGCGAACGTAATCCCGAAGCTCCAGGACCTGTTGAAGAATCCCGACCCACAAATCCGGATCGAGGCAGTAAAAGCGATCACGGAAATCGGCACGCAGCACAGCCTCGATCCGCTGATTCTCGCGACCCAGGACAATGATCCGGAGGTGCAGATTCGAGCGACCGACGGCCTGGTGAACTTTTATTTGCCGGGTTACGTGCAAACCGGGATCGGCGCCTCGATCAAGCGGGTGGGCGGTAGCATCAAGGCCAAATTCACGGACACCAATGACCAGGTGGTCCCTCCTTACGTGACGGCGCGGCCGGAAGTGGTCGCAGCGCTGGGAAAGTTGGCGCACGGCGGAGGAACGATGGAAGTCCGCGCGAACGCGGCGCGCGCTGTCGGTATTTTGAGAGGCAAGGATGCGGTCCCCGATCTCATTGAGGCGATTCACACCAAAGACTCGGCTGTCATTTACGAGTCACTGAACGCGCTTCAGAAAATTCGCGATCAGTCCGCCGCCCCGCGTATCACTTTCTTGCTGCGAGACCTCGACCCCAAGGTGCAAATCGCGGCAGTTGAGACCACCGGGCTGCTGCAGAACAAGGAAGCGCTTCCCGACCTGGTCGAAGCGCTGAATCGGACGCGCGACGCCAAGGTGCGGCGGGCCGCGCTGACGGCCATCGCGATGCTGCCGGAAGAAAGCAGCCGCTCATTGTATGCACGATACCTGACGGACAAAGACGACAACCTGCGTGCGGCGGCAGCCGAAGGGTACGCTCGCTTGCGCAGTGCGGCCGACTTGCCGATGATCGAAAAGGCCTGGGAGGATGAAGGGAAGACTCCCGCGCGGCTCGGAATGGCCTTCGCGCAAGTGATGCTGGGGAAATTAGATCTGAGCGAATTCAGCCCGTTTACGTACCTCATCAACACGCTGAATTCGGCGTCATATCGCGATGTGGCGCAGGCGTACCTGATCGAGTTGGCGAGAGACGCACGCGTTCGGGCCGCGCTTTACGCGCCGCTTGATTCTGGCACCAAGGACGAAAAGATCGGGCTGGCGCGCGTACTGGCGCGCAGCGGCGACAAAGAGTCGGTTCCGCACCTGCAGAAGCTGAGCAGCGATACAGATAACGACGTGGCGCAGGAAGGGCAGCGCGCGCTCCGCACGCTGCAAGCTCGGCTGTAAATTCTCGTCGAATGTCGTCGGCGGGAGCACACCGGCGCCAAGATCGCCAGCGCCTATCGGAGACCCCAGGCTCGGGCGGATGCGAAGCCGCGGTTCGATGCTAGCGTTTTCGCACGGGCCGCCGACGCGTGCGCAAGAAACGTGCCGCTGAAAAAGAAAACGCCTACTTGGCTTTCTTCTGCTTCTGCTGACCCACGCGGACCTTGAAGTGCAGCACCTTGGACTCCTGGAACGCCTTGTGATCGTGGCGAGCCACGGCATCCGCCAGGTACTTATCGACGTTGGTGTCCTTGGGAAGGACAGCCATCAAGGTGAAATTGTCGTTGCAGGTGGGGCAGAAGGGGCGGAATCGTTTTACATTGGGAATTGCCATAACTTCAAGTATTGTAGCAAAGGCCGGCGGGTCGGCGGCAGGGCTAAACCGCCCGCCCCATAAGCTCGTTAGCGATAACCGTCGCGGTAGAGATCGCGCTGGTCATGGCGGATGTCGCGGCGGTCATGTTTGATATCGTGCTCGAGCGCGCGATACGCGTGCCGGTCCCGGTCAAGATCGCGGGCGATTTGGCGAGCGGCCCACCGGTCACCAGAGTAGCGGGCTTGGTTCAGGCGGAACTGGTCGCGGCCGATGTCGGCGCGGAGTTGGTTCAGCCGGGCGTAATTCCGCTGGACATCGCGATAGTCGCCGCGTAAATCCTGACGGTCGTTATACCGATCCTGCGCGTGGGCGGCGGCGCCCAAGGACAGCATGCCGGCGCCCGCTAAAATCAAGGCCGAGAGTCTTGAGATCCGCACGGGTTGCCTCTTCTTTAGAAGTCCCTGGCTGCCGGGCTTCCTATTGCTTCATACGATGGGCCGGAGAGGGACGTTTCCGGATGAACGAGAATTCATCAAAATCTACTCGCGGCCGGCGTACAGTTCAGCGACCTTTTCTTTGAAGTTCTCGAGTGCGCGCGCGCGGCGCACTTTCATGGTGGCGGTCAGTTCACCACGTTCGAGCGAAAAATCGCGCGCCAGCACGCGGTACTTGCGCACCTGCTCGAAAGGTGCCAGTTGCTGGTTTACGCGCGCAACGGCTCGTTGAATCTCGGCCAGCACCGGCGGAGCCTCGGCGATCGCATCGATCGGGCGGTGCTTCCATTCCGCCATTCCTTTGAGCTGGGTTGCCGCGTCCGGATTAATGGTGAACAGCGCGGTAACGTAGGGCAGGCGGTCGCCGATGAGCAGCACCTGACTGATGAGCGGTTCGGTCTTGAACAAGCTTTCGACGCGCGCGGGGTACACCTTCTTGCCGGTTGATGAGACGATCAGTTCCTTCTTTCGGCCGGTGATAAAAACGTAGCCGCGGTTGTCGATAAATGCCAGGTCGCCGGAATGCAGCCATCCGTTGCCGAGCACTTCAGCGGTGGCGGCCGGATCGTGGAGATAACCGGAGAACAGGCAGGGGCTGCGGATCAGCAGTTCGCCGTCATCCGCCAGCCGCATCTCCACGCCGGGAAGTGCCTTGCCGATGCTTCCGGGCAGCGGCGCATCGAGCGGGTTCAGACTCGCGACACCGCCTTCTGTAAGCCCATAGCCTTCGATGAGCGGCATGCCGATGGCTTCATAGAACTCGGCCAGGTCTTTGGCGAGAGGCGCCGCGCCGGAAGCTGCAATTCGCAGGCGGCCGCCGAAGCGGGCGCGCACCATGCGAAACAGGACGCGGTCGGCAATTGCCAGCGGGACACGGATGCGCGCCGGGGCCGGCCGGCCGTCGCGGCGGTAGCGGGCGGCCGCAAGAGCCAGCGCCAATGCGCCATAAAACGCCTTTTGTACCGGAGCCGGCCGCTTCCGCAGCTCGGTGCAGATGCTTGCATAGATGCGTTCCCACATGCGCGGCGGTGCCAGCAGGATGGTTGGCCGGACGGTGCGGATCTCCTGCGGGAGTTTCAGCAGGCTCTCGGAGAACGTAACCGGCATGCCGCTGCGTAGCGGGAGGAATTCCAGCACCACGCGCTGCGCAATGTGTGCCGAGGGAAGGAATGCGACCGTGGCATCGTCCGGTCCCAGCGGCAATACCGCCGGCCCCATGTCGATGTTGGCCACGACCGCGCGATGCGCAACTAGGGCCCGTTTCGGCTCTCCGGTGGCGCCGGATGTGAGGTAAAGAATGGCTGGATCCGACGGCAGCACCCCCGCGCGCAGCCGATCGAGAAGAGATGGATCCTCGGCCAACGCGGTGCGACCGGTTTGGCGCAGTTGGTCGAGTGTCAGGGTTCCTTCCGCTTCGCCTGTGAGCAGAATCCAGCGGCGAGGCCGGCTGCCGCTTAAAGCGCGCAGGGTTTTCGGATCTTCCACGAAAACGGTTTCAGCGCCGATCGCGTCGAGGGTGTCGATCAGATCGGCCGTCGGATAGTTCGGGTACAGGGCGGCGGCGATTGAGCCGTTGGCCAGGATGCCGAGATCGGCCAGATAAAATTCGAGTCGCGTCTCGGAGTCGAGGGCAACGATATCGCCCTTGGAAACGCCGAGCGAGCTCAGACCGGCGGCAATTTCCTCGGCCGCACAACGATACTGATTCCATGAGTAGGTCAGGTATCCGCCGCCGGGAATCGGCTGGCGAAGCGCGGGGGCGTCGCCGTACTGACGCGCGGTTTGTTCAAGAACGTGGTAGAGAGTCCGCTCCGTCACTCCATGCAATGTAACACGGAGGTCTTTTTGGACGGCTCGACCGGCGGAGTGTGGGTTGTGTCGGAGTTTTGTGCGGCGCGCGAGAGATAAAGGAGGGCCTGTCGTGCTAGTTCGGGGATGGTGGGATCGGGGTGGCGGAGGAGGGAAACGAGATTGCGCACCCAAGGCAACTCGTCGGGCGACAAGCCGATCATCGGCACGTTGCGGGACATGGATTTGGTGTCTTCATAACACTCTTCGGCTGGCTCCGGTCGATTTTGAGCGGGGTATGGAACCGAACGGCTCAAGGTGGCCTCGCCGGAGCCGATAAGTGGCTTTGAGGAATGGGAGCCGGCCAGCGTTTCCTGCCGGGCTCCCGAAGGAGCCGTTATGGAAATCAACTCAATCAATGGTCTGGTGCAGCCCCTGGCTGCGACGGCGCCCGTGGCTCCCGTGGAACAACCGGCCGAACACCGAGAGGTCATTCAGGCGGTGAAGGCGTTAAATGCCAGCGAAATGTTCGGGCAGCAGAATGAGCTGCTCTTTCATTTAGACCGGCAGGCGCATCGGATCGTGGTGCAGGTGAGGAATCGGCAGACCCAGGAAGTGGTGGCGCAGGTGCCGCCCGAATACGTGTTGCGTCTGGCCGAAGACCTGCGAAGCACCTGATCCGCGGCTACGGACGCGGGCAGAGGGTATGGGGCAGCGGAGGTGTGGGGAAAGATGATGTGGAACGGCGCTCATGATGCGTACCTGGAAAACCGGATTCTTTCGGCGGATCCCCTGGAGTTGGTCCGGCTGCTCTACGAGGCCGCCATCGCGGCGGTGCGGAGCGCCCGTGAGCGGCTGGCCGCCGGAGAAATCGCGGCGCGCTCGCACTCGATTTCCAAGGCTTGCGAAATCCTTATCGAATTAAGCGCCGCGCTCGATCACTCGCGCGGCGGTGAGATCAGCAGCCGCCTCGCCGCCCTTTATCACTACATGCTGAACCGGCTAATGGATGCGAATCTGCAACAGGCCGATGCCCCGCTGGCGGAAGTTCTGGGTCTGCTGACCACGCTCGCCGAAGCCTGGGAGCAAACCCGAACTCCGGTGGAACCGCAGGCCGTCGAAAGCCCGTGGGCGGCAGCCGCAGAGCCGGTTCTGTCCGGTGTGGCCCACGCGTGGAGCTTATAGGTCCGGCGTTTGTCGGACGTCTCCGAATCACTCTCGCCACAGGTAGTGATCGTCGGCGATGGCAAATTCCGAGGTCCCGTTGGGCCGATACAAGCTGCCGCCGTAAGTGGCGGTATCCACGAAAAAATAGGCGCGGAACGCATACATCCCTTCGTGGCTGTTCTCGGCGTTCCCTCCTTCCCCGGCGTTCACATTCGCGTCGCTGGCCTGATTCCAGGTCAGAGATATCCAGAAATTCGGTCCCGGCAAACTGTCCACTGAAACCGGGTAGTTCCCGCCGCTCCACCACCAGTTGTAAACCACTTGGTTGTCTGCCACGCGCACGATGCACCAGTTGGCGTCAAACCGGAAGTTCCTTCCAAACAGGCTGGGATCGATGGTTGCATTGATGACAAGGGTGAATCCGTTGCCGATGCGGATGATATCCGACGTGACTCCATCCGCGCCGACTGACGTACCCGTGATTTGAACGAGAGGCGTATGCTGGCTCATGATGATCTCCCTCGACATCCGGCTGGATTCGGGGCACACGTGTGCGCCGCCGTGTACCGGCTTCCGAGACCGATACTGTTAGTTAAACTGTTTCGTTCCCTTTCGGCGTGTCATCTCGATGCCGTTGTTCGGAAACGATTTTGTGCACGGTCTCGACTTTAGCCGTGCCCGCACCTTGGGTGACGATTGGAGATTTGCCGCCGCGCTGGCGCTCGGTAATGGCGGCGTGTACGGTTTCAACTTTGGCCGTGCCCTTGCCTTGGAGAACGATTGGTTTTTGATGAAGGGTCCGCCGAGCCTCGGCCTTTTCCTCGGAATCTGGCATGGGTCTCCTCCTTATCGAACAGAGATCCATCCAACCGTTTCGCTCACTGGCTTACGGTCGGGCGGATCCTGCCAGGGCTGTCGGTTGGGCACCGCTGCCCGAATTGTACCTGCCCTGATTCGATTGTGAAAGCAGGCTCATGGCCGTGACACCTATTTTGTACCAGTACCGCGTGCCGCACGTTTTTTGGTCGCGGCTTACGGAGTAGGCTTCGGTTCGAGTCCGTGCGCGATGAGCGTGGCCAACCCGAGCCCGCCTTGCCGTGCCAGAACCAGCGCGAGCTGCTGTTCGGCGAAATCCGTCGCGCAGCTTGAGGCCTCGTCGCCATTCTCCGAACCGGCGGCCTCTCGCACGCTGCGCAGAATCTGTCCCAGCAAGAGGGCCTCAAACTGCTGCGCGGCATCTTTCGCTTTGGCGGGATCGTTTTTGTTTGTTGGGCTGGCTGAGCTCGTGGGAAGCCCCGCCGCCGATATGCTGTTTACCTCGGGCAGCATCAAATCACCTCGATTTCGGCTTCCAAGGCTCCGGCGCGGCGCAGGTTCTGGAGAATTGCGATAACATCGCGCGGGGTCGCGCCGATTGCGGCTAAGCCGCGCACCAGATCTTCAACGGTGGCGCCCTCTTTCAACATCACGGATCGGGCTTTCTCCTCCTTGGCCGTGACTTCGGTTTGCGGGACGACCTGTGTCGTTCCCTGCGCGAGTGGCTGCGGCTGCGAGACGGTGAAAGTCGTCTGGATCTCGACGCTCAGATTTCCGTGCAGGATCGCGACGGGGGCAATTCGGACATCCTTGCCTAAGACGATGGTACCGGTTCGCTCATTGATCACGATCCGCAAGAGGCGGTCGGCATCCACCGCGACATTTTCCAATTCGGCGAGGAATTCAGCCGGCCGAGCGACATAATCCGGTGGGATCGTGACCTGGACTAGCCCGGAGTTTTCGGCCCTGGCCGCGGCTCCAAACTTCTTGTTCACTGCCTCGGTAATCCGTGCCGAGGTGGTGAAGTCGGCTTCGCGCAACTGCAGCCGGAACGGTGAGTGCAACGGGGCAGCCGGCGCTGCACGTTCGACGATCGCGCCGTTCGGCGTTCGACCGACAGTCGGATGATTGACCGTTTGCGAGGTTCCACCCCGTCCCGCTCCAAAACCGCCTGTCATTACAGGACCCTGCGCGACGGCGTAGACCTGGCCGTCAACGCCGCGCAGCGAGGTCAGCACGAGGATCCCGCCTTGCAGGCTGGCGGCGTCGCCGATCGCGGCTTCGGTGATGTCAATGCGCGTGCCCGGCTGGGCGAACGCCGGAAGTGTCGCGGTGATCATAACGGCCGCCGTGTTGCGCACCTGGATCGACGTCGGCGGCACCGACACGCCCATGCGCTCGAGTAGATTGGTCAAGCTCTGCGCCGAAAACATCGTCTGCTTGCGGTCGCCGGTTCCGGCCAGCCCGACCACCAGCCCGTACGCAAGCAGTTGATTTTCCCGGACGCCTTCGATCGAGACCAGCTCTTTCAGGCGGGTTGCGCCCGGCAGGGGGATGATCGCAATCAGTATGCAACCGAGGAGGCGTTTCATAGAGTTCAAAACGGTAGCAGGCCCAAGAGCAGGCGGTACAGGAAGAACGGCCGGCGAATCGCGTCGCCGACGACACCCTTACCGTTCACGCGGACTTCGAGCTCCGCCAACCGGTCGGATCGCAGCGTGTTGTCGGGTCCGATATCGGCCGGCCGCGCCACGCCGCGAACCGTGATGGTCTGGCGCTCTGAATTGATGGAGATGTCTTTGGTCGATTCCACTAGCATGGAGCCATTCGGCAGCACCGCCGCGACTCGCGCGGTCAACGTGGTGCTCAAGACCAGATCCCGGCTGGTGGTGCCGTCGCCCGAGAGTTGCGTCGCGCCGGAGATGTCGGCCAGATTGGCCCACGGGCCGGTGGCACGGGTCACTCCGGCCAGAGCGTTGACCGAATTCTTGGTGCTTGAGGAACGGGCGGTCTTGGTGGTTCCCGACGCCACGGCCGACGCCTTTTCCACGACCAGGATCGTCAGAATGTCGTCGATCTGGCTGGCGCGCAGGTCGCGCGCGCCATCAGCCAGCCCCGAGCCGGGCGACCAGATGGAACCCGGCGTAGTGGCGCCGGTTTGCGACGCGCGGGCCTTGGCATCGGTGACGTAGCGATCGAGCGGCGCCGGCGCGTCGGTTTTGTGCTTGGGCTTTGCCGCGAGCGAGAGAGCGGCGCACATCAGCATGACTACGATCAGGTTCACGGTTTTGCCTCATGATCCGGGGAGATCGAGACCCGGCCCTTTCCCTCCACGCGGGCGAAGATGCGCTTTTGCGTTTTCGGATTGCGGATCGTAATCGGCTGGCCACGCGCGGCCGACGTTTCGGCGCGGCCATCGAGCGTCAGATGCGCCCTGCCGCTTTGTATTTCGACCGTTACCGCGTCTCCACGAAAGATTTCCGGCGCCGCCTCCAGCCACTGCGGCTGAATCGCGGTCCCGGCGCGGATCATCCGCCGCGGGCATTTACCGATGGCCTGTTCGACTGCGCCCAACGCCGAGAGTTCGTCCCGGGTTTCGACTCGCAGTTGAGCGGCCTCGATCGGCCGGCCCGGCTGCAAGTCGACGGCGGCCACGATTGCCGGGATCGTGACGGCGATCTTAGCCCACACCGCAAACCGGTGTCCCGCGCCATATCGAACATAGCCATTCCAATAGGAGGCGCCGGCGGCGCCGCGTCGGCATCCGTTCGGCGGAAAGACGAGTTCGCCTTCGGGCGCGGGCGCGCGGGTGAAGTCGAGAAGCTTGATTTCGCCTCGCGGCATTTGGGATTGAAGAGCCGCGAGGATCCGCGCGGGCTCGAGCGGCGTCGTCCTGCGTTCTACGCAAAGCGCCGCATTGGGAATTACCGCAGCACCCAGCCGGGCTGCAGTGCGCCGCAGTTCGGCGGCAGAGAAACTACGGCGAACCCCCGGCGCCGGCGCCCAGCCCACGAAGTCCGCGGCGTCCACCTCGGCGAAGGCCGGGCTCAACGGCGCCAGATCTCCGGCGACAATTTTGTCGGAGCCGGCCGGGACCACTACACACGCCGCCAGTGCCAAGAGCGGGATCATCGCGCCAGATTGTTCACCTGCTGGTACATGTTGTCGGCGGCTTGCACGACCTTGGAATTCGCCTCATATCCGCGTTGAGCCACGATCAGGTTGATGAACTCCTCCACCACCGATACATTCGATTGTTCGAGGTATCCCTGCAGAATGCTTCCCAATCCCTCCTGGCCGCCGGGAGTACCCACTGTCGGATCACCGGAAGCATCGGTTGGACTATAAAGATTGCCGCCCAGGCTGTTCAGCCCGGCCGGATTCGGGAAATTCGCGAGCTGGATTTGTCCGGCCTGTTGGGACGCCGTCTGGCCGGGCTGTGTGAAGCTGACGGTGCCATCCTGCCCGATGGTCACCTGCAGTGCGTTGGCCGGAAGCGTGATCTGCGGCTCGAGCGGATTGCCATCGCCAGTCACGACATTGCCGTCGCGGTCGAGATGAAAGGATCCGGAGCGGGTGTAGGCCAATTCGCCCGACGGCAGACGCACTTGGAAAAAGCCCTTGCCCTGGATCACCATATCGAGCGGGTTGTTGGTTTGCGAAAAATCTCCCTGCGTGAAAATAATTTCGTTCGATGCCGTTCGCGTGCCGAGCCCCAACTGCAGTCCGGTGGGGACCACCGTCTGCTGCCCGGCGGCGGCTCCAGGCTGCACGACGGTCTGGTACAGCAGATCCTGAAACTGCGCGCGGCGCATTTTATATCCGCCAGTACTGGCGTTGGCCAGATTGTGCGCAATATTGTCAACATTCATCTGTTGTGCCGTCATGCCGCTGGCGGCGCTGTAGAGTGCTCGTATCATTAGCTCTCCTTCTTTTTCGTCAGCGATCCTTCCTCGCGTCGAGTGGCGCCGGCGATCTTGAGGAGCACAGCGGCGACGAGATCGCCGGCCTTGCTCCGCGTCCTTCCTTCGCTGCGTTTCTTCTCCCCACTTACTGTCCGACCCGCGCCACCTCCTGGATGGCGTGCAGGTTCATATCCGCGCCAAGCGAGACCGCTTTCTGCAACATTTCGAACTGGCGCATGACGCCGATGAGCCGTACGGCCGACTCAGCACTGCCGGTGTTGGAATCTTCCAGGTGGCCCTGGTGAATCGAAGTATCCGGAGGCGCGGAACTGTTGGGCGCTTGCGCCGATCGAAAATAGTTGTTCCCTTGCTTGGTGAGTCCGGCGGTGCTGGTGAAATCCGCGATTTGAAGCTGTCCGACGACCGCGCCGTCCTGAGTTACCGTCCCGTCGCTCGAGATATCGATGCGACCCGAAGCCGCTAGGTTCAGGGGCGTACCGTCGGTGCTGCGAACCGGATACCCCTCTGGGGTCACGAGTGCCCCACTCGCGGCCAGATGAAAATTCCCATTGCGCGTGTAAAGGGGCCCGGAGGGTCCCTTGATCGAAAAGAAGCCTTTGCCCGCCAAGGCTAGATCGAGCGGGCCGCCGGTCGAGCGCAACGTGCCCTGGGAAAAATCGGTCCAGGGACGTTCGATGAGCGGCATCGCTGCGTCCGTGTTGGCGGCCTCAGGCGCAATGTAGAGACTGTAAAATTCCCGGTCGGATTTGTAGCCGCCGGTGCTCGCATTGGCCACATTGTTGGCGAGCAGATCAAGCGACTCCATCCGGGAACGAAGCCCGCTAGCCGCGATGGCGGTCAAAGGATCCATGGCGGCGGTAACAATGCAAGAGCCGTACCAAAGCGGAAAAAAGGAATGAAATCTCTCAAAAACCTTTGCATGCCTCCGATGAGCAAGGATGAGAACGAACTCGCGCGCGGCAAGGATTTGCCTCCGCGGCTTCATGTGACATTCTCGTGCCGCTGCCTTCGTACTAACACGTTGAAATCCGGGCAAGGCTCCAACGGTCATCGATCTGCAAGTTAGCCCGGCATGACGGCCGTCGCATCCATCTCATCCGCGGGCTCGACGCCGGTTGTGCCGGGGAATCTTCCGGCTGCGCCTGCCTCTCTCGCGGCTCTCGCGGCCAATCTGATGGAAGGTGCCGTGGGCGCATCGGTCGAGTTTCCGGCGCTGCTCGACGATCTGATGCAGCAGGAACCAGGCAGCAACAAGCCCGAAAGCAATGACTCCGGAAACCAAAAGACCGAACACAAGAAAGAGGAGAAGAACGAAAGCGGGTTGCTTTGCCTGCCGGTCGCCGTGGCCGAAGTCCCGGCTCTGCCGGTGATCCCCGACGCGCTCCCGCCATCGGCTCCCGTTGCTGGAGTTCCGGAGACTGCGATCGGCGGCGATTCGTCAACCGTTCCGCTGCCAGATGCTGCGCAGACTGCGCCACCGGAGCGAGAGCCAAATGGGGAAGCCCGGGTCTTACCGGATGCGCGACCGAACGAGACGTCCACCGCCAAGGAACTGGAAATCAGGGCTATTGCTGGCCCGGACGTCCGCCCGTTCGTATCCATTGTTCCACAACCGCTCCCGGCCTCGCCCAGTCCGGTGGCATCGAACCCGGATAACCCTCCGGCGCCGCGGCCAGTCTCGACCGAGGCAGCTACGCCCGAGCTTAAACCGGCGGCAGCGCCAACGAACGGTCGAAAACCCGCGGGACACGGCGGCTCGATCACCGGTATCGACGGATCCTCCTGTACCAGCACGCCAAGCCCGAATATCCGAAGCCGTCCGCCAGCCTCTGGAAGCGCTCCGATCGGTTGCGGCGGTCGATCCGCCGGAGCCGCGCGCCGCGGTTCTCGCTTTCGCCGCGCGCCTCACTCGTTTAGAGGCGCAAAAGGAAACCACCCCGGTGGCCGCGCCCGAACCGGCTTCCCTTCCTCCGGTCGAGCCCGCTGCACTGTCAGCGGGGTCAGCCGATGCCGGCGCGCCAGATCGCGAGTTGGCGCCCGGGCAGACCGTGGCTCCGATTTCGGCCGCTCGGGTCAGCCCGGTGGCCACCCGCGAGGCCAAGTCTGCGGAACATCCTTTACAGGATGCCGCCGCGGCCGACACGGCGGTGCCGTCCGCGGCACAAAGTTCCAATGCTTCCACCGCTCGGCGTGAGCCCGCGAACGCGCCGGCCGAGCCGCATCGCACTCCGGCGGCACAGACGCCCGAACCGCCCCCGCCCGTCTCGCCGGCGCGAGATATCCGGCTGCAAGTAACGGGCGGGGAACGGCGCGTCGAGGTGCGGCTCACCGAGCGCGCGGGCGAAGTCCAGGTTTCGGTCCGCACACCTGACTCCCAGCTTGCCGGAGCTCTGCGGGACGATCTGCCGGCGCTCTCGGCCCGGCTGCAACAGACCGGTTTTCGCGCGGAGACCTGGCATCCGGCCGGCGTGCGGACCGAGCATTTTGCCAGCGACTCATCGCCCGCCGGCTCTGCCGGGTACCGGCAGGCATCGGGTGGAGGCGACCGGCAACACCAGCACGAGCCGCCGCCGCGGCGCGCTCCGCAACCGCAACCGAATGCGGACGGAGATTCCGCACCCCAGGAGTTTTCGCGGCTCTTTTCATCGCTTGCATGAGGACACGTGAATGTTTCCAACCGTAGCTTCGAATAGTTCAACCGGCGCAGCGGCGGACACACAGCCGGCCGCTACCACCGACAACCCGACCGTCAGCAAGAATATGTTCCTGCAGCTGCTGGTGGCGCAGATCAAAAACCAGGACCCGCTCAACCCGGCCGACGGCGTGCAGTTCCTGACGCAGCTAGCGCAATTCACCCAGCTCGAACAGACCATGAGCATGAGCACGGATCTCAGCGCCATTCGCGCCGACCTGGACAAGCTCGTGCCCCAGACGCAAACCGACAACCAAGCCTGAATAGGAGATCGATATGCCTGGTTCTTTTTCGTCCGCACTTTCGGCGCTCAGCGCCATGGCGACCGCGGTGGACGTGGTCGGCAATAATCTGGCGAACCTCAATACAACGGGTTTTAAAACCAGCGCCGTGAGTTTCCGCGACCTGGTGACGCAATCGATGGGGTCCGGGCTCGGGGAAACCCAGGTGGGGTTCGGCACCGCTCAACCCCTGACTTTTCGCGAGTTCACGCAAGGATCCGTGCAGACCAGCTCCGGGCTGCTCGACGCCGCGATCCAGGGCGACGGCTTCTTCGTGCTGAAAGATGATAGCGGCAAGGTTCTCTACACGCGCGCCGGCAATTTCCTCACCGACAAGAACGGCAACCTCCTCACCAACACCGGGATGCACGTGCAAGGATGGAGCACGATCGACCCGCTGACGAATACCGTGAACACGGTGGGCGCGATCGGCAACATCGTGGTGCCGACCGGGACCCTGAAAACGCCGACGGTGACGACCAGTTTCAACATGGATTTCAATCTGAACTCGACGGCGGCCGCCGACGTCACGTCGTTCTTCTCGGCGCCCATGACCGTCTACGACAGCCTGGGCACATCGCACGTGCTGACCCTCAATTTCCAAAAGGCGGGAGTCAACCAGTGGACGTACAACGTCACGGTTCCGGGTGAAGAGGTGACCGGCGGAACTGCGGGAACGCCGTTCGGCGTCGCCGGCGGCACGCTGACATTCGGCAGCGACGGGAAGCTGGTCGACCCGGTTTGGGGAACGCCGATTACGTTCAGCATCACTGGGCTGGCCGATGGCGCCGCCGACATGAACCTGACTTGGGATCCGTACACGGCGGCCGGTGTGGGCCGCATCACCCAATTCGGTCAGCCGTCGGCGCTCTCGGCGAGTTCACAGAATGGGTCTGGAGCCGCTCAGTTGATTCGCGTGGGGCTCGCCAATGGCGGGGGCATTCTCGCGCAGTACTCCAATGGCGACCAGATCGTGGTGGCCCAGCTCGCCATGGCCAGCATTCGCAACCCCGACAGCCTGCTCGCGGTGGGAGACAACAATTTCCAGTTGAGCGCGCGTAGCGCCATCCCGGCCATCGGAACGCCCGGGACCGGCGGCCGCGGCTCGATCGTAGGCGGCGCGCTGGAGGCCTCGACGGCGGACATCGCGCACGAATTCACCAACCTGATCGTCTACCAGCGCGGCTATGAGGCGAATTCGAAGGTGGTCACCGCGCAGGATCAATTGAGCCAGGACACCATTAACCTGATCCGCTGAACCTGATCGACGAATCTGCCGATGACTCCTCAGGAAGAAATCGCGGCGTTGGGCGACGTACCGGTGGAAATCGAGATCGAACTCGACCGGCGCGTGCTGACCACCCGCCAGGTGCTCGAATGGAAGTCCGGCAGCATTATCTCCACGGCCCGGTCAGCGGGCGAGAACATAGACATCTATATCGGCGGTGTATTCTGCGGCTCGGGCGAGATCGTAGTCATCGAGAGCGCGCTCGGGGTCCGCATCACCGATTTCCGGGACGAGGCTTGAGGCAAGGAGCATGGACCTGATCGGGCAAATGGCGGCGATCGGCGCCGTGCTGAGTTTGCTGGCCGTCACGTTATGGTGGTTCCGGCGGCGCGGTTTCGCTTCGGTTCGGCGGCGCCGCAGCGAGCGCCGCCTGCTCGAGACCCTGGACCGCCTGCCGCTCGGGCCGCAGCACAGCCTGCATCTGGTCCGCTTGGGCGAACAGGCGCTGGTGGTCGCCTGCTCGCCGGCCGGGTGCTCGGTCGTCGCCACACAGCCCTGGGCGGAAGTCGCCCACGAGGGTCGCTCATGAAACGGCTGTTGATTGGCGTGGTACTGCCGTTACCGGCGCTGGCGGCCACGCCGCTCTCGCTGCTGGGGATCTCGGCAAACAAGGACGGCTTGAGCGTCCCCATGCAGATTGTCATCCTGCTGACCCTGATGACGCTGCTGCCGGCAGCGGTGATGTCGATCACGCCGTTTCTGCGGATCGTCGTGGTGCTGCATTTTCTGCGTCAAGCGCTCGGCACACAATCGACGCCCTCCAACCAGGTGCTCATCGGGCTCGCGTTGTTTTTGACGATGGTGATCATCCAGCCGGTACTCGCGGATATGTATCACCAGGGCTGGGAGCCGATGGAGGCGGGCAAACTCACTCCCGAACAGGCGTTCGAACGGGGAGCCCAGCCGTTGCGCGGGTTTCTCGCCCGTTTCGCGCGCGAGAAGGACATCCGGCTGTTTTTGGAAATTGCCCGCGCCCCCGCGCCGCACAATCGCGCCGAGCTGGATTTGAAGATCCTCATTCCGGCCTACATCCTTTCGGAGCTGAAGACCGGGTTTCAGATCGGCGCGGTATTGTTCCTGCCCTTCCTGGTGATCGACATGGTGGTGGCTTCGGTGACGCTGTCGATAGGAATGGTGCAACTGCCGCCGATCATGATTTCGGCGCCATTCAAGATTCTGCTGTTCGTGCTGGTGGACGGCTGGAACCTGGTGGTCGGCTCGCTGATGCGGAGTTTTTATTAGGCGGGGAAGATGACGCCGGAAGCCGCGGTGGAAATCATTCGACAGGCGCTGATGGCCGCGTTTTGGCTGGGGGCGCCGTTGCTCGCGATCGGGTTTGCCGCGAGTATTGTGGTCAGCCTGGTGCAGATCGCTACCTCGATGCAGGATGCCGCCTTTGCCACCATTCCGCGTTTGGTGGTGTTCCTCCTGGGCCTGCTGTTGTTGATGCCGTGGATGCTCCAGCGCAGCATCGCGTACACCACGGCGCTGCTGAGCGATTTTTCCCGCTATGCCCGCTAGCCTTACGTTTTCGCTTGCCAGCCTCTATGGGTTTGCGCTGGTGCTGGCGCGCGTAACCGGCGCGCTGGTATTTGTACCGCTGCCGGGCATTAATAGCGCGCCGGCGGCGGCTCGCATCGGCCTGGCGGCAGGGCTGACGCTCGCGCTCTCAGCGCGCTGGCCGGTAATCGATCCTGGTTCGGTTTCGGCAGGCCTGCTGGCGGGTTGGG
>Ga0335079_10002119_pt1 | contig 22917 bp, 20 predicted proteins | sample Lox_Sample_33_FD_206719 | JGI IMG/M metagenome (GOLD analysis project Ga0335079, IMG submission 206719) | Soil microbial communities from Loxahatchee National Wildlife Refuge, Florida, United States - Lox_Sample_3.3 | ecosystem: Environmental > Terrestrial > Soil > Wetlands | place: USA... | reverse complement strand
TGTGCGCGCAGGCGCTGCCGGCCGGCATCGTGCTGCCCAAGGTGAGCACCGCGGCCGAGATCCTCACCCTCGCCGCCAGGCTGCAATCCCTCGAGGCCGCGCGCGGGGCGCGCCCGGGCGCCGTGCGGCTGCTGGTCCTCGCGACCGAGACCCCGGCGGGACTCCTCGGCTTGCCGCAGCTGCCGCGCGAGCTGAGCGCGCACGCTCCGGTGCTGCAGCGTCTCGCGGGACTCACCTGGGGGGCGGAGGACCTGAGCGCCGCCCTCGGGGCGCGCGGACAGCGCGATGGCGCTGGCTATACCTTCACCTTCCAGCTGGCGCGCACGCACACCCTGCTCGCTGCCGCAGCGCTGGGCGTGCAGGCGGTCGACGGGGTGCACACGCAGTTTAAGGATCTCCCGGGCCTTGAGCGCGAGCTCACCGAGGCGCGGCGCGACGGCTTCAGCGGCAAGCTCGCGATCCACCCCGACCAGGTTGGCCCGATCAATGCGGCCTTCACCCCGAGCGCGGCCGAGCTTGCGCAGGCCCGGCGCGTGCTGGCGGCCTTCGAGGCGGCCGGCAATGCCGGCGTCGTGAGCCTGGAGGGACAGATGCTCGATCGGCCGCACCTGCTGCTGGCACGGCGTATTCTGGCGGCAGTGAAGGTTTGAGGACCGTCCATGAAGCTCAGGATCAAGGGAGCCTCGTTGCGGCTGCGCCTGACGCAGAAGGAGGTGCGTGCGCTCAGCGAAGAGGGGCAGGTGGAGGAGCAGGTGCCCTTCGCCCCGGGCGCGCTCCTCATCTATCGCCTGCGCCGTGACGGCGCGACGCCGCAGATCCGGGCGAGCTTCAGCGACGGGATCGTGGAGATATTAGTCCCGGAAAAAATGGCGGACGCCTGGTGCGCGAGCGATCAGGTGACGCTCGCGCACAGCCAGCCGGTGCCGCAGGGCGCCTTGCAGATCACGCTCGAGAAGGACTTCGCCTGCCTCGCACCGCGCGCGGACGAGGACGAGTCGGACAACTTTCCCCACCCGCAGGCCGGCAGCGGCGTGCGCTGCTAGCGCGGCTCGGCCAGGGAGAGCAGGTCCTCGGGAGTGTCGAGGTCGATGGCGGCGCTCGGCATCGGCACGCGCACCACGCGGTCGGGACTGTGCCGCAGCAGCGCGCGCGCCCCGGAGTCACCGCGCAGCTGCAGCAGCTGCGGAAACAGCGCACGCGGAAAGACCGCCGGCACGCCGAGGGTGCCGGCGTACTGCGCCGCCGCGCAGTATTGCGGCTGCTTGCGCCAGGTGCCGGCGAGGCGCTTCAGGTCATCGACGGTCACCGCCGGCTGATCGGCCAGCATGAGCAGGGCCCCGGCGCAGCCGAGCGGCAGGCGGGCGATGCCGGCGCGGATCGAGCTCGAGAGGCCCTCGCGCCAGCTCTGGTTGACGACGATCGATCCGGGGGAATGCTTCAGCAGCGGGGCGAGTTCGGCGGCGCCGGCGCCGAGCACGACGATGAGTGCGCTGCCGGTCACCTCGGAGGCGCGCGTGACCGCACTGTGCAGCAGCGGCCGGCCGGCGATGCGCACCAGCTGTTTGTGCGAGCCGAAGCGCCGCGAGGCGCCCGCCGCGAGCACGATGGCGAACAGCGATTCGGAGCCGCGGCGCGCGCGTGCGCCGCTCATGGGCGCACAGGTCCGCCGGTGCGCGGCAGGGCGACGCTCGCCGGGGCGGTGGCGGTGACGCGCGCGTAGCGGCTGCGCTCCTCGAGGACGGTGTCCGCATCGAGCCCGCTCACCCGGCGCCACGGCCCGGTGTGCCCGCTGGCGGCGAGCGCAGCTTCGAGCGCCGCGCGCCGCGCGCTCCAGGGTCCGTCGATGAACTGCGCGAACTCCTGCCAGCGGGTCGCGCCGTTGGCGCCGGCCGCGAAAGCCGCCTCGAGCCGCTCGAGCGCTGCGCGGCTATTGCCGGCCTGCGCCAGCAGCGCCGCCCACGGGTCGGCCCCGTCCCCCGGCAGCGCTTGAGCCGCGAGGCGCCGGTCACGCTCCTCGAACCACACGAGCACGCACACCAGGTAGTCCAGGCACGCCTGGCGGAACTCCTCCAGCGGCGAGCTACTGTCGAGGGCGGCCGGGGATGCGGTGGCGAAGGTGGCGGCGCAGGCCGCCGCGATGGCCCGCACGTGGGCTCGCTCGGTCTCGAGCTGCGTGCGCAGCAGCTGGATCTCGTTCACGGGGCGCGGCGCTACTGCGCCCCGGCGAGACGGGTGAGACCCGGCGCCGTGGCCTCGTGCGCATGCAGGAATGCCTGCAGCTCGGCCACGATGGCGAGCGCGATGGCCTCGGGCGTGCGCCCACCGAGGGCGAGACCCACCGGGGCATGCAGCCGCCGCCGCAACCGCGTGGCCGCCTCGGTGCCGAGCTCGCCGAGCAGGCGGTCGCGGCGCTGCGGCGGACCGAGCAGTCCCACGTAGGGCACCTCGCTGCGCGCCAGTGCGCGCAGGTACGCGAGGTCAGTCGGCAGGTGATGGCTCATGATCACCGCGGCGCGGAACTGCTCGAGCCCGAGCGCCGTGCCGAGCTCGGCGGCATCCAGCCGCAGCACCTGCTCGGCGCCGGGAAAGTGCGCCGGGTCGGCGTAGGCGGGCCGATGGTCCACGAGCGTCACCTTCCAGTTCAGGCGCATCGCGAATTCAGCCACCGGCGCGGCATCCGGGCCGGCGCCGAGCAGCAGCAGGCGCGGCGGCAGCGCGAGGCACAAGAGGAACCACGAGACATCGCGCGCCTCGGCCACGTGCCAGGCGCTCAATCCCCGGTCCGCCGCGTCCTCGAGCGCCGCCTGCAGGCGCGCGCCGCCGGACTCGCCGGGCAGCACCACCGTGCCGAGCGGCACGTCCGCGCGCGTGCTCTCGCAGGCGAACGCGACCGCGAGTGCCTCGCGCGCCTCGAGCGCGCCGCGCAGCCGCTCCAGGGGCTGCCAGCCGTCCTCCGGGCCGACCCGCCGCAGCAGGATCCGCATGGCACCCTCGCAGCCGAGCCCGAGTCCCCACAGCAGTTCCTCCGGGCCGCGCAGCTCGTAGCGCACCAGGCGCGCCTGCCCGTCGGTGAGGACGCCCGCGGCATGCTCCTTGAGGTCCCCCTCCAGGCAGCCGCCCGAGAGCAGCCCGGCATAGTCCCCGTCCTGCGTGATCAGGATGAGCGCGCCGGCCTTCTGGTAGGTCGAGCCGCTGGTGTGCACCAACACGCCGAGCACGAGCGCGCGCCCGGCGCGGCGTTCGCGCTCGAACAGGGGTAGCAGAGGGCCGAGTGATGCGGACACGCGCGGTGAATTATGCCAGCCGCCCGCGCGCGCGGGGCGCGGCCGCAGTGCCGGGCGCGCAGACCGCGTTTTGCCACCGCACACCTTTGGCTGGGGTGGCCGTCACGTCACCGCCACGGCTCCGTTGCGCCGCGGGCGGCGCGTCAGTAGAGTCGCAGCGCCTCAAGGGCAACGATCTTCGGTAAATCAACGTCCTAAAGTCCATTTCCGATGAGCCAACCCGATCCCTGGGTCGTGCACAAGTTCGGGGGGTCGAGCGTCGCTGACGCCGACTGCTTCCGCAAAGTGGCGGCCATCCTCGAGGCCGCGCCGCCGGCGCGGCTGGCCGTGGTGCTGTCCGCCTGCAAGGGCGTCACGGATGCGCTGCTGCGCCTGGTGGCGCTGGCGGAGCGCCAGGACGGTACCTACCGCAGCGAGCTCGCGCAGCTGCGCTCGCGTCACGCCGCGATCGCGCAGGAGCTGCTCACGCCGGCCTCCGCGCAGGCCTACCTCGCCGGCTTCGACCGCGACTGCCAGGACCTGCTGGGCATCCTGCACGCGGTGGAGCTGACGCGCTCGGCCGCCAGCACGGTGAGCGACCTGATCGCCGGCTATGGCGAGATCTGGTCCTCGCGCCTGTTCCAGCGCTTCTTCGAGGAGCGCCGCGGCCGTCCCGGCCCGGTGCAGTGGGTGGACGCGAGCCGCGTGGTGCTGGTCGACTGGAGCGCCTGGGGCCCGGGCATCCAGTGGCCCGAGTCGCGCGCCAACCTCAGCGCGCAGGTGCCGCGCGAGTTCGCCGGCACGCTCATCATCACCGGCTTCATCGCCGCCGACCGCCGCGGCGTGCGCACCACGCTCGGGCGCAACGGCAGCGACTTCTCGGCCTCGATCTTCGCGGCGCTGCTGGATGCTTCCGAGATCCACATCTGGACCGACGTCGACGGCGTGCTGTCGGCCGATCCGCGCCGCGTGCCCGATGCGACGGTGATCGATGCGCTCTCCTACAACGAGGCCATGGAGCTCGCCTATTTCGGCGCCAAGGTGATCCATCCCAAGACCATGGCACCGGCGGTCAAGGACAGCATCCCGATCTGGATCCGCAATACCTTCGCGCCCCACAAGATCGGCACCCTGATCTGCGCCCAGCCCGATTCGGTGCTGCCGGTGAAGGGCATCACCAGCATCGACCGCGTGGCGCTGGTCAACCTCGAGGGCACCGGCATGATCGGGGTGCCGGGCACGGCGCACCGCCTGTTCGGCGCGCTGCGCGAGGAGGGGATCTCCGTCATCCTCATCTCGCAGGGCAGCTCCGAGCATTCGATCTGCTGCGCAATACCGCAGGAGCAGGCCGAGCGGGCCGCGGCGTGCGTGCTGCGCGCCTTCGAGCGCGAGCTCAAGGACGGCCAGATCCAGAGCGTCGACGTGGACTCGGACCTGGCGATCCTCGCGGTGGTCGGCGATGGCATGGCCGGTACGCCCGGGGTTGCCGGCAAGGTGTTCAGCGCCCTGGGGGCGGCCGGCGTCAACGTGCGCGCCATCGCTCAGGGGGCCTCGGAGCGCAACATCTCCGCCGTGGTCGACGGGCGCAACGCCACGCGCGCGCTGCGCGCCGTGCACGCCGGGCTCTACCTGTCCCCGCATATCCTCTCGATCGGGGTGATCGGCCCTGGCGCGGTCGGCCGGGTGCTGCTCGCGCAGCTCGCCTCCCAGAGCGAGCGGCTGCGCCAGCAGGCGCGCCTCGACCTGCGCGTGCGCGGCCTGCTGAGCTCCCAGCGCATGCTGCTCAAGGAGCCGGCCATCGCGCTCACGGACTGGAGCGCCGGGCTGCTGGCGGAGGCCGAGCCGGCGGACCTGGCGCGCTTCCTCGAGCACGTGCGCGTCGATTACCTGCCGCACACCGTGCTGGTGGACTGCACGGCCAGCGCGGCGGTGGCGGCGCGCTACGCGGACTGGCTGGGCGCAGGCATCCACATCGTCACGCCCAACAAGAAGGCCAACAGCGGCGAGTACGCCTACTACCAGCGCCTGCGCCATGCGCGCCGCAGCGGTGGCACGCACTACCTGTACGAGGCCACCGTGGGGGCGGGACTGCCGGTGGTGCAGACGCTACGTGACCTGCGCGAGACCGGCGATGACATCAAGAGCATCGAGGGCATCTTCTCCGGCACGCTCGCCTACCTCTTCAACGTCTACGACGGCAGCAGCAGCTTCTCCAACATCGTGCAGGAAGCACGCACGCGCGGCTTCACCGAGCCCGACCCGCGCGATGACCTCTCCGGCATGGACGTGGCGCGCAAGCTCATCATCCTCGCGCGCGAGATGGGACTGGCGCTGGAGCTCAAGGACGTGCAGGTGGAGAGCCTCGTGCCGCCGGAGCTGGTGCACGGCTCCATCGAGGAGTTCATGACGCACCTGCCGCGCTACGATGCCGCCATGCAGGAGCGGCTGCAGGCGGCCCGGGCGCGCGGCCGGGTGCTGCGCTACACCGGCAAGATCACCGCCGAGGGCGAGGCGACGGTGGGCCTGCAGGAGCTGGAGCGTCCGCATCCCTTCGCCAACATCGCGCTCACCGACAACGTGGTGCGCTTTGCGACCCGCCGCTACTGCGAGAATCCCCTCATCGTGCAGGGACCGGGCGCCGGGCCCGAGGTGACCGCCGGCGGCGTGTTCGCTGACATCCTGCGCCTGGCGGCCTATCTCGGGGCGCGCCTGTGAGTGCAGCGCGCGAGCGCGCCACCGCCTTCGCACCGGCCTCGGTCGGCAACGTCGCGATCGGCTTCGACATCCTCGGCTTCGCGGTCGGCGCGCTCGGTGACCGCGTCACCGTCAGCCGCCGCGCCGCCGCCGGGGTCGAGATCGGCGCGGTCGGGGGCCTGGTGAGCGAGATCACGCGCGAGCCGCGCGAGAACACCGCCGGGCGCGCGCTGCTGGCGATGACCGAGGCGCTGCGCCCGGACTTCGGGTTCACGGTCGAGATCGAGAAGGGCATCCCGCTCGGCTCGGGGCTGGGCGGCTCGGCAGCCTCGGCGGTGGCCGCCGTGGTGGCGGCGAACGCGCTCCTGAGCCGGCCGTGCGCGCCGCTCGAGCTGCTGAAGTTCGCCATGGCGGGCGAGGCGGTGGCGAGCGGCGGGCAGCACCTCGACAACATCGCGCCCTCGCTCTTCGGCGGCCTGGTGCTCACCGTCGGCATTGACCATCCGCGCGTCAAGCAGATCCCGGTACCCGCAGAAATCCGTGCCGTCATCGTGCACCCGCACATGTTCCTTGCCACCGCCCGGGCGCGCGCCATCCTCAAGCGCAGCGTGGAGCTGTCGGACTTCGTGTGGCAGACCGCCAACCTCGCCGGCTTCATCTCCGGCTGCTACACGAACGATCTGGACCTGATCCGTGCCTCGCTCGAGGACGTGGTGATCGAGCCGCAGCGCCAGGCGCTGATACCCGGGTTCCAGGCGGTGCGGCGCGCGGCGCTCGATAAGGGCGCACTCGGCTGCTCGATCTCCGGCGCTGGGCCCGCGCTGTTCGCGTGGGCCACGGCGGATACGGCGCCGGCGGTGCTGGCGGCCATGCAGGAGCAGTTCGCGCAGCGGGAGCTGCGCTCGAGTGCCTGGTGCGTGCAGCTCAATGCGCCCGGGGCGCGGGTGCTGCCGTGAACGCGCAGGTGCGACTGCGCTTCGACAGCTCGCGCGGCGGGAGCGCGGGACAGGGGTTCAGCGCCGCGCTGCTCGAGGGGCTGGCGCCCGATGGCGGGTTGTACGTGCCGGAGCGCTGGCCGCACCTGGATGCGGCGGACTTCGCCGGTGCCAGGGAGCTGCCTGAGGTCGCCGCGCGCTTCCTGGCGCCGTTCCTCGCCGGTGATCGGCTCGCGGCGCAGCTGCCGCAGCTCACGCGCGAAGCCTTCAATTTCCCCGCGCCGCTCACCGAGCTCAGCGCCGACGGACGCCTGAGCGTGCTCGAGCTCTTCCACGGGCCGACCGCGGCCTTCAAGGACTTCGGTGCGCGCTTCCTGGCCGCTGCCTTCGGCCGCCTGCGGGATGCCGCGCAACCCACCCTGACGATCCTGGTCGCCACTTCCGGCGACACCGGCGGCGCGGTCGCGGCCGCCTTCCACGGGCGCCCCGGCATCGAGGTGCTGGTGCTCTTCCCGAAGGGCCTGGTCTCGCCGACCCAGGAGCGGCAACTGACCTGCTGGGGCGGCAACGTGCGCGCGCTCGCGGTGCGCGGCACCTTCGATGACTGCCAGCGCCTGGTGAAGCAGGCCTTCCTCGATCAGCGGCTGCGCGCGCGCGGCCAGCTGTCCTCCGCCAACAGCATCAATCTCGGGCGCCTGCTGCCGCAGAGCGTGTACTACGCCGCCACGAGCCTCGCGGTCTACGCGCGCTACCGCGAACCGGCGTGCTTCATCGTCCCGAGCGGCAACCTCGGCAACGCCATGGCCTGCCTGTGGGCCCGCCACGTGGGGCTGCCGATCGGCGAGGTGATCCTGGCGCACAACGCCAACCGCGCGGTGCCGGACTTCCTCGAGAGCGGCGCGTGGCAACCGCGCGCGAGCATCGCCACGCTGGCCTCGGCCATGGACGTCGGCAACCCGAGCAACATGGAGCGCCTGCGCGCGCTGTTTCCGGACGTCGCCCAGCTGCGGCAGGCGGTGAGTGCCTGCTCGGTGAGCGATGCGCAGATCCGCGCGCGCATCCGCATCGGCTTCGAGCAGTACGGGCAGATCTGGTGCCCGCATACCGCGACCGCCGCCGAGGCCTGGGAGCGGCTGCCGGAAGCGCGGCGCGCCGCGCGCCGCTGGGTGCTGGTCTCCACCGCCCACCCGGCCAAGTTCCCGGAGATCGTGGAGCCGCTCATCGGGCAGGCGGTGCCGGTGCCGCCGAGCCTCGCGGCCCTGTTCGCGCGGCCGAGCACGTGCGTCGAAGTGGACCCAGACCTGCAGGCGCTGCGCGTCCTGCTCGAGGAGAGAAGCTGACGTGGACGAGCTGAGCAAGCTGACCCCCACTGCCTGGGGGCTGATCGCGGCGGCGGCGGCGCTCGGGTTCGCGCTGTCCCTGGCGTGGCGCTGGTACCGCCACTACCGCGCGCGCAAGGCGCTGCGCGTGGCGGTCACCGGCGGCGCCAGCGAGCACCTGATCGACATGCTGGTGCCCGATGGCATGGGCGGGGGCTACCACGTCGACTACCTGCTCCTAACCAGCCGTGGCGTGGTGGTGATCGACCTGCGCGACGTCCAGGGCAACATCTTCGGCGGCGACCAGATGGCCGAGTGGACCGTCATGGACGGGGCGCAGCGCTTCACCTTCACCAACCCGCAGGGAGCACTCTACGACCGCATCGCCGCGGTCAAGGCGATCGGCGGCGAGCTGCCGGTGGAGGGGCGCATCGTGTTCACGCGGCGCGGCAAGTTCCCCAAGGGCCTGCCGAAGTGGACGGTGATGCTCGATGCGCTGCGCGGCGAGTTCACTGCGCCGGATTTCGATGCGCCCGCGGATGCCGCCAGCGCCTATCGCGAGGGCTGGCAGCGCATCAAGGAAGCGGTGAAGCCGAGCTACATGGCCGACATGCGCTAACGCGCAAGCGTGCGCGCGTGCTCGGCGAGCACCAGCGACACGCAGCCGGTCAGCTTCTGCGCGTACTCCAGGTGCAGGAACTCGTTCGGGCCGTGCGCGTTGGCGTGCGGGCCGAGCACCCCGGTGATGAAGAACTGCGTCTTGGGGAATTGTTTGCCCAGCATGCCCATGAACGGAATCGTGCCGCCGCAGCCGAGGTGCACCGCCTCGCGCCCGTAGATGGCACGTGAGGCCGCATCGATCGCCTGCTCCAGCCAGGGTGCGAACGCCGGCGCATTCCAGCCGCCCTGGCCGGAAGCCTCCTCGAAGCTCACCTGGGCGCCGTAGGGCGGGTCGCGCTCGAGCGCCGCGCGCACCGCCTCGGTGGCGCGCGCCGCATCGCAGGTCGGCGGCAGCCGCAGCGAGAGCTTGCAGGCGATCTGCGGCAGCAGCACGTTGCCGGCCGAGCCAAGCGGCGGCAGCCCCTCGGCCCCGGTCACGGCGAGCGTGGCCCGCCAGGTGTTGTTGATGATGAGCTCGGCCGGATCGTTGGAGACGGCGCGTGCGCCGGCCACCCACGGCATCCGTCCGGCGACCTCGCCGCCGAGAACCTGGGCGGCGATGCGCGCCTGGGCGCGCCGGTCCGCCGGCAGTGGCACTTGCAGCTCATCGAGCAGCAGCTCGCCGGTCACCGGGCTCTCGAGGCGCGCGAGCAGCTGGGCGAGGATGCGGAATGCGGTCGGCGCAATGCCGGTGGCCATGCCCGAGTGCACGCCCTCGGTGAGCACCCGCACGCGCAGGTTGCCGACCAGGTTGCCGCGCAGCGAGGTCGTGCACCACATCTGCTCGTAGTTGCCGCACTCGGCGTCCAGGCACACCACGAGCGCCGGCTCCCCGAGCGTCGCGCCAAGGCTCTCAAAATGCGCGGGCAGGTCGCCGCTGCCACTCTCCTCGCACGCCTCGATCAGCACCACGCAGCGCGGCAGGCGCACGCCTTGCGCCTTGAGCGCGGCGATCGCGGTGAGCGAGCTGAAGACCGCGTAGCCGTCATCCGCCGCCCCGCGGCCGTAGAGCCGGCCCTCGCGTATGACCGGCTCCCAGGGACCCAGCCCCGGAAGCCAGCCGGTGAACTCCGGCTGCTTGTCCAGGTGTCCGTAGAGCAACACGCAGCCCGGCAGCTCGCCCGGGATGTCGACGAGCAGCAGCGGCGTGCGGTGCGGCAGCCGGCGCACTTGCGTGCGGGCGCCGGCGAGCGGCTGCGCACGGCACCACTCGGCCATCAGCTGCACCGCCTGCTCCATGTAGCCGTGCGCCTCCCACTGCGGGTCGAACATCGGGGACTTGTTCGGGATGCGCACGTAGGCGCTCAGCCGATCGATGATCGAGTCCTGCCAGGTGCGCGAGATGAATTGCTGCAGCTGCGTGAGGTCCATGGTTCTCCAGATGCTTAAATTACAGGCACTTGCAGGATAAATCGCAGGTCAATTCCGGGTCGCGTCCGGCGCGGCGAGCCCGAACAGTGCACGCGCGGCCGCGGTGCTGCTGCGCGCGAGCTCAGGCATGGGCACCGCCCGCGCGCGCGCCACGGTACGCGCGATGTGGGGAAGATACATGGGTTCGTTGCGCCGCGAGCTGGGTTTCGGGCTGAGGTCACGCGGCAGGAGATACGGGCCGTCGGTCTCCAGCAGGAGGCTGCCGGCGGGGATGCGCGGCAGGAGCCCGAGCAGATGCGTGCCGCGGCGCTCATCATTCACCCAGCCGGTGATGCCGATGGCAAGCCCGAGCCCGAGATAGGCCTCCAGCGCCGCGGCATCGCCGGTGAAGCAGTGCGCCACGCCGCGCCACGCGGGCGCGTGCTCGCGCAGCATGGCGATGAAATCGGCATGCGCGTCGCGCTGGTGCAGGAACACCGGCTTGCCGACCTGGCGCGCGAGCTCGAGCTGGCGTGTGAAGGCGGTCCGCTGCGGCGCTGGCGGCGAGTAGTTGCGGAAGTAATCGAGGCCGCATTCCCCCACGGCCACCACCTCGGGAGCCTGCGCAAGTCGTGCCAGCGCCTCCCACGTGCCCGCTTCCAGAGCGGCGGCGTGGTGCGGGTGGATGCCGGCCGTGGCGTACAGCCGGCCCGGGTGTGCGCGCGCGAGCTCGAGCGCGCGCTGGCTGCTGGCGATGTCAGAGCCCGTCACGATGAGCTGCTGGACGCCCGCGGCGTGCGCGCGCGCGATTACGGCAGCGCGATCGGCATCGTAGCTGTCGTGCGCGAGGTTGATGCCGATGTCGATCAGCGGGGCTGTGCTATGGTCATCCATCCCAAGGTGCATTCTACTGAACGGAGGACTCGTGCCCGAGCGAGGCACCGCTCGCAGCCCTGGGGGCCGCTGCGCCCTCATCGCCCTGGCGCTGCTGTGCGCGGCGACAGCCGGCGGCGCCGAGGATGCCCGCTGGCGCGACCTCGAGAACCGCATCCAGTACGGCTACTACACCGAGGATCCGCGCGCGCTGCGCAACCTGCAGGATGCGCTCAGCCAGGACGACTCGCACGACTCGCTGCGCGGTTACTACGCCGGCTTCGTCGCCTGGCGTCTGGCGCTGCTCAGCGTGCAGACGCCGGTATCAGGCGGCAGCAGCGCGGCGCAGCTGGCGCAGCGCTGCGTCAAGGAGCTCGATCCGCTCCTCGAGGCGCAGGCCGATTTCGCCGAGGCGCTGGCGTTGCGCGCGGCCTGCAAGGACCCGACGCTGGCAGGCGGCGGCCTGCACCTGCCGTTCGCGCACAGCGGCCGCAAGGATCTCGAGCGCGCGCTCGCACTCGGTGCGCGCAATCCGCGCGTGCTGCTCATCGATGCCGCAGGCGACTATCAGCACACCCCGAGCCAGGGCGGCAACCGCGAGCGCGCACTGGTGAAGCTGCGTCAGACGGTGGCGGCCTTCGAGACCGAGCGGGCCGGGACCGAGCCGCTGCCCGGCTGGGGGGCCGCCGAGGCCTACGTGCTGCTGGCGCGCAATCTGCTCGACCACGGGGACGGCCCAGGCGCGCGCGATGCCCTCGAGCATGCGCTGCTGCTGGCCCCGGATTACGCCCAGGCCCGCCGCCTGATGCAAAGGATCGCCTCCGGCTGAGCCGGATCGCCGCTGGGCGATACAGCCGGCGCGCACGCTCCGGGCTGTACGTTCCGTGTCCGGAAAACAGGCATGCCTGTGTTATCTTTGCGCGCCCTCGGGGCCGCGAAAACCCGTCTGGATGCCCTCGGATAGTGACAACAAAGCGCTGCTGCAGCAGCTGCGGATCGATCGCACGGAGGCGCCGGCACCAGCCTCGCCCGTGCGCCGCTACGTGCTGCCCGCCGGCGCGCTCGTGCTGCTCGTGCTCCTCGGCGTCGGCTGGTTCATCCTCGGCCGCGCCAAGGCGCTGCCGGTGCACGTGGCGGCGGCGCGCGCGCTCTCCGCGAGCGCAGGCGGCGGTGCCTCGGTGCTTGATGCCACCGGCTACGTCACCGCGCGGCGCGAGGCGACGGTCTCGGCGCAGATCACCGGCACGGTCAGCGCCGTGCTGATCGAGGAGGGCGATCACGTGAAAGCCGGCCAGGTGCTGGGGCGGCTCGATGACACCTCGCAGCGCGCCACGCTCGCGCAGGCGCAGGCGCAGCTGCACTCCGCCGAGGCGCTGCTCAAGCAGTACCAGGTGCAGCTGGCACAGAGCGAGCGCGACGTGCGCCGCGATGAGGACCTGGTGCAGCGTAACCTGGTGTCGCAGCAGGCCGTGGAGCTGGCGCACACCCAGGCGGACACGCAGCGCGCCCAGATCGAGCAGGCGCAGAAGCAGATCGACCTGGCCGCGGCCAACGTGCGCGCCGCGCAGGTGCAGCTGGACTACTGCACGGTGCGCGCGCCCTTCGACGGGGTCATCATCGCCAAGGCCGCCCAGGTCGGGGAGATCATCTCGCCCCTGTCCGCCGGCGGTGGCTTCACGCGCACCGGCATCGGCACCATCGTCGACATGGACTCCCTCGAGATCGAGGTGGACGTCAACGAGGCCTACATCAACCGGGTGCAGCCCGGGCAGCCGGTGGCTTCCGTGCTGAACGCCTACCCCGACTGGAAGATCCCCTCGCACGTGATCGCCATCATCCCGACCGCCGATCGCTCCAAGGCCACCGTCAAGGTGCGCATCGGGCTGGACATCAAGGATGATCGCATCGTGCCGGACATGGGCGTGCGCGTGTCCTTCCTCGAGGAGGCGAAGCAGGCGGCGAGCGCGCCCGCGCCGCGCGGCGCGCTGGTGCCCGCGAGCGCAATCCGCACCGAGGGCGAGCACGACGTCGTGTACGTGCTCGCCAACAAGCGCGCCGAGCGGCGCACCGTCACCCTCGGCGGCAACTTCGGGGATGCCCGCCAGGTGCTCTCCGGGGTGGCGATCGGCGAGAGTGTGATCACGGATCCGCCCGCGCAGCTGAAGGACGGCAGCGCGGTGAGCGTGGCCCAATCATGAGCGTGCCTTTGACGGGCGTGCGCCAACCCTGAAGAAGAGGTCGGTATGGCTGAAGCGATGGTCGAGATCCGCAACGTCATCAAGACGTACGAGCGCGGCAAGCAGAAGGTCGAGGTGCTGCACGGGCTCACGCTCGACATCCCCAAGGGCGACTTCGTGGCGCTGATGGGGCCCTCGGGCTCGGGCAAGACCACGCTCCTCAACCTGATCGGCGGCCTGGACCAGCCGACCTCGGGGGAGATCCGCGTCGGTGGCCGGCGCATCGACGAGCTCTCCAGCGGCGAGCTGGCCCACTGGCGCGCGCACAACGTGGGGTTCGTGTTCCAGTTCTACAACCTGATGCCGGTGCTGACCGCCGAGGGCAACGTCGAGCTGCCCCTGCTGCTCACCAACCTCTCCGCCGCGCAGCGCAAGAAGAATGCCGCGGTCGCACTGCAGGTGGTCGGGCTCGCCGATCGTGCCAAGCACAAGCCGCGCGAGCTCTCCGGCGGCCAGGAGCAGCGCGTGGCGATCGCGCGCGCGCTGGTGTCGGACCCGCAGCTCCTGGTGTGCGATGAGCCCACCGGCGATCTCGACCGCAAGACCGCGGACGAGATCCTGGGACTGCTGCAGGTGCTCAACCGCGAGCACGGCAAGACTATCGTCATGGTGACCCACGACCCGAAGGCGGCGGAGTTTGCGCGGCGCACGCTGCACTTGGAGAAGGGGCAGTTGCTCGAGCAGCAGGCGGCCTGAGACCTCAGCCGGCGGGAGTCACAGCATGACCAGAAGCGGCCTCGTAATCGCCAACCTGTTCCGCAAGCGCACGCGCACGGTGCTGACGCTGCTGTCGGTCATCATGGCGTTCCTGCTGTTCGGCCTGCTGCAGTCGCTCAATACCATCTTCAACGCCGGCGCGAGCTTCGTCGGCGCCACGCGCCTCGTCACCCAGGCCCGGGTCTCCTTCACCGTGGCGCTGCCCCTGAGCATGGTGCCGAAGCTCGAGGCCGTGCCGGGCGTGGCGCGCGTGGCCTACTCGCAGTGGTTCGGCGGGGTGTGGCAGGAGAACACCCCGCTGTTCGTGTTTGCGGTGGACCCGCTGCGCCAGCGCGACGTGTACACCGAGTTCGTGATGCCGGACGCGCAGTGGCAGGCCTTTGCCAATACCCGCACCGCCATGATCGCGGGGCGCCAGGTGGCCACGCAGTACGGTTGGAAGGTGGGAGAGAAGATCCCGATCTCCTCCAACATCTATCCGCAGAAGAACGGCAGCAAGGCCTGGGCGTTCGACCTGGTCGGGATATTCGACGGCAAGGACGAGGATGCCAAGAAGCGCACCAACCAGGTGTTCATCAACCACGACTACTTCGATGAGGCCAACCAGTTCGGCAAGGGTCGCGCCAACTTCTACATCCTCAGGCTCGCCGACGGAGCGCAGGCGGAAGCAGTCAGCAGGACCGTCGATGCCATGTTCGAGAACTCCCCCGACGAGACCAAGACGCAGACCGAGAAGGACTTCAACGTCAGCTTCGTCAAGCAGATCGGGGATATCGGCCTGATCGTGCGCTGGATCCTGTTCGCGGTGTTCTTCACGCTGCTCCTGGTGGTGGGCAACACCATGGCGCAGAGCGTGCGCGAGCGCATCCCCGAGCTCGCGGTGCTGAAGACCCTGGGCTTCTCCGACGGCAGCGTGCTCGGCTTCGTGCTCGCCGAGGCCTTCGCGCTGTGCCTGTGCGGCGGGCTGATCGGGCTGCTGCTCGCCACCGGCGCCGGCGCGCTGGTGGCCAAGGGCACCGGCGGGCAGTTCCAGCTGTACGTCGACTGGCACGTGTGGCTGATCGGCGTACTGGCGATCGTGCTCATGAGCGTCGCGGTCGGGCTGCTGCCGGGCCTGCGCGCGCGGCGCCTGCGGATCGTGGACGCCCTCGCCGGCCGCTGAAGTCCAAGGAGACACCCGTGCTGAGCCAAGCCTTTGCCATCACCGGCATGAACATCCGCAGCATCCCTGAGCGCTGGGCGCCATCGCTCGTGATCGTCGTCGGGCTCGCGGGCGTGGTGGCGGTGTTCACCGCGCTGCTCGCCATGTACACCGGCTTCGAGACCACCCTGAAGGCGACCGGCCGCAATGATGCCGTCATCATCATGCGCGGCGGCTCGAACGCCGAGCTCAACTCCGGGCTCGACCGCGAACAGACCGATCTCATCGAGCAGGCCGACGGCATCCGCAGCGGTCCGGACGGCAAGCCGCTGGCCTCGGCCGAGGTGCTGGTGATCGCGGAGCTGGTGCGCAAGGACGACGTGCGCAACGGCGCCAACATCACGGTGCGCGGCGTGGAGCCGGACGCCTTCGTGCTGCGCCCGCAGCTGAAGGTCACGGCGGGGCGCAATTTCACCCCCGGGCTGCGCGAGCTGATCGTGGGCGCGGGCGTGCTCAAGCAGTTCCAGGGCGCCAACGTGGGGCAGAAGATCCGCATGCGCGGCTCGGAGTGGACCGTGGTGGGCTCCTTCGAGTCCGGGGATGCGCATGACTCGGAGCTGTGGGCCGACATCAACGTAGCGCGCAGCACCTTCGGGCGCAGCGGCTCGAGCTCGGTGCTCGCCGCGCTGGATGGGGCGGACGGGCTGGCGCGCATCAAGAGCTCGCTCGGGTCCGACCCGCGCCTGAACGTGGACGTGGTGCGCGAGCAGGACTACTTCACGGGCCAGACGCGTGGCTTCCGCCAGACGATCGGCACGCTCGCCGGCATCGTCACCCTCATCATGGGACTTGGCGCGGTGTTCGCGGCCCTCAACAGCATGTACGCCGCGGTTGCCACGCGCGGCAAGGAGATCGGCACGCTGCGCGCCATCGGCTTCGGTGGCGGCCCGGTGCTGGTGTCGGTGATGGTGGAGGCGTTGCTGCTGGCGCTCGCCGGCGGGGTCCTCGGGGCGCTGATTGCCTACCTGCTGTTCAACAACCTCTCCGTCTCGACGCTGGGGCAGAACTTCACACAGGTGGTGTTCAGCTTCAAGGTAACCCCGGCGCTGGTCGTGCGCGGCCTGATCATTGCGGTGCTCATCGGCATGCTCGGCGGATTCCTGCCGGCGCTGCGCGCCGCGCGCCTGCCGGTGACGACCAGCCTGCGCGAGCTATAGGGCGTTACAGGCGCGGCAGCGCCGCGCACAGCGCGGCCACCTCCTCTTCGGGCTGGTCCCAGGAGACGACCAGCCGTGCCTCGCCCCGCTGCGGCGGTCCCCAGTCGTAGAACTCGAACCCGGCGGTCCGCAGCCGCTCGCGCCGCTCGACGCCGAGTTTCAAAAACAGCTCGTTGCCCTCGACCGGGTGCAGCAGGTACGGCTTGGCCGCCTGCGCCAGACGCTGCGCAAGCGCGTTGGTGCGCTCGGCATTGCGCCGCCACACCCCGCTCTCGACGTACGCCAGCAGCTGCGCCGCGATGTAGCGCGATTTGGAGAAGAGGTGCCCGGCGCGCTTGCGCCGCAGCTCAAAGTCGCGCACTAGGGACTTCTCGAAGAATACGACCGCCTCAGCCGCCAGTGCGCCGTTCTTGGTGGCGCCGAAGGACAACACGTCCACCCCGGCCCGCCAGCTGATCTCACCCGGGTGACAGTTGAGGAAGGCCACGGCATTGGCAAAGCGCGCCCCGTCCATCTGCACCTTCACGCCGCGCTCGTGCGCCAGCGCTGCCATGCGCGCGAGCTCGGCGGGCCGGTACACTGTGCCGAACTCGGTCATCTGCGTCAGCGACAGCGCCGCAGGCTGGGTGCTGTGCAGGCCGACGTTCACCGAAGGATGCTCGGCGAGCGCCCGCGCGAAGGTGTCGGGGGAGATCCGGCCGTGCTCCCCGTCCAGCAGGGCGAGCTGCGCTCCGCCGGAGAAGAAGGCCGGAGCGCCGCACTCGTCGGTCTCGATGTGCGCCTCACGGTGGGCAAAGATCGCGCCGTAGGGCGGACTCAGGGTGGCGAGCGCGAGCGAGTTTGCGGCCGTGCCGGTCGCAACCGCGAAGGCACGCACCTCGGTGCCGAAATACTCACCCAGGCAGCGGTCGAGCCGCTCGGTCCACTGATCCTCCCCGTAGCTGTGCACGCGGCCATGATTGACCTCCGCGAGCGCGGCCAGGATCTCCGGGCAGGCGGTGGAGGTGTTGTCGCTCAGGAACTGCACGTGCGTACTCCCGGTTCAGTCGATGCGCCAGCGGAACGACCACGCGCCGAAGGCGAGGAAGGCGAGGGCGGTCGCGGCAAGATACAGCAGATTAGGGGCGATCAGGCGCAGGCCGGCGCCATCGAGCATCACCGCGCGCGCGGCATCGAGCGCGTGGGTGAGCGGGAAGAGGTGGGCGACCCACTGGATCCAGCGCGGTGAGCCCTCGAGCGAGAACCAGATGCCCGACAGCAGCATCATCGGCCAGGTGAGCAGGTTGAGCAGCCCGCCGACCAGCTCCTCGCTCGAGAAGCGCGCGGCGATGGTGAGGCCGAGCGCCACCATGGAAAGCGCGCTCAGGATGGCCACCAGCAGTAGCGTCACGAAGTTGCCGGCATTGTGGAAGCCGATGATGGTGCTGATGCCGACGTACAGCACCACGGTGATGAACAGGATCAGCAGCAGTCGCGAGAGCACCTGGGCGCCGAGGAACTCGAAGGCCGTGAGCGGGGTGGCGTGCAGGCGCTTGAGGAAGCCGCTCTTGCGGTAGCGCACCACTACGTAGCCGACTCCGAAGAGGCAGCTGAACATCATGTTCATCCCGAGGATCCCCGGGAACAGCCAGTCGACGTAGCGCAGCGCGGCGCCCGTGACCACCTCGCGCTGTGCGTCCGGGTGCGCCGCCAGCAGCAGCTTCTCGACGATGTAGCCCTTGGGGGAGTCGGTGTTCACCCAGTAGTGCACCGGCGAGCGCAGGTCCATCAGCAGGTCCACCTGCTGGTGGGTGAGCTTGTTCACGCCGGTCGCGGCATCGGGCTCGCTCACGAACTGCACGTAGCGCTCGTGCAGGAACGCATCCGCCTGCCGCTCGAGCGAGGCGCCGATGACGCCCACCTTGAACAGCGGCCGGTCCGGGCCGCTGAACACGAAGCCCATGCCCACGACCAGCATCAAGGGCAGGAGCGTGGTGAACAGCAGCGTGCCGCGGTCGCGCAGGAACTCGAGGTTGCGCGCGTGCAGGATCGCGAGCAGCCGGCCGATCACGGGCGCAGCTCCGTGCCGGTGAGCTCGAGGAACAGATCCTCGAGGTTGGCAGGCCGGATGCGCAGGTGGTTGAGCGGGACGCTCGCGGCGAGCAGCTGTCGCAGGGTGCCCTCGAGGTCGTGGGTGCTGATCTCGATGCGCTCCGGCCCCTCGATGAGATTGAGCGGCAGGCTGCGCGCACTGTCGGGGAAGTCCTGGCGCGGCAGCTCCAGCAGCACCTCGGCGAAGTGCTCCTGCAGCATTCGCCGCGGCGCACCGCGGGCCACGATGCGCCCACGGTCCATGATGGCGATCTCATCGCACAGCAGCTCCGCCTCCTCCATGTAGTGGGTGGTCAGGAGGATCGTCTTGCGGCGCGCCTTGATCGATTCCACCAGCTCCCAGAAGCTGCGGCGTGCCTGCGGGTCAAGGCCGGTGGTCGGTTCATCGAGGAACAGTACCGCCGGGTCATTCACCAGGGCGATCGCCAGGAGCAGCCGCTGCTGCTGGCCGCCGGAGAGCTTGCGCGCGTCACGGTCGGCGAGCTTCTCCAGGGCACACAGGCGGATCACCTCCGCCACGTCCAGCCCGCGCGCATACAGGCCGCGGAACAGGGCGATGCTCTGGCGCACGGTGAGGAAGTCCTGCAGCGCGGTCTTCTGGAAGAGGATCCCGGCCTCCTCGCGAAAGCGCGGGCCGAGGGGTTCACCGCGATAGCGCACCTCGCCCGCGGTCGGTGGCAGGATGCCCTCCATGATCTCGATGGTGGTGGTCTTGCCGGCGCCGTTCGGGCCCAGCAGCCCGAAGCAGGTGCCCTCCGGGACTGCGAAGGACACGCCCGCCACCGCGGTGGTCGTCGGGTATTGCTTCACGAGGTCACGGACCTCGAGGATGCTGTCAGTCACGGCGAGTAAGTGCTCAGGGGGGACACTGGCGCGCGATCCTAGCGGATTCGCCGCCGCCCCGCTGCGGCGACGGCGCGGCGGTTGCCGCACCGCGCCCGGCGTGTACCATCTGTCTCATGAAGGAACCGGGATCGTTTGACAAATCCGAGCGGGTCGAGCTGGCCGATGAAGCCGTGCACTGGGACCTCGGCAGCTCGCTTTCCTACGGCGAGTACCTGCACCTGGAGAAGCTGCTGGCAGCGCAGCAGCCGCTCTCGAGCGAGCACAACGAGATGCTGTTCATCATCGTGCACCAAGTCTCGGAGCTGTGGATGCGGCTCATGCTGCACGAGCTCACCGCGGCGCTTAGGTGCGTGAGCCAGGATGACCTGGACCCGGCCCTCAAGATGCTGGCGCGCATCTCGCGCACGCAGACACAGCTGATCTCGGTGTGGGAGGTGCTCTCCACCCTGACGCCGTTCGAGTACTCGGCGTTTCGCAACGCCCTGGGCCGCTCTTCCGGGTTCCAGTCCTTCCAGTACCGGCTGCTCGAGTTCCTGTTCGGCAACAAGAACGCCGACATGATCCGGGTGCACGAGCGCGATGCGCACTCGTTCGCGATCCTGCAGCGCGCGCTCGAGTCTCCCTCGCTCTACGACGAGGTGCTGCGCCTGCTCAGCCGGCGCGGCTATGAGATTCCGCCCGACTACCTGACGCGCGACTTCAGCCAGCCGTACCGCGCCAGCAAGGAGGTGGCCGGCGCCTGGCTCGGGGTCTATCACAACGCCGACACGGGCTGGGACCTGTACGAGCTGGCCGAGCGCCTCGTGGACCTCGACCACAACTTCCAGCTCTGGCGCGCGCACCACCTGAAGACGGTCGAGCGCATCATCGGCTACAAGCCAGGGACCGGTGGTACCGGCGGGGTTTCCTACCTCGCTAAAGCGCTCGAGCTGAAGTTCTTCCCGGAGCTGTGGCAAATCCGCACGTCGATGTAGCGCGCCTTCAGCGCCAGGTTGCCTGCGGAATGCCCAGGCGGCGTGCCTCGGCTCGGGCCGAGCGCGAACCATTGACCAGCAGCGGCCGGTCGGCCATGCGCAGGTGCGGAATGTCCGCACCGGCGTTGCCGTAGGCGGCGAACCGACGGTTCGGGTGCCGTGCGCGCAGGCGCTCGAAGCAGCGCACCTTCTCCTGTCCGCGCCGGTTGGGGGTGGTCAGGTAACCGATGAGCACGTCGTCGCGCCACTCAACCCCGGTACAGATCGTCTCGGCGAATCCGAGGGCAACGGCGAGTTCCGGCACGTAGAGATCCGTGCTGGCGCTTAGCAGAACCAGATAATCCCCGGAACGACGATGGTGCTCGATACGCCGAAGTGCGTCTTGCAGGATCCCGCGCGCCAGCAGGTGCCGCAGGTAGTAGCTCGTCCAGTGTTGCAGCGGAGCGCGCACCACGCCGCCAAGCGTTGCATGGAGGAACGCTGCCTTCACGTCGCCCTGATCGGCTTGTCCAAGGACGAAGTCGAGGCAAGCAGGCAGCACGCCCAGCATACGCGGCAGTCGCCAGGGGTGGCGCCAGAGGAAGCCCAGGACGTACGGCAGCAGCGTGTCGCGCCGCGTGATGGTGCCGTCCAGATCGAACACCGCGACCAGCGGCGCCCGCTCGCTCGCGGCGGCAGTCGCGGCCGGTTCGGTCAGGCGCCGCCGCCCGCCGCGGCCAGCTGCCGCAGCACGTACTGCAGAATGCCTCCGTGGCGGTAATACTCGCGCTCCTTGGGCGTGTCGATGCGCAGCCGCGCCGTGAACTGGATGGGCTTGCCCTTTTCGGGAGTGGCGGTGACGGTCACCTCGCGTGCATCGGCACGACTCAGGCCCTCGATGCTGTATCGCTCGAGCCCCGTGAGTCCGAGCGAGCTTGCGCTCTGGCCGGACTGGAACTGCAGGGGTGCGACACCCATGCCAATGAGGTTCGAGCGGTGGATACGCTCAAAGCTCTCGGCGATGACCGCCTTGACTCCGAGCAGCTTCGTGCCCTTGGCCGCCCAGTCGCGCGAGGAGCCCGTGCCGTACTCCCGCCCGGCAATGACGACCAGCGGTGTGCCTTCCTTCTTGTAGCGCATGGCGACGTCGTAGATCGAGCCCTGCTCACCATCGGGCAAGTGCACGCTGTAGCCACCCTCGACGCCGGGCACCATGAGGTTGCGCAGGCGGATGTTGGCGAAGGTACCGCGCATCATTACCTCGTGGTTGCCGCGCCGTGCGCCGTAGGAGTTGAAGTCCTTCGGTTCGACGCCTTGCTCGATGAGGTAGCGTGCCGCCGGGCTGCTCTTGGCGATGTTGCCCGCGGGCGAGATGTGATCCGTCGTCACTGAGTCGCCGAGCACTGCGAGCGCCCGGGCATTGCGCACGTCCGCGAGCGGCGGCGGTGTCATGGTCATGCCTTCGAAGTAGGGCGGGTTCTTCACGTAAGTGGACTTGCCATCCCAGCTGTAGAGCTTGCCACTGGGCACCTTGATTTGCGCCCAGTTCTCATCGCCTTTGAACACACCGGCATAGCTCGCGCGGAACATCTGTGAGTCGATCGAGCGCGCGAGCGCCTCCTGCACTTCCTGGGCGCTCGGCCAGATGTCGGAGAGCAGCACCGGCTTACCGTCATTTCCGGTTCCGAGCGGCTCGCGGGTGAGATCGATGTCGAGCGTGCCGGCGAGTGCGTAGGCGACCACCAGCGGTGGCGATGCAAGAAAATTGAAGCGCACCTCGGGGTGCACGCGGCCCTCGAAGTTGCGGTTGCCGGACAGCACCGCACAGGCAGTCAGGTCCCCCGTCTTCACCGCGGCGGAGATTTCGGGCTTCAGAGGTCCGGAGTTACCGATGCAATTGTGCACAGAGACACCCGCCGCGACGAACGCGTGTGTGTCATCTACTGCTATATCAAAAACTGCGCGCTGGCCCACTGAGCGGCGATCTGTCAGTGAGAGGGTGAAGGTGGGCAGTGACTTGGCTTCCTTCGCAGTGCAATAGCGCTTCGGATCCTCTACCTCGTCCGGCGGGTCTGCTATGAACCAGCTTCGCACGCCCATCTCGGTAAACAAAACCTCCGGAGATGGGAATGATCGATGGAGGGGACGAAATTCACGGCCCAATCCGCCAATACGCCAAAATCCACTGACTCCCTCGAGGAGGGAGTGAAATGGATATACGGGTGTTTCCCGCGCTGTTAGTTCGGACGCGGCAATGGCGCGTGTCGTCGAAAAGGCAAGTTTCGCGTCAGCCTGATGCAGCATTTCAAGCCTGTCGATCATCCACAGCCGCTGTCGATTGATGGTATCGATCGTTCGCCAGTACGCGGCTGCGGCACTGGCCCTCAATGCCTTGTCGACGCAATAGCGGTAGCCGATTCTTTCGACGAATGACAGACCGTCGGAGAGTTGCAGACGAAGCTCGCGCCGAGCGATGCCATCCTTCGCGAGCGGATACGAGGATGCGCTATGTCGGACCCCGTATTCCCGAATCACCGAACCACGCGCCTTTACTCCGCAGCGCACAAGCAGCTCTACGACTTGGGACATCATTGTCCGAGTAGCCTCGACGAATTCCGGCT
>Ga0335079_10002118_pt1 | contig 22924 bp, 14 predicted proteins | sample Lox_Sample_33_FD_206719 | JGI IMG/M metagenome (GOLD analysis project Ga0335079, IMG submission 206719) | Soil microbial communities from Loxahatchee National Wildlife Refuge, Florida, United States - Lox_Sample_3.3 | ecosystem: Environmental > Terrestrial > Soil > Wetlands | place: USA... | reverse complement strand
GACGTCGCCTGCGAGCGCATCCCGGGCACGGAAGCGGGCAGCGAGCTCCCTGCGTTCGGTCCGGTCCAGGGGCCGGAAGAGCGCCGAGGTGGCCAGGAGGTTGCTCAGGAGCCGCTGCCGGCAGAAGGTCTTGAGCGCCGCGGCGACGCCCGGATGGCGGCGGGCGAGCTCCATCAGGAGCTGACCGGAGATCTCCAGCACCTGGGTGTCGTCGGTGAGCGCGTACACCGACGCCGTCCGCGGACCTCCGGCGAGCAAGGCCACCTCGCCGAAGAACTCGCCGGCCTCGAGCGCGGCCACCGGGTGCGCCAGCCCGTCGTCCTCGCGGAGCACGGAGACCCGCCCCTCGCAGATGACGTAGAAGCTGTCCCCCGGCTCTCCCTGCTGGAGGATGCGGTCACCGGCCTCGAAGCGGCGCAGAGGGCAGCGCTCCACCAGCTCGACGAAGGCCTCGTGGGAGAGGTCGGAGAAGAGCGCGGCGCGCGGCACGTTCCGCGCCGCGGGAGCGACGAAGGGGTTCCGGCCGGTGGCCGGCTCGACCGGGGCGAGCTCCGCGGCCTGCTCGAGGGCGTGGATCAGCGGGCCCGGGTCGAGCGGAAGCGGCGCCGCCGCGGGAGCATCGTCGTCCAGCTGGAGGTCGATGTAGCCGGGGTCCGCGCCCGGCCCGGTCTCGGGGGGCGGGGTGGCGACCTTGGGCAGCTCCACCCCGTCGAGGCCGCCCGCGTCCTCGAGGCTCAGCTCGACGAAGCGGGGAACCGGTGCCGGGGCGGGAGTCGGGAGCGGCGCCGGCGGCGGCCCAGCGGTCTGGGGGGCCTCGCTCGAGGTGGCCGCCGCGGGCGGACGGGTCGGGGGCCCGAGCGGCAGCGGGGTGTCGATCCGGTTGTCCGCCTCGGTGCGCAGGACCTCCTCGAGCGTTCTCTCCTGCGGATCGGGCTCGAGGACGTACTCGGTGACGAGCAGCTCGGTGTCCTCGGGGCGCACCGGCCGGGGGTCCGCCGGAGCGGGCGCGGGCGGGGGCGTCTCCGCCTCGATGATGGCCGGAGCCTCGGCGGCGAGGGGAGCGAAGGGCTTGAGTGGCACCGGCTCGTCCCGGGTCGCGTCCGCCTTCTTCAGCAGCGTGCGGAGCGCCTGCCCCCCGGCGGCGCGCTTGGCGTAGAGGTCCGCGAGGATCCGCTGCATCTGGGTGTGGTTCGGATCCAGCTCGAGGACGAGCTTGCTCGCCGCGATGGCCCGGGCGAGGAAGCCGTCCTCGGCGAAACCGCGAGCGGCCGCGAGGTAGGCGTCGATGGCGCGAGGCTTGTCCCCGGCGCGCGCCCAGGCGTCGCCCAGCCGCAGGTGGGACTGCCGGTCCCGGGGGGCAGCGGCGCAGTACTCGGCGTACAGCGAGGCGGCCCGTGAGAACTGTCCTGCGGCCAGGGCGGCGCCGGCATCGGCTTTGAGCCGGGCAGGATCCATCGATGGGACGGGGTTTTACCTCACCCCGAGGGCGCCCCGTGAGCCGGGAGGCTCAGCGCCGGCTCCCTCTCCCACCTCCACCCCGAGGTCGACCGGCCCCGGGGCGACGCCCGCCGGATCCACGGGGCAGCGTGCCGAACCGGCCGCGTCCCCCACCGTGGCCACGGGGCCCCCCGCCCCTGCCCGGGCCGTGGAAGTCCCCGCGCGGACTGCCGAACGCGCCGCCCCGGCCTCCCGCGGGGCGAGGTGCGCGCGGCCGCTCGCCGAACCCTCGCTGGCCACCCCGTCCCGGACCGCGGCCCGGGCCCGGAGCAGCCCCGTGGCGCGGGAAGCGGTCCGGAGCGGCCGTGTCCGACTGCCAGGGCCCGGCACTCTTCTGCCCACCCCGGAAGGCGTTACTCGAACGGCGGCCGGGAGTGCGCCCGTCCCCGGCCGACCGCTGTCCTCGACCGGGCGCGGCACCCGCGTTGCGAGAGCCCGGGTGCGGCGCTCCGGCGCCGGACGGGCGATCTCCACGTCCTCCCCGAAAGCCCGTCCGGCCGGCGCGATCGGCGCGTCCCGCGGGAGCGCGGCTCGACCCTCCACCGCCCCGCCCTTGCCCGTGAGCGGTCCAGCGGCCCCCTGCGCCGCGTGCCTCGGTTCCTCGCCCGGCGCCGGAGCGCCCGCTGACGCCGCGGCCCCACGGACCGCCGGTCCCGCGTCCTCCACGCGGCTCCGGACCCGACGGTTCCGCGAACCGGCCCCGGCCACGCTCTCGGTCGCCCCCGGTCCAACGTCCGCGCCCACCCGGTCCGACCCGTGCGTCGGGGCCGCCGGCGCGCTCGAAGCCTCGCCGTCCAGCGCCGCGGGCACGCCCGCCGTCGGGCCGGCGGTCTCCCGCGCCGGTGCCGAGGCGTCGCCCACCGCCGGTCGCATGCGCTCCCCGCCCTCGCCCGCCCCACGAGCCAGGGCTGCCGCGCGAGGGGGAGGCACCGCCTCGCTCGTGTCCAGCCCATCCCGCCTCCGCGCCCGGTCCTGCACGTCCCCCGCCCCTCGCTCCCCGCCCACGAGGCTCCCGTCGATCGCCCCGGGCAGGGCGCGAACGCTCGCCGCGCACGGTCGCCTCGGGCGACCCCTGCGTCTCGGCCCCGGCCTCGCCACCCTCCGGCTCCTCGCCGTCGCCGGCACGGCCGTGGCGCCGCGGCGGGAGGAATGGCACCGGCTCGGCCACGCTGGTGCCCGCAGCGACGGCCTCCACCCGCTGGATCTCCTGGACGGTGAGCGGGCGGAGCGCTCCCGGCTGCAGCCCCGCCACCGAGATGCCCGCCTGCGCCGGACGGAACAGCCGGACGACCGGATGCCCCACTGCCGCACAGAGGCGCTTCACGAGGTGCGGCCGCCCCTCCCCGACCTGGAGCAGGACCCAGGTGTTCCGCTCCGCGGCCTCGAACCGCTGGGCCCGGAGCGCTCGCGCGGGCCCGTCCTCCAGCCGGACCCCCTCGAGGAGCCGGGCCAGCGTCTCGTCGGTGGGCGAACCCTTCACCTTCGCCAGGTAGGTCCGGGGAACCTCGAAGCTCGGATGGAGCAGTCGGTGCGCGGTGGCTCCGTCGTTGGTCAGGAGCAGCGCGCCCTCGGCGTCCCAGTCCAGGCGGCCCACCGGGAAGACCCGCTGCTCCACGCCCTCGAGCAGCCCGGCGACGGTGGGCCGGCCCTCGGGGTCCGCGAGCGTGGTGACGACGCCGGCCGGCTTGTGGAGCAGATACCAGGAGGTGGTCTCCGGCGCGGTCACCAGCTTGCCGTCCACCGTGATCAGGTCGGTCGGCTCCACCTTGCTCCCCAGCTCGGTGACCGGCTGGTTGTTCACGCTCACCCGGCCGGCCGTGATGAGCAGCTCCGCATGGCGCCGGGACGCCACGCCCGCGCGGGCGAGGAACTTCTGCAGCCGCTCGCTCACCGCTCCGGTTCCTCCGGGGGCTTCGCGGGCGCGGGCGCGGCGCTTCCGAGCGTCGCGGCCGCGGCCTTGGAACGGGTCTCGGCCTCCTCGATGGCCTGCTCCAGGGCCTCCATGGCCTCCTCCGCCCCCGGCGCCGCGGCCTCCAGGCCTTCCTCGAAGGCGGGGTCGAGCAGCTCCTGGACCAGCCCCTCGGCGTTGACCGGCGCCGGGGCCTCGCGATCGACCAGCGTCCGGTGCTCCTCGGACAGCTCGTGGAACTCGCGGAGCGTGGGGAGCGCCGCGAGGTCCTTCAGGGCGAAGAACTCGAGGAACTCGCGGGTCGTCCCGTAGAGGATGGGCCGCCCCACCTCCTCCTTCTTGCCGAGGATCTTGATCAGCCGCCGCTCGAGCAGGGCCTTGACCACCGCACCGGAGTCGACCCCCCGGACGTCCTCGATCTCCGGACGGGTCACCGGCTGCCGGTAGGCGATGATCGCCAGCGTCTCCAGCGCAGCGCGGGTGAGCCGGTGCGGCTTCACCCGGAGGAGGCGACGCACCGCCTCCCCGCTCTCGGGATCGGTCCGGAGCTGCCAGCCACTCGCCACCTCGTGGAGGACGATCCCGCTCGCCCCCTCGCTGTGGATGGCCCTGAGCTCCTCCAGGGCAGCCTGCAGGCGCGGCCGCTCCAGGCCCGTCGCCTCGTGGAGCTGGTCGAGGGTCACCGGCTTGTCGGTCACGAAGAGGAGCGACTCCACCACCGTCCGCACCCGCTCGGCCGGCAGCCGCCGCGCCTCCTGGGCCAGCCGCTCGAAGGGCTCGAACTCGGCCGGCCGCTCGTCGATCTCCGCCGGCTCCACGTCCTCCAGCTCGGCGTCGACGGGTGGCCCGGCGACCGACTGCACCTCGGTCTCGCTGAAGGGCACTGCCGCCCCGGGGCGCTCGGTGGATCCGCCCGGCTTCTCAGGAGTACTCACGCTCGTCGACCTCCGGAGTCTCGCCCTCGAGTGTGCCGGCCTCCGCCGAGACCCAGATGTCTCGCGCTCCGTCGTCCTGGTGGATGCGGACCAGGCGCAGCTTGACCATCTCCAGCAGGGCCAGGAAGGTCACGACCACCGCGCCGCGGGTGCGCTGGCCCTCGAACAGCTTGAGGAAGGTGATCCGCTGCCCGGGCCGCAGCCGGGTCCCGATGTCCTGCATCGCGGCGGAGAGGGTCAGCTGGTCGCGTACGACCTCGTGGCCGATCCGCGGCTCGAGCGCCTTCAGCACCCGGTCCAGGGCCTCGATCAACCGGTAGACGCTCACCTCGGCCAGCGTGGCCGGTTCCCGGGGTCCGGACGCGGGAGTCATGCGCCTGGCGAAGACGTCGCGTCCGAGGAGCGGGTTCCGGGCGAGCTGCTGCGCGGCGTCCTTGTACTTCTGGTACTCGAGCAGCCGGCGGACGAGCTCGGCCCGCGGATCCCCCTGCTCCTCCGCCTCGCCCTGCTCCCCGGGCATCTCGGTGCGGGGGAGCAGGAGCCGGCTCTTGATGTGCGCCAGGGTCGCGGCCATCACGAGGAACTCGCCCGCCACGTCCAGGTCGAGCGCCGCCATCTGCGCGAGCGACTGGTTGTACTTCTCCGCGATGAGGGCGATCGGGATGTCGAAGACGTCGACCCGGTGCTCGCGGATGAGATGCAGCAAGAGATCGAGCGGCCCTTCGAAGGTGGGCAGGGCCACCCGGAGGTCGGGGTGCACCGCGGCCGCGCCCGGCGCGGCGACGTCGTCCGGCTCGGTCGGGGTCTGGGAGTGGGTGGCCACCGTGCCGGGAGCCCCTACCAGCCCGGTCCGCGGGGGGTCAACGCTCGATCCCCACGGCGGCGCGGACCTTCTGGATGATCGGAGCGGCGATGGCCCGGGCGCGCTCCGCCCCCGAGCGGAGCACCGCGTCCACCGCGGCCGGATCCTTCTGCAGCGCCTGATATCGGGCGCGCGGCTCGTCGAAGGTCGCGTGGTACGCGGCGAGGAGCACCTTCTTGAACTCGCCGTAGCCCTTTCCGCCCTCGCGCCACGCCCGGTCGACGGCGGTGAGCTCGTTCTCGGGGAGCATGACCTCGAGGAGCTGGTACAGCGGGGTGTCGAGCGGCTTCGGCGCATCGACCGGCGTGCTGTCGGTCTTGATGCCCATGATCCGCTTCTTCACCTCGGCCTCGTCCCCGAAGAGATCGATGGTGTTGTTGTACGACTTGGACATCTTCTGCCCGTCGGTGCCCGGGACCACCGCGGTGGACTCCTGCACCAGCGCCTCGGGCAGCTTGAGGATGCCGGGCACGCCGCTCTTTCTCCCGGTGGGGTCCGCCGGGTCGTAGCCGGGGACGTAGGTGACGTTGAACTTCGTCGCCCAGTCCCGTGAGAACTCCAGGTGCTGCACCTGGTCCCGCCCCACCGGGACGAGGTCCGAGCCGTAGAGGAGGATGTCGGCCGCCATCAGGACGGGGTAGGCGAAGAGGCCGAAGTCGGCCGAGATGCCGCGGGCCAGCTTGTCCTTGTAGCTGTGCGCGCGGTCGAGGTTGGAGAGCGGGACCACCGTGCCGAGGATCCAGTAGAGCTCGGTGATCTCGGGGATGTCGCTCTGCCGGAAGAGGATCGCCCGCGAGGGGTCGAGCCCCAGCGCGAGGAACGCCATCGCCGTCTCGCGGGTGAGGCTGGCGGCCTGGACCGGATCGCGGACGGTGGTCAGCGCGTGGAGGTTGGCGATGAAGTAGAGCGCCTCGCCCCGGTGCTGCAGCTCGACGAACTGGCGGAGCGCGCCGTAGTAGTTGCCGATGTGCTGCTTTCCCGAGGACTGGATGCCGGAAAGGATGCGCATGGAGCGGAGCGGCGGACTCTAACGCCGAACCCGCTCGCATCGCTCCGTTCCTTCGCCCGGGTCCGCGGGGCTCAATCGCTCCGGCTGCGCGGGTGGGCGGCGTCGTACACCGCCCGGAGCCTCCGCCCGTCGACGTGGGTATAGATCTGCGTGGTCGCGAGGTCGGCGTGACCGAGCATCGCCTGGACCACCCGGAGGTCGGCCCCCCGCTCGACGAGATGGGTGGCGAACGAGTGGCGGAGCTTGTGCGGGCTGAGCGGCTTCCGGACTCCGGCGGCGAGCGCGTGGCGCCGCAGCAGCTTCCACACCCCCTGCCGGGTGAGTCCCCTTCCCGTCGGCCCGACAAAGAGCGCCCGCGACGTGCGCCCCCGGAGCAGCGCGGGGCGGCCCTGGCCGAGCCAGGTCCGGACCTCGGCGACCGCGCGGCGCCCGAGCGGGACCAGCCGCTCCTTGTCTCCCTTGCCCCGGGCGACGAGGTACCCCGCGTCGAGCTGCACAGAGTTGACCGTGAGGCCGACCAGCTCGCTCACCCGGAGGCCGGTGGCGTAGAGGACGTGGAGCATGGCCCGGTCGCGCAGGCCGGCGGGCGTCCGGGGGGTGGGAGCCTCGAGGAGCGCCTCCACCTCGTCGAGGGTGAGGAACACCGGGAGCCGGCGGGACTGGCGCGGTGTCTCCACCTGCTCGGTGGGGTCCTCCGGGGCATGGCGCTCGGCCACCAGGAAGCGGTGGAACATGCGCAGCGCGGCCAGGTGCCTCGCCTGGCTCCGGGGGGAGAGACGGCGCCCGAGCGCGGCCAGGTGCCCTCGGACGTGCTCCTGCCTGACCGCGTCGGGCCGGCGCACGCCGGTCGGCCGCAGCCACTCGAGATAGCCGACCAGGTCGCGGGCGTATGCCTCGACGGTCCGGGGGGACAGCCCGCGCTCGGCCCGCAGGTGGGCGACGAAGGCATCGAGGTACGGCTCGAGCGGGCTCGGCGGCGCGGCCATTCGCACCACACGGTAGCCCCGTCCGGCGCGAGGAGAACTTTTCGGGCGGGTCCTAGAGCGCAATCGCGCCGGCGCCCTGCCGGAGGACCTCGATGCGGTCCTCCATCAGCGAGACGACGGTGCTGGGGACACCGGCCAGCGGGCCGGCGTCGAGGACCTGGGCCAGCGCGTGGCCGTAGACGTCGCGGACGGAGCTGGCGTCGGTCAGGGACGCCCCTTCCCGCTCGGCGTGCGGCCCCCGCCCATTCTCGAGACCCTCGTCCGGGGCGGTGGCCGTGGTGGTCGCCAGCGGGCGTCCGAGCGCGGTCGCCAGCGCCCGGGCCACGGGGGCATCGGGGATGCGGAAGCCGACCTCGCGCTTGCGGTGCAGGAGCAGCTCGGGGACGAGCCGCGTCGCCGGGAGCACGAAGGTGAACGGCCCCGGGGCAAGCTGGCGCAGCACGCGGTAGGCGAAGTTGCTCACCTGGGCGTAGCGGGAAAGGTGCGAGAGGTCCGCCACCAGCAACGCGAACGGCTTCCTCGGATCCCGGCGCTTCAGCTGGGCCAGCCGCTCCACGGCGCGACGCTGGTGGGCGTCGCAGCCGAGCGCGTACGTCGTATCGCTGGGGTAGCCGAGGAGCTGGCCATCCTCGAGCTCCTTCACCGCCAGCCCCACCGTTCTCGGCTGCGGGTGCTGCCCGTCCACCGGAACGAGGGGCGCGGTCACCCCCGGGGAGATATCAGCCCTTGGAGGGCTCGTGTCCGCCGTCGCTGGGCTGCGAGGCCGCCTCGCGCGCCGCCCGTTTTCCCTCTTCGATCAGCTTCTTGACCTTCTGTCCGCCCTTGCGGCCGATCTCCTCGTAGAAGTTGGGACCGCGGGTGGCCTTCACCCGATCGCCGCCCTTCTTCCCGATCTCCTCGTAGAACTTGGCGCCGCGCTCGGCCTTGACCGTCTCGCCGCCCTTGCGGCCAATCTCCTCGTAGAACGCCCGACCGCGCTCCGCCTTCACGGTCGCGCCACCCTTGCGGCCGATGGTCTCGTAGAACTCCCGGCCGCGCTCGTTCCGGACGGTCTCGCCGCCCTTCCGGCCGGCCTCCGCCACCGTCATGCTTCCCTTGTTGTCCTTGTCCGTCATTGTCTTCCTGTCTCCTTCGCGGCCACGACGCCAACCCAGCCCTCGCTCCGCTCCTTAGGACGCAAGGTGCGACAGCGCACGGGAAACGCAAGCAAGTCCCGTGCACAGCCAGGCGAACGACCGGGACGCTGAACCTTCCCCGGAGCCGGTGCCAGTGAAAGTTCCCGGAGTTTCAGGAACTTGACCGTTACATCGGTCCCACGGTCCGAAGCTCCTGGCCTGTCCAGGCGCCAACCCGCCGCGCGTCGGATTCATTCCGTCCCGAGGGAGCGCACGGCCGAGCCCCGCGGCACGGGGCGCCTGCTTGCCTGGTTAACCGTCGAGCGAGGGTGGCGGGACCGCCGCCTCGAGCCGGGCCCGGAGCGCATCGACCTCCGATGGGTCGGCGAGTTTCTGCCCGTCGCGGGTCACGTAGAACGAGTCGATGGCCCGGTTGGCCTCGGTGGCGACCTTCGCGACGGCGATCTCGAGGCGCGCGTGGGCGAGGGCGGCCGCGAGGTCGTGGAGCAAGCCGAGCCGGTCCTCGCCACGCACGTCCACGACGGTGAAGCGCTGCGAGGCCCGGTTGTCCACGCTCACCCGCGTCGTGACGGGTGGCAGCGCCCGGTGGAGGACTTTCCCGCCGCGGCGCCGGGCGAGCAGCGCCGGGACGTCCAGCTTGCCCCGGGCGGCGGCCACGAGATCGGCCCGGGCCCGGCGCCAGCGCGTTCGCTCCACGCCGCGGCCGGCGCGCCCGCGCACCTCGAACACGTCGAGCGCGTAGCCGTCGGCAGTGGAGACGATGCGGGCGGAGAGGATGTCGAGGCCGTGCGCGGCGAGGACCCCGCTCCAGGTGGCGAGTAGCCCCGGGGCATCGGGCGCCGCGACGTGCACCTCGGCATGTCCCTCCAGCGTCCGGCGCAGCACCGCGGCGATCGGGAAGCGGTGTGCGCGACGAAGCAGCAGCGCGTGGCGGAGGGCGTCTGCGGGCGGGGTGGCGTCGAAGTACCGGTCGGGGAGCGCCGTCAGGAGCCGCCCCGCCTCGTCCGGCCCCAGCGCACGGGTCCAGGCCTCGGCGAAGGCGTCTCGCGCAGCGTGCTCCGTCCCCTCCTTGCCCGAGAGAACTGCGTGCGCCTTCCGGTACAGCTCCTGGACCAGCCCGGCGCGCCAGGCGTTCCACACCCCCGGGGCCACCGAGGACATGTCCGCCCAGGTGAGCAGGTAGAGCGCGTCGAGCTTCTCCGCATCGCCGCAGAGCTCGGCGAACCAGCGGATGAGCTCGGGGTCGGAGAGGTCGCGCCGCTGCGCCGTCTGGCTCAGCGTCAGGTGGTGGAGGACCAGGAACTCCGCCACCTCGCGCTGCCGCGGGGTGAGGTGCAACCGCTCCCCGAGCGTCGCCATGAGCTCGCGGCCTCGAACCGAGTGGTCGCCGCCCAGCCCCTTGCCGGCGTCGTGGAGCAGCATCCCCAGGAAGAGCGGGAGTGGGTCCGCGAGGTCGGCGATCAGCCGGCTCCGCTCCGCCTCGACGTCCACCAGGTCTCCGGCGCGGAGCGCGTACAGGCGCCGGAGAGCCCGGAGGGTGTGAACGTCCACCGTGTACACGTGGTACAGGTCGTTCTGGTGGTGCGCGGTGATGCGCCCGAACTCGGGCACGAGCGTCCCCAGCACCCCCAGGCCGTGCATCTCGTCCAGCACTGCTCCGCGCCCCGCCGGGGAGAGGAAGAGCGCCTTGAGCGCCTCGACCACCTCGGGGTCACCCCGGGCGCCGCCGAGCGCCGGGAGCGCCTCGGCGATCCGCTCGCGGGCCCAGCTGTAGATCGGGACGCCCAGCTCGCCGGCGTGCTGGAACATCCGCACCACCTCGGCCGGTGCGCGCTGGAAGAGCTCCCCGTCGTCGACGGTGAGCCGCTCCCGGAAGAGCTTGAAGTGACCGGACCTCTTCTCCGAACGGAAGATACGCCTCGGCGCTCGCTCCTCCTCGGCCCTGGCGAGGAGAGCGTCGCTGACCCTGCGGAGGGTGCCCGCCGCGAGGTAGACGTGGCGCATGAAGCGCTCCACCGCCGCTCCCTCGGGGCCGGTCCGGTAGCCCAGCTCCTGGGCGAGGCTGGCCTGGAGCTCGAAGGTGAGCCGGTCCTCCTTGCGGCCGGCGGCGAGGTGCGCGGCGTGGCGGACGCGCATCAGGAAGTCGCGGGCGGCGCGGGCCTCGGCGACGTCGTGGCCCGGGAGCACCGCCCGTTCGAGCAGCTGGCCCAGGGTGCGCACCCGGAACCGGACCTGCGCCACCCAGAGCGCCGCCTCGAGGTCCCGGAGGCCGCCCTGTCCCTGCTTCACGTTGGGCTCGAGGAGGAAGACGGTGTCGCCGAACTTCTCGCGCCGGGCGCGCAGCTCGTCGATCTTGGCCTGGACGAAGGCGTCGGCGTCGCGGGTGCGCTGCTCGGGGAGGAAGGAGCGCTCCGCCCGGGCCCAGAGCTTCGCGTCGCCGGCGATGCGCCGGGCATCGAGGAGCGCGGTGCGGAGGTCCACGTCGCCACGCGCTGCGGCCTCCGCTTCGCCGAGCGTCCGCACGCTCCAGCCCAGGTGCACCCGCGCGTCCCAGAGGCTGGTGGTGAAGGCCCGGGCGAAGCTCGCCACCCCACCCCGTCCGGAGTGCAGGAGGACGAGGTCCCAGTCGGAGTGAGGGCTCATCTCGCGCCGACCGGTACCTCCCGCGCCGATCAGGACGGCGCCCTCGAGCTTGTTCAGGGGGGCGAGCGCGTCCCACAGCGCTCCGAGGGCGGCATCGGCTGCAGCGGTCACCAGCCGGGCGGTGGAGAGACCGGCACCGCCTCCGGCGTGGAAGGCGCGGACGCGGTCGAGCGACGCGGCCCAGTGCTGCCGGAGGCGCTCCCCGAGGGTGCCCCGGGCCGGAAATGGCGGGACCGAGGCCACGAGCGTCTGGGAGCAGACGCGGTGGGGAACGGGAGGGAGCGCGTTGGGATCGACGGACATCGGGGAAGTTCCCGGGTGCCCGAGAGTATCGCGCGGCGGGCGCGGCGGCGGGGCCTGCGTGCGCCTAGTTCGCCTTCGCCAGGCGGTCGCGGTTGCCGAGGAAGCCCTGCACGCCGGAGGCGATCGCCCGGGCGACCTCCTCCTGGTAGTCGCCCGAGGCGAGGCGCTTCTCCTCCTCGGGGTTGGAGAGGAAGCCGGTCTCGACCAGGATGGCGGGCATCTTGGTACCAAGGAGCACGTAGAAGAGCGCCTCCTTGGTCCCCAGGTCGCGGAACTTCCTGTCCTTGCTCCCGAGGGCGGAGACGAGTCCCGACTGGACCTGGGTCGCGAGCCGGACCGACTCCTCGGTGTTGGCGCGGGTCGCGAGGTCGGCGAGCAGGAACCGGAGGTCGGACATCCCCTTCTCGGAGGTGGCGTTCTCCCGCGCGGCGAGTCGGATGGCGTAGCGGTCGGAGGCGAGGTTGAGGGTGTAGGTCTCGATGCCGCGGATGTGGCGCTGGGGGAGCGAGTTGCAGTGCACCGAGATGAAGAGGTCGCCGCGGCCGGCATTGGCCAGCCGGGCGCGCTCCTCGAGGCGGACGAAGCGGTCGGTCTCGCGGGTGAGGACGACCTCCAGCCCCTGCTCGGTGAGGACGGTGCGGAGCTTCCTCGCGATGGCGAGGGCGACGTCCTTCTCCTGGGTCCCGTCGGCGCCGACGGTGCCGGTGTCGTGGCCGCCGTGGCCGGGGTCGATGATCACGCGGCGAACCTTGAGGCCCAGCTGCTCGGCGAGGGTGACGTCGCTCGGGCCGCGCCGGCGCAGGGTCCGGAGCCGCTCGCGGACCTGGGTCGGGGGGGCGAGCGCGAGGATGGCGCCGGCATCGGGCGTTCCGGACGCCCGCGCAGCGTCGGCAGCCGCGGTCGGGGTGCCCGCGACGGAGCGCTTCCGGGCGGGCTCGGCCGACGCCACCGGGCGCGGAGGCTCGACGGGGCGTTCCGCCTCGTCGGCCGGCTCGGCCGGCTCGTCGTCCCGGGGGGTGGGTGGCTGCGCGTCCGGCCGCGAGGCGGTGACCTGCCTGAGCCACTCGGGGGTCTCGACGGTGCGCGCCGGCGCCTCGCGGACGGTGAGTGCGGGAGCCGTGTGGGGGTCCCCGGCAGGCCTGGTCGGCGAGGGTGGTCGGGCATCGTTGCCGGCCGACGCCGTCGTCGTCGGGTGGCGGTCGGTCGGGGAGGAGTCGCGTGCGGAGCGGGTCTCGTCGGAGGCGCCATCGCGTCCCGGCGCGAGCCGGGTGTCGGTGGCCGGGTCACGCCTCGGAGCCGGGTCGCCCTTCGCGACCTTCCGGCCGTTCTCCTTCGGCTCGGGCGGGAGGGAGGCGGCGAGTGCGCGCAGCTTCGAGGTCTGGTCGCCCTTCGGGAGCTGGGCGGCACGTTGGAGGACCCTCCGCGCTGCCTCGGGCTGGTCGCGATCGAGGAGGGCGCGGGCGAGGGCCAGCGCGGCGTCGTCGGCGAGCGTGCTGCGGGGATAGCCCTCGAGCAGGCTCCGGTAGTCGTCCATGGAGGCGGTGGCGTCCTCGGCGAGGAGGCTGATCCGGCTCAGGTCGGAGAGGAGCTGTCCGGCGGTGAAGAGTGCGTCGGGGGCTCGGCTGCTGTTCGGGTACTTCTTGGCGACCGCCTCGAAACGATGGGCGACGGTGAGCCAGCTGTCGCGGAACTTCCGGCGCTTCGGGTCCTTCTTGAGCGCGTAGTAGCCCTTGCGCGCTCCCTGGTAGGCCTGCTCCGCCGCGTCGGGAGCGGCGAGCGCGGGGAACGCGAGGACACCGAGGGCCAGGACCAGCGAGCGTGTAGGATTCACGACTACAGTCATGTGAACCCGAGCGGATCGCCTGGGCAAATTTTCTCCTCGTGGTCGTGTCGACGCGGATCGAATCGCAGGGGCGCGCGGTTCTGCCCCGAGGAATCGCGGGCCGGTGGACGAGGGGCCGCCCCGCTCTTCCGGGCGGCCTGCCCAGGTTGCGAGCCTCTGGAGCCGGCGCCGGATCGGTCCGGTCGCCAGCGAGTTTCGGACGTGGGGGCCTGCCTCCTCTCGGCGGCGTCCGCCCCGTCCGGCCCCGTCCCCCAAGGGCACTCAGCTCGAGGAAGTCGCCGCGTCACCCCGAACGGGCTCGACGGCCGCGAGCTCCGGAGGCCCGACTCGCCTCAGCCTTCGCCCGACCCGGCGAGCTCCTTCTGGAGCCGATCGAGGAGCTGCAGGGCCTGGATGGGCGTCGTCTCGTCGAGTCGGACCTCCCGCAGCGCGTCCAGCACTCCGGACTCGACCGATGGCCCATCGTCGTCCGGAAGCATCGCCGGCGTGCCGCCGTCCTCGAGCCGGAGCGGCAGCTGCCCGTCGTCGACCCGGACCATCCCCGGTCGAGGGGCTCCTTCCGTCTCCAGGCGGCGAAGCACCTCGCGGGCCCGGCGGAGCACGCTCCCCGGCAGCCCGGCGAGCCTCGCCACCTCGATGCCGTAGCTCTTGCTCGCCCCACCCTCCACCAGCGTCCGGAGGAAGACCACCTTCCCGGCCGCCTCGCGGACGCCCATGGAGAGGTTCCGGACCCGGGAGTGCGTCCCGGCCAGCTCCACCAGCTCGTGGTAGTGCGTGGCGAAGAGCGTCCGGGCGCCGATGACGTCGTGGAGGTGCTCCGCCACCGCCCAGGCGATGGACAGCCCATCGAAGGTCGAGGTGCCGCGGCCGATCTCGTCCAGGACCACGAGGCTCCGCTCGGTGGCGTGGTGGAGGATGGCCGCGGTCTCCGCCATCTCCACCATGAAGGTCGACTGGCCCCGGGCGAGGTCGTCCGAGGCGCCCACCCGGGTGAAGATGCGGTCCACGCGGCCGATGCGCGCCCGCTTCGCCGGGACGAAGCTCCCGGCCTGGGCGAGCAGCACCGTGAGCGCCACCTGGCGGAGCAAGGTGCTCTTCCCCGCCATGTTCGGCCCGGTGAGGACGACGAGCTGCGACCGGGTCCGGTCCAGGACGACGTCGTTGGGCACGAAGGGCTCGGCGGACACCCGCCGCTCGACGACCGGATGGCGCGACCTTTCCAGCTCCAGCGTGTCCGAGTCGTCCACCACCGGACGGGAGTAGCCGTTCTCCGCGGCCACCCGGGCCAGCGACGCCAGCGCGTCCGCCGAGGCGAGCGCGTCCGCGGCCGCCCGCAGAGCCCCTGCCTGTCCGAGGACCTGGTCGCGGAGCCCGTCGAACAGGGCCCGCTCGAGGCCGACGCGCTTCTCGTCCGCCCCGAGCACCTGGGCCTCGAAGGCCTTCAGCTCGGGGGTGACGAAGCGCTCGGCGCCGACCATCGTCTGGCGGCGCTCCCACCCCTCGGGGACCAGGTGGAGATTGGCGCGGGTGACCTCGAAGAAATAGCCGAAGACGCGGGTGTAGCGGACCTTGAGGCTCTGGATTCCAGTGCGCGCCCGCTCGCGGCGCTCGAGCTCCACCAGGGTGCTCCGCCCGTCCCTGGCCAGGGCCACCAGGGCGTCCAGCTCGTCCGAGTAGCCCGGCCGGATGAAGCCGCCCTCGTCCAGGTCCGCGGGTGGCGCGTCGACGAGGGCCCGCTGGAGCTCCACGGCGAGCGGCTCGAAGCCCCGGAGCGGACCTGCGAGGCTCCGCCACAGCCGCGCCCGGCATCCCTCGAGCGCGGTGGCCAGGTCGGGGAGCACGAGCAGGCTCCCCCCGAGGCCGGCCAGGTCGCGGGGCGTGCCGAGCCCGGTGGCGAGCCGACCGAGGATGCGCTCCACGTCCGCCACCTGCCGGAGCAGGCCCGCCCAGGCCTCGCGCCACACCGCCTTGGTGGACAGCTCCTCGACCGCGTCGAGCCGCGCGCGGATGGCGTCCAGGTCCTGGAGCGGCGCGAGGAGCCACTCCGACAGGCGGCGCGCCCCGAGGGCGGTGGCGGTGCGGTCCACGACGCCGAGCAGCGCGCCGGCACGGGAGCCGTCCCGCATCGTTCGCAGGACCTCGAGGTTGGTGCGGGTGGTCTCGTCGAGGACCAGGGTCGACTCGAGCGGAACGCGCCGGAGCGCGTGGACGTGACGAGCCTCGGTGCGCTGGGTGTCCTTGAGGTAGCGCAGGGCCGCTCCGGCGGCGGCCGTCGCGCGCGATGCCCCCTCCATCCCGAAGCCTTCCAGCGTGGCCACGCCGAAGTGGCCGCGCAGGAACGCCGCGGCCCGGGTGGCGTCGAACTGGGCGGGCTCACGCTCGGTGACCGGCACGGAGCCGAGCAGGTCGCGGAGCGCCGTTCGCACCGGCGCCGGCGCGTCCGCGGGAAGAAGAACCTCGCGCGGCTCGTGTGCGCCCACCGCCTCGAGCACGGCGCCGAGGGACGGGCCCTGGAAGGCCCGGAAGTCTCCGGTGGAGACGTCGAGCAGCGCCGCTCCGTGCGCGCCATCTCCCGGGCTCAGCGCGAGGAGCCATGCGGCGCGGGCGGCGTCGAGGACGTCCTCGTCGAGGACGGTGCCCGGGGTGACGACGCGGACGATCTCCCGCCGGACGATTCCCGGTCCGGTTCCGGGCGCCTCGACCTGCTCACAGATGGCGACCTTGTGGCCGGCTTCCAGGAGCCGGGCGAGGTAGCGGCGGGCGGCGTGGAACGGAACGCCGCACATCGGGACCCGGTCGGCGCCCTTGCTCCGCGCGGTCAGGGTGATGCCCAGCAGCTCGGCAGCCCGGACGGCATCCTCGAAGAAGAGCTCGTAGAAGTCGCCGAGGCGGAAGAAGAGGAAGGCGTCCCCGGCGCGGGCCTTCGCGTCGAGGTACTGACGGATCATGGGCGTGACGGGGGCGTCCCCCGGCTCGTCCACCGCGACTGTCCGTACTGTCGCCGCTCCGCTCCGGTCCACGTCCCGCCGCCTCGCCCCGGGGTCTTGCCCCCACGACTCCCGGGGGCATCCGGTGCTAGCACCCTGGGCTGACCCCTTGAATCTCCAGGACCTCAACCGACTTCGACAGATCGCCACCATCGCGGCGCGGCACGGCTTCGCGGATCTGCTCGACCGGGCGGGCGTCTTCCGGCTCATCGGCCGGCGCGAGCAGGTGGAGCAGGCGCCGGACACCCGGGCGGCGTCGATGGCGCGTCGCTTCCGGAGGATGCTCGAGGACCTCGGGCCGACGTTCGTGAAGCTGGGTCAGGTGCTCTCGACGCGGGCGGACCTCCTGCCCGGTGAGTTCGTCGCCGAGCTCCGCCTCCTCCAGGACTCGGTGACCCCCATTCCCCTCGAGGCGGTCCACGCGCAGATCCAGGCCGGTCTCGGACGGGCGCCGGAGGAGGCATTCGCGAGCATCGATCCGCAGCCGCTGGCCGCGGCGAGCATCGCCCAGGTCCACCGGGCCACGACCCGGGAGGGCGAGCCGGTCGTCGTGAAGGTGCAGCGTCCCGGCATCCAGGCGCAGATGGGCTCCGACCTCCAGGTGCTGCGCTCCGTGGCCCGGCTCCTCGAGGCGGTGGTGGAGGAGACCGGGATCTACTCGCCGGTGGGAATCGTCGAGGAGTTCGACCGGGCGATCCGGGAGGAGCTGGACTTCGTGCACGAGGCGGAGAACGTCCGGGCCTTCCAGGAGACGCACCGTGCCCGCAAGGGCATCCGCGTCCCGCGGGTGTTTGACGAGCTGAGCAGCGACACGGTGCTGACCCTGGAGTACTTCGGCGGCGTGCGCCTGCTCGACGCCCAGCTGTCGGCCGAGCGACGGACGGAGCTGGCGCACACGGTGCTCGACACGGCCTTTCGCCAGCTGTTCGAGGACGGGCTCTTCCACGCCGACCCCCATCCGGGGAACTTCCTCCTCCTTCCCGACGGGGACATCGGCCTCATCGACTTCGGCCTGGTGGGCCGGCTGACGCGGCAGATGCGCGAGCAGCTGGTCATCCTGATCGTCGCGGTGGCGGTCAAGGACTCCGACTCGGTGGCGCGGCTGCTCTACCGGATCGGCGCACCCGACGCCCGGGCGAACATCGCCGCCTTCCGGAGCGACATCGACGCGCTCCTGACCCGCCACCTCCCGCGCACGCTCGGCGAGGTCGACGCTCGCCATCTCCTCGGCGACCTCCTGGACCTGGCGGTGAAGTACCGGGTGCGGGTCCCCCGCGAGTACGCACTGCTCTCGCGCGCGTCGATCTCCATGGAGGGGATCCTCCGCCAGCTCGCCCCCGACCTGGACATCCTCGGCGTCGCCCTGCCCTATGCGAAGGAGCTGCTGAAGTCCCGCTACGAGGTGGGCGACATCCAGGGTGGGGTCCTGCGGGCGCTTCTCCGGTTCCAGGGGCTGGCCGCCGACCTGCCCACCCAGCTGTCGCAGATCCTCCTCGACCTCGAGACCGGCCGGTTCAGCGTGCACGTCCGCTCGGCCGAGCTGGACAAGGTGAACACCAGCCTCCGGTCGGCGGCGGTGATCACCTTCCTCGGCCTGTGCGCCTGCGGGTTCATCGTGGGCGCGTTCATCAGCTTCTCGCAGGTGCGGTGGACGGTGGGACGCTATCCGGTGCTGGGGCTCTTCGGCACCGCCGGCGCGGCGGCGCTCTTCGGCGCGGCCTTCACCTGGTACCTGTTCGGGAACCGCTTCGGGAAGATCAGCCTCCGGCGCCTGATGCCAGGCAAGGAACGCGCGCGGCGCTGAGGAGCCGCGATCCACGGGCTCGGACGAAATGGCCGGCCGGCTGGTGCGTGCCTTGACCGGATGCACGCGCGCCCGCTCGTCCTCTTCGCCTGTCTCGCCGGAGGCATCGTCTCCGGAGCGCCGGACGCGGGCCCCGATCGGATCCGGGTCGTCGATGCGGCCGAGGGCTGCGCGGAGTTCTGGCGCCGCGCCCCGGGGGCGACTCCCGAGGAGCAAGCCCGGCTGTTCGAGACGCTCCTCCGCGCACCCCACCCCACCCTCTACACGCCGAAGGTCCTCGGGCTCCCCGAGCCGCTCTCGGCCAGCGTTCCCGAGCGGCTGAGGAAGGCCGCCCGGATGCGGCCCGACCCGGCGCGGGTGGAGGAGGTCCGGCGCACGCTCGCGGCCGACCTCGCGGACGCCGCGGTCCAGTTCCGCAGGACGTTCCCCGACCTCGCCTTTCAGCGCCCGGTGACGGTGGTCTGCTCGCTCGGCTCGTTCGACGGTGGCACGCGCCAGGTCGAGGGCGCGCAGATGCTCCTCTTCGGTCCGGACGTCATCGCCGCGATCCGGCCCCGGGGCTTCAACCTCCGCCCCTTCCTCGAGCACGAGCTCTTCCACGTCCACCACGCCAATCTCCACCCCGATGCCCCGGAGACCGTCGGCCAGGACCTCTGGGAGGAGGGTCTGGCGACCTACGTGAGCGCGGCGCTCAATCCCGGCGCGACTCACGACGAGATCAGCGTCCCCGACGCGCTCATCGCGCAGGCGACGCCGCGGATCTCCGAGCTGAGCCGGCGGCTGCTCGCGCACTTGGACGATCCCGACGAGGGCCCGGTCTACAAGGAGTTCTTCCTTGGCTCGACGGAGCCGGCCGACATCCCGCCCCGGAGCGGCTACCTCGTCGGCTGGCGCATCGCCGAGGCGCTGGGGAAGACCCGCTCCCTCGCGACGCTGGCCCGGATGACGCCCGCCGAGAGCCGCATCGAGGTGGAGCGCGCGCTCCGCCGCCTCGCCGAGTGAGCACGTGCCCCGATCAGGCCGCGCGCCCGAGGCACAGCGCGGCGAGGACTGCGAGGGGAAGGGCGACCCCGGACCAGCGCCAGGCCTCGCTCCGCCAGGCGGCGGCGGCCGACTCCTGCTCGGTGGGAAGGACGACCGGCGCCGCCCCCCCGGCGATCCCCACCAGCCGCCAGCCCCCGCCGGGATCGGCCTCCAGCTTGCCGAGCACGAGGGCCCGTGCGCCGAGCTTCCCCACCGACTCCCAGGAGAGGACCTCCACCGCGACCGGCGTCCCCGAGGCGACCTCGCGGGCGTCCGGCTCGACGGGCACCAGCACCCTCCGGATGGAGACCGGGGTCGCCGCGCGCGCCGGCGAGAACCGGACCCGCACCCTCTCCCGCAGCCCGCGGAGCTCGAGCGGGAGGCTCACCGCCCGCTCGCGCGCCACCAGTCGGCCGGGCGCCCCGCGCGTCCCCGCCAGCCGCAGCTCGGCGTCGTAGAAGGCGCAGACCACCCCGCCAGGCGAGGTGACCTGGCCCGCGGCGCCCAGCCGTCCGTCGATCACCAGCCATTGGCCGTCTCGCTCACATCCCGGGAGGTGGACGGCCTGGTCCACGGGACAGGGCCGGGCGAAGCGGAGCAGCTCCGCGTGTCGCCACAGCTGGCCGGCCGTCCACCCGGCGGCGACCGAACCGGCGACGGAGCCGAGACCGAGCGCCCAGCGGAGGACCCCACCCGCCGGCGTGCCGGTCGCGAGCACGAGGGCGAGGACCCCGCCGAGGAGCATCGCGGCGAGCACCGGGAGCGGGGCGATCGCGGGGGCGATGGACGGGACCTGGCGCTGGACGCCGGTTCCCCGGACGGCGAGCAGCGCCCCGGTCGCTCCCAGCCCCATGGCAGGAGCGAGCAGGGTGGCGACGTCGATTCCGGCCAGTTCGGTCACGCGGAGCAGCGACCTTCGCAACCGGCGTGCCACGGTTTCCCGGCGGAAGGACGGCCGCGCCGGGGCCGGGGCTGAAAAAAGCACAGGCTCCCGCGCGCCGGGCGTTACCCGGTGGTCGAGGTCGGCTCCTCGAGCCCCATCACCCGGAAGGTTTGAACCGCCCGCTCCTTGCCCCTCACGTGGGCGAGCGGCATCGCCTCGACGTGGAACCCGGGGCCGGCCTTGGAGACGGTGGTGTCGGCCGCGAGCACCTCGTTCCCCTTCGCCACGCCGCAGAGGCGGGACGCGGTGTTCACGCAGTCGCCGATGGCGGTGAACTCGTGGCGATCGGCCGAGCCCATGTACCCGACGACCGCCTGCCCGGTGTTCACGCCGATGCCGATCTCGATGCGCTTCTGCCCGTTCGCCTCGCGGGCCTCGTTGAGCGCCTCGACCGCGGTCTGCATCTCCAGCGCGGCGCGCAGGGCGCGGGCGGCGTCGTCCTCGTGCGGCGACGGCGGGCCCCACACCGCCATCACGCAATCGCCGATGAACTTGTCCAGGTTCCCCTCGTGACGGAACACCACCTCGGCCATGGCGGAGAAGAAGGCGTTCAGCATCGACACCGTCTCCTGGGGGCTCTCCCCCTCGGCGATGGACGTGAAGCCGCGGATGTCGGCGAAGAGGATGCTCACCTCGGCCAGGCGGCCCTGCCGCAGGAGCTCGACCTGGCCCTTCACGACCAGCTCCGCCACCGCCGGCGAGAGGAACCGGGAGAGCTCGGCCCGGGTCACCGCCTCGGTCTCGATCTTGCGGGCCAGGTCCGCGTTCTCGAGGGCGATCGCCGCCTGGGAGGAGATGCCGGAGAGGATCTTGAGGTCCTTCTCACTGAAGGCGTTGGTCCGCTCGCGGGTGTCGAGGAAGAGCACGCCCTTGAGCTCGCCCTTGGCGAGGAGCGGCACGGCCATCGCGCTCCGGATGCCCTGGGCGACGATGCTCTCGCTCCCGCTGAAGCGGCTGTCGAGGATCGCGTCGGCGGTGAGGACCGCCTGGCGCGTCTCGAGCACCCGCTTGAGCACGGTGTCGGAGAGGACGACCTCCTCGTCGCTGCCGCTCCGGTGCTTGACCGCCTGGGCCACGAGTTCGCCCTGCTCGTTGACGAGGAAGAGCACTCCGTGGTCGGCGGCGAGGAGCTGGAAGCTCACTGCGAGGATCTTGTCGAGGAGGCTCTTCTGGTCGCGCTCGAGGCCGACCTGGCGGTGGAACTCGTGCGCGATGCGCAGCTTCTCGTAGTCCTGCCGGAGCGCGGCGGCGTCCTTCAGCTGGTCGGCGGGCCGGAACTCGGTCTCCTCAACCGTCGGCTGGTCCAGCTGGGCCAGGAAGGCGGGGGCGGCCTGCGCCGAGGCGAGAACCGTGACGCCGGGGCTCCCGGTGCTGGTGAGCACGTCGCCCGTGTGGAAGACGAGGCGGCTGTTCCCCAGGGCGATCTCGTCGCCGTCCTTGAGCCGGAGATCGCGGATCCGGCGCCCGTTGACGTAGGTGCCGTTGGAGCTGCCCAGGTCCTTGATGACGAAGCCGGTGCCCACCTTCTCGATCGCCGCGTGCTCTTTGGAGACCTCGCGGTCGGCCAGCCGGAGGGTATTGGCCGGATGGCGTCCGAGCGTGGTCCGCGGACCGAGGGGAAACTCGCTCAGCTTCCCGTCCAGGAGTCGCCCGGTGAGGTAGGGGCCGCGGGGGCTGGTGCGCACCGAGGGGACGACGCTCGAGGACAGCGATTCGCCGCACCCCGGGCAGCGCGGCGGGTTGGGCTGCGCGAGCGGCGTCTTACAGCGTGGGCAGGCGCTCAGCATCGGACCGTCGGCCGATGTTACAAGGCTTTCCCCCGTGCGCATCAAGCAGCGACCTGAGGACTTCAGCGTCCGGGAGTCCTACCGCTTCGACCAGGTCCCCGAGGGGCGGTACCGGGTCTACCTCATGGACAAGCAGAAGCTCTCCACCTTCGAGGCGGTGGAGCGCATCCAGGCGCGGTTCGGGCTGCGCCCCGGGGCCATCACCTTCTGCGGTCTGAAGGACAAGCAGGGGCGCACCGAGCAGCTCATCGCGGTGGACGGTGCCGAGGTGGATTTCCAGGAGCCGAATCTGCGCCTCAAGCCGCTGGGGCGCACAGGTCGGCCCCTGTCGGCCGAGAACACCACCTCCAACCGCTTCAGCGTCACGGTCCGCGCCCTGACCGACGAGGACCTCGCCGAGCTGCCCCGGGCTGCCGCGGAGGTGAACCGCCTCGGGGTCGTGAACTACTTCGACAGCCAGCGCTTCGGCTCGCTGAAGCACGGCCAGGGCTTCATCGCCAAGGACCTGATCCGGGGGGACTTCGAGGCCGCGCTGCGCAACTACCTCGCCAAGCCCTCCCCGCTCGATCGCTCGGACGACGCCCGGGTCAAGGAGTTCTGGCGCCGGAACTGGGGCGACTGGACGCGCCGCGTCCCCTACGAGGCGGGCCACCGGTACGACCGGGTGCTGCGCTCGCTCCGGGAGAAGCCCGAGGACTACCTCCGGGCGTTCCTGCAGGTCGACGCCGCCTACCGGGCGCTCCTCCTCTTCACCTACCAGAGCTGGCTGTGGAACGAGGGGGTGCGGCGGCTGCTCCAGCTGAGCCTCCCGCGCTCGGCGCTCTTCCCGCTCCGGTACCAGGCCGGGACCCTCCTCCTCCACCGGGATGCCGACCCCGAGACGTTGCGCTGGCTCCGGGCGCTCACCTTCCCGCTCCTTGCGCCGGACGCTCCCCTCGAGGAGCCCCGGGTGCGCGAGGCGGTGGAGTGGGTGCTGGGGAAGGAGAAGCTCCGGCTGGACCAGCTGCGCGTCGAGGGCGCCGAGCGGCTGCTCTTCTTCAAGTACGAGGAGCGCCCCGTCTTGGTGCAGCCGAGCAAGCTTGTGCTCGGACGCACGCAGCGGGACGAGCTGAACCGGGGGCACTCGAAGCTGAACGTGGCTTTCACGCTGCCCCCCGGGAGCTACGCCACCCTGGTGGTGAAGCGCCTGTTCCACCGGACCGCCCGGGAGGACACCCCCGAGGAGATCCAGGCCAGTGCCGGGGCCGGGCGCCCGGC
>Ga0335079_10002117_pt1 | contig 22943 bp, 20 predicted proteins | sample Lox_Sample_33_FD_206719 | JGI IMG/M metagenome (GOLD analysis project Ga0335079, IMG submission 206719) | Soil microbial communities from Loxahatchee National Wildlife Refuge, Florida, United States - Lox_Sample_3.3 | ecosystem: Environmental > Terrestrial > Soil > Wetlands | place: USA... | reverse complement strand
CTGCTCGTGTCGGCAGGGCTGATGGCGGTCGGAGTCGTGTGGATGCTGCAGCTGCCGGCCGATGCCGGAGCCGAGCTGGCTCGAAAAGCGTGAGCCTTTCTCGATTCGCGGAGCTCGGCTCCAGGAACGAGTCGCCGGATGACGGGGGCGGCTTCGCGCTGTTAGCGCGCCTGCGCCTGCGTCGCCAGGCGCGCGGTGGCATTGAGCGCCCCATACGCGTCGTAGCCACCGGCTCGCTGCACGATCTCAAAAAAGAAGCGCTCCTCGAAACGCTCGCTGTAGATATGGAAGTACTCGCCATCGCCGACGCGGTCGTAGAGGATCCCCAGACCCTGCATGCGTGCGACCTGCTCCTCCTCGAGCACGAACCGCGTCGGCAGGTCGGCATAGTAATTCGGCGAGATCGGCACGAAATCGACGGCGTTCGCCCGCAGCTTCGCGACCGTGGCGAAAATGTCGTCGCACGCGAAAGCCACGTGATGCACGTTCGCGCCGCCGAACGTCGATATCGTGCGCGCCATCTGAGTGCTCCTGCTCTGCGATACGTTGAGCACGACCCGCAGGCTCCGGTTCTCGGTCGCCACGCCGGAGGTGCGGACGAGGCCGTAGGGATCGGATAGCTCCAGGCTGTCGCCGGGTTGCATGCCCAGCACGGCGCGATAGAACAGTATCCAGCTGTCCAGCTGATGGACAGGAAGAGCCATCGCGACGTGATCGATCGCACGCAGTCCTGCATCGACGGTAGGCCTCGGATCCTCCGGCGCGAAGGCGATCTCGTCGAAGCTCTTCTGTCCGGCAGCCCGCGAGACGAAGTAGATCAAGCTCTCGTCGGGTCCACGGATCCCGTGGATTGCGGGCTCATACGGCCCGAGCCCTCCTTCGAACGGCGGGCAGAGTAGCGCCGTGGCCCGATTGAGCGCGCGGATGTCGTCGTCGGCGCGCAGGCCCATCGCGCAGATCGAGGGCCCGAGCTCGGCGAAGCGCGTGCGGGCAAAGGAATCGGGCTCCGCGTTGAGGACGAGTTGAATGCCTCCTTGCCGGTACAAGGTGATGTTCTTCGAACGGTGGTGGCCCGCACGCTGGAACCCGAGACCGGCCAATATGCACGCCAGCGCCGCCGCTGCGTCGTCATCCACGGCGAATTCGAGAAAGGCGAGCCCCTCGATCCACGGCGCCTCCGGCAGATCGAATAGCTCGACCCGCGGCCGGACCTCGGCTGGGTGCTCCGTGCCCGCCGCGCGGTGCGACGCGGGTCGTTCCAATCGGCTGCGCGTTTGCGCCTCGAGAAAGAGCAGCGACTGCATGCCGTCGATGGCGGTACGCCGGTTCGGCGCCTCGCGCAGTAGATCGTTGAAGATTTCCAGCGACAGCGGGCCGTTGTAACCGGACAGAAGAACCTGCTCGAGAAAGTGCGCGACGTCGAGCTGGCCTTGGCCGGGAAAGCAGCGGTAGTGCCGGCTCCATTGGAGGACGTCCATGGACAGCCGCGGCGCGTCGGCCAGCTGCACGCAGAAGATCCTGTCACCCGGAACGGCCGCGATTCCAGCCGGATCGTCGCCGAGCGAGAGGATATGGAAGCTGTCGACGATGAGCCCGAGGTTGGGATGGCCGGCCTCGCGCACGATCGCCCAGGCATCGGCGTAATGGCGTACGTGCCTGCCCCAGGCGAGCGCCTCGTAACCGACCCGGAGATTGCGCGCGGCAGCGCGCTCGGCGAGCGCGCGCAGCTGCGCCGCCGCGCGCGCCCGATCACCCGACTCCGCCGTCGCGACGTTGGAGCACACGAGCAGCATCGGCGCTCCGAGCTCGCCCATCAAGTCGAACTTGCGCTCGGCACGGTCCAGATTGCGCGCGAGCAGGGCATCAGAGACCCCCTCGAAATCGCGAAAAGGCTGGTACAGGTCGATGGAGAGTCCCAGGTCCGCTGCCCGCACCGCTACTTCGCGCGGGGCGCCGTTGAAATGGATGAGGTCGTTCTCGAAAATCTCGACCGCGTCGAAACGCGCGGCAGCGATTGCCTCGAGCTTGTCGGAAAGCGTCCCGCTTAAACAGACGGTGGCAATCGACTTCCGCATGTTCTTCTGGCGCTCGCGGCCCGCGGAGCGTTGACAATGATGATGCCGAACTCTAGCATATGATCGACTATCGCACAAATGCGCGATTATCGCCCATCACTTTCCGGGAGAACCCCCAAGAGCATGGCCAAGCTGAAGGTTGCAGTCGCGGGCGCCGGGCTCATCGGACGCGTGCATATTCGGCTGATCCAGGCCAGCGGGGAGTGCGAGCTCGCGGCGATCGTTGACCCGGCGCCGACAGCAGCGGAGAGCGCGCAGGCAGCCGGCGTGCCGCGCTACGAAACGCTGCGGGCGCTCTTCGCCGCGCAGCATTGCGACGGCGTCATCGTGGCTACGCCCAATCAGCTGCACGTCGCCAACGCGCTCGAATGCATTGACGGGGAGATCCCGGTGCTCGTCGAAAAGCCGGTCGCCGATTCGGTTGTCGACGGCCTCCGTCTGCGCGACGCTGCAGAGCGCGCGGGCGCCCGGGTGCTGGTCGGCCACCATCGCGTGCACAGTCCGCTGCTCGCCACGGCCTGTGCGATCGTGCAACAGGGCACGCTCGGCCGGCTGGTGGCCCTCACCGGCAGCGCCATGTTCTACAAGCCCGACGGTTATTTCGACGAGGCACCGTGGCGGCGCCAACCCGGCGGTGGTCCGATCCTCATCAACATGATCCACGAAGTCGGGAACCTGCGCGCGCTATGCGGCGAGATCGTCGCCGTGCAGGCGTTCGCGTCGAACGCGATACGCGACTTCCCGGTGGAGGATACGGTGGCGATCAATCTGCGGTTCGCGAACGGAGCGCTGGGCACGTTCCTGCTCTCGGACACCGCCGCTTCGGCTCGCAGCTGGGAACAGACCTCGCAAGAGAACAAGAGCTACGCGACCTATCCCGACGAGGACTGTTACGTTATTGTTGGCACCGACGGTTCGCTGGCGGTGCCGACCATGCGGCTCAAGACGTACGCGAGGAGGGAGGATCGTTCGTGGTGGCAGCCGTTCCGGACCGAGACCGCGCCGATCGACCGCGCTGATCCGCTGGAGCGGCAACTGGCCCACTTCTGCGCCGTGATTCGAGGCGAGGCGGAGCCTCGCGTGACAGTGCGCGACGGGCTCGCTAACCTGCGGGTCACGGAGGCGATCGCCGAGGCGACTCGCACCGGGCAGATCGTTACCATCGACTGAGAGGCTCCAACATGATGAAGACGGTGCTCGTACTCAATGGCCCCAACCTCAATCTGCTCGGCAAGCGCGAGCCGGCAATCTACGGCGCGGATACCCTGGCTGATGTCGAGAAGATCTGTCGCGACGAGGGTGCGCGCCTCGGGCTCGCGGTCGAGTGCAGGCAATCCAATCACGAAGGGCAGCTGATCGACTGGATCCACGAGGCCGGGCGCGAATGTGCGGCGGGCCGAATGCTGGGGGTCGTGTTCAACGCCGGTGCGTACACGCATACCTCGATCGCCCTGCACGATGCGATCAAGGGGGCCGACGCGCCGGTCATCGAGGTGCATATCTCGAACGTGCACGCCCGCGAGCCCTTCCGGCACCATTCCTGGCTCTCGCCGGCCGCAAAGGGCATCGTGGTCGGCTTCGGCGTCCAGGGTTACGCTCTGGCGATCGCCGGTCTCAAGCTGCTCGCGGAGAAGAAGAAAAAGAGCTAGCGCTGTTGCCGAGATGACCGATCTCTATGCTGTGATCGGCAATCCGATCGCGCAATCCAAGTCGCCGCGCATTCACGCCGAGTTCGCGCGGCAGCTCAGGCAGGACCTCAGCTACGAAGCCATTCTGGCTCCGCGCGATGGCTTCGCCGCCGCCGTTGCCGCATTTCGCGCTGCCGGCGGGAGGGGCCTGAACGTAACCGTCCCCTTCAAGCTCCAGGCCTTCGCGCTCGCGACCGGGCGGACCGAGCGCGCCGAGCAGGCGGGCGCCGTCAACACGCTGAAGTTCGACGGACCAACGATCCTCGGCGACAACACCGATGGTGCCGGCCTCGTCTGGGATATCGAGGACCGGCTCGGCTTCGCCATTCGCGGCAGGCGGGTGCTTCTCATGGGGGCGGGCGGCGCGGCGCGCGGTGTGCTGCTGCCGCTGCTTCGCCAGCGGCCTGATTCGATCACCGTCGCGAATCGCACGGTCGAGAAGGCGCTGGCGCTCCAGCGCCAATTTGCCCCGTATGGGAATGTGCGCGGCGGCGACTACGAGCAGTTGCGCAATCGAAAGTTCGATCTCGTCATCAATGCGACCTCGGCCAGCCTCGCCGGCGAGCTCGTGCCGCTGCCTCCGGATGTCTTCGCACCCCAAGCGCTCGTGTACGACATGGTCTACGGCAGGCAATTCATGCGCTTCCTCGACCTCGCTCGCGAGCGCGGCGCGGCCCTGGTCGCGGATGGCCTTGGCATGCTCGTCGCCCAGGCTGCGGAGTCTTTCCTGCTTTGGCGCGGCGTACGGCCGAACGTGGAGCCGGTGATCACAATGCTGCGGGCCGGGTAGAGAGCGCCGCAGCGGGCGGCTCGCGCCGGGGGCGGCGCCCGGCCGTCCCGGCATCCTCCGATCGCCGGGAAATGCTGCATCGGGGCTTCAATTTGTCTCCGATTTCTGATAGGATGGCGGTCGAATAAGTAAGAGAAATGGGCTCGACAGCCCATTTTTTTTTGGCTTTGGGGTTTAAGGTGGCGCTGTGAAGCTGGGCGAGTTGCTGGAAAGGACACTGCCCGCAATGGGCTATGAGCTGGTCGACTGCGAGACGTCGCCCGGCGGACGGTTCGTGCGCGTATTCATCGACAAGCCTGGCGGCGTCGATGTCGAGGACTGCGCGAGCGTGAGCAGCCACCTCACGCATCTGTTTGCCGTCGAAGGAATCGCCTATGAGCGCCTGGAGGTTTCGTCACCTGGGCTCGACCGCGCGCTCAAGAAAGAGGCGGACTACCTCCGCTTCCGCGGCGAGGAGGCGCAATTGAAGCTCCGCGAGCCGATCGGAAACGCGCGGCGCGTGAAGGGTGTCCTGCGCGGCGTGGAAGCGGGTGTGCTGCGGCTCGAGACGGTGGAGGGCACGCACGAGATCCCGCTCGCCAACATCGACAAGGCGCGCCTGGTGCCCAGGATAGATTGGAGAAACGCGAAATGAACCGCGAATTGCTATTGCTCGTCGACGCGCTGGCACGCGAGAAGAACGTGCCGAAGGACATCGTCTTCTCGGCGCTCGAAGCGGCCCTCGCCTCGGCGACGAAGAAGAAGTACGCCGACAACATCGACGCCCGCGTCTCGATCGACCGCGAGACCGGTGACTACGAATCGTTCCGGCGCTGGACGGTCGTGCCCGACGAGGAGCACGAGGAGCCTGCGCATCAGATCGCGATTACCGATGCTGCGGAACGCGATCCACCCCTCAATCTCGGCGACGTCGTCGAGGAGCCGCTCGAGCCGGTGGAGTTCGGGCGCATCGGCGCGCAGGCCGCGAAGCAGGTGATCCTGCAGAAGATCCGCGACGCCGAACGCGAGCAGATCCTGAACGATTTTCTCGAGCGCCAGGACAACCTGCTCACTGGCACGGTGAAGCGCGTCGAGCGCGGAAACGTGATCGTCGAATCGGGCCGCATCGAGGGCATGATCCCGCGCGACCAGCTGATCCCGAAGGAGAACCTGCGCGTGGGCGACCGCGTTCGCGCTTTCGTGACCTCGATCGAGAGCCAGACGCGCGGGCCGCAGCTCGTGCTCTCCCGCGTCGTGCCGGAGCTGCTGGTGCGGCTGTTCGAGCTCGAGGTGCCCGAGATCGAGGAAGGTCTCATCGAGATCAGGGCGGCCGCGCGCGACCCTGGCATCCGCGCCAAGATCGCGGTCAAGTCGAACGACCCGCGTCTCGATCCGCAAGGTACGTGCATCGGCATGCGTGGCTCGCGCGTGACCTCGGTCACCAACGAGCTCGCAGGCGAGCGCGTCGACATCGTCCTCTACTCGGATGATCCGGCGAAATTCGTGGTGAACGCCCTGTCCCCGGCTGAGATCTCGAGCATCGTGGTCGACGAGGAAAAGCACGCGATGGACGTCGTCGTTGACGAGGAGAACCTGGCGATGGCGATCGGCCGCAGCGGCCAGAACGTCCGGCTGGCATCCGAGCTCACCGGCTGGGAGATCAACCTGATGGGTGTGGAAGAGTCGCAGCAGAAGCAGCAGGCGGAAGGCGACAAGATCCGCATGCTGTTCATGGAGCGGCTCGACGTCGACCAGGAGGTGGCCGACATCCTGATCCAGGAGGGTTTTTCGACGCTGGAGGAGATCGCCTACGTGCCGATCAACGAAATGCTGGAGATCGAGAGCTTCGACGAGGAGACGGTGAACGAGCTCAGGAGCCGCGCACGCAACGCGTTGCTCACCGAGGCGATTGTGCGCGAGGAGAGCGTCGAAAACGTCTCCGAGGACCTGCTCAGCCTCGAAGGGATGGACAGCGAGACCGCCGGTCTGCTCGCCGAGAAGGGCATTACGAACCGCGACGCGCTCGCCGATCTCGCCGTGGACGAGCTGATGGAGCTCACTGGGCTCCCGGCGGAACGCGCCCAGGACCTCATCATGAAGGCGCGCGCGCACTGGTTCGAGAATGCCGAGGCGGAAAGCGCACAGCCCGCGAAGGCATAGTGAAGACGCGCCGGCGTAGCACCGGCGGGAGAAGACGATGGCCCAGACAACCATAGAACAATTCGCGACCGAGCTGAAGATGCCGTCGGGCGCGCTGCTCGAGCAGCTCGCCAAGGCGGGCGTCGCCGGCAAGAGGGCGGGCGACAAGCTCTCCGAAACCGACAAGACGCGGCTGCTCGAATATCTGCGCAAGTCCCACGGCGGGCAGGAGCAGAAGAAGAAGATCACGCTTACCCGGAAGCAGACCTCCGAGATCAAGGCCGCGGACAGCACGGGCCGCGCGCGCACGATCCAGGTGGAGGTGCGCAAGAAGCGTGTCTTCGTCAAGCGCGATGGCGCCGAGGCGGCGCCCGCGGTGGAAGAGACGGCACCTGCGCAACCGGTCGTTTCTGCAGCCGAGGCCGCCGCGCGAGAGGAAGAAGCGCGCAAGGCCGCTGCGCTCATCGCCAAACAGCAGGAGGAAGTGCAGGCGAAGCAGGAGCAGGCGAAGAAGCGCAAGACCAAAAAGGAGAAGGAAGCCGAGGAAGCCGCGGCGAAGGCGGCAGCCGAAGCGGTCACGGCGGCTAAGGCGGCCGAGGGCGCGGCGCAACAACCCGTGGCGGAGGCCAAGCCCGCCGCGGCGAAGACAGAGGGCACGCTGCACAAGCCCGCGGCCAAGCCCGGCGCGAAGAAGGAGAAGGGGGCCCGCAAGCCCTCCGCGACCGCGTTCCAGGAAGAGGCTGCTCGCCGGCGTGCGCTGAAGCTGCGCGGCGGCGACGCCGGTGCAACCGCCACCACGGCATGGAAGCAGCCCAAGCCCGGGCGGCACCGGCACGAGGAGGGCGAGGAGCTCGGCGAAGGCGTGCAGGCTGCAGCGCCGGAACCGATCATCCGCGAGATCTCGGTGCCGGAGACGATCACCATCGCCGACTTGGCACGCAAGATGTCGGTCAAGGCCGCCGAGGTCATCAAGGCAGCGATGAAGCTCGGCACCATGGTCACGATCAATCAAGTGGTCGATCAGGAGACGGCGATGATCCTGATCGAGGAGATGGGTCACAAGGCGCTCGCCGCGAAGCTCACGGACCCGGACGCTCTGCTCGCCGAAACCGCGCAGCCGAGCACGGCGGAAGTTCTGCCGCGCCCCCCGGTGGTCACCGTCATGGGGCACGTGGACCACGGCAAGACCTCGCTTCTGGACTACATCCGGCGCACCCGCGTGGCGAGCGGGGAGGCGGGCGGCATCACGCAGCACATCGGTGCCTACCACGTGGAGACGCCGAAGGGCGTGATCACCTTCCTCGACACGCCAGGCCACGAAGCGTTCACGGCGATGCGCGCCCGCGGAGCGAAGGTCACCGACATCGTCGTGCTGGTCGTCGCGGCCGACGACGGCGTGATGCCGCAGACCAAGGAAGCCATCGCGCACGCGAAGGCTGGCAACGTGCCTATCGTCGTGGCGATCAACAAGATCGACAAGCCCGAAGCGAATCCCGAGCGGGTGAAGCAGGAGCTGGTCGCCGAAAGCGTGCTGCCGGAGGAATACGGAGGCGAGGCGCAGTTCGTCGAGGTGTCCGCGAAGACCGGCAAGGGCATCGAGGATCTGCTGGAGGCGATTCTGCTGCGCGCCGAGGTGCTCGAGCTGAAGTCGCCGAAGGATGCGCTGGCGAAGGGTATCGTCATCGAGTCGAGACTGGACAAGGGTAAGGGACCGCTGGCGACGGTGCTCGTCCAATCCGGCACCTTGAAGCGAGGCGATGTCGTGCTCGCAGGCGCCGTGTTCGGCCGTGTCCGGGCGATGACCGATGAAGCCGGGCGCAGCGTGCAGGCCGCGGGCCCGGCGATCCCGGCCGAGATCCAGGGTTTGTCCGACGTGCCGCTTGCCGGCGAAGAAGTGCTGGTGCTCGGCGACGAACGCAAGGCACGGGAGATCGCGCTCTTCCGCCAGGGCAAGTTCCGCGACGTGAAGCTCGCGAAGCAGCAGGCGGCGAAACTCGAGGGAATGTTCGCCGAGGGCGCCGAAAGCGAAGTGAAGACGCTCACGCTCATCATCAAGGCCGACGTCCAGGGCAGCTACGAGGCGCTCGCCGGCGCGCTAGTGAAGCTTTCCACCGAGGAAGTCAAGGTCAACATCGTCCACGCCGCCGTGGGCGGGATCACGGAATCGGACGTCAACCTCGCGCTCGCATCGAAGGCGGTGATCATCGGCTTCAACACCCGTGCCGATGTGGCCGCGCGCAAGCTCGCGGAGCACAGCGGCGTGCAGATCCGCTACTACAACATCATCTACGAGGCGGTCGACGACGTGAAGGCCGCGCTCTCCGGCATGCTTACGCCAGAGCGCAAGGAGAACCAGCTCGGGCTGATCGAAGTGCGCGAGGTCTACAGGATCTCCAAGGTGGGAACCGTGGCCGGTTGCTACGTTCTTGAGGGACTCGTGCGGCGCGGGTCGAAGGTCCGCGTGTTGCGGGACAACGTGGTCATTCACGACGGCGAGCTCGACTCGCTCAAGCGCTTCAAGGACGATGTGCGCGAGGTCAAGGCCGGTTTCGAATGCGGTCTCTCGGTGAAAGGCTACAGCGACATCGAGAAGGGCGACCAGCTCGAGGTTTACGAGATCGTCGAGGTGTCGAGAACGCTGTAGCGCCGCCCGCATCGCTTCGGCCGCGGCGGCAAGCAGCTGGAGTCAGCGATGATCAAGAAACAATCTCCGCGCCCCCGACGCATAGGCGACCAGATCCAGCGCGAGCTCGCCGAGCTGCTGCGGCTGCAGGTCAAGGATCCGCGCATCGGCATGGTCACGATCACTGCCGTCGACGTCGCGCCGGACCTCTCGCACGCCAAGGTATTCGTGACGCATCTCGGCGGCAGCGAGCACGGCGCGGGCGTGGTCGCAGCGCTGCAGCACACCGCGGGATACCTGCGCAGCGAGCTCTCGCATCGCTTGCGCCTCTACAGCGTTCCCGAGCTGCGCTTCGTCTACGACGATTCGATCGAGTCCGGCCTGCGGCTTTCGCGGCTCATCGACGAAGCCGTGGCCGAAGACGGCAAGCATTCATCCTGAGCTTCGAAGCCTTGGGCAAGACACCGGGCCGCGCCAGCGAGTTGCGCCGAGTCGACGGGGTCCTCCTGCTCGACAAGCCGGGAGGGTTGACGTCCAACGCCGCCCTGCAGAGGGTGAAACGGCTGTATCGCGCGCAGCGGGCGGGGCACACCGGGACCCTGGATCCGTTGGCGACGGGACTGCTGCCGATCTGCTTCGGCGAGGCGACCAAGTTCGCGCAGGCCCTGCTCGACGCCGACAAGTCGTATGCCGCGCTGGTGTGCCTCGGCACGACGACCACGACCGGCGACGCCGAGGGAGGCGTGCTCGAGCATCGCGCCGTCGCGCTGTCGCAGCACGACGTCGAGCGCGTCCTCCCGGCTTTCACCGGGCGCATCGAGCAGGTGCCCCCGCGGCACGCCGCGCTCCGGCACGAGGGCCGTCGGTACTACGAATACGCGCGGCGCGGGGTGGAGATTCCACGGCGCCCGCGCGAGGTGGAAGTTCACGAGCTCGAGCTCCGTTCGTGGCAGGCACCCGATCTCGAGCTCGCAATACGCTGCAGCAAGGGGACTTACATTCGCGCGCTGGCCGAGGACATCGGTGCGGCGCTCGGCTGCGGTGCGCACTTGGCGGCTCTGCGCCGCACAGCGACGGGTGGCTTCGCTCTCGGCGGAGCGATCACGCTTCCGGCGCTCGAGGACCTCACGGAGGCCGAGCGCGATGCGCTGCTGCGGCCGGCTGACGTCCTTGTGGACGCACTGCCGCGGCTGGATCTCGAGGGCCCGGAAGCGTGGCGCTTCGCTAGCGGCCAGGCGCTCGCCCGCCCGGACCTTGCCGACGGGCAGTTGCGCGTCTACGCGGACGGCGCTTTCACAGGCGTCGGCACCGCCGCCGGCGGCGCGCTTCGGCCGCGGCGGTTGGTGAGCGACCGGCCCTCGCTGCGGCCGGTCGAGGCGGTTGAATAGTAAGCATTTTCCGAGGTACAATTCACCCCTTTTCGCTAGCTTCGGAGCAACAACAGAATGGCAGTCACGGTGCAGGAAAAGGCCAAGGTCATCGCCGAGCACCAGCGGGCGAGGGGCGACACCGGCTCGCCCGAGGTGCAGATCGCGCTCCTGACCGCGCGCATCAACGGCCTTACGGATCACTTCAAGGTCAACGTCAAGGATCATCACTCGCGGCGAGGCCTGCTGCGGATGGTTTCACACCGGCGCAAGCTGCTCGACTATCTCAAGGGCCACAACGCCGACACTTACCGCGTGCTGATCGAGAAGCTGGGTCTGCGCAAATAGGCAGCGCGCCGCGCACTGCGGCGGAGCCCACGCCTCTTCCATGGCATCGCCGTACTTTCATGGATAACCGGCAATGGCCGCGCTCGGCGAGTAGCTGAGGCGGCCATTGTTGCTTCAGGAACCCAAGGACAAAACGTGCCAACAGCAATCAAGAAATCGATTCCCTATGGCCGACACACGCTGACGCTGGAGACGGGCGAGATCGCCCGCCAGGCAGGCGGCGCTGTGCTGGCGAGCCTCGACGAGAGCGTCGTGCTGGTCACCGTCGTCGCTGCCAAGCAGGCGAGGCCGGGCCAGGATTTCCTCCCACTCACCGTCGATTACCAGGAAAAGACCTATGCCGCCGGCCGCATCCCGGGCGGTTTCTTCAAGCGCGAAGGCCGGCCCTCGGAAAAGGAGACGCTCACGTCGCGCCTCATCGACCGGCCGATTCGCCCACTCTTTCCCGACGGCTTCTACAACGAGATCCAGGTCATCGCAACGGTGATGTCGGTCGATCCCGAGATCGACCCGGATGTCCCCGCCATGATCGGCGCCTCGGCGGCCATCGCTCTCTCGGGCATCCCGTTCAACGGTCCGATCGGCTGCGCGCGCGTAGGCTACGTCGATGATCAATACGTGCTCAATCCGACCAAGACCGAGCTTGCGACTTCGAAGCTCGATCTCGTCGTGGCCGGCACGGAAGCCGCGGTGCTGATGGTCGAATCGGAGGCGAAGGAGTTGGCCGAGGAGGTAATGCTCGGCGCGGTCGTGTTCGGCCACCAGCAGCAGCAGGCCGTCATCGATCTAATCCACTCGCTGGTCGAGGAATCGGGCAAGCAGCTCTGGGACTGGCAATCGCCGGCGAAGGACGAGGAGCTGATCGCCAAGGTCGCGGCTGCGGCGGAAGCCGATCTGCGCTCGGCATACGCGCTGCGCCAGAAGCAGAGCCGCCAGCAGCGCCTCAAGGAGATCGCCGCGAGGGTCGAGGCTGAGTGCCTCCCGGCGGATGCGACCGCCGATCAGAAGAACCACCTGGCGAACCTTCTCTTCGAGCTCGAGGCGAAGATCGTGCGCAGCCAGATCCTGTCCGGAGAGGCGCGCATCGACGGGCGCGACACGCGCACGGTGCGGCCGATCTCGATCCGCACCGGAGTCCTGCCGCGTACCCACGGCTCGGCGCTGTTCACCCGCGGCGAGACGCAGGCGATGGTAGTAGCCACCCTCGGGACGGCACGCGACGAGCAGATCATCGATGCGCTGCAGGGCGAGTATCGCGAGCGCTTCATGCTCCACTACAACATGCCTCCGTACGCGACGGGCGAGACCGGGCGCGTCGGCAGCCCGAAGCGCCGGGAGGTCGGCCACGGTCGGCTCGCCAAGCGCGCATTGGTCAACGTCCTGCCCACTCCGGAAGAATTCGCCTACTCGATGCGCGTGGTCTCCGAGATCACCGAGTCCAACGGCAGCTCGTCGATGGCCTCCGTGTGCGGCGGATCGCTCGCGCTGATGGACGCCGGGGTGCCGACGAAGGCACATGTTGCTGGTATCGCCATGGGGCTGATCAAGGAAGGGAACCGCTTTGCAGTGCTTACCGACATCCTGGGCGACGAGGATCACCTCGGGGATATGGACTTCAAGGTTGCAGGAACGGATCGCGGCGTCACCGCCCTGCAGATGGACATCAAGATCCAGGGCATCACCAAGGAGATCATGGCGGTCGCGCTGTCGCAGGCGCGCGAGGGACGCATGCATATCCTTCACGTGATGCACGACGCGTTGCCGCACCCGCGCACTGAGATCTCCCAGCATGCGCCGCGCATGATGAGTTTCAAGATCAACCCGGAGAAGATCCGCGACGTAATCGGCAAGGGTGGCGCGGTGATCCGTGCTCTCACGGAGGAAACCGGGACGACGATCGACATTCAGGACGACGGCACCGTGACGATCGCATCGGTGAACGCGGACGCCTGCAACGCCGCCCGCAAGCGCATCGAGGACATCACGGCCGAGGTCGAGGTGGGCAGGATCTACGAGGGCCAGGTCATTCGGCTGCTCGACTTCGGCGCGATCGTGCAGATCCTTCCCGGTCGCGACGGCCTGCTGCACATCTCGCAGATCGCCAAGGAGCGCGTCAACCAGGTCTCCGACTATCTCAAGGAGGGCCAGAGCGTGCGTGTGAAAGTGCTCGAGGCCGACGAGAAGGGTCGCGTGCGGCTGTCGATGAAGGCGGCCGCCGAGGACGCGGCGCAGAAAGCCGCGGCCGCCGGTACAGGCGTGCCTGCCGAAGCCCCCGCTGCGCCGAGCGCCTGATGCTGCGCGCTGCGAGTCGGCTCCTCGCCGCGCTGGCGGCCGCTGCGCTCGTAGCGGCGTGCGGCAAGAGCGAGCCTCCGCCACCGCCACCGCCCCCGCCGAAGGCGGAGGCGCCCGCCGCGCCGACCGCCGACCAGCAGCTGCAGCGACTCGCGCGCGAGGTCTACGTGTACGCCTACCCGCTCGTGCTCATGGACGTCACGCGCGAGGTCATGACCGCGAAGGCCCCGATCAACACGTTCCAGAACAAGCGATCGTTTCCGGACCCGTCGTTCACCGACGTGGTCAGCCCTAACGCCGACACGCTGTATTCGAGTGCGTGGCTCGATCTGTCCAGCGGGCCGGTGCTGCTTTCGGTGCCCGACACCAAGGGGCGCTACTACCTAATGCCGATGCTCGACGCGTGGACCAACGTCTTCCAGTCGCCGGGAAAGCGCACGATCGGGACGGAGAAGCGCGAGTTCGCGATCGTCGGCCCGAAGTGGAAGGGCGAGCTGCCGAAGAATGCCGAGGAAATCCGCGCGCCGACCGACATGGTGTGGATCATCGGGCGCACGCAGACCAACGGCAAGGCGGATTACGCTGCCGTGGCGCGGATCCAGGACCAGTTCAAGCTGACGCCGCTCTCGCGCTCGCGCAAGCCGGCTCCGGCGTCGGCGGCGAGCATCGATCTCAAGACGCCGCCGGTCGAGCAGGTGGCGAAGATGGACGCGCGGACGTTCTTCTCCCGGGTTGCGATGCTGTTGCCCGACAATCCGCCGGCGAAGGAAGACACCGCGATGGTCGAGCGGATGAAGCAGCTCGGCATCGTTCCCGGTCAGCCCTTCGACGTGAGCAAGCTCGACGCCGCCTCCGCGAAGGGACTCCAGGACGGCGCAAAATCGGGGCTCGACGCGATAGTCGCCGCGGCCAGCGGCAGCACCGGCGACATCAAGAACGGCTGGATCGTCAACTGGGACCTCGGTCGCTACGGCACTAACTATGGGCTGCGCGCCATCACGGCGTATGTCGGGTTGGGCGCGAACGCGCCCGAGGATGCGATCTACCCGTACACCCATCTCGACGGCGGCGGACGGCGGCTAAACGGGGCCAACAGGTATGTGCTGCATTTCGACAAGGGCAAGACGCCGCCCGCCGAGGCGTTCTGGTCGTTGACGATGTACAACGACAAGCACTTCTTCGTCGCCAACCCGATCGACCGATACGCCATCGGCGATCGCGACAAGCTGCACTACAACGCGAACGGTTCGCTGGACCTGTACATCCAGAACGAGAATCCGGGCAAGGACAAGGAGTCGAACTGGCTCCCGGCGCCGAAGGGCGACTTCAACCTGATCCTGCGCGTCTACTGGCCGAAGCAGGAAATGCTCGAGCGCCGCTGGGAGCCGCCCGCGGTGCAGCGCGTAAGCTGAGGCAATCAGGCCGGCGCGCTCCCCGCCGGCCGCAAATCGGCGCTGCTATTTGCCCCCGCCCTGCGGGGTCGCCGTGGCGCCGCCCGGCCTGCCCAAAATGTCTTGCGCGTCCTGCTGGTTCATCGATGCCGAGCTTGACGAGTTCGCGCCCTTGTCCTTCATTTTGATGTGGCTGCCGGTAGGCACGTAACAGTCCTCCCCTTGATCCGCCGTCTGGGTGGAGGTCGTGGAGCGCGTCTACCCGCTCTTCGACTCGCCGCCCAACCTGGGCGGCTGCGCCGGCGGGGTCCACCATTTCGCCTTCGGTACGACCTGCGGCTCGGCGGTCTCGGTCATGTAGTGCGGCGACATGATCTGCACTCCGTGCTCGTTGAACACGTCCTGGATGTTGGCGTGCAGCCGGCTCAGCAGGTCGATCCGCTGGTCCGGGTGGTCGATCGTCGCGTAACCGATGAGCCGGTACTCGATATAGAAGTCCGATAGCTTCGTCTGCCGGACGCGGGCAGGCGGATCAGTCACGATGTCCCTGGTGCGGCGCGCCGCCTCCTCGAGCATGGCGTGCACCTGCCGCCACGGCGTCGAGTAACCGATGGTGACGCCGGTGTGGACAACGAACCCGGCGCCTTCGATTGCACGGGAGTAGTTGCTCGTCGTGTTCTGGAGGACGTAGGTGTTCGGGAGCAGCACTTCCTCGCCGAGACCGGTGCGCATGCGCGTGGTGAAGGCCCCCAGGCCCACCACCGTGCCTTCGGTGTCCCCGACGCGCACGTACTCGCCGGGACGGAACGCGCGCGTGTACATGAGGATCAGGCCGCTCGCTGCCTGACCGACCAGACCCGAGGCGCCGATCGAAACCATCAACCCCACCAGGACCGACACGCCCTTGAACGCTTCGGTGTCGGCTCCGGGCAGGTACGGGTAGGCCAGCGCCAGCGCGAACGCCCACACGATGACCTGGAAGATGCGCCGCGTGGGCACGACGGTGTCGGCATCGAGGCTACCCAGCTTGATGCCCCCGGTCGCGATGCGCTGGAAGAACAGATTCGCGAGGCGGATGAGCAGATGCGCGAGCAGCATGATCACGATGACCACGACCAGTCCCGGGACGGCGCCCACGATCTCCAGCGCGATCTGGGCGGCAAGCGAGAACAGATTGCCCTTCATGTGCTCGCCCCAGGGGCGCGTGAAGGGGAAGCTCTCGAGCACGAAGGTGAGCCAACTGTAAGTCGCAAAGAGAGCGAGCACCCATGCGACCAGGTTCACGCCCCTTCGAGCGATCCAGCGGATCTGTTGCGGGTCGAGCAGGCTTACACCGTGCACGTGGACTCGCTCCGCCCGCTCCGCGGCGGCGCCTGCGATGCGTCGCCCGAGGCCCCGATCGATCACGAACAGCAGCCGCAACAACCCCGCATAGATGGCCGTGGCAAGCAGTGCCCAGCCCAACTGGATCAGCAGATATCGCGGCGTACGCTGTTCGCGGTATTCCACGATGGCCACCTGGAGCCTCTTCGCGGCCTCGCGCGCGACGTTCTGGGTGGTTTCCCCGACCTGCGGGTCGATGTCGATCCGGGTCACGAGGAATGCCGGCTTGCCGTCGAGCAAAACCCGGGTGCCGTCCTCCTCGTCAACCGTCGTTACCGCGGGCGACTCGCTGGTTGCGAGGACGTCGTCGATCCGCCGCTTGGCCGACGCCGCACGTTCCTGCGCGGAATATCCGGCAATCGGACCGCGCAGCACGATGATCGTTCGATTGGCGAGAGCGACCGGAGCGCTTTGACGTGCCGGCGCGCTGATATCGAGCTGAGGCGTCGGTGCGGTTCCCGTCGCCGGCTGAGCGAGCGCAAGCGGCGCAAGGGCCGCAAGACATGGCGCGAGAAGGTAACGAACGGCGGTCATGATCCCCGCGGCCATTCTACCTGAGGGACCCGCCCAAACGCGGCGGTAGAATAGGCGAGACAAAGGGAAGGAACTCGCGATGACTGCCCCCGACACGCGCGTCGAGCGCGACAGCTTCGGCCCGATCGAGGTGCCCGCGGAGCATCTCTGGGGCGCGCAGACCCAGCGCTCGCTCGGCCACTTCCGGATCTCCATCGAGAAGATGCCCCCGGCGCTGATCCGCGCGCTCCTCGTCGTCAAGCGCTCCGCCGCGCGCGTGAACCTCGCGCTCGGCACGCTCGATGCGAAAAAGGCCGAGGCGATCGTCGAGGCTGCGGACGAGGCGCTCGCCGGCCAGCACGCCGGCGAATTTCCGCTCGCCGTGTGGCAGACGGGCTCGGGCACCCAGACCAACATGAATGTGAACGAGGTGCTTGCAAATCGAGCCTCGGAGATCATGGGCGGGCCGCGCGGCGAGGGCAGGCTCGTGCACGCCAACGACGACGTCAATCGCGGGCAGTCGTCGAACGACGTGTTTCCCAGCGCGATGAACATCGCCGCAGCGGAGACTGTGTCGCGCGATCTGTTTCCCGCGCTCGACACGCTGCACAGGACGCTCGCCGGCAAGGCGGCTGTCTTCGCCGACATCGTGAAGATCGGCCGCACCCATCTGCAGGACGCCACGCCGCTCACGCTTGGCCAGGAGTTCTCCGGCTACGCCGCGCAGCTCGCGCAGGCGCGCGCGCACATCGAGGCGGCGATGCCGCACGTGCTCGAGCTCGCGCAAGGCGGAACGGCGGTGGGTACCGGACTGAACACGCATCCGGAGTTCGCCGCGCGGATCGCGAAGGAGATTTCCGCCTACACGAAGCTCCCCTTCGTGCCAGCGCCGAACAAGTTCGAGGCGATGGCGGCCGCCGATGCGCTGGTCAATCTGCACGGCGCACTCAAGACGCTGGCGGCAGCGCTGACCAAGATCGCCAACGACGTGCGCTGGCTGGCGAGCGGTCCGCGCTCGGGGCTGGGCGAGATCACGATTCCCGAGAACGAGCCCGGCAGCTCGATCATGCCGGGCAAGGTGAACCCGACGCAGTGCGAGGCGCTGACGATGCTCTGCGTGCAGGTCTTCGGCAACGACGTCGCGGTCAACATCGGCGGCGCCTCGGGCAACTTCGAGCTCAACGTGTATCGGCCGCTGATCACCCACGACGTGCTGCAGAGCATTCGCCTGCTCGCCGACGGCATGGCGAGCTTCGAGGAGCACTGCGCGCGCGGCATCGAGCCCAACCGGGAACGCATCCGGGAGCTGCTCGAGCGCTCGCTCATGCTGGTCACGGCGCTCAACAGGCACATCGGCTACGACAAGGCCGCCGCGATCGCCAAGAAAGCGCACCGGGAGGGCACGACGCTCAAGGAAGCGGCGCTCGCGCTCGGCTACGTCACCGAGGAGCAGTTCGACCGCTGGGTGCGGCCCGAGCGGATGATCGGGCCGACCGGCGAAGGCTAGGTCCTGCCGCGCTACCTGCCGCGGATGCCCAGCACCGCGTCCCCGGTCACCGTGACCGTAACTTCCGTCGTGCCAGCCTCGGTCGCCACCGGCGGGGCGGGCGCCGCCGCCATCGCCTGCGCGCGCATTACGGGGTAGACGCGGCCCTGGTCGCTCGTCTGCACCGCCACATGGCCCGGTGTCCACGCGGAGAAGCCGAGGCCCTGTGCCGCGCGCTGCGCGCGCTCCTCCCAGCTTTTGAGCGCCTGTTGCGTGACGCTGTCCTCGGCGTCGCGGCGCGCCTTCTCGGTGAGCGAGAAAGCCATGCCCGACAGCAGCAGGCCCTCTTCCTGAAGGCGCGAGATCAGCGTCGTCGCGGCGGTGAAGTCCTGCGCGTCCAAGCTGATCGCCTGCGCCACGCGCCAGCGCAACGCGTTCGGCTTGTCTCCGACCTGGTAGGTGGAGTAACCGGCTGTCGCGACCTTCACGGCGGGATAGGCTTTGGCAGCGGCGAGCGCCTTCGCGATCGCCGCATTGACCTGGCTCGCGGCCGTGCCCGGATTCGCGCTCTCCGCCTCGGCGCGCAGCCACGCCTGCAGCCGATCGTTGGTCACGGTCGCGGTCGCGGTTGCCGTCACGGTCACGGAGGATTGCGAGGGCCCCGGGGGCAGCTGCGCGAGCACCACACCCGAGCCAACGATTCCCACAGCGAATACGCACGCAGCGACACCTGCGCGGGTGCGGCAAGTCAATGCGCTCATCGATCGATCCTTTCGACTCGTACGCGCTGCGGCAACTCCTCGATCGCCTGGCGATTGGACCACGAGAAGCACTTCGGCGCTGCTTCCTGCCACGGCAGCCAGACATAGGACAGGTGCTCCGCAGGAGCGAGTTCCACCGTCAGCGGCTGCGGGACCTCCAGAGAAAAGACGTGCTCTGTGTTGCGCGTCGTGCCCGGCGGGTAGCGATGGCGCCAGCGCGGAAAGATCGCGTATTCGTTGGTGTGTTTCCAGTCGACGACTCCGCCGAAAGCGTTCGCCTCGAGGCCGGTTTCCTCGCGCAGCTCGCGCGTCGCGGTTTCGACGAGCGTCTCGCCGGCTTCCTGGCTACCGGTGACGGATTGCCAGAAGCCAGGATAATCGGCGCGCTCGAGCAGCAGCACGCGAAGGTCCGACGTGTGCACGAGCACGAGTGTCGAGACGGGAAGCTTGTACGGCAACGCGCCGGCCTGGAGTGCTGGCTCACCCCGGCGCCGCCCGGCGACGCGGGGAGGCAGCGTCAAGAAACGAACACCCAGAACGGCTTGTGGCGCTCCTGCCAGTACTCGGCCGCCTCGCCGAGAATCTCCGACAGAGTTTCCCAGTCCGTGCGGTAGGCCTTGCCGTACGCGCCGGCGTGGCGCAGCACGATCGCCATGCCGTGTCCGCCGAGCCAGTCATCGTCCTCGAGGCAGTCGGCGAGCGCGTCCCAGTTGTCGCCGAAGTGAGGAGGCAGCTTCAGGCCCTTTTCCAGCGCCGAAAGCAACTCGGTCTTGCCGCCCACGCCGTGCAGATCTATCGAGCAATACTTCAGCTTGGCAGCCGCCGCAGCCGCCTTGATCGGGTCGGGCGCGCCGTTCCAGCTACGCACGCCGGCGTCGGTTACGATGGCGAGGTCGGGAAGCTTCATGGCCGGATCCTTCGGAAGCTTTGGTAGTGATCGTTGGAATAGTAGCACTCGGAGAGCGTGGCAACAGTACCGCCGCACACGATGCGCCGGCCTCCGCGCGACTTCACGCCCGGCGAAGGCACGGTGAACTCCCGATAGTAGCCGCGCGGCATCGCCGGCAGGATGTGCTCGCGATTGTTGAACACGACGCCGTCGCGCGAGTATGGGAAGGGGCCGCCGGCATGGATGAGCTTGAGGGTGGCCCGCGCCTCGGCAGGGAGCGCCGACAGCGATATGTCGCCCGTGCGCGCTGCGGCCTCGCGCATTGCGCCGGGCGCAATCGCGCACAGCGCGAGCAGCATGACCGCCGCGAATGCACGCGGCCGCCGGCGGGTCCATACTGCGGCCATGGGAGGATTCCGAGAACGCGAATGACGATCGGCGTGAAGTATATCGCCTACGGCAGCACGAGCGGCTACGCGCTGGCCGCCCTCGCGTACGTGCGGGCGCTGCACAACGCCGGCGTCGCCGTGTGGTGGCAGCCGTGGCATCTCGGCGACGTCCCGGTGCAGTTCCGGGTGGAGGACTGGCGGGCCACGGAAGGCGACGCCAACCTCGCCGATCTCGCCGCGCTGGTGCGCGCCACCAACCGGCCGATCCCGTACGACACGGTCGTGGTCCACACCGTGCCTGAGCACTGGCCGCGGTTCGCCGAGGCCGGCAAGCGCTTCGTTGGCTACACCGTCTGGGAGGCGGACACGCTGCCCGAGCACTGGCCGCGGCTGCTCGCACTCGCCGATGTTGTGCTCGTGCCCTCACAGTTCAACGCGCAGGTGTTCATAGGTGCCGGGGTGAAGCCACCGGTGCGCGTCATCCCCCACATCCGCCGTCACGCCTGGAGTGAGACCGCGGCGGACGACGCCGTGAAGGCGCGCCTGCGCCTGCGCATCCCGGAGGACCACTTCGTCTTCTATGCGATCGGAGCGTGGGACCCGCGCAAAGCGTTTACCGAGTTGATCGATGCATTCGCCCGAGAGTTCGGCGAGGACGAGCGTGTCACGCTCCTCGTCAAGACCTCTGCAGCGCTCAGCAACGCTGCGATCGATACTCAGTTCGGAGCGGGCACGCGGGAGCGCGCGCAGCGCGTCGTGGCGCAGGTCGCTGGGGCCATGGGCCGCGCGCCGGCCAACGTCGTCTGCATCCCCGCCGACAACATCGACGGCCGTTCGATGGACGCAATCCACGCGACCGGAGACGCGTACGTCTCGCTCGCGCACGGCGAGGGCTGGGGCATGGGGGCATTCGAGGCCGCTACCCTGGGCAAGCCGGTGATCATGACGGGCTGGGGCGGCCAACTCGACTACCTCGGCAGCAACTACCCCGGGCTTGTGCGTTACGCGTTGACGCCAGTCAGCGGCTGGCTTCCGTTCGCCTCCTACCGGCCGACGCAACGCTGGGCGACCGCCGATGCGCGCCACGCGCGCGAGCTCATGCGAGCCGCGCTCGTGCGCGACAGCCTCCTGCACGACGCCGCCGAAGCCGCGCGCGACGGAATCACCAACCGCTTCGCCGAGCCCGTCGTGGCGCGCGAGTTTCTCGCCGCGATCGATGGCTGAGATTCCGAAGGAGTTCCACTTCGTGTTCGGGCTCGCGCCGCAGCGCGAGCCGATGCACGTCATCCATTACCTCTGCCTCGAGTCGTGCCGTCGCGTAAACCAGCCGGCCGCGATGTACTTTCACTACCGGCACGAGCCGCACGGCGAGTGGTGGGAGCGAATCCGGCCCCGGCTGACGCTGCGGTGCATCGCCGAGGCGGCGTCGTTTCCGGATCCCGCGCGCTACGCAGCCTCGGACGAGGGCCGGTTCATCCGCGACCACGGCCTGACCTACGCGCACGAGGCTGACTACCTGCGGCTCGCCATTCTGCTCGAGGCAGGTGGGGTCTACGCCGACATGGATACGCTCTTCGTCCGGCCGCTGCCCTCGCACCTCTACGCAAAGCCATTCGTCCTCGGCGAGGAAGCTCCGCTCCCGGGCGCCGACGGCGTGCTGCGGCCGTCGCTCTGCAATGCCCTCATCATGGCCCGGCCGGGCGCGAGTTTCGCCCAACGCTGGCTCGGCCGCATGCGCGAGTGCTTCGACGGCACCTGGAGCCGGCATTCCAACCAGGAAGCATCTCGCCTCTGGGGCGAGTTCCCGGGCGAGATCCACGTCGTGCCGCAGCCTTGCTTTTACAAGCACGCGGCGTCACGACGCGGGCTGCGCACCCTGCTCGAAGGCAGGGACCGCGACGCCGCGGACGTCTACAGCCTGCACCTGTGGGCACACCTGTGGTGGGAAGCGCGGCGCACGGATTTCTCGGTCGTGCACGCGGGCGTGATAACGCCCGACTACATTCGCTCGAAGGACACGACCTACACGCTGCTGGCGCGGCGTTTTCTCGACTGAGCTCGCTCAGCGGCGGAACTCGAGGCGGCCGCCCTCGTAGGGCATCGTCAACGCTCCGAGCGGCGGCGCGTACTCGGCAAGCCGCGCGCGCAGCAGCGCCTCGAGCGCGAGCAGCCTGTCGGCGCGCAGGCACCGCCTCCGGCTGATCATCGCGTGATGCACGCGATCGAAGGTGTTGCTGCCGTGGAAGACGTAGACGTAGAGGTAGCCGTGCCCGGACAGGCGGGTGAAGCGGGTGCCCTCACGCAACATCGCCAGCGCCTGCGCGGTGTCCTCGCCGCGGGCGATCTCGGGATAGCGGGCGAGGCGGTCGCGCCGGGCCAGCAGCGAGCCGGGGACGAAGTCGAGCGGGTTCGGCTCGTCTTGCCAGTCGTCCCAGTAGAGCTCGCGCGCGTCTGCGAAGTAGTGGAGTTGGTCGACGAGGAAGGAGGCGTCGGCGCCCGCCGCGCGCAAGGCGTCGAGCTGCATTTCGAGGCGGCGCGGATGGTAGCGGTCGTCGTCGTCCCATTGGCAAACGTGCTCACCGTGCGCGGCGTCGATCGCGGCGTTGCGCAGCGCGCCGAGCGTCGTTCCCTGTGGGGCCCGTATCACTGACACCGGCGCGGCGGCTTGCGCCGTGAGCGCCGAGACGCGCCCGTGCAGCTCGAGTGAGCCGTCGTGTACGACGATGAGCTCTTTCTCGTGCACGCTCTGCCCACGGAAATCCGCGATCGCCCGCGCGAGCAGCGGCAGCCGGCCTTCCTGCGTGACGGTGCAGCAGCTGATCATGCGGAG